>ERZ869909.671-NODE-671-length-35443-cov-21.478143_pt1 | contig 35443 bp, 26 predicted proteins | sample MGYA00520892_ERZ869909 | MGnify/ENA primary metagenome ERZ869909 (study PRJEB32215, sample SAMEA104723947) | bioreactor metagenome | biome: bioreactor; feature: anaerobic bioreactor; material: water | place: China | collected 2015-03-12 ...
AAAATCTCTAATCCCGGCATGAGCAAAACTGCGCAATCAGTTTGGACGAATTGTCTGTCTTTTATAGCGGACAACATATCCCCACAAGCATATAAAACTTGGTTTGAACCCATACAGGCTGTAAAATTAACTGATAACGCATTAAGCATTCAAGTACCCAGCAAATTTTTCTATGAATGGCTGGAGGAGCATTATGTAAAACTTTTAAAAGTTGCATTAATCAAAGAATTAGGTGAAAGTGCTAAATTGGTTTATGTTATCAAAATGGAGAATACTTACGGTAATAAACAGCCCTTTACCGAAAAAATTCCAAGTACCAATCGCAGTCAAGTGAAATCACAGGAAGTAGATGTTCCTGTTAAAAATAAAAATCCTGAACTCAAGAATCCTTTTGTAATTCCGGGGATAAGAAATGTAAAAATTGAGTCACAACTCAATCCAAATTATAATTTTGAAAACTTTCTTGAAGGCGATTCTAACCGTTTGGCTCGCTCAGCAAGTTTAGCTGTAGCCAACAAACCCGGCGGTACTTCATTCAACCCTTTATTGGTTTTTGGCGGTGTTGGACTTGGAAAAACCCACCTTGCCCACGCAATTGGCGTTGAAATAAAAGATAAATATCCTGAAAAAACGGTTTTATATATCTCTGCTGAAAAATTTACGCAACAACATATTGAAGCCGTAAGAAAAAACAACCGAAACGACTTTATCCATTTTTATCAAATTATGGATGTGTTGATTGTAGATGACATTCAGTTGCTTTCAGGTAAATCTGGAACACAAGATGTGTTTTTCCACATTTTCAATCACTTGCACCAAAATGGAAAACAGGTAATTTTAACCAGTGACAAGGCTCCTGTGGATATGATTGACATTGAGCAACGCTTACTTTCCCGTTTCAAATGGGGACTCTCTGCTGAGTTGCAACAACCTGACTTTGAGACACGGGTTTCTATAATAAAAAATAAACTCTATCGTGATGGGGTTGATATGCCTGAAGAAATCATTGAGTTTCTGGCAAACAATATCAAAACCAACATTCGTGAGCTGGAAGGAGCCATCATTTCATTGATTGCACACTCCTCATTCAACCGTAGGGAAATCACTCTTGATCTCGCGCGCAAAATTGTTGACAATTACGTAAAACACACAAAACGTGAAGTCTCAATTGACTACATTCAAAAAGTGGTTTCAGATTACTTCCAAATGGATGTGGACACCCTCCAATCCAAAACAAGAAAGAGACACATTGTACAGGCAAGACAACTGGCTATGTTTTTTGCAAAAAAATACACCAAAGCATCTTTGGCAAGCATTGGCTCACAAATCGGAAGAAGAGACCACGCAACAGTGTTACACGCCTGTAAAACTGTGGATAACTTAACTTCAACTGACAAGCAGTTCAGAAAATATGTTGAAGACCTCAACAAAAAATTCACCCTTTAAAGAAGCCAACAATGAAGACAAGAATCTTAATGGTCTGTCTTGGCAATATTTGCAGGTCACCCCTTGCTGAAGGAATTTTAAGATCTAAACTCAACCCTGAAAAGTTTTTTGTTGATTCTGCCGGAACCGGTCATTGGCATGTGGGTGAACAACCTGACTCAAGAAGTATTAAAGTTGCCAGAAAATATGGTGTTGACATAAGCTACCAGCGTGGCAGGCAAATTTCAGCAGATGATTTTGAAAATTTTGACCTCATTTATGTGATGGACAGTGAAAACAAACGTAATGTTTCATTACTAGCGCCAAACGATGAAGCAAAAGAAAAGGTCAAACTGATTCTCAATGAACTTTTTGAAAACGAAAACGTTGATGTACCCGATCCTTACTATGGCGATGATAATGATTTTGAGCACGTTTTCAAACTGCTCGACGATGCTTCAGAAATTATTTCCAAAAAATTAGATTACTAACTTCTTTTCTAAAATTTAGTTAAATCAGTTTATCTTCATCACAAATCACTCATAAATTAATTACATTAGTGAACTAAACCAAATATAAATGCTATGAAATTATTCTATGCTATTGTTTTAATATTGATTTTTCCCTTTAGTAATTTTTCACAAGAACTTCAATTGGAACTTGTCGCAAGTGGCTTTAGTTCTCCATTGGAATTAAAGCATGCCGGTGATGAAAGAATGTTTGTTGCTGAACGTGGTGGGCAAATAAAAATATTACTCGCTGACGGAACCGTGAATCCAACACCCTTCTTGAATATATCTTCTATTATCACTTCAGGAGGAGAAAGAGGATTATTGGGGCTTGCTTTTCACCCAGATTACTCTAATAATGGGTACTTTTATGTTTATTATACCAACCTTTCAGGTAACACTCAAATATCAAGATTTACAGTTAGCAGTAATCCTGATGTGGCAGACCCTGCTTCAGAGCTTCAAATGTTGAGTTTCAATCAACCTTTCACCAATCACAACGGCGGCCACTTAGCCTTTGGTCCTGATGGAATGCTCTACATCGCAAGCGGCGATGGTGGCAGTGGTGGTGACCCGCAAAACAATTCACAAAACCTGACCAATTTATTGGGCAAATTATTGCGAATAGATGTTGATTTACCGGCACCATATATCCCTGCTGACAATCCTTTTATTAGCAATTCTGCTGCTCTCGATGAAATTTGGGCCTATGGTTTAAGAAATCCCTGGAAATTTTCATTTGACCCTGAAACTGATGATCTATGGATAGCCGATGTAGGCCAAAATGCCTGGGAAGAAATTAATAAAGAGGCTGCAACTGAAGCGGGGCTCAATTATGGCTGGAGATGTTATGAAGGCAATGCTCCCTTTAACACAAATAACTGTCCTCCTCAAAGTGAACTTACTTTTCCTCTTGCTGTTTATGCAAACGCCGGTTCCAGATGTTCAGTAACTGGAGGCTATGTCTATCGCGGCAATGAATTTCCGGCTATCCAAGGGTTGTATTTCTTTGCAGATTTATGCAGTAACGAAATTGGAACCGTGGATCAAAGTGGAAATTTAACTTTCCACGGAACTTTTGGAGCCAGTTCTATCACAAGTTTTGGTGTTGATATTGATGAAAATTTATATGTTGTTGCTTTTGGAGGTGGTGGTAGCGTATATAAAGTAATTGACAATACACTTTCTTTAGAGAATAATGAAACTCAAAACATAGCTCTATTTCCTAATCCTGCTAAAGAAGTTGTTAATATTGATTTTGGTAATCTAAATGTTGCTGAAGTCTCTCTAATTAACATCAATGGAACCATTGTCAACACTTTCAATATCGAAAACAATAAAGTGATGCAAATTGATGTTTCTGCTTATAGCGCCGGGGTCTATTTTGTTAAAATTACAGACAATGCCGGGCATCAGTCTTTTAAAAAATTAATGATTAACTAGTGTCACCGAAATTGAAAAATGGTAGTTTATATCTCATCCCCACTACCCTTGGAGAAAACAATCCTCTGGAAGTGCTCCCTTTTTCTGTAAAAAAAATTATTGACAATATTAATCATTACATTGTTGAAAATGAAAAGTCTGCTCGTGGTTTTATTAAAAGCATACTCCCCGGAAAATCACAACCCAAGCTGATCATTTCAACCCTTAATAAATTTACTGACCCAGCCGAGATACCTGAACTTTTGGAACCCTGCTTTGAGGGATTTGATGTGGGTGTGCTTTCTGAAGCCGGATGTCCCGGAATTGCCGATCCCGGTGCTGAAGTGGTAGAAATTGCTCACCAAAAAAAAATTAGGGTAATCCCCCTAGTGGGACCTTCTTCAATAATTTTGGCTTTAATGGCAAGTGGATTAAACGGTCAGCAATTTGCTTTTAACGGTTACCTGCCTATTGATAAAGACAAAAGGAAAAAAGAAATAAAGCGACTTGAAAAACTTTCGTCTGATTTTAACCAAACACAATTGTTTATCGAAACACCATACAGAAATGATGCTATGTTAAACGATTTAGTCAATACCTTATCACCAGGAACAAAAATTTGTGTGGCTTGTGATTTGACATTGCCAACTGAAATGATAAAAACACAAACTGCAGACTCCTGGAAAAAAACAAAGGTTGATCTTCATAAAAGACCAACCTTATTTTTATTTCATAAAGAAGTTTAATTATCCTCTGTAAACTACTTTAGCGTTTCTATTTGGTTTAATAAAAGAAGTATCATAACCTGAAAATCTTCTTAAGTAATTTCTTACTGATGTTCCAAAGGCATCCTCAAATACATCTTCTCCACCACTTCTTAAGAATTTTTTGACATTACCCGGTCCTGCAAGATGGGCAGCAGCAAGTATCCCTGATTCAGTAATATAAACTCCATTTACATATTTACCTGAATATCTTTCAATGTCCCTACTCAATACCCACTTATTTCTGGCAGTATAAGCTTTGAAAGCAGACTCCTGTAATTTTGGGTCATTTAAAAACTGTTCAGTGTCCTTAATTCCAATCATATTTAAAGTAGAACGACCAAACTGGTATTTACCCATATATCCAAAATCATTAATCACAAAATAGTCTCCTCGTGACTCTCTGAAAGCTAATGCCTCCCTAAACCCTACGAATGTTTTACCCAAATAAGGATAAATAATAAAATCTTCCTCATTTTCATCAAAATCTAAATCAAACGGAACATCATAAAATAGTTCTAGTCCCTCGGTGGAATAATGTGATAAATCAACAGTATTCCTGGACAAAAATCCCCAGCTAATCATTAAAGCAGCTAGTGGAAATATTAATAATATGTGTTGTAAATTTTTCATTGTTTTTTTAAACTCTTAGGTTGATATTACCACCTAAAAATCGCCTGCAAAGATACAACTTTTTATAATATAATGAATTTCAGTATGTTAAAGATATTTTAACATTTGTTAAGGAGAAGAAAAAGGCTCTTAGACCCCATTATAAAAGGGTTAAAAAATTAAATAACATAAAATTATTTGCAAATAATTACTTTTTATCAGGAAGGCATTTTATCACTTTTTCAAAAAAAAACACTAAAAAAAGCAGATTATCGTCTCACACCCTGTCTATTTATCCAATTGATGTATTGTTGCCTGTTTCGATTGTGCTGGGCCAGTGTTTTACCAAAAATATGGTAACCCGGATTTGAAACATCGGCAACAAAATAGAGGTAATCGTGTTTTTCAGGATTCAATACCGCATCAATGGATGAAATGTCAGGCATAGCAATAGGACCTGGTGGAACACCCGGGTATTTATAAGTATTATAAGGTGAGTCTATTTCCAAATCCTTAAATAAGACCCTTTTAATTATTGTATCAAAATCACCTGTTTCTTTTTTAATTGCAAAAATAACCGTAGGGTCGGCCTGTAGTAACATCCCAATCCTTAAACGGTTTAAATAGACCCCGGCCACTCGAGGGCGTTCATCAGCCATAGCAGTTTCCTTCTGTACTATGGCAGCCAAACTCATAACTTGTAGCGGACTCATATTTAATGCTTCAGCTTTAGCGCGTCTGCTCTCATTCCAAAAATTGTTGTATTCTGTCAGCATTCTATTTCTGAAGGTTTCAGCCGAAGAGTTCCAGTAAAACTCATAAGTATTGGGAATGTACATAGCCAATGCAGTTTCAGGATTAAAGCCATTTGTAGAAAGATAAGCCTCATCTTTCATAGTCTTTAAAAGCGAAATACTATCTGCTTCAATCTGTTCAGAAACTCTTCCTGCTAACCGCTCCAGTGTCTCCTGATTGTTAAATGAAATTCTAATGGGAATGTTCCTGCTACGAAGGCTGTTCACAATATCGTTGTTATTCATCCCCTTTTTAATCTGGTATTTTCCGGGTCTTATATTCTGAACATAGCCTTTCTTTTGCGCCACCTTGTCAAAACTTTCAATGTCATTCAATAAAGGTTTCAGCTGACTGCGCACATCTGCATAAGACCTCTCACTGCTCACAAAAACAAATGCCGTTTCATTTTCAAATGCTGTATTGGGCAAAAAAACTGTTTTGTAGATATAATAAGAAAAAATACCAGCAGCAACCAAACCGGCAAGTACAATAATGAGTAGGATTCGTTTGATATACATTGAAAAAGGAGCTTGAATTTATTTCCGCCAAAGTTAAGACAAAATAAAAAGAACTATGTTCTGAAGGGTTTTAAAATATTGGTAAAACTATTTTGAATGAACTTTTACTTAGTATCTTTGAGTTTTAAGTCAATTCTATGGAAAGCATCAGCGTTTTTGATATGTTGAAAATCGGTGTGGGACCTTCAAGCTCTCATACTTTAGGGCCATGGCGAGCCGCACAACGATGGGTTGAAGAACTCAAAACCGAAAAACAATTTGACCTTGTTCAGGAAGTTTTTGTGGATTTATACGGTTCTTTATCCCTTACGGGAAAAGGCCATGCCACCGATTTGGCTTCCATACTCGGCCTGAGCGGCTATGACCCGGTGACTATTCCCGTGGAATCTATTGATGCTGAAATTGAATTGGTGCGAAAAAATAATCACTTGGTGCTAAATGGCGAAAAAATCATTGATTTCACAATCGACAAACACGTGGTTTTTCATAAAAAATTCCTTGACTTTCATCCAAATGGTATCACCTTCAGGGCAATACTTAATGACGGAAAGAAAATCTCATCCACCTTTTATTCAATTGGCGGTGGGTTTGTGGTCAAAGAAGAACGTAAAAACGCCAAGAAAAAGCTGGAGGACTTCAAAAGTTTCCCTCATGCTGTACAAAAAGGAACCGAATTATTAGAACACTGCCTGCGTGACAACAAAAAAATCTCTGAAATTGTCATGGAAAACGAACATTCCCTGCGTTCAGAAAAAGAAATTGACGAAGGCTTGCACGCTATCTGGAAAGTCATGCTGGAGTCTATGTATATTGGTTGTCACACTGAAGGCACCCTTCCCGGAGGATTGAATGTGACCCGCCGTGCTTACACCACCCACAAATCCCTCATCAGTGATGCCACTTATAATAATCCTGAAGAATGGATAGAAGCCATTCGCAATACCGAAGTTAAATTCAGGCAAATCCTGAAATGGGTGACTTGTTTTGCACTGGCAGTTAACGAAGTCAACGCTTCACTGGGTCGAGTTGTAACTGCTCCCACAAATGGTAGCGCCGGAGTAATCCCGGCTGTTTTAATGTATTATATGGTCATTGAAAACCACGATGCCGATTTTAATGACATCAAACAATTTCTTTTGGTGGCAGGAGAAATTGGGAGTTTGTTTAAAAAAGGAGCCACCATCTCTGCAGCTATGGGTGGCTGTCAGGCAGAAATAGGGGTTTCATCCTCCATGGCTGCCGGTGCTTTAACCGAATTGATGGGAGGCACGCCCGAACAAGTGCTTATGGCCAGTGAAATTGCCATGGAACACCACCTGGGACTTACCTGCGACCCTATTGCCGGACTGGTGCAAATCCCCTGTATCGAGCGCAATGCCATGGGTGCAATTAAAGCAATCAACGCTTGTGAAATGGCATTGGACGGCGATGCTTCAAAAGCCAAAGTGCCACTGGATAAAGTCATTGAAACCATGTGGGAAACCGCTCAGGATATGAGCTCCAAATACAAAGAGACTAGTGAAGGTGGTTTGGCAGTGCGGGTGAATATGAGTGATTGTTAATTTTGAAAATTTGAAATTAAATCTTTAATTTCTTTATCCATTGTTAACTCTAAAGCTGTTTTTTCCTGATTGTTTTTCACAGATGTCTCTACCCCGTTCTCTAGGAGAATTGATATAATTGGGATATTTTCAGCTCCAACACTAACTGCTTTATGTAATGGGGTCTCATTTCTTTCGTTTTTTACATTTAGATTAATGTTAGAATCAACCAAAAATTTCAACATATCCAACCGATTTGGACTGAAAGACATGACCAGTTGATGAAGCGGTGTTTCTCCTGAACTAATTTCAATTGGGTTTATACCATTTTCGATTAAAAAAATAAAGCCATCAGTATAATCAGTTTTGATTGTAAGAACCAGATGATTTGTTGTTATTTTAGCTTTATATGAAAACAGGGTTCTTAGAATGTCCAATTGACGGTAATAAATTGCCATTTCTAATGCCAAATCTGAACCTGTTCCATTTTTGAGCAAAGCTTCCACGACCTCCTTCTGTCCCATTCTTACAGCAGAAGAAAGCATTCTTTCATTTTTGATTTTTAAATTTTCAATTATTGTAATTGCCAATTGCTCATTGCCTTGCTGAATGGCATTTATGGCGTCTTGTTCAGTTTGTGTAGTTAAATCTATATAATCTTCTAATGTAACTGCTTCTTGATTAGTTTCAGGCAGATTTTCCTTATTATCTGAGCTAATGCTAATTTCGTTGATTTCTGTGAGTAAAACATCATTTGTTTCATCCTCAATTTGATCTTCAAATCCAACTATCAGAACTTGATTCACATCAATGCGGTTTGTTGTTAAGTTGTTCCATTTCTTTAAGTTATTTACAGTCACATTGTTTTCCTTAGCAATCTTTCCTAAGTAATCACCACTAATCACTTTATATAATTTGGTGTTTTGACTTTTTAAAGGATTGGCTTTAGGTCCCAAAAAAACATTTGCATCTTGAGACTTTTCCAAGTAGATTATCAGCTTTTGATTAACAAAAATAGTGTTTGATTTAAGGTTGTTCCATTCTCTAAGATTAACTACTGTTGTATTGTATGCCTTTGCAATCTTCCCCAAATAATCACCTTTTTTTACAACATAAGTCACAATTGTATTTTCAGGCTCAATGATTTGATTGTTTTCTCTATAAGTGATTTGACCATCAGTAACGGCAACAACATCCTTTCCTGTGAGTGCACTTATCAATTCAAGGTCTTTAAGCCTAATCGCAAAATTTAAGTCATTGTTTGCCGGCTCTGCTCCTTCTCTAATGAGTGCTTTAATAACATTTGGCGACCTGTAAGCGACAGCTTTAAATATCATATTATTTTTTGGTTTTGCGCCACGTTCCAAAAAAATCAAAGCAATGTCTTTGTTGTAATATTCGGTTTCAAAAAGCAAATCCAGATCTTCTAAAGTGGGTTTAATTCCCAAATCAAATAACCGATTGTAAAATTCAACAGGTTGATTTGCTAAAATAGCCACCTTTACTAATCTATTAGAATTTATACTAACTCCGGATTTATTCAGTTCCTCTAACAAAGAAACATCCCCTACAGATGCTGCAGCGAGTAGCTCAGATTCCATTACATAATTATGTATTGGATTAAGTTTTTGGATTTCATTTGAAACGTTGAGATGTTGAAGGCTGTAAACAATTTCATAGAGGTCGCTGTCTATAGTTTGAAGTAAAATTGTTTTTTGAACATTTTGACGTAATGCTTCCTTAAAGTAAATCCTGTTTTCAGGTTCACCTGAAATTATATAATCTTTACGGCCTACTCCTCTTATTAGCTTTTGAGCTTCATCCCAAACGTTTGCAAAACCATTTTCAAAATTAGCATGTGGTACTATATAATCTAAAATCTTATTGACCTCAATTTTTTCATCTGTTATAAGTGTTTGAAGTTCGACTCCTCCACGATCAATAGCGCCGGTAGTTGCAATTGAAATTTGGGGATCAACAAATCCACCAAAAAAAATATCACCTGTGTAAGAAGATGTATTATCACCTTCGCTTCCGGAACTTATTTTCATTAATGAAATTAAGCGTTGCCTAAAGGGTATTGCAAATTTTGTAAAGAATTTATTTTCAGTTGGCTTTAGTAAATCGCGTTTTAAATTAAACTCGGCAAAATTGATATATAGATCCAGTGCTTTCCGCTTGCGGTCTATCAAGGTATCCTTCGGAAAATTCTCTTGGGTAAGCAAACGGCTTAATCTTTCTTTTTTAACAATCAACGGCACCAGATTTTCATTCATTGATTGTTGCCATTCTTTTAATGTTTTGAAATTTCCTTTTCCATTATTGTGGTATTGATTTGTTGAGCTAATCTTCAGAAAAGGATCAGAAAAATTTTCACCGGCCTGATGAGCTTCAAAAAAATTGGAAACAGATTCTTTAAACCGTTTTTCATCATAAGGTGAATATATAAACTCATCGCTATTGATAGTAGCCCGGTTGATGTAAAAACCACCATAGGTAACCTCTAATGCAAAGTGTGTCCCAAAATGATGAACAAAACCCGGAATTGTCATATCTTGAAAAATTCTCTCAACCGCATCTATAAAAAGAGAATCCAACTTTATACCACTCATTTCAATTGATTCTTTATAGATTGTAGATTTATTAATGGAATAAACCAAAATAGGCTTTGTAGCACTTTTTAAAATCCTGTTGCTGAACAAATCACTATTTCTGCTAAGAAACAACTTTGAAATTGTATCTGCTTTTAAAACCCTTTTTTCAAAGTCAAACGCTGACGATACATATTCTATTGAAGAAAGTATTTGGCCATCGAGTCTAACCGAAGCCTTATGTGGTATTTCAAATATTTTTTTAAACTCCCCATTAACAACAGTTGGGCTTTTTAGATTAAAAACATCAATATTTCTGATGTCATAACCAACTGTCAAATAATCAACCTTAGAATCATTGGATTCAGCAGTTTGACTGAAATTAAGAAATGGAATAAAAAAAATTATGAGGCTTATTCTAAAACCCATTGTAAATAAATGCATTACCTACTTGCCTTATTATAATTAAAAAAAGAATTTGGGACTTAGAATCTGGGAGCAAGTTCAAATTTAATATAAATTTTTAGACTTTCACAATATTTCATTTTTATTAATTTTAATTTAATAATCCCCAATTTACGATCTATTATTTGTAGTGTATTCACTGAATAAAGCTCACCATTTTGGAAAGAAGTTTACTTATTTACTACCTTTACCTTCTGAAAATTTATTTTATGTCTGTAGCGAAAAAGGAATACAAGCGCATCACTACCAAAACCTTGGTGGATATGAAATCCAAAGGCGAGAAAATCTCTATGCTAACAGCTTACGATTTTTCGATGGCAAAAATTGTTGACAGTGCCGGGATTGATGTGATTTTAGTGGGCGATTCGGCATCTAACGTGATGGCGGGACATGAAACCACCTTGCCAATTACACTGGACCAGATGATTTATCACGCGGCCTCTGTCGTTCGTGCCATCACCCGGAGTCTGGTGGTTGTGGATTTGCCTTTCGGAAGCTATCAAAGCGACCCTAAAGAGGCCTTGCGTTCGGCAATCAGGATTATGAAAGAGAGTGGCGGTCATGCCGTAAAACTTGAAGGTGGTAAAGAAATCAAGGAGTCCATCAAACGCATACTCAATGCCGGGATTCCTGTGATGGGTCACCTGGGATTGACACCACAGTCCATATATAAATTCGGGACTTATACCGTGAGGGCGAAAGAAGATACCGAAGCCCAACAACTCAAAGAAGATGCTTTATTGCTTGAAAAACTGGGTTGTTTTGCCATTGTATTGGAAAAAGTGCCTGCCAAACTCGCCGAAGAAGTCGCAAAAAGCATTTCCATTCCGGTGATTGGCATTGGTGCCGGTGGTGGTGTGGACGGTCAGGTGTTGGTTATCCACGATATGCTGGGAATGACCCACGAATTCAATCCTCGCTTTCTTAGACGTTACCTCGATTTATATACCGAAATGACCCATGCATTTCAACAATACAGCACCGATGTTAAATCAGGTGATTTCCCTAATGAAAATGAGCAGTATTAAAAAATATCCGTGAAAATCCGCTGAATCAGTGTCATCAGCGTTCCATCCAATTAATGACTAAAATTGCACGCAGATGACGCGGATGAAACAGATAAACGCTGATTTTTTTGACATTGAAACCCATTAATTTTTGAAAACAATCTCGAATAAAGATAACCTCCAAATCCTCTATGAAGACAATCATTTGATTGTGGTCAACAAACGTGCGGGTGATTTGGTGCAGGGTGACAAAACCGGAGACCTTCCCCTGGGGGAAATCGTCAAACAATACATCGCTGAAAAATACAACAAACCCGGGGCCGTTTTTCTGGGGGTGGTGCATCGTCTGGACAGGCCAACTACAGGCATTGTTGTTTTTGCAAAAACCTCCAAAGCGCTGGAGCGTCTCAACAAAATGTTCAAGGAACGGGAAACTCAAAAAACCTATTGGGCTGTGGTGAAAAACCTGCCTCCCAAGGAAAAAGAAACCCTCACCCATTTCCTGAAAAGAAACCCCAAACAAAACAAGTCCTATGCTTACGAAAAAGAAGTACCCGAAAGCAAAAAAGCCATTTTGGAATATCAAATCCTGAAAAAGCTCAACAACTACTTCTTGCTCGAAATCGACCTTCACACCGGGAGACACCATCAAATCAGAAGTCAGTTGGCGGCCATTGGCTGCCCCATCAAAGGCGACTTAAAGTATGGCTTTGACCGCAGTAACCCTGACGGCAGCATTCACCTTCATGCGAGAAAACTGGTGTTGATTCACCCGGTAAAAAAAGAGGAAATGACCTTTCTGGCACCACCGCCTGATGAAGTTATTTGGAATGCCTGCTTATAATGCCAACTTAAACATCACCTTTGAACCCGCAGGTTTTTGAGCCAAAATACTGATAGCCATTTCAGTAAGCTGAAAGATGCGCGCATAGCCTCCTGTGGTTTGTGCGTCCTGCATCAGCACAATGATTTTTCCTGAAGGGGTAAGCTGAACTGTTCCCGGCTGCACAGGCGAAGTAATGATTTCTTCAGCTGAAAAATTGGTTTGACTGTCGAGTAAGCAAGCCATACGGTTGCTTTGGGGATTTATTTTAAATGGACTTTTAAAAAGTTGCTTCTGCATTTCCAAAGGAAGCATTTCAAATTCAGGACCTTTAAACACTTCTATTTTATCGGTTTCATAGTTACCAAAATCAAATGCAGTGACGCTACTTTCAATTTTGCTTTTCAGATTTTTATTAATTTCAATCTTGCTTCCTTTTAGAATGTTGAGTTGCGGTGAAATCATCGGATAAAAACTTGAGCTTCCCAATATTTTTGGAATTTTAAATCCGCCGCTTACTGCAAGATATCCCCTCACTGAAGCGGGTGTTGCCCCTATCTTCAGGATGTCCCCGGCTTGAAGTTGTAATTTTTGGTTTGGCGAAATTGGCTTTCCATTTAGTAGAAGTGAAAAACCCTTGCCGGCAACAGCCAGTTCAACGTCATCCAGGATTTCGAGCGTGGGACCAATAAGCGTAAACTCTACCACTGTCTCTTCCGGGGGATTGCCCGTCAATTGATTGGCATAAGCAGCCAGGTTTTGATCCATCACCCCACTAAGCGGAACGCCCAGGTTTCTGTAGCCAAACCTTCCCCGGTCCTGAAAAGTTGTTTGAAATCCGGTGGATAGTACTTTAAACATCGGTGGTTTGGATTTTGATTACATAATCTCCTTTTTTATCCGAAGCTTCAATTTCCTGAAATTCAGCTGTTGAAATGGGAAAAAACCGAATCCAATCCCCGGCCTGAACCCGGTTGGGTGGGTTTTTGGTCACATCAAAAAAATGCAACGGACTTCTCCCGATAATGTTCCAGCCTCCCGGCGAGTCCATGGTGTAAACACCGGTTTGATTGTCTGCTATTCCCACAGAACCGGCTTGAACCAGGGTTTTTGGGGTTTGCTTTCTTTTAACGGCAAGTGCCGGATCAAGTCCGCCCAAATAGGGAAACCCAGGTAAAAAGCCCAGAAAATATACCGGGTACTCACCGGCGGTGTGTCGTTTGATGATTTCGTCAACAGGCATTTTGAGTTGTTGCGTCATTTCAGGCAAATCCACTCCAAATTCCAAATCATAACACACCGGAATGTGAATGATTCTCTTTTTATTCTGAACGCTTTCCGGCTTAACAATACCGGAATTAAGTGTGGTAATAAATGTATCCCTGCCTGTTTTCTTTTTCAGGTAAACAGCCAGTGAGCAATAAGCAGGGACGGTTTCAACAATTTGATTCTTAAACGCTTTATTGATGTGGTGCTGAAAGTTGATTACCTCAGAGTGAACAGAATGTGAAATTTCATTTTGCCATTCAAGCAAAACGGCATGCTCACCAAAGGGTTTTATTTTTGGAAAGCCACTCATCGAAGTTCAATTTGATATTTTGCCAGATGCTGATGCAGATACTTTAAAATGGCCACTGAATTTGGGTGGTCACCGTGAATGCAAAAGGTTTCAGCCTGCAAAGCAATTTGATTTCCTTCAATAGTTGTCACTTTGTTTTCAGTAACCATTTCCACGAGTTGTTTCAGGCATTTTTCGGGGGTGTTCAGTATGGCTCCGGGTAAATTTCGTGCAACGAGTAGGCCACTTTCGGTGTAACTTCGGTCGATAAAAGCCTCGCGTTTTAATGGCAGGATTCCTTTCGCTTTAGCGAAAAACACAGAATTCCCCAGAAGGTAAACGGTAGTTTTTGAAGTCACCTTGAGTATGGATTGTATGACCAAATCGGCTGTTTTTTCATCAATGGCGGCAAGATTGTACAAAGCACCGTGCAGTTTAATATGATTGACTTCTATTTGCTCTTCGCCACAAATCCTGAAAAAATGTTTCATCTGTTGCACCAAACTTTGCTGCAATTCACCTTCGGTTATTTGAATTGCTTTTCTTCCAAAGTTTTCGGTATCGGGAAAAGATGGATGGGCACCCACTTTTACATGAAACCTTTTGGCCAGTTGAATCGTTTTGCGCATCGAGTCTTCATCACCAAAATGTCCGCCACAGGCAATACTGCATGAACTAATCAACGGCATGATTTCCTTATCAAAAGGAAAGCCTTCACCCAAATCGGCATTGATATCGATTGAATAGTTCATTTTAAAATTCATTTTATATTTCTCTGCGACTTTGCGACTTTGCGAGCAAAATAAAAGGTGCTTCTCGCAAAAACGCTAAGACGCAAGAAGTATTTCTAACAGTAATTTGTCTTTGTCGGTATAGAATTTATAATTATCACATTAAAAAATATTCCATTGAAAAACCCGGTCCAAACTTCTGATGCTTAAAACCAAAGTGGTCAACACAATCAAAATTCCCAAAATGTTTTGAATGGTTGAGTTTTTATACTTGCCCAGCAATTCTTTTTTGTTCATCACCCAAAGCAGAAATCCGGCAACCACGGGCAGTAAAATCCCATTGGCCACTTGTGCAAATTTGATAATTTCTATGGGCCTGAATCCCAATGAGGATATAAAAATACCTAAAATGAGAATAGTCATCCAAACCAACCTGAATTTTCTGGATTTCAACCCACCTTGCCAGTTGAAACATTCCATGGAAACATAAGCGGCTGCCAAAGGCGCTGTAATGGCCGAACTGATTCCGGCGGCAAACAAGCCGATGCTCAGAAAATAAGTCGCAAATTCTCCATAAAGCGGTTGCAATCCCAAAGCGAGGTCGGCTGCATTGTTGACACTTGCCCCCTGAATGGCGGCTCCGCAAACGATGATTCCCATAGAGACGATGCCTCCCAGTAAAATTGCTACATAACTATCTATTTGAGCAGTTCTCAATTGCTTGACAGAACTCCATTTTTCCCTGACCAGGGCTGCGTGTAAAAAGAGGTTATAAGGCACCACGGTGGTTCCCACCAGCGCAATGATAGTCAATAGACCCTCTTCGGGGACTTTGGGTATAAAAATACTTTTTAGTAGAAGAGCCACATCCGGTCTGGTGAGTATGGCTGTTAGGAGAAATGACAAGCTCATCAAAACTACTAAGCTGATTAGGGCACGTTCTATAAGTTTGTACTTGCCGCTGTAAAGCAAGAGAAAAGCAATGATTCCGATAAGGATACTTAAGTAATTTAATTCAAGGTTCAGGAATGAAAATGTGGTTTTCTCAAAAAATGTTTCCAGTCCAAGCACACCACCACTGATGTTTCCGGCCTCATAAGCACCGTTTCCGATAACGATGGCACTTAGGATCAATACAATTCCGAGAATTTTCAGTGCAGGTATTTTGATTTGATTTTTTACGGTTTCTGCCAGACCCTTTCCGTGAACGAGCCCAAGCCTCACTGTCATTTCCTGCAAAATGAGGGTAGCAATAATGGAAAGCCCCATCGCCCATAGCAATGTGAAGCCAAACTCCACCCCTGCCAATGTACAAACGGTAACGGTTCCCGGCCCGATAAAAGCGGCTGCAACCAGAGGCCCGGGACCAATTTTATTGAGAAACTTCATCATTGAGTTGTAAAAGCGCATAAATGGCAAAGCTTCCCAGCCAGTGTCCGCCTTCATAGCTGTCATCTACCAGGTTGGGCAAGGAGAAGTTCATATGCTCATTGGCTACGTTTTGTAAATGGGCATATTCTTCATATTGATTGGCAAGCGCATATAAACTCCACGCCCTGCTGAAGTTAAGCCCGTCAAGATGTACCAGTTTTCCGTCTTCACGGTCACTGACTTTACCCACTTCCAGCTTGTAATTTTTATCCTTGAGTTGTGGCATAAACCGGTCGAGCCAGGTTAAAAACTCGTTTTTATCCAATACCCTTCTCATAATGTTGATTTCTTCAAAACAAGGTGAGAGAAAATCAAATCCGCTGGGTTCCCAGTCGATTGGGCAGTTTTCGTCATTTATATAAAACTCTTTTGCCCGTTTTTTAATCAGGTCACGTAGTTCATTTTCTCCGGTTGCAACTGCATAGTCATAAGCAAAGGTGAGTCCGAATGCCGTATTTGTGTGTTCCCCAACCCTGATGGGATAGATCAGTTTTGGCAAAAACTCTTTGTAACGCTCAACAAATAAATCGGCTAAGGGTTGGATGTTTTCCTCCAGTTCTCTTGCAAGGGGGTCATCCCAGGTGTGGAGTTCTTCAGCGAGTTTCAAGAACCAATTCCAGCCATAAGTGCGCTCAAAAGAAGCATTGACACTGCGGTTGAAAAAGGCCGTTTCAATATCCATATTCTCTTTGGTGATGGTGGATTTTAAAATCTCTTTTACTCGGGCTGCTTCTTCAAGTTCAGGAAAGTTTTTGACCAAAGTAATCATGGACCAATACCCATGAACGGCACTGTGCCAGTCAAAACAACCGTAAAAGACGGGGAAATTTTCAATGGGAGCCTTAACATCTTCCCTTGTTTCAAGAACGGTTCCGGGTTTATAGGGAAATTCCTGATTGTAGCATTTTAAAGGAAGTTCGAGCAGGTTTGATGCTTCTTTTAGGCCAAATTGAGGTGTTGCTACTTCGGTGGAGACTGCATCTTTTTCTTCCGGTTTGTCGGTGTTTTTCGCGCAAGCGAAAGTTAGAAAAAGTAAAAGTGTGGCTGTGATTTTATTTATCATGGACTTGAAAGTTAATTTGCTTATTTTAGCTAAAGCTAAGTAAAAGAAAGAAAACTAAAAAACGGTTGTTTTGAAACAAATTCCCGAAGTACTTAAATCACAGCAACAATTTTTCCAAACCGGGAAGACCAAAGAGCTTGTTTATAGAAAACAAATGCTAAAAAAACTGCTTCAGGCCATAGAAAAGAAAGAGGAAAAAATATGTGATGCACTATATGCCGATTTTAAAAAACCCAGATTTGAAGCTATCGCTACCGAAACAGCCCTTGTAATCAAAGAGCTCAAGACGACCATCAAAAACCTGAAAAAATGGTCAAAACCTGAAAGGGTACCTGCATCCATTTTGAATTTTCCATCGCGGGACTATATTTATTCTCAGCCTTATGGCACAGTTTTGATTATTTCGCCCTGGAACTATCCGTTTCAGCTGGCCCTGTCACCACTCATTGGGGCGATTGCTGCAGGAAATACAGCAGTTTTAAAACCCAGCGAACACGCGCCAAATACCAACAATGTATTAGAGGAAATCATTAAAAAAGTGTTTAAGCCGGAGTATGTTGAGATGATTACCGGCGGAAAAGAAGTTTCCAAAGAATTGCTTTATCACAAATGGGATTATGTGTTTTTTACCGGAAGCGTTCAAGTGGGAAGAATTGTTGCCAGGGCCATTGCCGAACATCTCACGCCTTCTACACTTGAGTTGGGTGGAAAAAACCCAACTATTGTTGATGAAACTGCAAAAATAAAATTGGCCGCCAGACGCATTGCTTTTGGAAAATTCATCAATGCAGGCCAGACCTGCATTGCACCGGATTATGTATTGGTTCATGAAAAAATCAAGGAGCCGTTTGTTCAGGCTTTAAAATCAGAAATTCAGCGATTTTATGGTGTTGTTCCAAAAAACTCCAAGGATTTTGCACGGATAATAAATCGTGAGCATTTTGAAAGACTCACCGATTTAATTGACAGTGAAAAAGTGATTATTGGGGGTGAAAATGATCCTGACGAACTGTATATTTCCCCCACAGTGATTTTAAATCCGTCGTTGAGTAGTGAGGTTATGCAGGATGAAATTTTTGGACCTGTGTTACCTATTCTGGTATATCAAACCGAAAGCGATATTGAAGTTGTTTTAAAACGCTTCCCCAACCCTTTAGCCATCTATATTTTTAGTGAAAACAATGCGTTTTCAAAAAAAATCATCAATACCTACTCCTTTGGGGGTGGAACTATCAATGATACTTTGGTGCATTTTGTGAATAATAAACTGCCCTTTGGCGGTGTGGGAAACAGCGGAATGGGTGCTTATCACGGTAAGTTTTCATTTGATATGTTCTCACACAAAAAGTCAATCACCAAAAGAGCAACTTGGCTGGATCTATCTTTGAGGTATGCGCCTTACAAGGATAAAATCAAATGGCTGAAAAGGTTGATATAGATTATTTTGCCGCTTTTTTCTTTACCAAAGAGTACAAATCTTTTCTTCTGTCTTTTAAAATCCTGACACTACCAAAGTTGTGAAGTTCTTTGAGTAAATCGAGATCGACATCGGCAATTAGAGTACTTTCGGTATTTGGTGTTGCTTCAGCTTTTATTCCGTTTACGGGAAAAGCAAAGTCTGAAGGTGTAAACACAGCACTTTGTGCATACTGAATATCCATATTGTTTACCCTTGGCAGATTTCCGACATTTCCAGCAATGGCGACATAGCATTCATTCTCAATGGCACGGGCTTTGGCGCAATTTCGCACACGCTCATAACCGTTTTGGGTATCTGTCATAAAGGGCACAAAAAGCATTTGCATTCCCTGGTCTGACAATAATCTTGACACCTCCGGAAATTCAACATCATAACAAATCAACACCCCGATTTTCCCACAATCTGTATCAATGACTTGTATTTTATTGCCTCCTTTAATCCCCCAGGCCGATTCTTCGGCCGGTGTGATGTGCAGTTTTTCATATTGTTCATAGCTACCATCTCTTCTACACACATAACCAATATTATACAAATGTTCTCCATCACTGTATGGCATGCTTCCGGTAATAATGTTGATGTTGTATGAAATGGCAAATTCCCTGAATTTTTCCAGTAAGGGTTCTGTGTATTCGGAAAGTTTCCTGATGGCTTCAGACTCCTTCAGGTGATTGAAATCTGCCATTAAGGGTGCATTGAAAAACTCGGGGAACAACACAAAATCACTTTGGTAATCTGAAATGGCATCCACAAAAAATTCAATCTGATTGACCACGGCATCAAAGTTTTTGAAGAGGCGCATTTGCCATTGCACCAGTCCTAGTCTAACGACTCTTTTGTCGTGTGTCAATATTTTATCAGATTTGGTGTAGTATATGTTGTTCCACTCCATCAATACCGCATAGTCCATGGATTCTTTATCGGCATCCAAATAGCCCTTGAGTACTTTTCTGACATGAAATTCATTGGCGAGCTGAAAAAGCAATACGGGGTCGTCAATTTCTTTTCTTTTTACTTTTTCAATGTATTGTTTTGGTGTGAGTTCGTCTGCATATTTGTTGTAATTTGGAATTCTTCCGCCGAAGATAATTGAGCGTAAGTTCAATTGCTCACAAAGTTCTTTTCTGGCTTCATAAAGCCTTCGGCCCAGCCTAAGCCCTCTAAACTCAGGATGAATAAATACATCAATACCATAAAGCACATCGCCATCGTCTGTATGGGTATTGAATGTGAAGTTTCCGGTGATTTGAGCATAGGAATGGTCGTCGTGGTATTTTGAGGAATCGACTATTATGCTTAGCGCACAACCGGCAATTCTTCCGTCAATTTCAATACACAGTTGACCATCGGGAAATTTTTTAAGGAGGCTTTTGATTTCGTTTTCAGTCCAGTATTCTTCAGGCATTTCATTGTAAGACTCTATCATCGATTTTTTTAGTTCGATGTAATCTGAAACCAAAAGATTTCGCAATTCTATTTTTGGGGCTTGGTCGAGCATTTCCATATTATGGGATTTAGTTTTTCATAAATATAAACGAATATCTGAATGTTAAAATTTTTTAATACCACTTTAACGCTTAGCCATACCAGCCTTCGCGGTCGAGACTGCGGTATTGAATGGCTTCAGAAATATGTGTTCCAGTAATTGCTTCACTGCCTTCAAGATCGGCTATGGTGCGGGAGACTTTTAAAATCCGGTCATAAGCCCTTGCCGAAAGGTTCAAGCGTTCCATGGCAGTTTTAAGTATGGCCAGCGAAGCCTCATCAAGCTTGCAAAATTCCCTGATTTGCTTCACCCCCATTTGGGCATTGTAATGAATGTTTTCAAGATTCTTAAAGCGTTGGGTTTGAATTTCCCGGGCATTTGTAACCCGCTCCCTGATGACCACACTACTTTCACCTTTTCGTTCCTCACTTAATTTTTCAAAAGGCACCGGGTTCACTTCAATATGAATGTCGATTCTGTCCAGTAAAGGACCGGACACTTTACTCAGGTACCGCTGCATTTCTGCCGGAGATGAAACCACAGGGGCATCTGGGTCGTTGAAATAGCCACCCGGACTGGGGTTCATACTTGCCACCAGCATAAAACTACTGGGATAGGTTACTGAAAATTTTGCCCTAGAAATAGTGACTTCTCTGTCTTCCAAAGGCTGACGCATCACTTCGAGTACGCTGCGTTTAAATTCGGGCAACTCGTCAAGAAAAAGCACACCATTGTGAGAAAGCGAAATTTCACCGGGTTGTGGATAGGCCCCGCCTCCGACCAAAGCGACATCGCTGATAGTATGATGCGGGCTCCTGAAAGGACGTTGCGACATAATCCCGGTTTGTTCTTTTGTGCGTCCGGCAACACTGTGAATTTTAGTGGTTTCGAGGGCTTCATCAAGGGTCATGGGCGGTAAAATTGACGGCAGTCTTTTCGCCAGCATGGTTTTTCCTGAACCGGGTGGCCCAATCAGGATGATGTTATGACCACCTGCTGCAGCAATTTCCATAGAGCGTTTGATGGATTCCTGCCCTTTTACGTCAGAAAAGTCAAACTCAGGGTGGTTTAAATGCTCATAAAATTCGGCTTTGATATCTACTACTGTCTGAGTGAGCGGAATGCCTTTGTCAAAGAAATCAATCACTTCTGCAATGGAATCGACTCCATAGACTTCAAGACCGTCGACTATTGCAGCTTCCTTGGCATTTTGATTTGGAAGGATAAATCCTTTGAACCCTTCTTTCCTAGCATTAAAAGCAATGGGCAGAGCAGCTCTAATGGGCTGAAGATTACCATCCAGCGAGAGTTCACCCATAATAATATAGTCTTCAAGCCTATTTTGAAGTTGGATTTGCTCGGTTGCGGCAAGAATTCCGATAGCGAGCGGCAAGTCGTATGCCGAACCCTCCTTTCTAAGATCGGCCGGAGCCATATTGAGTGTGATTTTAAAACCCGGTATTTTGTATCCGGTATTTTGAAGTGCTGCGGCAATGCGAAAATTGCTTTCGCGTATAGCGTTGTCAGGTAACCCCACCAGGTGATAACCTACTCCTTTTGAGGCGACGTTAACTTCGATTGTAATTGTTGTGGCATCGACACCCAAAAATGCACTTCCATAAACTTTTGCAAGCATAGATTTAAAATTCTAAAAATTACTTATTTATAGACAGGTTTAAAATAAAAACCTCCTCATTAAAAAATGGGGAGGTTTAAATTTAATAAAAAAAGTTGAGTTTATCTTTTTATGAACTTATAAACTTTAGATGCATTATCAATGGTTACTCTAATGAAATATGCTCCGGATTTAAGTGAGCTGATATCCAGTTTTGCATTGTTTGAATTTATCTGATGGATTCCCATTGATTGCCCAAGGACATTCATAATTTCAACATTAGAAATTGTGGTCATCGCCTGAATATTCAATTCGTTGTATGCGGGATTTGGATAAATTGCTGCTTCTACAAGAGCGTTTGAAGGGGTTCCCAGAGTTACATTTATATTTTCAAGACCTGAAATTATTAATGAAACTACTTGTTGTCCTTCATCCAAAGTACCTTTGTGAGTAATTTTTAGAGTATAGTCGCCATTTGGATCGTCTATTTCAACCTTTTCAATATTATCTCTATAGTTATCTCCTCTGGTTGCGGGAGTTGCATATGATGAAGGAACAGAATGATCAAATTCAATTATCCAGGGCATATGCACTATATCGTCTTCATCGATGATTCTTAAATCAAGATCGTTAATTAGCATAGGTGTATCATCATCTACTACTGATCCGGAAACGGGATTTCCTTCTTTGTCTGTCCAGGTAATAGAAGCAACAAGTCTTTCACCATCAACGGCTGTGCCAGTAATTTCATAACTTTTTCCATCTTCAAGTGTTAACTCAAGAATATGTGAAGTAGTTCCGTTATCTGAAATCACCTGAGCAGCTCTTTCAATATTCATCAATCCCCAACCGAAACGAAAATCAGGTCCGGGTGCTGTACCTGCTTCATCTGCAGTATGAAGTATTAATCCTCTTAAGGTGGAAGACAGCATAAACTCTTCATTCAAATTATTGTAATGCTGTTGAAGTAAAATTGCACCTCCTGCAGCACTTGGAGCTGCCATTGAAGTTCCTGAGAAGTTAGCATAACTGGCATTTGAAGTTGCTGTTGAAGAAAATGTATTCACTCCCTTAGCTGAAATATCAGGCTTTACTCTTCCGTCATCTGTTGGACCCCAACTGCTGAATGATGACATATTTACACTATTTGGTCCTGTGTAATTCAATACTTGAAAGGTAGCTGCTACAACAAGTGTATTTTTTGAAACTGCCTGATTTGTTAAAATATCAAAACCACCATCACCTTGATTGTTGTGTGCAGTATTTCTTGCATTACCTGCAGCCCAAACAGAGAGGTAGTATGGAGCATTAAACTGTATTTGATCCCAATATCTTGAAGAACCGGTATACTTTCCTAACATCCAGACCGGTAGAGGCGCACCCCCTCCGCCATCAGGTGGGACACCATAGGAATGATTGGAAATCAACATTCCATAATTAGCAATTGCACTTATAACCTCTCCGGCATCATTACCCACATTAAACGCATGATTTAAGGTTTCTGCTGCTGGCGCCATTCCTTTGGCATTTTCATTTTGAAAAGCTGCTGAACCAATGATTGTACCTGCCACGTGTGTATGATGAGAGCCCGGTGAAGTAGCACCATCTATTTGTGTGGCCCTACCTTCAAGAAGTTGATGTGTGTCTCTCACTTTATTACCGTCCCATACACCCACCAGCATGTCTTCACCATTTAGGTCTAGTCCGGCTGATCCCCCTGAATGAACCCGATCTGCCCTGATGGTAATTCCGGCTGTCCTGTTCATAGTTTCAAGATAAATGGGTTGACCATCCTGAACTTCAATTAAGACACCAACACCACCGTCTTCAAATTCATAACTCTCAGGCCAGCCATGTATTGCCGCCAAAGCAATAGCTTCTGCACGTTTTCTTTCAAAATCTTCCTGAATTTCTGCTTGGAGCTGAGCCAACTTATTAAGGTCGTAATGTGATTTAATCTGCTCACGTTGCTGAGGTGTTTGTGCATTTGACTGAAATGCAATAACAACCATAACCAACAACAGCAAGCACTGTTTTAATAGATTCATTGTTTGTAAATTAAGTGAATAACAATTTTTTTGCTAATTTAACAAATTTATGTAATTATGGGTATTTATATTGAAAAATAAATTGAATAATTCTGATTTAACAATTAAATTTTTTTCTTAAAACATACGTATAAATACGTATTGAAATGGTTGATTAAATTTTATACATTTGACTTGTGAATTAGTAAAAAGGCTATGCCGGTTTTTAATTAAATTATTGTGGGGATGATGATTTAGTTTTTTTATGGCATAGATATTAACTTAACTATTTTACTAAGCTTAGCAAAGCGTAACAGATTTATTCTGTTACGCTTTTTTTATTTTTTGCTTAGTTCAGAAAAACGTTCTTTTCCACAATTCAAAAAATCATTAAATGCAGTTTTATCCGGCAAATATCCAACAGGTTGATTCAGTATTTCACCATCTGGAGTAGCCAGCACATAGTAAGGTTGAGAATTTCTATTGAAATGGATGGCTTGGAAATCTGCCCATTTATTGCCAACGTTTCGCATTTGTCTTCCGCTTAAAGCAGAAGTATAGGCTTCATCAAGCGGTGAACGTTCATCCACATAAAGCGAGATCAACACATAATCATTACTAATTGAATTGTAAATTTCGGGGTCGCTCCAAACCTGGTCTTCCATTCTTCTGCAGTTCACACATCCGTGTCCGGTAAAATCGATCAAGACGGGTTTATTAGCAGATTTTGCATAAGCAATGCCTTCCTGAAAATCTTTGATGCAATTTAAGTTTAACGGGCATTTTCCGGGGAATATATAACTATGACCTGCCGGTGGTGCCAGACCACTCAACAGGTTGGGGGTTATAAATCCGTTTGTTTGGTCACTTACTTTGAAACCCATTGCCATATAAACAACCAAGGCCAACATAGATACTGATAAAACACTTCTGGTAAGCGTGATTTTTTTAACAGGACTGTCAAGCGGAAACTTGAGTATCCCAAGAAAGTAGAACATCATTCCCAAAGCACACAAAATCCAAAGAATTAAAAACAATTCATAAGGAAGTATCTTCCAACCCATAATCATATCTGCGATAGACAAGAACTTTAAAGCCAATGCAATTTCAATAAAACCTAAAGTCACTTTGATATTATTCATCCAACCACCAGACTTTGGCATCGAGTTAAGCCAACCCGGGAAAGCGGCAAACAAGGCAAACGGTAAAGCCAGAGCCAAAGAAAAACCAAACATCCCAATGAGTGGTCCAATTGGAATTCTGCCAAAAAGTGTTGGCCCGCCTCCAACTGCGGTTTCAACCAATAATGTTCCAATTATTGGACCTGTACAAGAAAATGAAACCAGTGCCAGTGTAAATGCCATAAAGAATATCCCCAGTAATCCTCCTTGATTGGATGCTTTATCTGTCTGGCTTACCCAGGCTGTGGGCAGCGTAATTTCAAAATAACCAAAAAACGAAATTGCAAAAACAATAAACAACACGGCAAACGCCAAATTAAACCAGGCATTTGTTGACAACAAATTGAGTGCATCAGCACCAAATATTGCAGTAATAAACAGGCCTAAAATCACATAGATTACAATAATGGAAACCCCATATATTATTGCATTTTTTATACCTTTTGCCTTACTGGTGCTGCTTTTGGTAAAAAAACTAACAGTAAGCGGAACCATTGGAAACACACAGGGGGTCAACAATGCCAGCAAGCCGCCTAAGAATCCTGCAATAAACACCCACCAAAAATTACTTGAATCTTCTTTGGCGATTTCAGAGCCATCGCAATTACTATTTGCAAGTGTATAATCAAACTCATAATAGACCGGTGTGCCTTCACCGGTAACACGGTTTGATGAAGATTTTAATCCCTCACCTTCAAAAATAAATTCCCCGGTTTCAGGGTTAAATGTAAAATCAAGACCTGTGGGAGGCAAACATTTTTCGTCATCACAAGCCATAAACTCTATAAATCCAGTTATGGGTTTACTTTTATCCAATACCCTGACTGATATTTCAAAACGTCCATCATCCCTTAGTTTGATGGTTTCCATTTCAAACAACTCATCAAAACCGGCAAAAATATTTGAACCGGTTTCTGAAATTTCTTTGAAAATCTCAAAACCTGTATAATCATTAAAAACAACTTCTGTAGGCAATGGCCCCAATAAATCGGGATCCATTTTGTGTGAGTAGATGGACCATCCTTCATCAATGACCGCATCAAAAACAAAGGTGTACACATCGTCTGAAACGCCTATCAGTTTTCCGGTCCAACTCACAGGGTTCTCAAATTGTGTGTCATCCATAAAGAGTGACATTCCACCTAAATTTACTCCCTGCTGCCCTGTCTCGTTTTCATCAAAAACAAACCTGAATTCCATCAAATCCGGCGGGAGGCATTTTTCATCATCACACACCATATAATAAACCTCTGCATCAATGTAAGCCAAATCAGAATCCACTAATTTTATATCCTGATAAAATTGAACCACACCCTCAAATTTTTTAATCATCATTTCAAAGATGGGATCAAAAATGGGGTCGCCTTCAGGTTCAACGGTAGAACCAATAAGATTATATTGCCCTGAATCCAGACCTTTAAATTCAAATTCTGTGGGTATTGGGCCTTCATCACCCACATCTTGCTGAGCATACAAGTACCAACCTGCATCCAGAGTTGCAGTGAAGTGAAGCCTGTAAGTTTGGTCGTCTATTTTTTCAACATCGGATTGCCATTTAATGGGGTCAAAAATTTGGGAATAACCTGAAGCAAAAATGAGTAGCGTTAAAATTGAAAGGATAAAATTCTTCACTTTAAATCTAAAAATTAAATTGATTGATAAATTTGAGGAAAAAATACAATCAATACATTCATGGAATATTAAGATTCTATTTTTAAAATTCTCTTTGTTTTATTTGTTACCCTAAAGCGGTTATCGGCTCTTAAGCCAACGACCCAGACAATCTCATTTTCACTACAGAGCAACCATGTTTTTTGCTTGTCAAGCAAAGATAACTTTTCATCTTTAAAGTATTTACTTATTTTCTTTGTTCCGTTCATTCCGAAGGGTCTAAACACATCACCCTTTTTCCATTTTCTTAATATTAAAGGGAACTTAAGTAAATCAAAGTCAACAAAAATAATGTTTTCTGAAGAATCTCCAAGCTTTGTTACACTTTTAAAGAAAAGAGGTATTGGAAAATCAATTTCGACAGTGTTCTCATTAATGATAAATTCATCATTTTTTGATTCATTTCCAATGGCTTCCAAAAAAAGAAAATCCCTGTCTTTCAACAATACGTGAGAGGGTGAAAATACCTTTTTTCCAGCTTGGGCCGAAAGTAAGTTGTACACATCATCAAACTCTGTAAATCCAAGCGGGGAAAATAATTCAAACAATATTGCTTTATTATTGGGAAGAGATTTGAGCTTATTTGTTGAAAATTTATACCCATTCCGGGTTTCTTCAGCCAAATAGTTGAATATAAGTGCCAGATAATCTTCAACCAAAGTACGGCTTTCAATCAGGTTTTTTTGAGTGGTTTCAAAATTTTTCAACAAGTTTGGGACTGTCTCTTTCCATTTTGGAATGACTTCATTGCGCAATGCATTTCTCAAATATTTATTGGAAGCATTAGAACTGTCTTCACGCCAGCTGAGATTATTTTTTTCGGCATAATCTAAAATCATTTCTTTGGAAAATGCCAGTAGAGGCCTAACCAATTTATCCTGATTGACCGGAATGCCTGTCAAGCCTTTTAAACCGGTTCCTCTTGATAAATTGATGAGAAATGTTTCTAAATTATCATCAAGATGATGTGCGGTCAATATATATTTGATATTTAATTGGTTTGACAATTCATCAAACCAACGGTAGCGCAATTCTCTCGCAGCCATTTGAATACTTAACCCGTGATCGTCTGCAAAAGTCTCGGTTTCAAAGGTTTCGGCAAATACAGGAATATTAAGTTTTTTTGCAAGTTGAATGACAAAATCAGAATCAGCATCACTTTCATTTCCACGTAAAGAAAAATTACAATGTGCAAGTGTGATTTCAAAGCCTGATTTAACAAGTAAATGAGTAAGCACCACACTGTCCAGACCACCACTGCAGGCAACCAATAACTGATTGCCTTTCAATAAAGGAAAATGATTATTAAGATGCCTCTGAAACTCCTTTATCATGAGTTTTGAAAGTTAAATCATCCAAAGTTAAAAAAACAATCTGCCAATAATGCTTAATAATTCCGGTTTTGTGAAATGAAGTTATGAGAGTGTTAGGTTTTTTGTTTTTTCTTTTCTGCAGCCGGGAAAAGCACATTGTTTAAAATCAACCTGTAGCCGGGAGAGTTTGGGTGTAATGCTAGTTCAGTTGGGGCATCCCCCACACGATGCTGATAATCTTCCGGATCGTGACCTCCATAAAAGGTAAAAAACCCTTTACCTTTTATACCGTGGATGTATTTGGCTTCGCCGTTAATTTTGCTTTCTCCCATCACCAAAACATTGGGTTTAATTTGAGTTGGGTCAAATGAGGTTGTTTGTCCAAAGAATCCCTTTACCAGTGAAGTGTGGTTTTGAACGAGCATAGTGGGGATTGGGTCCCATTTTGCTGAATAATCCATCAAAGAAAAGTAATCAACTTCTTTTTTGATGTTTCTTTTAGTGGTCATATCAATGGAACTGAACTCATATACCATCGGGTCGCGTTCAAGTATAAAATCTGTGAAAGCAAAAGTTTTGCTGAAATCTATTTTGCTTTGGTAATTGGGTTCACTGGGGTCACCATCAAACATGGGTTCACAAATATCGACGCCTTCTGCGGCAAGGGCTATGTCAAAAGTATCTGTGGCACTGCACATGGCAAACATAAATCCGCCACCAATGACATAGTCTCTTATTTTTAGAGCAACAGCAAGTTTGGCTTCTGAAACTTTATCAAAACCCAGACTCGCTGCCAGTTCTTCAGCACGCTTTTTTTCTTCAATGTACCAGGGAGCAGTGCGATAAGCACGATAAAATTTTCCATACTGACCTGTAAAGTCTTCGTGATGCAGGTGGAGCCAATCATACAATAAAAGTTGGTCGTCGAGCACTTCCTTATCATAAAGCCTGTCATAGGGAATTTCTGCATAAGTGAGTACCAAAGTTACTGCATCGTCCCATGGAAGAATTGAATCAGGTGCATAAACTGCAATGCGAGGTGCTTTTTCAAGCAAAACTGCATTCATATTTCTTGAAGGACTATCGATTTCTTCGAGGATTTGTTCTGCACGTGCAGTTGAAATCACTTCAAAACTCACTCCCCTTATCTGGCATTCCCTTCTGATTTCTTCCACATCGGGCATTAAAAAGGAGCCTCCGCGATAGTTGAGCAACCATTGTACTTTTTGCTGTCTTTCAAGCACCCAGTATGTGATGCCGTATGCTTTAAGATGTTCACGTTGGCTTTCAGCATCCATCGGGATTAAAATGTATGATGCAAATCCCTGGATACTAAACAGTAAAATAAATAAAAATGCGATTTTCTTCATCTTAGCAAGATAGAAAGTTTTTAAATTATAGCGATGAAGTTAAGCAGATTTTAACTAAAACGGAACATCGCCATTGCCATCAGGAGGCAATTCGTCTAAATTATCAAACGAATCTGCTGAAGGAATATTTCTTTCGGGCTTGAAAATATCATCATTTGCAGCATTATTCATTGAGGATGGGAAAAATTGAGTGGTATCAATATTGTCCTCCAGATTATCAAACTTACCGAGATTTCCGATAAATTTCAATCTCACTTCGCCCAATCCTCCATTTCGGTGCTTGGCAACGATGAGTTCAGCTTGATTTTCTGTGGGTGTTTGTGCATCATCGTCCCAAGTGTCTATTTTATAGTATTCGGGTCTGTAGATAAAAGACACTATATCAGCATCCTGCTCGATAGCACCGGACTCCCTTAAGTCTGAAAGTAGGGGCCTTTTGCTACCTCCTCTGGTTTCAACCGCACGAGAAAGCTGAGAAAGGGCAATTACAGGTATGTCAAGTTCTTTGGCAAGTGCTTTTAGATTACGTGAAATAGTAGAAATTTCCTGCTCCCTGTTTCCTCCACCCTTTTGGCTTGTACCGGCTGTCATTAATTGCAGGTAATCCACAAAAATTATTTTAATTCCGTGTTGAGAAGCGAGACGTCTGGCTTTTGCCCTAAGGTCAAATATGGATAATGAAGGTGAATCGTCTATGAAAAGTGGTGCTTTCTCAAGGTCTTTCACTTTTACGTTAAGTTGCTCCCATTCATACTTGGTCAAATTTCCTGTTCTCAACTTTTCTGAACTCAATTCAGTTTCAGAAGAAATCAAACGGGTAATCAACTGAACAGACGACATTTCAAGTGAGAAAAATGCCACAGGTATTTGATTGGCTACAGCAATATTTCTTGCCATAGAGAGCGTTAATGCCGTTTTACCCATACCGGGACGTGCAGCAATAATGATCAAGTCACTGGGCTGCCAACCCGAAGTGATTTTATCAAGCACTTCAAACCCTGAGGGCACTCCAGAAAGACCTTCTTTATTTGAAATTTCTTCAATACGTTTTTTAGCCTGGATTACGAGATTCTGAGCAGTTTCTGAAGAGCGCTTGATATTGCCTTGTGTAACTTCATACAATTTAGATTCTGCGTTATCGAGAAGGTCAAATACATCTGTTGAATCTTCATAGGCATCTTCGATAATTTCATTTGAAATTTTAATCAGGCTGCGCTGGATGTATTTCTGTAAAATAATTCTTGCGTGGAACTCAATATGTGCCGAAGAAGACACTTTTTGAGTCAATTGAATCAAATAAAATTCACCACCCACGATTTCCAGGTTTCCTTCCTTCTTAAGTTGGGAAGCAACGGTTAATAAGTCAATGGGCTGCCCTGTTTTAAAGAGTTGGTAGATGGCTGCAAAAATGTGTTGGTGGGCCTCACGATAAAAAACATCAGGGTTGATTAAATCGATGATTTCATCAACACCTTTTTTATCAATCATCATGGCTCCCAATACAACTTCTTCTAAATCAACCGCTTGTGGGGGTATTTTTCCTTTTTCCAAAGAAATTACCTGTGATTTACGGGCAGAAAATTCTATGTGAGGCTGTACTTTTTCCATAGTGCGAATGTAAATAAAATGTTAAGATTAATGTTCGGTTCTGCGAGTTTAACTCTTAACAGTTCATCAACAATTTAACTGTTAATATCTTAAAAAAATTGTTGATAACCAAATAAAAATCCGATTCGTTTGAACCGGATTTTTGTAAACTTGTGAAAGAATAGGTACTTAGCTTTTATAAGGTCCCATTTCAAAATATTTATTCATTCTTTTTTCGACCAAATCTTTTGGGGATAAGTTTTTTAACTCTTCATAAGCCTTTAAAATTTCTTTTGCAACAGTTTTAAAAGTTGTTTCCCTGTCACTATGAGCTCCTCCAAGAGGCTCTTTAACAATAACGTCAATGAGTTTGTTTTTCTTCATATCAGAAGCAGTAAGTTTTAGTGCATCTGCTGCTTGCTCTTTAAATTCCCAACTTCTCCAAAGAATGGATGAGCAGCTTTCCGGTGAAATTACCGAATACCAAGTGTTTTCAAGCATCAACACCCTATCTCCCACTCCTATGCCCAAAGCACCACCGCTGGCACCTTCACCCACAATCACACATATAATGGGCACCTGAAGCCTGGACATTTCAAAGATATTCCTGGCTATGGCTTCTCCTTGACCGCGTTCTTCTGCCTCAAGACCGGGATATGCACCGGGCGTATCAATAAATGTGACTACAGGTATGCCAAATTTTTCTGCAGATTTCATTAATCTAAGGGCTTTTCGGTAACCTTCGGGATTAGCCATACCAAAGTTGCGGTACTGTCGGGTCTTGGTGTTATAGCCCTTTTGCTGGCCAACAAACATAAAACTTTGGTCACCAATTTTTCCTAAACCGCCAATCATCGCCTTATCGTCTTTTACATTTCTGTCGCCGTGTAGCTCAAGAAAAGTGTCGCCACAAATGGCTCTGATATGATCAAGGGTATATGGTCTGTTGGGATGTCTGGATAGCTGAACACGCTGCCAAGGGGTTAAGTTTTTGTAAATTTTCTTTTTGGTTTCTATAAGTTTTTTCTCAATTTTCTGGCAGGTTTCAGTCACATCAACGTCACTTTCCTGACCAATTATATTGCATTTATCTAACTGTTCATTGAGTTCTTTAATGGGGAGTTCAAAATCAAGATATTCCATCAGTTTTGGTTTTAGTAAAGAGATACAAAGATAAAAACTTTGTTTGATTAGTGACTGCTTAATTCGTCGCTTTTTGTTCTATTGCGGGTTTTGATAATTCCATTTACAATAACCGTAGCAAGTATAATTAGGGCGCCGTAGTAAAACTGGTTACTCATGTATTCAACATCACCCAATATGAGAAGTGCAAGTATGATCCCATAAATGGGCTCCATGTTTATGGTAAGCATCACCGTATAGGGTTTAATCCATTTCATGACGTGAACCGAAGCAATAAACGCATAAGCCGTACAGGCTGAAGCCAAAATGAACAAATACAACCAGTCTGATTTTGATACGGTGAAAAATTCAAGGTTAAAGCTATTTGTAAACACAAAGAAAATGGAAATACAAATTGTTCCAAAAAGTAGTTCCCAAAACGAAATGGCTGTTGCAGCATATTTTACGGCAAACTTTCCGTTGATTACCGAAAACAAAGCACTTAAAAAGGCCGAACTGAGAGCAAGTAGAATTCCGGTAAAGAAATGGGTTTCCACATCAAAAATCAAGTAGAGCCCAAAGATGACTATAATTCCAAACAGTACTTCATACCAGATTACTTTTCTGTTATAGAAAATGGGCTCCAGCAATGAAGAAAAAAATGCACCGGTTGAAAGCACTGCAAGTGTTACCGAAACATTAGACGCTTTGATGGCAGCAAAAAAAGTAATCCAATGAAGTGCGATTATCAAACCTGCCAGGGCAAATCCCACTAAAGTGATGGTTCTAAACTTGAGATTGATTTTTCTCCAAATCACAAATATATAAATCAACACCCAGGCAATTAACATCCTGTACCAAACCAAAGGGGTGGCATCAAGTGAAATCAATGCTCCAAGTACAGCTGTAAACCCCCATATAAAAACGATGAAATGGAGGTGCAGATAGTTGAGTAGTTTATCGTTTTGCGACATAAAGCAAGTATATGGCTAATACTCCAAACAACATATTGGGAAACCAGGTGGCAATAAAAGGGGAAAAATCAGATTGCTCTGCCATAGTACCAAAAACTTTATCAAAAAACACAAAAATCATCCCGATCAATATACCAATGGCAAGATTGACACCCATACCACCACGTCGCTTTTTGGAAGAAACAGCAACTGCAATTAAAGTCAAAATATAAGCACTCACCGGCAAACTCCAGCGTTTTTGTCTTACGACCTCATAGCGATTTAAGTGTGATGAACCCCTCAATTGTTCCTTGGCAATAAACTCGTTAAGCTCTCTGTAATTCAAGGTTTCAGCGATATAATTAACCGGTGTTAAATCGTCAATCTCAAAGGGAAGGATGGTGTCTAGTCGGGATTTTGTAATAATTACATCATTCTTTTCACCAATCTTTCGCTTCACATAGTTGAACAAAGTGTAAGTAGTATCAGCCGGATTGAAATTAATCCGGTTTGCAGAAATTTTATACTTAAGCACATTTCCGTCAAAGTGCTCCAGCGTAAAAAAAGTCCCTGAATTGTTTTCAGCCACAAAGTTGCTTACATAAATCACCTCGTTTTCATTGATCTGTCTGTAAACATTGACCTGATCACGATCTGACCTGCCTTTCTTTAAATATTGATAAGTAAACTCATTGTATCCCTTACTGGCCATTGGGGCGAGATACATACCCATGAGTAAAGCCCCAAAACAAACTATGGTAGCGCCAATAAAGTAAGGCCTTAAAAATCTGTAATACGAAATTCCACTACTTAAAACCGCTACAATCTCAGTATTATTGGCCATTTTTGAAGTAAACCAGATAATAGAGAGAAACAAAAATAAAGGAAACAGCAGATTGGCAAAATAAATAGTAAAGTATCCGTAATAAGCCAAGACTTCTCCAAGCGGAACTTCATTTTCCAGTATCCTTCCAATTTTTTCGGCCAGGTTTACCGTTATGCCAATGGGTATAAACAGCAATAAAAGCATTACAAAAGTGCCCAGGTACTTTTTAAGAATGTATCTGTCTATAATTGTAAACATTATGCTTCTTTATGCAATTTTATAACCTGTTATCCATTTGTTTAACCATCTTTTTTTTCCAAGCGGCAAAATCCCCCGCTAATATATGTTTTCTGGCTTCACGAACCAACCACAAATAAAACCCGAGATTGTGAATAGTAGCAATTTGCTTGCCTAATAACTCGTTGACTGAAAACAAGTGCTTCAAATAAGCTTTGCTGTATTCTGTATCCACAAAGGTCATACCCATTTCATCCAAGGGTGAAAAATCATCTTCCCACTTTTTGTTTTTGATGTTGATGGTGCCGTGTGCCGTAAATAAAGTGCCATTTCTTGCATTTCGCGTAGGCATCACACAATCAAACATATCAATACCTAACGCAATGTTTTCCAAAATATTGATGGGTGTACCCACTCCCATTAAGTACCGGGGTTTTTCTTCAGGCAATATGGCTGTAACAACTTCGGTCATAGCATACATCTCATCTGCCGGTTCACCTACAGACAGTCCGCCAATGGCATTGCCAACGGCATCAACACTTGCAATGTATTCTGCCGATTGCTGGCGCAAATCTTTATATGTACTTCCCTGTACAATGGGGAAAAACGCCTGGTCATACTCATATTTTAAAGGTGTTTTCTCCAAATGAGCAATACAACGATCCAACCATCGATGGGTCATATGCATGGAGCGCTTGGCATAACGGTAATCACAGGGATAAGGTGTACACTCGTCAAATGCCATTATGATATCTGCACCGATAGTGCGCTGAATTTCCATCACATTTTCCGGTGAAAAGAAATGATAACTGCCATCGATATGCGATTTGAACTTTACACCTTCTTCCTTGATCTTTCTATTTGCCGAAAGCGAGTACACCTGATACCCGCCACTGTCTGTCAGGATGTTTCTGTCCCAATTCATAAACTTGTGCAGGCCACCGGCTTTTTCAAGAATTTCGGTTTGCGGTCTTAAATAGAGGTGGTATGTATTACCAAGAATAATGTCGGGATTGATATCATCTCTGAGTTCGCGCTGATGCACCCCTTTAACTGTTCCCACAGTACCCACAGGCATAAAAATGGGGGTTTCAATAGTGCCGTGATCTGTTGTAATTGAACCCGCGCGTGCTGAGCTGTTTGGGTCTTTTGCTTTTAATTCAAACTTCATGGAGTAATCATAAATGAGCGGCAAAGATAGTGATATGGTTTCAGGTTTCTTGTTCAAGGTTTCAAGTTTGGGGTCTGAGCATGCCTGAATATGGTTGCCCTTTTTTTGGTTAATAATTAATCTTAAATATTGGTTTTTGTTCAGCAGTTAAC
>ERZ869909.672-NODE-672-length-35438-cov-90.541218_pt1 | contig 35438 bp, 37 predicted proteins | sample MGYA00520892_ERZ869909 | MGnify/ENA primary metagenome ERZ869909 (study PRJEB32215, sample SAMEA104723947) | bioreactor metagenome | biome: bioreactor; feature: anaerobic bioreactor; material: water | place: China | collected 2015-03-12 ...
TGGGTCCCGCCATGTTCCGAAACCTTACCCTACCACGTCGACCACCAGGTTTTGCCCACTCCCCTGACCGGGGCGCGATGTGCCGGATTCAAAGGCAACGCGACATCGGCGTCGGAGCCTGATACGGTTCTGACTGGTTACTGGACGTGGCGGTAGCGCGGCCCGATGCTGACGGCAGTCGAGGTCCGAGGGCCGAGATTCAGCAGTACTCGGGCAGCCTGATCCATCCCTGCTGGCGCACGGGCTTTTGCCACATGCGCGAACGCGTTCACCACTCGGCGGGATGAGACGCGGGCGGGGCTTATCCGCCGTTAGCGCCGCTGCGCCGCATCTCCTGCAGGCACAAAAGGATTTGTGCCATGTCGGCGTGGCTTGAAACATCCAGCGACTGGTTGACGGTTGCGTTGATTGACCGCTTCGCGAGTTGAACCGCGATGCGTGGCTGGTGCAGGGCTGTATCGGCAAGGGCGCGTGCTGCGGAAAGCGCCGATCCGGGTGCGGTGACCTCGTCGGCGATCCCCCAGGCCTGCGCGGTGGCTGCGTCCACACGCTCGCCAAGCAACACCATTCGACGCGTTTTTGCCGGACCCGCGAGTGCGACAAGGCGCGGGATCGAGTTCCAGCCATAGGTGAATCCCAACTCCACCTCGGGGATGTGCAGAAAGGCCGACGCCCCCATGATGCGGAAATCGCAGGCCATGGCCAGAGTCAGGCCGCCACCCACCGCAAAACCCTCGATCGCGGCGATGGTGACGCCGGGCAGTGCCTCCCAGGCGCGGGCGGTGTCGGACCCGGCCTCGGTATCCTTCCAGTGATCCAGCAAACTGCGATCCGTCGGGGCGAAGATGCGCCGATCCTTGCGGTCTGCACCGGCGCAGAAGTAATCCGCTGACCCGGTCAGGATCACGGCGCCGATATCGCGCGCCTCGCGCAGGTCGCGCGCGACCGCGCCCAATTCGGCGATCATTTCCACATTGAGCGCATTGCGGGCCTCGGGCCGGTTCATCCGCACGATGGCAAGGCCGCCGTCACTTTCGATCGTCAGGGTGTTGTAGGTCATTGGTCAGACGCCGTCCTTCGTTTTCGTGGAAACGGGATTCAACATTACCAGCTTGCCGCGGACATTGCCCTGAACGTGCCGCTGGATCCCCGCTGGAACCTCGGCCATCGAGAGCGTGCCTTCGATGTGCGGGCGCAGGTGGCCGGCGGCGTAAAGGGTGAAGAGGTGGTCAAAAGCTGCGTCGAGTTGCGCAGCGTCGCGGCGATGATAATCACCCCACCAATGCCCGATGACGGCGCAGTTCTTGACCAGAAGGTGATTGGCCGGAAAGGCAAAGGGCGGACCGCCAGCAAAGCCGATCACGACGATTCGCCCGCACCAGGCGATGCATTTCAGCGCTGCCGCACTGGCCGCGCCGCCGATCATGTCGAGTACCACGTTACACCCGCCCGGGCCAGCGGCCTTGCGAACCGAATCCGCGAAGTCTGGCGCGCTCTGGTCGAGAACGGCGTCGGCACCTGCCGCGCGGGCCAGCGCCTGCTTGGCCCCGCCGCGACAGGCGGCAATCACGCGCAGCCCGCAGGCATGGGCGACCTGCACCGCTGCCAGCCCGACCCCGCCACCAGCGCCAAGCACCAGTACCACCTCGCCCGGGCGGGCATGGCCTCGCTGGAAGAGGGCGCTATAGGCGGTACCGTAGGCGATGAAGAAAGCGCCACCCTCGGCGGCGGGCATCGGGGCCGGGACGCGAACCAGCTGCCGCGGATCCATCGCGACGCGTTCGGCATAGGCGCCGCTCGCGACCTGTCCCATCACCATGTCACCGGGCGCACAGCGTGTCACTCCCTGCGCTGTGGACAAAACCCGGCCGTAAACCTCGGCGCCGGGGATGAAGGGGGGCGTGGGGCTTTCCTGATAGGTTCCGTCGACTGCCAGGGAATCGGCAAAGTTCAGGCCCGCTGCGTGAACCTCGACCAGCACCTCGCCATCGGCGATGGCGGGTTCAGGGCGTTCGGCGATGTGGAGCGCGCTGATTCCCCGGCGATCCGGGGAGAGTAATGCCTTCATCTTGTCGCCATGCCCCCAGATTCTTGTCAAATGAAATTAGGTGAGTAGGTATCACGTAACTTAATGAAATGCAATCCTGGAAGTTGTGGGGGAAGCGCCAAGACGCCCGGTTGCGCTCCTAAGAAATTCTCTAAATTACTGTTATAAAAAGATTTTAAAATCTTTTTGGTTCCGGGAGTGAGACTCGTGAGCATCCATCATAAAGGGATTGACTCAAAAGTGAGTTTAGGTCACGTTCTGGGTGTGCCGGGATGCGGTTGCGCGCGCTCGGCTGCCAAGAGGGGGCGCTGCATGGTCGAGGAAAAACGCACGGTAACCCGTTTGCGACGCAAGGACCGGATGGCCGAAATCATCGCCGCCTCGCGTGATGTGATTACCGAGAACAACGGCGTCGAGATGCCGGTCAACGAGATCGCGGCGCGATTGGGGATCGTCGAGGGGGCGATCTACCGAGTCTTTCCGACCAAGAAGCATCTGACCACCGCTGTTTTGAGCGATTGGTATGTAGAGGTGATGGCAAGCTACGAGGCCGGGTTGGCAGACACCACGGGAACGCGGGCGCAGCTGCGGTTTGTTGCGCGCCATCACATCGATTGCATTCACCGCTATCCCGAGCTGGTGAATTTCTATTTCGGCGTCGTCCGCATGTCGCGCGATTACTGGGGGTCCGAACTGAACCGCCTCAATGCCCGCTACGCCAACCAGGTGATCAAGATCATCAGCGAGGCGGCAGGGCGGGGTGAGATGCGCAACGACATCTCGCCGCGACTTGGGCGCGACATGCTGTTCGGTGTTGTCGAACAGGCCACGTGGCCCTACCGCATGAAAATCGCAACCTTCGACCCCGAGGGCCTAGCCAACAACATCGCCGATCTGATCTATCAGGCCTATGCCGTGCCGACGCCGGCGGTGCCGGGCGATGAGGCCCTGTCGGCGCGGCTGCTGGCGATCTCGGCCGAACTGCGCGGCCTTGCTGGGCAGGGCAAGACATGAGCCAGGCGCTGGAGGTCCGCAATGCACAAGTCTTTTATCATGATGTGATCGAGGCGGTGCGCGATGTGTCGCTTCGCGTTGAACCCGGTCGCATCGTGGCGCTGCTGGGGGCGAACGGGGCGGGAAAATCGACCCTGCTCAAGGCCATCAGCGCGATCCTCTATCCTGAGGAAGGGCGCCTGATCCACGGCACGATCCGGTTTGGCGACATCGACCTGGCCGCGCGGAACGCTGACCAGATCGTTGCTGCAGGCATCGTTCATGTCCCCGAGGGGCGTCGGCTGTTCCAGACCATGACGGTCGAGCAGAATCTGCATCTGGGCGGCTACCTGCTGGCAAAGGTCGAACTGGCGGAAGCAGTCGAGCGGGTCTATGCCCTGTTCCCGCGCCTGCGCGACAAGCGCAACACGCTGGCGGGGTTGCTGTCGGGCGGCGAGCAGCAGATGGTGGCGATCGGGCGCGCGCTGATCGCGCGGCCCCGGCTTCTGATCCTCGACGAGCCGTCGCTGGGACTGGCGCCTCAGATTGTGCAGGATATCTTCGAAATCGTGCGCAAGCTCAATGCCGAACAAGGATTGTCGATCCTGTTCGTCGAGCAGAACGCGCGGCTTGCGCTGGCGGTTTCGGAATACGCCTATGTCATGGAGAACGGGCGGATCGTTCTCGATGGCCCGTCCGACATGCTGGCACGCAATGCCGATATCCGCGAGTTCTATCTCGGTCAGTCGGGCAGCGGCGAACGCAAGAGCCTGCGCGACCAGAAACACTACAAGCGGCGCAAGCGGTGGCTGGCATGAGCGCGCTTCTGTCCGTTCGGGGGTTGTCGAAGCAGTTCGGCGGAGTTCAGGCCGTGCGTGGCGTGCAGTTCGATGTGGCACCCGGCACCATTCATTCGGTGATCGGCCCGAACGGCGCTGGCAAGACGACGCTGTTCAACATGATCAGTGCACTGGTTCGTCCCAGCGCGGGGCGCGTGCTGTTCGAGGGGCGCGACATCAGCCGGGCACGGCCGCATCAGCTGGCTGCGTTGGGGATCGGGCGGACGTTCCAGAACCTTGCGGTCTTTTCCCATGCGACGGTGGTGCAGAACCTGCTGGTTGGCATGCATCACGCAATCGGCGGAACGGCGCTGACGGACGGGCTGTTCTGGGGCCCGGCGCGGCGGCGCGAGATCGCGGCGCGGCGCAATGTCGAAGAGATCGTCGAGTTCCTGGAGATCGAGCATCTGCGCAACGAGGTCGTCGGCACTCTGTCGTACGGTCTGCAAAAGCGGGTTGAGCTGGGCCGCGCGCTGGCTGTCGCGCCCAAGCTGTTGCTACTCGACGAGATGGTTTCGGGGATGAACGCCGAGGAGACCGAGGACATCGCGCGCTTCATCCTCGACATCAAGGAGGAGCTGGGCATCGCGGTACTGATGATCGAGCACGACATGAACATCGTCATGGATATTTCCGACCGGGTGACCGTGCTCAGCTTCGGCGAGCAGATCGCCGATGGCCCGCCGGCGCAGGTGGCGGCCGATCCGCGGGTGATCGACGCCTATCTTGGCGCGGCGTGATGGAGGCGAACGCATGACCGGCGAAATCGAAACGATCCCTGGCCTTCTGCGTCACTGGGCCCGGACGCGCCCGCAGGCGGTGGCGTTGCGCGAGAAGCGTCTCGGCGTGTGGCAGCGGATCACCTATGCCGATTATTACCGCCAGATGTACGAGCTTTCTCAGGGGTTTGCGGCGCTCGGACTGGAGCGCGGCGATACTGTCGCGGTCGCCAGCGAAAACACACCCGAATGGCTTTTCAGCGACCTGGCGGCGCAACTGATGGGCGGCGCGTGCACTGGCATATACCCGACCAATCCGGCGGCCGAGGTTTTTTATATCCTGAACCATTCGCGGGCCCGGATCGTCGTCTGTGGCGATCAGGAGCAGACCGACAAGGTGCTTGACGCGCTGGCAATGCCGGGGGGATTGCCGGAACTGCGCCATATCGTCTGCGTCGACATGAAAGGCATGCGCGGGTACCGGCACCCGATGCTGACCAGCCTTGACGATGTCATGGCGGCAGGGCGCGCCCGGATCGAACACGACGCGCCGGATATCGACGCGCTTGTGGATGCGATCAATCCTGCCGACACGGCGGTGATCGTCTACACGTCGGGAACCACAGGGCTGCCCAAGGGCGCGATGCTCAGCCACCGGGCGCTGATCGGTAACGCGCGGCGCATGATAACGCGCCACGCGCTTGATCGGATCGCCCGCTCGTCGCTGGCCTATCTGCCGTTATGCCACGTCGCCGAGCGCGAGTTCTCTACCGTGATGGGGCTGGTCGATGGCGCGACCGTCAGCTTTGCCGAGTCGATCGACACGGTCCTTCAGGATCTGCGCGAGGTTGCGCCCAACACTTTCATTGGCGTTCCGCGGATCTGGGAAAAGCTGCGGAGCACGGTCAGTGTGCGGCTGCTGGATACGCGCCCCCTTCCGCGAAGGCTGACCGAATGGGCCATTGCCCGCGGGCAGGAGATCGCCGACCGCAGACTGGCCAATGGCGGGCGTTTTGCCACGGTGCGCGACAGGCTGGCCTTCGCGCTTCTGTGGGTCGTGGCGTTCCGGTCGTTGCAGAAATGGATGGGCCTGAACCGCGCTGGCGGGCGGCTTTTCTGTGGTGGTGCGCCGATCTCGCCCGAGGTGCTGCGCTTCTTCTGGGCGATCGGGCTGGATATTTACCAGGTGTTCGGCATGACAGAATCGGCCGGTTTCACCCATTCGCAATGCCCCGGCCATACCTTGCACGGGTCCTGCGGGCCGGTGTTGGACGGTTGGGAAGAAAGCATCGCCGAAGACAGTGAACTGCTCTTGCGCGGTTCGACGATCTTCAGCGGCTATCTGCATGACGAAGCGGCGACGAAGGCCGCAATTATCGACGGATGGCTGCATACGGGCGACATCGGCTATCATGCGGCGGATGGGTCGTTGTTCATCACGGACCGCAAGAAGGACGTGATGATCACCTCGGGCGGAAAAAACGTTACGCCGTCGCTGATCGAGAACCGGCTCAAGGATTCCCCCTACATCCGTGAGGCGATCCTGATCGGCGAGGGGCGCAAGTTCCTGACCGCCCTGATCCAGATAGACCTGGAGGTCGTGGGCAAATGGGCGCAGACCAATGGGGTCTCATATACCAACTATGCCAGTCTTGCACGCGAACCCAGGGTCCATGCCCTGATCGCGCGCGAGATCGACGGCTTCAACAGCGAATTCGCACGTGTCGAGAACGTGCGGCGATTCTCGATACTCGAAAAGCAGCTCGATCACGACGACGGCGAGGTGACCGCGACGATGAAGGTGCGCCGCCGCGCCATCGAAAAGAAGTTCTCGGACGTTATCGAGCGCCTTTATGCGCAACCCATGGAGGCATGAATGGACTACCTGCTTAACCTCGTGGCCTCGGGGCTTGTGTTCGGTTCGCTCTACGGGCTGGTCGCGATCGGCTTTGCGGTGATCTACAAGACCACGGGCGTCGTCAATTTCGCGCAGGGTGAAGTGATGATGTTCGTCCTTTACTTCGCCTGGATGGTCGGGTCGTTCGTCGATGCTCCGCTCTGGATGCTGCTGGTGATCGCGATCGTGTTTGGCAGCCTTTTCGGTGCGGTGCTGGAACGGTTGTTCATCAGGCCCATGCTGGGCAAGTCGCAGTTCCCGATTATCATGACCACCGTGGGTCTGGCGATCATGCTTCGCGGGTTGGTGCCGATCTTCTGGGGCGTCGATTCGGCCCCGATCGAAGCCCCGATCAAGAGCCAGCTCTGGCAGTTCGGCCCCGTGTTCCTGCTGGGCGACCAGGTGTTCGCCCTGGTGGTTTTCCTGCTGGTATCGGCGGCCACATGGGGGTTCTTCCGCTTCTCCCGCGTTGGAATCGCGATGCGCGCGGCGGCGCATGACGAAACCGCCGCGTTGCTGATGGGCATCAATGTGCGCAGGCTTCAGGGCCTGTCGTGGATGATCGCCTCAGCGGTGTCGGGGGTGGCGGGTGTCTGCTATGCGCTGATCATCGCCCGTGCGCCGGACATGTGGCACATCGGCTTTCAGGCCTTTCCGGCGGCGATCCTTGGGGGGCTGGATGCGCCTTTGGGCGCGGCCTTTGGCGCGGCGGTGGTCGGCATCGTGGCCAGCCTGTCCGAAGGCTACATCGGATATGGCCTGAAAGAGATATCCGGGTTCATCATCATCATCGCCATTCTCATGGTCCGTCCCTACGGCCTGTTCGGCGAAAAGGAACTGGAGCGCGTATAATGCGGACCGGACATGCCGTCGAATCCTATGATCGTCTGATTGCGCTGAGCACCAACCCGGTAACCTGGGCCTGGACTGCCGTGCTGCTGGCGGGCCTGGTCATGCTGCCACTGATGCTGTCTGGCCCCATGCTGGCGATGATGACAAGCGTCCTGATCGCCGCGGTGGGGGCGATCGGGCTGAACGTGCTGACCGGAACCACCGGGTTGATCAGTCTCGGGCAGTCGGGCTTTCTGGCGGTCGGTGCCTATGCCTGCGGGCTGCTGATCCGTGACCTGTCGGTGCCCGCAGTTCTGGCAATACCACTTGCCGGGCTGATAACGGGTCTTGCGAGCCTGCTGATCGGGATACCGACGCTGCGGCTCAAGGGGCTGTATCTGGCAATCACCACGCTCGCGGCCTCGTTCATCATCATTCACATCATCAAGCACGCCGCAGCGCTGACGGGCGGGCCCTTTGGTCTGCGCATACCGCAGGTGACAGTCCTTGGCCTACCGATCGGCAACGGACCGGGCATGTATTACATCGCGCTAACGGCTGTGGTTCTGGTCGTGCTGTTCGTCAACAACCTGATGCGGTCGCGGTCGGGCCGGGCATGGGTGGCGATCCGCGAACACGACATCGCGGCGCGCAGCATGGGCATCGACATCGCCCGCTACAAGCTGCTCGCGTTCTTCGTGTCCTCGACCATCGTCGGCATCGCCGGGGCGCTCATGGCGCTGCAACTGCGATTCATTACCGCCGACGTCTTCGGGCTGTTCCTGTCGATCGAGGCGTTGGCGATGCTGCTGGTCGGTGGCGTGGGCTCGGTCGCCGGGGCGGTGCTGGGCGCGGTTTTCATCGTGTTCCTGCCGGAAATGGCGCGCGCGCTGCTGGCCCTTTTCACCAGCGCCGGCGAGACCGGTTCGGCACTCGTCTTCGAGATCCGCATCGTTGTTACCGGTGCGCTGATCATCCTGATGCTACGCCTCGAACCCGACGGCCTGATGGGGCTCTGGCGCAAGACGAAACGCTATTGGCTGCAATGGCCGCTGCCGGTCTGAGTACGGCTTTTTACTGGGAGGAGAAACCAATGAAAGCACTAAAATACGCCCTCTGCGCAGTCCTTATCGGAACACCGGCGCTGGCCGATGTTCCGGGGGTCAGCGACTCAGAGATCTATCTCGGTGCCGTGCTGCCCATGTCGGGGCCGGTCAGTTTTCCGGGACTGGGTGCGCTGGCCGGGTCGCGGCTGGCCATCGCCGAAGCCAATGCGGCGGGCGGGATCCATGGGCGCAGCGTGCGCCTGCGCGTCGAGGATGACGGCTATGTTCCCAGCCGCAGCTACCAGGGGCTGGTCAACATTCTGGATGCCGGCGTCCTCGCCCTTGTCGGCACCAGCGGCGCGGCCGGGCTGGTTGCCATGTTGCCCCTTATCGACGAGCAGCAGGTGCCGACGCTGGTGTCCACCTCGGTTACCAATGCCGCGGTGAACCCTGTCAGACCTTATATCTACATGCTGGGCGCTGACTACGAGGATATGTTTTTTGCCCAGATGCAGTACATCAATGAGCACGATCAGCCGCAAGGCCCCTGGGCGATCGTCTCGCAGGACGACGATTACGGCGAGCATGTCGTCGCCGGGTTCAACCGCGCGGTCGATGCGCTGGAGCTGCCCAGCGTGCCGCCGGTCCGATTCATGCGCGGTCAGCGGGATTTCGCCGCCGAGATATTACGCCTGCGCACTCAGAACATCGGCGCGCTGGTGGTCGGCGGGGTCATCATGGAAACCCCCGGTGTTCTACGCGAACTAGCGCGGCTGCAGATGCCCATTCCGACGGCCCATGCCCACACCGCCGCGATCGACATGACCCTCAGACTGGCGGCACCGTTCAACATGTCCTATTACGCTGCCGATTACGTCGTGCCGATCAGCAGTGACGAAGCGGCGGGATTCCGCGAGCGCGCGGCGCAGTTTCTGTCGGCTGAGGATCAGGGCAACCTCAACCGCTTTTCGATCACCTCTTATCTGGGTACACGCGCGGTGCTGGCAGCAGCAGAGGCCTGCGGACGTGACTTGACGGGGGAATGTCTGGCCAGCGAACTGGGGAAGATCGACGCGCTCGACACCAACGGGCTATCGGCACCGCTGGACTTTACCAACGCGCGGCACACTGCGGCGCGGGCCGTGCAGGTGGTGCGCGTGAACCCGATGGCGAACACCGTCGAACCCCTGACCGACTTCGTCTCGTTCGATTAATCGCCAAAACGCTTCGTTCCGGGCATCCGATGATGCCCGGATGCGGCGGCTCCCGGACCAAAATCATGACCCAGGACACCGTTCTTCTTGCTACCGATGGGCCGGTCGCGACCCTGACGCTGAACCGTCCCGACCAGCTGAATGCGCTCAGTCGAAAGATGATTGACGCGCTGGACCACGCCCTGGATCGGATCGAGGCCGACGAAGGTCTGCGCGTCGTTGTGGTTACGGGTGCCGGCCGGGCGTTCTGCGCGGGCGGCGATATTGCCGAGATGCGCAGCGTTCAGGGACTGGCCTATTACCATGAAATGGCCGAACCCGTTCACACCCTGTTTCGGCGCATCGAGCTGCTGGACCGACCGACGATAGGGGCGATCAACGGCCATGCCCTTGGCGGTGGCGCGGAACTGATGCTTGCGCTCGACTTGCGCCTGCTGTCGGATCGCGCGCAGATCGGATTGCCGGAAATCGGCCTTGGCCTGTTTCCCGGTGCCGGCGGCACGCAGCGCCTGATCCGTCAGGTGCCGTTGTGCAGAGCCAAGGAACTGCTGTTCAGCGGCGAGCCAATTACCGCGTCCGAGGCGGTTGCGATAGGTCTGGCCAATCGCGTTGTCATGCATGACGCCCTGTTGGCAAAGGCCAAAGCACTGGCGCGGACTCTTGCGCAGCGCTCGCCTCTGGCGATGCGGATGCTGAAAAGGACCATTGCAGATGGCGCAGACATGCCACTTTCGGCGGCACTGCGCCATGAGCAAGCGATGATCGGGCTGGGCGTGGAAAGTACGGATGCCCGCGCGGGATTCGATTCTTTCCTGCAAAGACGTGGTCCGGTTTCCAAACATAAATGACCAGCAGGGCGCCTATTCATAAGTTTTACAGATAGTTTCATTGAATATGGGTTTCTTCACTTATGGGTCTCGACGGTATCCAATTGCATCCAGGGCCGGCGGAAAGACCTGAAGACAGGCACTTTCACCAGTCACCCGGCGCGGCAGCGCCACGCATATGACGCTGAGCGCAGAACACCCAGGAATACCGAGAACAGGTTTCATCGATGAAATACTCCCGTAAGGACGCCAAGACACACGCCCGCAAAACGATGCGCGGCATCTGGGCCGCGGCCCTGACACCGTTCGACAGCAAGGGGCGCATCGACGAGGACGGATTTCGCGCGAACATGGAAACCTGGATCGAGGATCTTGGGATCGACGGGTTCTTCATCGCCGGAAAGCAGGGCGAGTTCTTCTCGATGTCTGTCGCGGAGCGCAAGCGGCTGTTTGATCTGTCAGTCGAATGCACACGCGGGCGCGCCCAGACTATCATGTCCTGTTCAGACCAGAACCTCGATGTGGTGATCGATCTGGCGCGGCATGCGCAGGACGTCGGCGCCGACTATATCGTTGTTCACGCGCCGGTTTTGCATTTCCATGCGGCGCAGGACGAGACACTAATGAACTATTACCAGCGCATCGTTTCTCAGGTCGATATCGGTGTCGCACTCTGGTCCCATCCGGACTCGGGCTACCTGATGTCGCCGCAACTCTGCAACCGCCTTGCAGATCTCGAAACCGTTGTTGCGATCAAGTACTCGGTTCCGCGGCCCATGTATGCCGAACTGAGCCGCCTGGCGTCGGACCGCATCCTTGTTTCGACGGCCTCCGAGCGTGAATGGCTCGACAATATCGTCGAACTGGGTTGGCAGCTCTACTTGTGTTCATCTCCGCCCTATCTGATCCAGACTGCGCATGACCGCCGCATGCGCGAGTACACAGATCTGGCATTTGCCGGCCAAGTCGACGAAGCGCGACGGCTTCGCGATAGTCTCGATCCGGTGCGGGAGGCGCTTAAGTCCACGCGCCCCCCTGAAAAGCCACATGCCCACCAGAAATACTGGCAAACCCTGCTGGGGCAGGTGGGCGGCAGCGTCCGAGCTCCGCTTCTGGAACTCACCGAGAGCGAAAAGGCCGCCACCCGGCGTGCGTTCGAAACCTGTGGACTGATCCTCTGAACTCACCTGAAACGGGAGACCTGCGATGACACGACTGGCCGCATTCAATTTCCAGAAATGGATCAATGAGCACGCGCATCTTCTCAAGCCACCGGTTGGCAACCAGAAGGTCTTTCAGGATGCCGAACTGATGGTGACGGTCGTCGGCGGGCCCAATCAGCGGACCGACTATCACGACGATCCTGTCGAAGAGTTCTTCTACCAGTTGAAGGGTGACATGGTTCTGAAGATCCACGACACCAAAACCGGCGAGTTCTATGACGTGCCGATCCGCGAAGGCGATGTGTTCCTGCTGCCGCCGCATGTTCGCCACTCGCCGCAACGGCCTCAGGAAGGGTCGGTCGGCCTTGTTATCGAACCCGTGCGCCCTGAGGGCGCGCTGGATGCGATCGAATGGTATTGCTTTGAATGCAACCACCTCGTGCACCGGGCCGAGATAGACCTCGTCAGCATCGTCGACGACCTGCCGCCGATCTACCAGGCCTTTTATGCCGATAACGAGGCGCGCACCTGCCCCAATTGCGGCACGCTGCACCCGGGCAAGGTGCCGCCCGAGGGCTGGGTCACGCTCTGACCTCTTGCGCCACGATACCTTTCAAAAACTTCGGGAGCCTGCATGCTTCTTATTCTGGAACAACTGCTGAACGGACTGCAATATGGTGTGACGTTGTTCCTGCTGGCGGCGGGCCTGACGTTGATCTTCGGAATCATGGGCGTGATCAATCTGGCCCATGGGTCGCTCTACATGATCGGCGCTTTCGTAGGTGTCTATTTCGGCGCAATGACCGAAAGTTTCGTTCTGGGGATGATCGCCGCGATCCTCGGCGGGGCTGCCGCCGGTCTTGCATTGGAGGCGCTGGTGGTCCGGCGGCTCTATGCGCGCGACCATCTCGATCAGGTGCTTGCGACCTTTGCGGTGATCTTGATCGCCAACCAGGTCATCGTCCTTCTATTCGGGCGTCAGCCCCTCTTCGCCCCTATCCCCGAGGCCCTGTCCCGGTCGATCGACCTGGGGGCGGGCCTGCAATACCCTGCCTATCGGCTGTTCGTGATTGCCGCCGGGCTGGGCGTTGCGGCGCTTCTCTACGTGCTGATCAACCGCACCCGCGTCGGCATGCTGGTGCGCGCGGGGTCCACCAACCGCGACATGGTGCGCGCCTTGGGAGTGAATATTCGCGCGCTCTACACAGCGGTGTTCGTGCTGGGAGCCGTTCTGGCGGCCTTTGCCGGGTTTGTCTCCGGGCCGATCTATTCGGTCGAGGCGGGGATGGGCGAGCGGATCATTCTGGCGACCTTTGTCGTGGTCGTCGTGGGCGGGTTGGGCTCGATACGCGGCGCCTTCATTGCCGCAATGGTTCTGGGGATGATCGACACGCTGATGCGCGGGGTGCTGCCTGAACTGATGCGCCTTGTCCTGCCACCATCCGAGGCCGACGCCCTGAGCGCGGGTCTCGCATCCATGGGGATCTATCTTGTCATGGCGTTGTTCCTGCTTGTCCGGCCCCAGGGCCTGTTCGCATCGGGGAACTGACATGACATCGCAACGTGTATTGATCGTCCTTATCCTGATCCTTGGCTGCATTTGGCCAATGATCGCCAATGCGCTCGGCCAGACGGCGTTGGTCGGGTTGGCAACCCGCGTCCTCATTTACGCGATCGCCGCCGCCAGCCTGAACATCGTCATGGGCTTTGGTGGGATGGTCAGTTTCGGACATGCAGCCTTTTTCGGTGTCGGCGGTTATGCCATCGGTATCCTGGCCGCGCATCACGGCACGGACCCGCTGTTCGGCCTGATCCCTGGAACCAACGCCTTTCTGATTGCCGTCCCGGTGGCGATGCTTTTGGCGTCGGCTGTCGCGCTGATTATCGGCTCCCTGAGCCTGCGCACGGGTGGTGCGCAGTTCATCATGATCACACTGGCCTTTGCGCAGATCCTGTTTTTCCTTGCGGTGTCGATCAAGGCCTATGGCGGGGACGAAGGGCTGGTTATCCGCAGGCCGAACGAACTGTTCGGGCTGAATCTGCGGGACCGCGCGACGATGTACTACGTTACACTGATGTTTGCGGTGGCCTTCTTTGCAATGGTTTGGCGGTTGCGGCGTTCGACATTGGGTGCAGTGCTGAACGGCGTGCGCCAGAACGAGCGGCGGATGGTGGCGCTTGGCTACAATACCTATGCGATCCGGCTCTATGCCTTTGTCATTTCTGGTGCCGGAACCGGCCTGGCCGGTGCGCTGATGGCCAATGCTCTGCGCTTTGCCAGCCCGGACATGCTGCATTGGACCAAGTCGGGAGACTTTATCATCATGGTCGTTCTGGGCGGGCTGGGAACGCTGTTCGGGCCGCTGCTGGGCTCGGCGGCCTTCCTGGTGCTGGAAACCTACCTTGGGGCCTGGACCCAGTACTGGCAGTTGCCGTTGGGTCTGATCCTGCTGGTTGTTGTTCTGGGGACAAAGGGGGGCATCATGCGTTTGCTGACGCAGGTCGCCGGCTGGTTCGTGCGGAGGCTCCCATGATGCCGGTGTTGTCGGTTGAAGGGCTGGTCAAACGGTTTGGCGGCCTCGTCGCTACGGATTGCGTTTCGATCACCCTGAACCCAGGCGAGGTTCATGCGATCATTGGCCCCAATGGGGCCGGCAAGACGACATTGATCAACCAGATATGCGGCGAGCTGCGGCCTGATGCAGGACATGTCCGCATCATGGGCGAGGACGTGACCCGGCTGGCTCCACATCGGCGTGTCCGGCAGGGGCTGGGGCGCACGTTCCAGATCACCAGCCTGTTGTCCGAGGACACTGTTTCGATGAATCTTGCTCTGGCCGTGCAGGCGAGAGGCGCGGGTACCTTTCGCCTTTTCGACCGGTTCATCGGGCGCCGTGCGCTTTGGCAGACCGTCTCGGCACTGCTTGCCGGGACACCGCTGGAACACCGTGCCGAAGTCTCCGTCGGGGATCTGTCGCATGGCGAGCGCAAACAACTCGAACTTCTGGTCGCGTTGGCTCGCGAGCCGCGGTTCCTGCTGCTGGATGAACCGATGGCGGGACTTGGGCATGTCGAAAGCCAGGAGATGATCCTCCGCTTGCAGGAAACGCGCCGCCAGATTCCCATTCTTCTGATAGAGCATGATATCGAGGCAGTCTGGGCACTGGCGAACAGGGTTTCGGTTCTGGTCTACGGTCGCATCATTGCCTCTGGAACGGTCGACGAGATCCGGTGCAATCCCGAGGTGCGCGAGGCCTATCTGGGCGATGAACAGGCCGAGGTTTCCTGATGCTGAGACTTACTGCGATCGAAGCCGCTTATGGCAATTCACAGGCACTGTTCGATGTATCCATAACTATTGGCGAGGGCGAAGTCGTGACCTTACTGGGTCGAAACGGTATGGGAAAAACGACTACCGTTCGCGCGATCATGGGTTTGTTGCCTGCACGCTCGGGACAGATCGAGTTCATGGGTGAATCGCTGACCGGCCTCGCCCCTGAAAAGGTCGCAAGACGGGGTATCGGCCTTGTACCCGAAGGGCGGCAGGTATTCCCCAACCTGACCGTGCATGAAAACCTTGTCGCGACCGCAGGAAACAGGCTGGCAATGGCGCGTCCGTGGACGCTGGACCGCGTGCATGAATTGTTCCCACGGTTGGCGACACGGCGCAAACAGATGGCTAACACTCTGTCAGGCGGCGAAGCGCAGATGCTGGCGATCGGGCGTGCCTTGATGACCAATCCACGACTTCTGATCCTCGATGAGGCGACCGAGGGGTTGGCGCCAGTGATCCGGGCTGAGATCTGGTCGGTGATCGCGCATCTGCAATCCGAAGGGCAATCGATTCTGGTCATCGACAAGAACCTGAACATTCTCAAGAAACTGGCCAATCGACATTACATCATCGAAAAAGGTCGTTCCGTCTGGTCTGGCGATTCCCGCGACCTCGAGCGTGACAAGGAACGCGTGATGGCGTCGATCGGGGTCTGAGCATGGCAAGCCCGTATCCCGATCCCGCGTCCGAAGCCGACTGGCCGCGCCACCGGCTTGACCGCGATTACCGTGCGCGTGACTGTGTCGCGCCCGAGGTATTTGACAGGATCGTGCGGGACTATCGGAAGCGATCGGAAGATGCCGTGCGCGCCCTTGGCGGCATCACCGGGCGGCGATACGACCCTGAAAGCGACCAGGAACTGGATATCTTCGGCGCAGAGGGGCCCGGTTTGAAACCTGCGGTCCTGTGCATCCACGGCGGTTACTGGCGTGCCCTGTCGCGGGCGGATACCGCGTTCATGGCCCCGGCCCTGGCACGGCATGGCATCGTGACCGTGGTTCCCGATTACGATCTGGCCCCGGCTGTATCCCTGACCGAAATCGTGCGCCAGATGCGCGCCGCGCTGGCCTTCATCTGGCACCGAGGCCATGTGTTCGGGATCGACCGTCAGCGCATCGTGGTCACCGGGTCGTCTGCCGGTGGACATCTGGCGGCCTGTCTCGTTTCGCCCGGCTGGCAGGCCCAGTTCGACCTGCCAGCCCAGCCGTTGCATGGCGCGATGCCGATATCAGGCCTGTTCGATCTGGCGCCGATTGCCCGATGTCATGTGCAGGACTGGATCGCCCTGACCGCTTCCGAGATCGACGCGCTTAGCCCCTTGCGCCATCTGCCTGAACCCCGTCCGCGCATGGCCGTGGTTGTCGCCGAGACCGAAACCGCAGGCTTTCACCGTCAGAGCCGCGCCTATGCTGACACAGTCGGGGCACCCTTACTGACGGTGCCAGGTCGGAATCATTTTGACGTGTTCCTCGATCTGGCAGACTCGGATAGCACGGTGTTTCGTTTGCTCCTCGACCTTCTCGAATAATGGCGATCACGGTTCGAGGGTGTGCAAAGCGGCCTTGAGGCATCCAAGCACCGGATCGTCGCTGTCCGAACGGTGGACAAGGCAGACCTCGGTCTGCAATCCGGGTACGATCGGAACGAAAGCCAACAGATCGCGCCACGGTGCCGACGACCGACTCGGTGTGATAGAGACGCCAAAGCCCGCACCCACCAGCGCGAGAACCTGTGGCAGGTCGCGCGCCTCGATCATGCGTGGCGCGCGACGCAGCGGTTGTGAAACCAGTTCGATCACATGGTCATAGAAGCCAAAAAACGGATTTCGGGCCAGAACGATCAGCGTTTCTTCGGCCAGATCGGCCGGGTCGACAAGGGTCATCTTTGCCATCGGGTGCTCGCGCGACACGGCAGCAACTAACGGTTCACGCCAAGCCGTTTCGATGTGTAGCGTCTTGTCCTCGACCCCAAGCCGACCGCGCCCTGCGCTGAAATCGACAAGGCCTGCGTCCAGATCCCCGCGCGCGATTGCGCGCAACTGATCGTCGGGCGGCATCTGATGCAGGCCGAGTGTCACGCGGGGTTCAAGCTGAGCCAGCGGACCGAGCAACGGCGACAGCGTGTGCAGCATTGCGGCGCTCATGTAGCCAAGGCGCAGCGCACGGGTACCCCCGGCAAGCATAGTCATGTCGTGGCGCGTTTCCTCCAGGCTGCGGATGATCGCCCGCGCGCGCCCCAGAAAGATGGTGCCGGCCTCTGTCAGGGTAACTTTCTGTGTGCTGCGTTCCAGGAGGCGTACCCCCAGTTGCGCTTCGAGGTCGCGAATCTGGACACTGACAGGCGGTTGCGACACGTTCAGACGCTGCGCCGCAGCACGAAAGCTGAGTTCTTCGGCAACGGCGATGAAATAGGAAAGCTGTCTGATGTTCATGCAGGAGGCTCCGTTGAATTTGCGTGATACATTCTAGCTATCAAGCTTATTCATAGAGAGTATTTCGCGAAATTATAGGCTGTTGATATCGTCTCTCCTGTTAATAAAGGGATCAGAGCGATGTCAGGCCAGACAACCACCGAGATACAGGTTCAGCACCCGGCTGTAGCACCCATCCTTGAATCTTGCGTTCGGTATGGCTTCTGCACGAATACATGCCCCACCTACGTTCTGACCCGCGACGAGAATGAATCGCCGCGCGGCAGGATCGCGCTTATCGGCGACATGCTGGCCAGCGGCGCGCCACCCAGCCAGAACACTGTCGCGCATATCGATTCCTGCCTGGGCTGTCTGTCCTGCATGACAACCTGCGCCGCTAAAGTCGATTACCATCATCTGATCGACTACGCCCGCGACCATGTCGAACGCACTTATCGGCGGCCGTTGCGCGACCGGCTCGTGCGCCGGATGCTGGCGTTCCTGATGCCAAACCCGTCGCGTTTCCGGGCAGCGCTGCGGCTGGCGCCTCTTGGCTGGACCGTGCGCTGGACTGACAGACGGCTTGCCGCGATGCTGGACCTGCGGCCCGCCGCACCGCCGGTCAAGGCGGATCTGGGCCGCAGGCGGCGCGTGCATCCTGCCGAAGGCGAGCGTCGGGGCCGCGTGGTGCTGCTGACCGGATGCGTCCAGCGCGTGATCGCGGCGCATGTCAACGATGCGGCGATCAGACTCTTGTGTCGTCACGGGATCGAGGTCGTTGTGCTGCCCCAGGTCGAGTGCTGCGGCGCCCTGACCCTGCACATGGGATTCGCGAGGGAAGCACGTCAGAGCGCCTCGACGCTGGCCGCCGCAATCGCCGCGGAACACGCCCGTGAACCGATCGACGCCGTCATCATCACGGCATCTGGATGCGGCACGACCATCAAGGATTACGCCCGACTATTGAGCGGCGTCGCCAGTCACGCCGAAGACGGCGCGCTTACCGCCATGCTGGCTCGCGACGTGACCGAGTATCTTTCTGGACATGAGCTGCGCGCGCCGGTTGACGCGGTCCGGGGCATTCGTGTCGCGTATCATGATGCTTGTTCCCTGCAGCACGGGCAAAAGGTGACCCGTCAGCCGCGCGATCTGCTGGCGGAGGCCGGTTTTCTGCCAGTGAATGCACCCGAGGGACATATCTGCTGCGGATCAGCGGGAACCTACAACCTGCTGCAGCCGGAAACTGCGCGCGTGCTTGGACAGCGAAAGGCCGAGGCGTTGCAATCCACTGGCGCGACTGTGATCGCTGCCGGCAATCTGGGGTGTATCACGCAGATCGGCCACCATGCCGACCTGCCTATCGTCCATACTGTCGAGCTGCTGGATTGGGCCACCGGTGGTCCCGTTCCCAACGCGCTTGAGGGACGAGACTTGCCGCGCGAGACCCCACGCCCCCCCCCGCCCGAACACCCGGCCCCTTCCGAGGCTAAGCCGACTTCCGACGAGTCCTTCTGGTAACAACCGTCCTGAACGAAAGGCATCACCCCATGACACAAACGTCGCAGGCTTCTTTACATGCCTTTCTCGACGACATGCGTGAAATCCTCGGCGAAAGCTGGGTGAACATCGCAAGCGAGACCATAGACCGCTACGGCGAAACCACCTTGCCGGGGCCTGACATTCCGCCGGGGGCAGTGCTTTACCCTGGCTCGGTCGAGGACACGCAGCGCATTGTCGAGGCCGCGAACCGACATCGCGTCGCTTTGTATCCGATCAGCAACGGCAACAACATCGGCCTTGGCAGCCGTGCGCCGGTAAACACCGGGCAGGTGGTCGTCGATCTGGGACGGCGCATGAACCGAATCCTCGACATCAACGAGCAAACCGGTGTCGCCGTGATCGAGCCCGGCGTGACCTATCGCCAGCTTGCGGACGAACTGGAACGATTGGGGGGGCGGTTTATCCCCGATGTTACCTCGGGGCCGCCGGAAGGTTCGGTGCTGGGCAATGCCCTGGACAAGGGGGCGGGATACACGCCTTACGCTGACCATCTGGGCATGACCTGCGGACTCGAGATCGTTCTGGGCAGCGGTACTGTGATCCGCACAGGCGATGCAAGCCTTGCCAACGCCACGCACCCCCATATGTCGAAATACACCTATGGACCGCATCTGGACGGGCTGTTCGCGCAGTCGAATTTCGGCGTTGTCACCCGGGCCGGAATCTGGCTGATGCCAAGGCCCCCGGCGATACGCTTCTTCGGGTTCTCGTTCGAGGATGATGACGCCATCGGCCCGATCATCGACGCGATCCGGCCTATCAAGCTGTCGAATTTCGTGCCGACGATGATGCGCGTCAGCAATGATCTGTGGATGGCCATCTCGGAAGAGCCTTATCCCGGATACCGTGAGGGTGCAGGGGCCCTTCCTGACGAGGCGCGGAAGGCACTGCGCCAGCGTCACGGGGTTGGCGCCTGGACGGTTTCGGGCGCGTTCTACGGTGCTTCCATGTCGGCACTGCAGCCGCAGATTGACCGCATCCGCAGCCATATGGAACGGCTACCCGGTGCACGATACATCGACCACGATGCGGTCGAGGGGCACCCTCCGCTACAGGCGGCGCTGGACGCCTATTCCGGAAAACCCGGCTTCAGCGAATTGCGCCAGTTGGCGTGGCGTCCAGGTGGCGGGCTGGCGGCCTTTACGCCCGGCGTGCCCATGCAACGCGAGATTGTCGAGACCAGCAGCCGCATGTCCAGGCAGGTGCTGAACGAGCGCGGGCTGGACTACGTGAAGATGTTCGTCTGCGGCCCCCGATTTGCCCGCGGCCTGCATCATCTGATCTGGAACAGGGCGGTTCCGACCGAGGACAGCGCGGCGGATGACGCCTATCGAACGCTGGTCACGCGCTATGCACAGATGGGAATGCAAAGCGGCCGCGCGCCGTTGAGGTATCAGGAATTGCACTGGTCGATCCTGGAGCCCGGAGTGCGCGAGACGTGCAATGCGTTGAAATCGGTCCTGGATCCTAACCATGTCATCGCCCCGGGCAGATACGGGATCGGGTGACTGGTCGTAAATGGCGGTGCATTCAAAGGATCATGCCGACACAGCGGTTCTCGATCACCCGCACGAGATTGAGCGCCGTCATGGCCGACGATTTCGGGTTGTCATCAAGCGGCGCATTGGCCAGTGACATCGTCCAATGTCCGAAATCGCCATGTGCCTGCAGGCGGTGTTCGTTCCGGGTCAGTCCGGGATCGGCAACAAGGCGCACGCGCGTCCGGTCCAGTCCGATTCCGGCCAACGCAGTTACGACGACCGAATTGGCGTTGGCCGGATAAAGCCGGGCAGCGTCGCGCGCAGTCCCATCGAAGACGACCTGAGGGCCAGCAAGCCTGTTAAGGTCGGCGTGGGTCTCGGCCGGGGTTCCCATCCATGCCCGAGGCGGTTTGGCGATTTCGTGCAGAACATCGGACAAGGGCAGGCGTGACGCGGACGCAATGGCCCCGATGCCGCCCAAGGACCCGGCCGGCACGATCAGGCGCCCGCCACCCCGACGCTGTTCGGTATCGATCCGTGCCGCGATTTCCGGATCGGCCAGCGCCGAGGGCGACCCCATCACGAAGTCCAGCCCGGTGCCGAGCGCCGCAGCTCCCCATTGGGCGGCGGCGGCGCGACCCGCCGCCTCAACGACCAGGTTGCATTCCGTACCAGCCAGAGCCGCCGTGTCCGTCAGGATACGCACATCTCGCGGCAACGGCGAGCGAAGCGCTTCCGGATTACGAACCACGACAGCCGCAATCCTGGCGCCGGTTCCGCGTTCCATCAGGATCCGTCCCACGGCCGAGGCAATCGCGCCCCATCCGACAAGGCAGACGACAGGTGTGGAGGCGGTCATGTCTGCAAGCTCCCGTTCACGATATTGCCGTGGCGCCCGTTAGATCCGGGCGCGGCGTCGCGGTCAGTTTGACAGCGATATTTAATTGGAAAAAGCTAGAATTCTGCATAGTTTTAGAACAGAATTTTATAGGTTGAACATGAAGATCACGATTCGCCAGTTGCGCTGTTTCGAAGCGGTCATCGCCTGCGGGAACTTTTCGCGTGCAGCCGAACGGCTGAACACCTCGCAGCCGGCCCTGTCGCAGGCCATGCGCGAACTAGAGCAGGTGCTTGGGGTCAAGCTGTTCGATCGCACGACACGACGCGTCGAACTGACGGTCGCCGGGCAGGTGTTTCGCGAGACCGCGCTGGATGGGCTGGCAGGAATCGAACGCGCCGTGCAACTGCTCCAGGACATGGCGAACCTGCGCGCGGGACATGTTCGCATCGCCGCGCCTCCGCTTCTTGCCGCGACAATCATCCCAAGGATCGTCACCGAGGTTCGTGCGCTGCATCCCGAACTCGCTGTAAGCATCGAGGATGTCGGCACCGATTCCGTGGCCCAGAGGGTGCGCTCGTCGCCCGTGACGCTTGGCATCGGAACCTTCAATCCCGACGAGGAGGGGCTCTCTGTAACGACATTGGCGCGCGACCGGCTGCATGTTTTCGCCGCAGGCTCGCATGATCTTGCGTCGACCGATGCAGTGACCTGGGAACAGCTCGCCGATGAAGCCATTGTCACGATGAGCCGGGGCAGCGAATTACGGCGTCTGGTGGAGTTCGGTTTTGAAGCCGCAGGAATTCAGATGCGACCGCGGTTCGAGGTCAACCAGATATTCACCGCGCTTGCACTTGTGGACGCGCTGAACGATATGATTGCTGTGCTGCCAGCCTATGGCGCGGCTGCCATATCGGGCCGTGACATCGTCGCGCGGCCGCTCGTTGAGCCTGAGGTATCGCGACCGATTTCGATGGCGCGGATGATTGATCGCGCGCCTTCGGCTGCCATGAACGCTGTCGGAATGATCGCTGCGAGAGTTGTGCGGGACATGATCCGGCAATGAACGGGGCGGGAGATCCGAAAGACCGCCCGCCCGCTATTCTGCTGTAAGAAAGCCTGCTCAGAGAGAGCAGCGATCCTGGTAGTGGTCACCTTCTTCGTTGATGATGACTCCGGTGGTTACCAGACGGGTATTGCCGTTTTCATCGGCCTCGACATTCATGGAATACCAGTTCTGGACGGGATGCTGGTTGCGCCCGAAACTGAAAGGCCCACGAACAGATGGGAAATCAGCCTGCAACATCGCAGTGCGGAACGCCTCGACATCATCGGTGCGCCCATCTGTCAGGCGCAATGCTGCGCCAATGGCTTGCGCCGTATCATACCCTTGGCTGGCATAGAGCGTCGGCATCCGGCCATAGCGCTCACGGAACGTGCTGACAAAGGTGTGGTTGGCTTCATTGTCCAGATCGTCGTTCCATTGTGAGGTAACGTTCAGACCGATCGCCGCCCCGCCGGCAGATTGCAAAATGGCATGATCCATCGACGGCCCGGGAACAACCATCGGGATTGTTTCGCGCAGTCCTGCCTGATCGTATTGACGCAAGAAGGCGATGCCCAGCCCGCCCGGATGAAACTGGAACACGGCATCGGGTGCCAACGAGCGGATCTGTGCCATCTCGGCCGAAAAATCGGTCTGGTCAAGCTGGGTGTAGATCTCGCGGATAACCTCGCCCTCGAACCGGCGCTTGAACCCTTCCAGGGCGTCGATTCCGCCGACATAGTTTGGTGCCAGGATGACCATCCGCTCATACCCCAGCAGGTTGGCGTTCACGCCGGCAGCTTCGTGGTGCGATTCGTTCTGCCATGACAGGACGAAATAGTTGGGATGGCAGCCTTCGCCCGCGAACGCGGTGGGCGCGGCATTCGGGCTGACATAGATCGCGCCGCTCTCCAGCACCTCGGGCACGACGGCGCTGGCGACGTTGGAGAAGACGATCCCGGTCAGCAGGTTGATGTCGAGGTCGTACATGAAGCGATCGGCTATCTGCCGCCCGGTGCCGGGGTTCACGGCATCGTCCTCGACCAGCACTTCGACCGGAGTGCCGCCCAGCGTTCCATTGTTCATTTCGACGAACAGATTGAACCCGTCTCGAATATCCTGACCAAGATACCCACCGCCACCGGACAGCGTCGTGATGAACCCGATACGGACGGGTTCCTGGGCGATGGATGATGTGGCGGACATTGCCGTCACGGCCAAAGCTCCCAGAAGATTTCGGATTATCATTTGTCACCCTCTCCCTGATCTGGACCCGAGCAGGTCCGTTTTCGCAGTCACAGGCCCTCGATCGAAACCTGCCCTGCCTTTCGATTCAGCCGGCCGAAGACCGGCGCCGCAAAATGGGTCGCTGCCACAATCGCACCGGCTTGATAGGCCCGATCGATTGCATCGAGCCTGGACTGACGGGCCTGGTCGGCGTCGGTGCACGCGATCGAGATGATATCGTTCCAGAGAAACTGCACGGGATGATGAGCAATGTCGGACCACAGGTGCAGCGGCTGTTCACCGGTCTCGATCTGAACCGCGATCATGCCGGGGCTGTGCCCCGGCGCGGCTACGAAGCGGATACCATCGAGGGGCGAGCAATCGGTGGCGACGGGCTCAAGTTGCCCGCTTTGGAGAACTGGCAGGACACTGTCCTCGAACGAACCGAACAACGTGCGCGCACCCTTCGCCTGATCGGCCTTGAACCGTGCGTGCCAGTAGTCGAGTTCTTCGGACGTACACAGGTACCGCGCCCGCGGAAAGGTGGGCACCCATTGCCCCTTCTCCAGACGCGTGTTCCAGCCGGTATGATCGGCGTGGAGATGCGTGGTTATCACCATATCGACCTGATCGGGTTGAACGCCGAGCGCCTCCAGGGCCTGAAGATAGTGTTCCGAGCGTTCGTGCCACATTGGGCGCTCGTGGCGTTGCTTGTCGTTTCCAATACCCGCGTCGACAAGGATAGTATTGCGCGACGTGCGTATCAGAAAGGTGTTGAAGCTGATCGTGATCGTGCCGGCGGCGGCATCGACCAGTTCCACGCCCAGCCGGGCCTCGGCCTCGCTCATCCGCTGGGGTGTCAACCCGACCAACAGGGCATCGGCCTTCCAGGGTGTCGGCGCGGGATCCGACAGGCAGGTGACGGAAATCCCGCCAATCTCGAGGGAATGCGCCTCGATCCCGAGAACCGACCTGGTGGATGTTTTCATCGTTGCTCCTCGCCCTGCCGGGCATTGTGGTCACGTCATGAGATGCGATACGTTCTTCTTCACCATGTAGGCTTCGACACCCTCGGTCCCGCCTTCGCGGCCATAACCGCTTTCCTTGACGCCACCAAAAGGTGTCTCCGCGACCGAGGCTTCCAATGTATTGATCGACAGGTTACCCGTCTCGACCGTATCGACGAGGTAATCAACCGTGCGCGCCGAATTGGTAAAGGCATAGGCCGCGAGGCCAAAGGGCAAGGCGTTGGCCTTGGCAACCGCCTCCTCGAGCGAGGAAACGGGCGAGATCAAGGCAAGCGGGCCAAACGGTTCCTCGTGCATGGCGCGGGCTGTATCCGGAATATCGGCGCAAACCGTGACGGGAAAGAAATAACCCAGATTTCCCGTTCGCGAGCCCCCGGTCAAGATACGGGCGCCCTTGTCCCGGGCATCGGCAACCAGCCCTTCCAGCGCGGCGACGCGCCGGCTATTGGCTGTTGGCCCCATTTCGATCCCTTCGGCAAGGCCATTGCCTTGCCGGATGGCCCTTGCGCGTTCAACGAAGGCATCCGTGAATGCCTTGTAGCTTCGTTCGTGCACGAAAAAACGCGTGGGCGAAGTGCAAACCTGGCCGGAATTGCGCGCCTTGCGTTCCGCAGAAATCCGCCCTGCGGTCGTGGCGTCGGCATCCTCGCAAACGATCACCGGGGCGTGGCCGCCAAGTTCCATCAGAACCGGCTTCATATGGGCTGCCGCCAGTCCGGTCAGATGCTTTCCGACGGATGTCGAACCCGTAAACGCGACCAGTCTGACCGGATCGCTCGGGATCAGATATTCCGAGATCTCGGCCGGAACCCCGAAGACAAGGTTCAGCACACCTCGGGGCAGGCCGGCATCGTGAAAGGCGCGTGCGATGTGCAGCGCTCCGGCAGGTGTCTCCTCGGATGCCTTTATAATGATCGAGCAGCCTGCGGCCAGGGCACCAGCGATCTTGCGCGCTGGCTGACTCATGGGAAAGTTCCACGGCGCAAAGGCGGCGACGGCCCCGATCGGCTGCTGCAGCACCATGTATCGAATGCCGGGCTTGCTGGGAATGACGCGGCCATAGGTGCGTACGGCTTCGCCCGCATCCCATTCGAAGAACTCGCAACCCCTGATCACCTCGGCCCGGGACTCGGTCAGCGGCTTGCCTTGCTCCAGCGTGATGCTGCGCGCGATCATTTCGATGCGTGCCCGCATCAGCGCGGCAGCCTTCAGGATGATGTTCGCCCGTTCCGCAGGTGATGTCCTGCTCCAGACACGAAAGCCCTCAGTTGCCGCCTGAAGTGCTGCGTCAAGTTCATGACGCCCCGCAATCGGCAATTGGCCTATCGTGCTTTCATCGGCAGGATTGAGCACCGGAAGGGTCTGGCCGGCGCTACGCCATTCTCCACCAATGTAAAGCTCGAGTTCGGGATAATCGGACAAGATGCACCTCTGTTCATGGTCTGCGACGCTTGGGAAACGGCCTTTATCCGCCGGTCCAACGCCTTCGAAACCCTCATGAGGCCAATCATGACCATTGGCATATTTATATTACAATGGTCTGAATAATTATGATTTCATCCAAAAAATGGAACAATTGTCTGAGCGCTTGTCAGATCTGGAATTTGCAGATCGTCACGCAGCGGCCTTGGGCGGCAAGCGTCCGGACAGGCAATTGAGCGTATACGCTGACGTGTGAACCCGGAATCGTTGTTGATGCGTCGCTGGCAAGATCGCCTCCAGCGCGACCCGGAGCCATGCAAGTCGACAATGGTAAACAGACGCAGGTCGTCAGCAGGTGATTGATTTCACGGTTTGCTTTTGTGATGGCGGCGCGACAGAAGCTGTCTCGGACAATGACAGCAGAACTCTCAGCGCTTCGAGGCCGGCTGGTCAGCTTCCTTGCCACCGCTCAATACGGGGCCGCCACGATAAAGCCGGCGCAAGGTTGTCACCATTTCTTCAAATGACTGGTCCAGCTGCACACAGGTTTTGTCGGTGGGTGCAAGGTAAGTGGATCTGCCCTTGCGTTGCCGCGTCACATAGCCGGCGGCCTCAAGATCGCAGATCTTTCGATGCAATGTTGATACGGGCAATCCCAAAGTGTTTGACAAAGCGGAAAGATCATAAAGCCGCCCTTCCATCTTTCCCACGACAACCGTGCGAACGATCAGCGCATCTAGCGGTCCGCCCCACATCCCTGTCTCGATCGCATAGAAGCGATTGAGACAATCGATGATCTGGGCCTGAACGACTTCACGTATACGATCATGCTCATTCATGGACTGTCCTCTGGCCAATGAGATTTCAGGCCATCCACCTTCCCATAACGGAAAGGTGCACCGGTTGTCGACAGCATAGGCCGTGCTAAGCCTGAACTGTCATCGGATCATAGAGCGCTGAGTAGTGCGAAAGGGAGGATTGTGTTGACAAAACATATTCTTATCGTTGGCGGGGGCATCGGCGGAACGATGACCGCCAATAGCATCGTCGCCAAACTATACCCCGAAATTCTGAGAGGCCAGGTCAAGGTCACTCTCTTGTCGGACTCACCTTGGCATTATTACAAGCCGGCTTTCATGTATGTCGCATTTGACATGTTCTTCGAAGGCGAGCTGCGGCGCAAGCAACGCAGCCTCTTGCGGCCCGAGATCGAATTCAGCGTCGACAAGGTGCAGAATTTCGACTTCGCCGGTTCCACTGTCAAAACAGCCAGCGGAAAAACAATCGGCTATGATTACATCGTTGTCTCTACAGGCTGTCTGCCTGCCCCCGAGCGCATTCCGGGCCTGAAAGAAGCGGGTGACTATTTCTACCAGTATGCCCCCGCCCGCCAACTGGCGGAGAAGCTGCGTAATTTTGAGAAAGGCCGCATCTTCATCACCGTGAACTTCCCCAAGACGCCGAATGTGCCGCATCAATGCGGTATCGCGCCTATGGAAACCACATTGATGGTCGATGAATACCTGCGCCGCAAGGGGGTGCGCGACCAGTGCGAGATCGTTTATACCTACCCGACCGTCTCGCAACTGTTACGCAATTGCCTGTTCCTGCAAAAGGAAGTCTGCGACGTCCTGCCGCCGGTTTTTGAATCCAAGGACATCAAGTATCAGCGCAGCTTCACGCTCGCATCGGTAGACGCGGAGAAAAAGATCGCTGTCTCTGAAGAGGGCAATGAGGAGAACTTCGATCTGCTGATGTGCACGCCGCCGATCCGTGCAGTTGATGCGGTTCTGGAAAGCGGGATCAGTCAGGCGCCAAACAACGAAGGCTGGCTGCCGACCGACCGCAAGACACTGCAGCTCGAAGGCTATCCAAACGCATATGTCATGGGCGACACGGTGGATTTGCCGATCTCGAAGGCTGGCGGCTCATGCCATAACCAGTGCCCGGTTATCGCCAACAACATTGCGGGCGACATGCGTCTGGGAAGAACTGTCGACGAGTATGACGGCAAGGTGCAAGCGGTTGCCCAGATGGGCCTCGAGGCCGGAATGCCGCTTTGGTATGACTATGACGAGGACGTGCATCCGACGCCGCCAACCAAAGTTGGAGGTTTGCTGCGCAAGGCTTTCAATCGTGGGATCTACTGGTCCGTTGCGCGCGGCATCATCTGACATCAGGAGAAAAAACACATGAGCGAAACAGTCATGGACATGCCTGAAGCCCCCAACGCCAAGCGCCTCGCAATTCTGGATGAAGCCACCGAGCAAGGTGTAATGGACCTTCTGGAGAAGATTGCGCCGCTGCTTCAGGGGCGTCGATTCGACAACATTGTCGATCTGGCCTCGTTAGCATCGGACGGCGTTGACATGTTCGACGACGCGATGGTTCAGAAATTGATGAAGGCCTATGAGGAAGCGGTGGGCGCTGCCTGGGCCGTCGGTAATGCCGCGCGTTTTGCCGCTGCTCAGACGGCGTCTTCGCCAGTGCCTTCTCTCTTCGGGATTCTGCGCCTGGCGGGCGACGAGGACGTAAGACGCGGCTTGCACTTTGCCCTGACGTTCCTGTCGGTTCTGGGGCGACAGATGAAAGATGATGGCGTCGAATGAGCAATGGCACGGATCTGGCTTCAGTTTATTCACGCAGGTTGCGCGAACTGGCAGCGAAGGTTCGTGTCGATAAAAGACTTGTACCGGCGGAGATGACGGTAACACGGACCAGCCGAAGTTGTGGCAGTTCCGTGACGCTCGATATCCGCCGGGATGGAGACACGATCACGGCACTCGGTTGGCGGACCCGGGCTTGCACCCTTGGCATGGCGGCGACAGCCATCGTCGTCGATCAAGCTCAAGGACGCCGATTGCGTGACGTGGTGGAAGTTGCCGAGCGGCTGCGTCTTCTTCTTGCAGGTGCGGATGAAGCAATTCCGCCGCCCTGGAATGATCTGATGGTGTTTTCAGCAGCACGCGATCTGACGGCACGGCATGGTTCGGTCATGCTTCCTTTCGAAGCATTGATCCATGCAAGATGAATCCAGCCAAGAACCCGATGTCGCAGAGGCTTGGGTTCATCACGGGAGAAGGTGTTTCCGCCGCCGAATGAGCCGGAACCCGGTTGTCCCGTGCGGACCCAAAGTTGAAAACACCGACACCGGGACCAACTGAAGCGGGCAGGCTGCAATTCGCGTAAACGCAGGCTTTCCGTGCATGATGTCGCTTGCCTGAGATCCCCATTTGCCGGTGAGAAGCCGTTATCCTTTGCTGCCGCAGGCGTTCAGCGTCACATCGTCCATGTTGACAACGACACATTGCGCACCGCCATCGCGCATTGCGGCAGCAAGGACACCGTCGGGTGCCTTGTCGCATACCAGCGTGCAATGGGGCGCCCAGGGGGTGATTATCTGCAATGCCCGGTGGTTGTATTTCGACGCATCCGCAAGAACCAGCGTTTCCTCGGAATTTGCGATGATCGCAGCATATACTTCTGCCGCATTCATGAGGGCTTCGCTTACGCCTTCCGCACTGACCCCCGAGGCGCCGATCACCGCAAGCGGCGGCCGATACTTGCGGATCGCCGCAAGGGTTTCTGTGCCGCAGACCAGTCGTTCCTTGGGTTCGACGATTCCGGGCAAAGCCATCACCTGGATCAGCGCGTTGGACGCAAGCTCATTTGCGATCGCAAAAGCGGGCGTGATGACATTGAGCCGGCGCTTGATGCTGCGCAGAGCGCGCGCAAAATGAAGCGTCGTGGCGCCACCACCGATGAAAACCACATCGGTTTCGCCCAGCAGATCCATGGCTTTGCGGGCGATGCGCTGTCGTTGCGGCACGTAAAGCTTGAGCCGCTCGGTGAGCGCGGGTTCAAAGGCGTGTGACCGGACAGCGCCCCCATAGGTTCGCGCGAGTCGCCCGGTTTCTTCCAGTTCGTTCAGATCCCGCCGGACCGTTTCGGATGACACATCCAGTTCGGCGGCCAGTTCATTGACCCGCAAAAGAGGGTTGGCGTCCAGAAGCGCAAGGATGTGTCCGTGGCGCGCTGATTTTTTCGACGGTTTGGCCATCTGCTGTCTCCTTCCTGAGCAGTATAGCGAGCCTCTGCGCAGGTTCGACTGCATTTTTGCCCGACTTACAACAAATAATGTTGCAAGCTGGTCCATATGGGGTAGATTTTTATTGGGATATCGGAGCGAATCACGTGTTCAACTACGGTTACTTCTCGTTCGACTCGAAAGAGGATCTGCTGGCCAAGGCTGCGGAATACTGGAACCCGGGCAAGGTCAGCTTCTGGGCCGAGGCGGGGACTCCGATGGTCATCGACCGGCGCGAGGGCTACTGCCTTTATGACATGTCGGGCAAACGGCTGATCGACCTGCACCTGAATGGCGGCACCTACAATTTTGGCCATCGCCATCCTGAACTGGTCGCCGTGCTGAAATCGGGGCTTGATTACTTCGACATGGGCAACCACTGGTTTCCGTCTGTCGCGCGGGCGGCCTTTGCGGAAAAGCTGGTGAAAACCGCTCCGCATATGAAATACGCCATCTTCGGTGCGGGCGGGGCCGAAGCGGTGGAGATTGCCATCAAGACCGCGCGCTATGCTACAAAGCGCAAGAAGATCGTGTCGATCATCAAGGGCTATCACGGTCATTCCGGCCTGTCGGTGGCCACAGGAGATGAGCGATTCAGCAAGATCTTTCTCGCTGACCGCCCGGATGAATTCATCCACGTGCCGTTCAACGATGCCGACGCGCTGGAACGCGTGCTGCGCAAGGGCGATGTCGCGGCCTTCATCATCGAAACGATCCCCGCCACCTATGGCTTTCCGATGCCGGACGAGGGCTATCTGAAGGCCTGCCAGGATCTGTGCCACAAGTATGGTGCCAAGTTCATCGCCGATGAGGTGCAGACCGGGTTGATGCGCACCGGGGTGATGTGGGGCTGGCAGGGCTACGGGCTGAAGCCGGATATGTACATCACCGGAAAGGGGCTGGGCGGCGGGCTTTACCCGATCAGCGCTTGCATGGTGACCGAAGAATGCGGTGGCTGGCTGACCGAGGATGGCGCGGCGCATATCTCGACCTCGGGCGGGGCCGAACTGGGCTGCCTGGTCGGTCATCATGTGCTGGAAATGCTCCAGCGCCCCGAAGTTGTGTCGAATGTCCAGTTTGTGAGCGAGTTCTTTGCCCGCTCCATGGCCGAAATGATGGCCCGTCACAGCGATATCTTTGTCGGTGTGCGCCAGCGCGGCGTGGTTCTGGGGCTTGAGTTTGACCACCCTGAAGGCGCGGTCGCCGTGTCGCGCGCGCTTTACGAAAACGGCGTCTGGGCGATCTTTTCCTCGCTCGACAAGCGGGTGTTGCAGTTCAAGCCGGGCGTCGTTCTGGATGTCGATATGTGCCAGGAGATCATGGACCGCTTCGATGCGGCGATGCCCCGGGCGCGGCAGTTGTTGGCTGGACGGAGGCGTGTGGCATGATCAACCATCCCGGCATCGAAGCCCCCCGGCTGGAAGTTCCCGACCGCGCGCTGTCTTCTGCGCGGATGATGGTGAACCGCGCCGCCTGGGCCGCACGTTACTACCGCGCGTTTGACCGCGACCATGTTTTGCGCATCGCCGAGGCCGTGGCCCGCGCCGGGCATGAGCGGGCGGGGCACTACGCCGATTGGGCGGTGCGCGAGACCGGCTTTGGCGTGGTCGAGCACAAGAAAACCAAGAATGAACTGAGCGCGCTTCCTCTGCTTGATCATTACCGCGACCTCGATCTGGTTTCGCCCCGGATCGATGCTGAGCGCAAGATCGTCGAGATCCCCAAGCCCGCCGGCGTCATTTTCGCACTGGCCCCGGCCACCAACCCAGTGGCGACCATTTATTACAAGGCCATGCTGGCTATCCTTAGCCGCAACGCCATCGTTTTCAGCCCGCATCCGGCCGCGCGCGAATGCTCCGCCGATGCCGCGCGTCATCTGTGTGCCGCCGCCGAGGCCGCAGGCGCGCCATCGGGCCTGGTCCAGTGTGTCGAGCACCCTTCGGTGCCTTTGGTGCAAGACATCATGGCGTCGGACCGGATCAATGTGATCATGGCCACAGGTGGTTCGGCCATGGTGCGCGCGGCCTATTCCTCGGGCAATCCGGCGCTGGGTGTGGGGCCGGGAAATGCCGTGGCCTATGTCGATCCCAGTGCAAGGGTCGATGCTGCGGCGCGCTGTCTGGTGGACAGCAAGAGCTTTGACAATTCGGTCCTGTGCACCAATGAAAGCGTGGTTCTGACGCTGGCCAGCAATCGTGGCAACATGGAGCGTGCCCTGCGCACGGCAGGCGCGCATCTATGCAACGAGGCCGATACTGCGCGGCTACGCGACTATTTGTTCGGTGCGAAGGGCTTCAACACCGAAGCTGTGGGTAAAAGCGCCGCCTGGATCGCCGAGCGCGCGGGTATCCGTGTCAACCCCTCGGCGCGTGTCCTGGTGCCGGTGGTGGAAACGCCGGGGCAGGATGATGCGCTGTTTCATGAAAAGCTCTGCCCCGTTCTGACACTGACAGCGGCGGTGGATTTCCAGCAGGCGGTGACCTTTGCCAGCCAGATTGCCCGGCGCGGCGCGGGGCATTCGGCGGCGTTCCACGGCGAGGATGGCGCGCGGCTGGTGCATTTCTCCAACGCGATGCCGGTCTACCGCGTGGTGGTGAACGCGCCCTGTTCACAGGGCGCCGCCGGTTTCGCCACGCATCTGCCGCCGTCCTTCATGATCGGCACTGGTTTTCAGGGTCGTTCATCGGTGGGCGAGAATGTGGGGCCGCAACATTTGGTTCACTGGACGCGCATTGCCTATGCGCAAACTGTCTCTGTCGATCTGTCGCGGCTGGATTTCAGCGCGCTGAACGCGCCTTTGGCGCAAGCCGGGGCAGGGGGCAGTCCAGCGCAGGCCATGTCGCAAGCGCCGCAAGGCCAAGCACCGGCCGACCCTGCGCTTGATCGCGATATGGTGCGCCGCCTGATCCTTGAAGAACTGCGCGAACTGACCGGGGGAAGCCGATGACCGACTTGCGCGCTTCGATCTTCATTGATCAGCTTCAACCGCAGACGCTGGCTTACATTGCCACCTGGATGCGCGGCTCGCTGCCCCGTAGCCGCATGGCGGCCCAGATCGTCGAGATCGCGCCGGGGCTCGATGTCGAGGCGCTGACCGATATCGTGCTCAAAAGCGCCGATGTGCGCGCGGGGCTTTTGGTTGTTGAACGGCAGTTCGGAACATTGCAGTTCCATTCCCGCTCGACCGCCGAGGTGCATGCCGGGGCCGCGGCCATCCTTCATGCGCTCAACAAGACGCAGGACGATGTCGCGCGACCGAAAATTCTGGCATCCAAGATCGTGACGCGCATCGACGACCAGCATGCCTTTCTGATGAATCGCAACAAGCTTGGGTCGATGGTTTTGGGGGGCGACAGCATCTATCTGCTGGAATGCCAGTCGGCGGCCTATGCCATTCTGGCCTGCAACGAGGCCGAGAAGGAAGCCGATGTAAAGCTGATTGATATGCGGATGATCGGCGCGAACGGTCGCCTGTATCTCGCCGGAACCGAAGCCGATGTGCGCAATGCGCGCATGGCGGCAGAGGCAGCCTTGCGCGCGGCGGGGGCCGAATGATGAGTGCCCTGCGTGATGAAATCCGGGCAATCCTGCGCGAGGAACTGGCCGCGCTGCGTTCTGAGGCGCGCGCGCCTGTGGTGGAAAGCATCCCCATTGCCTCGGGCGCGGATCTGACGCGCTTTGCCCGCGATCTGATGGCGCGCGCCGCTGATCCGGATTTCAGAGAGAAGGTGGAGAGTGGCGCGCTGTGGTTCGAACTGGCGGGCGCGGCACCTGAAGTCGCCCGTGTCACGCCATCTCATCCGGTGCCCGTTTCGACCCCGCCTGCGGTCGTTGCCGGGGCGGTCGGGGCGGCCAAGCCGCCGGTTATCCACAAACCCCTCGTGACCGAGCGCGATCTGAATGCGCTGGCAAAGGGTCAACGCCATTTGCGGGTTTCCCGCAACAGCCGCCTGACCCCGCTGGCGCGCGACGAAGCGCGCAGGCTGGGAATACGCATTGAAAGGTGTGAAGCATGATACGCGGTCGCGTCACAGGAAAGCTCTGGTCCTCGCGCAGGGTGAAAACCCTGCCTTCGGGCGCCCTTCTTGAAGTCGAAACCGATGGCGGTTCGCGGATCATCGCCTTTGACCCCTTGGGCTGCGCGCCCGGCGAATCCGTTCTGATCACACAAGGGTCAGTCGCCGCTGCCTTTTTTGAGGGCCGCAGCGCACCCGTGGATGCGCTGATCATCGGATCAATTGACGAAGACAAACCCCGGCAATCGTAAAGGAAGAAACCGATGTCGAACCTTGCACTTGGAATGATCGAAACCAAAGGCTATGTGCCCGCGCTTGCTGCGGCTGATGCCATGGTCAAGGCCGCGAATGTCGAGATCGTGGCGCGCAACGAAGTGGGCGGCGGGCTGGTCTCGGTAATCGTGCGCGGCGATGTGGGCGCGGTAAAGGCCGCCGCCGAAGCCGGTGCCGAAGCCGCCGCACAGGTTGGCGATGTCACAGCGGTGCATGTCATCCCGCGCCCGCATGCCGATCTGGGCAAGCATTTCACGGCTGTCGCCAAGTAAACCCGAAACCCAGCGAAACGGGGTCAGCGCATGACCGAACTCCGCGTCTATCTGCCGATCGAGGATCTGCAACCGCAGTTTGCGGCTTACCTGTCCTCGCCCACGCGGGCGCGGGGGTATCCGCCCTTCCGGGGGCAACACTCGTTGATCATCGAGGTTGCCCCGGCGCTCAGCATTCACCGGATCACCGATCTGGCGCTCAAGGCCGCGCCGGAAATGGAGCCGGGCATCCTGTTCACCGAACGCCAGTTCGGCCTGTTGGAGCTGCATGCCGACGCCATGGCCGATCTGGACGCGGCAGGCAGGGCGATCCTCAAGGGGATTGGTGCCAGGGCGAACGATCAACTGGCACCACAGATCCTCTATCACGACATCATAGAAAACCTGTCCGACCAGCATGCAATCATCCTCAACCGCGCGCGGGACGGATCGATCCTGGTGCCCGGGGTGTCGCTGTTGATCTACGAAATGGCCCCGGCGCTGTTTGCCTGCGTGGCCGCAAACGAGGCCGAAAAGGCCGCACCCAATGCTACGCTCAACGACGTGCAGATGATGGGTGCAACCGGCCGCATCTTCATGTCGGGAACGCTCGACGACATGAAGCTGGCCCGCGACCGCATAACAGAAACCCTCAAGAAAATCAAAGGTCGCGAAAAATAACAGGGGCGTAGAAAAGCGGTCGGAGTGCCCTTCCGGCTGCACCAACAAGGAGTGAATAGCATGAGACATTCTCTTTCACGGCGCCGTTTTGTTGGCGGTACAGCAGCCCTTGCCGGGCTTGCAGCGGCAGGCCCGTTCAGCCCGGCTTTCGCGCAACGCTCGGACCGGATGAACATCCTGTGCTGGGAAGGCTACAATTCCGACGAGGT
>ERZ869909.673-NODE-673-length-35405-cov-21.906392_pt1 | contig 35405 bp, 36 predicted proteins | sample MGYA00520892_ERZ869909 | MGnify/ENA primary metagenome ERZ869909 (study PRJEB32215, sample SAMEA104723947) | bioreactor metagenome | biome: bioreactor; feature: anaerobic bioreactor; material: water | place: China | collected 2015-03-12 ...
TTCGTGGGCTATGTTGATTTTCGATTTGTATATCAAAAATTCAAATGCTGTTATGTTAAACCGTTAAAACGGTTCGTGGTTTTATAATGCAAATTCTATAGCCCACGAATTAATTCGTGGGCTATGTTGATTTTCGATTTGTATATCAAAAATTCAAATGCTGTTATGTTAAACCGTTAAAACGGTTCGTTGTTTTATATTGCATATTTTATAGCCCACGAATTAATTCGTGGGCTATGGTGGTAATCCAATGCAACAAAAAATGGTTTTAACCATTTTAATAACCTCTATTGAATATATAAATTCTATTTTTTCCCCGAAAGCGTCATAGAATCCAGCAATCGCTTAATCATTTCTGAAGGTTTAAAATCCAGTTCCTTCAGGTTGGTGACCAGTCGTTCAAGAGCAATAAAGGTGATGAACGATTGCAAAACAGCTTTGTCGGTTTCGGGGTTGGAGTAGAAGCTGTTTTGCTGAAAATTAAATAAATTGATTATGATTAAATACAAAAAATAGATGGAGTAAATTATAAACTTGATGTTGCTTTCAGAAAGTAAATAGTCTGTGAGTTCTTTAAAATCAATTTTTTTGAGTTTTTGAAGTTGAGTGAGCCTGAACGGAGATACCAAATAGATAAGTTTTTTTAGTTGTGCATTGCCCAGGGTGGCAAACACCACGCTAAAAGTGACCATAATATAAATATGTGTTGGGAAGTTCAGATTGATCAGGTCTGACATTTGGTCAACCAGAAAAAAGCCTAAAGGTATAATTCCAGCAAAAAAAAGGTAGAGTGCCAGATGGGTTTGCAAAATCAGGTAAGGAGTTGAAACTTTAATAAATTCCTTAAAGATTTTAACCGGAAAAACAAGCCCCTTGTAGATTAATCGAGCACCTGAGCTATGATAACGACTGTGAAGTGTGTAAGACATAACAATTGCCAGAATATAGAAAACCAGATACCAACCGCTGTGAGCCAAGGTGATAAATTGACTAAAACCATATACTAAAAGCACCCCAATTCCCAATATAATTATTCCCGATGCAATAATCAGGATTAACGACAGTAGTTCTTTATTGATGTTTTTCATTTCGTTTGGCAAACACTATCAAACTTAGTCGATAAATCTGCATAACCAACACTATTTAGCTGTGAGATATTGACCGTTTTATTCACAAATGCAAAAGGAATTTTTAACACAACTTTCTGTTTAACAATATTTAAAACACGTTAAACATTGATTATCTTTGTAATGCTTAAAAATAATTCACTATGGCAACTACAAAAAAATCTTCGGCAACCAAAAAAATAACCAGACAGCAAATCATTGACAGCTATATGCACTATGTGCTGGAAAATGAAAAAATGCCTGTGTCTATCTACAAATTCTCTAAGGATAACGGCTTTACCGAGCAAGACTTTTACAAGCATTTCGGTTCGTTTGATGCGCTGAAATCTGGTATCTGGACCACTTTCTTTGAGATGACGATGAACCTGGCTCAAAAAAACAAGGCCTATGACGACTTTTCCAATCAGGAAAAGATGCTGACCTTTTTCTACACCTTTTTTGAACTGCTCACTGCCAATCGTTCTTATGTGTTGTTTTCCTTAAACGAAGAAAAAGACAAACTCAAAACCATGCAGCAATTGTCACCACTTCGCAAGAAGATCAAATCATTTGCCGCTGAACTCATCGAAGAAAAAAATGACGAGCAACAATTGAAATTCCTCAAGCAACCTGCAGTAATATTCTCAGAAGGGGCGTGGCTACAATTTGTATTTATCCTAAAATTCTGGATGGATGACAGTTCACCTTCTTTTGAAAAGACCGATGTGGTTATCGAAAAATCAGTGCGCGCCATATTTGATGTGTTTGCCACCACCCCACTAGAAAGCGTGATTGATTTCGGAAAATTCATCTGGAAAGAGAAAATGGCTTAGGAAGTTAAAAGTTAGAAGTACGAAGTACAAATTCGTGTTAATCAACAAATCCATGTAAAACATGAAAACATTAGACCATATCCCAACGGGAAAAATACAACGTGCTTCCAAGCTGGTGAAAACCGGGGTGAAAGTGGGAGGTAATTACTTAAAATATTACGGTGAAAAGCTTGTAAATCCTGAGTTGACCAAAGACAAATTGAATGAAGAAAATGCCGAGGACATTTACGACGGCCTCAAAAGCATGAAAGGCAGCGCACTCAAGGTAGCGCAAATGCTCAGCATGGAAAAGAACATTATGCCACGTGCTTATGTGGAGAAGTTTTCATTGGCCCAGTTCCAGGTGCCGCCCTTATCGGCTCCTTTAGTAAGGAAGACATTTAAAAAATACTTGGGTCAGGAACCTGAAGCCTTGTTTGATACTTTTGAAGCAGATTCAGTCAATGCAGCGAGTATTGGGCAAGTACACCGCGCTACCCTGAACGGAAAGCAACTGGCTGTAAAAATCCAGTATCCCGGTATCGCCGAAAGCATTAGCAGTGATCTGGCTTTAGTAAAACCGGTGGCTTTAAAAATGTTTAATATCAAAGCCAAAGATTCAGATAAATATTTCAAGGAAATTGAAGATAAACTGCTGGAAGAAACCGATTACAATTTGGAATTGAAGCAAAGTCGTGAAATCACCGAAGCCTGTGCACACATTCCAAATTTAAAGTTTCCGGAATACTATGAAAACCTCTCCAGCGAGCGCATCCTGACTATGGACTGGATGAATGGAATGCATTTGTCAGAGTTTACCAAAACAAATAAAGACAAAACACTTGCAAATAAAATTGGGCAGACCTTATGGGATTTTTATATGTTTCAAATGCACGAACTTAAAACCGTGCACGCAGACCCGCATCCAGGGAATTTTTTGGTGAGTCCGCAAGGTGAATTGATAGCCATTGATTTTGGCTGTATCAAACGTGTTCCACAGGAATTTTATGACCCCTATTTTGAACTGGCCAAACCCGAGAACATCAACAACCCCAAGGTTTTTACTGAAAAAATGATGGATTTGGAAATTTTAAAAGCGGAAGACAGCCCCGAAGAATTGAAATTCTTCTCAGAATTGTTTCACGAAATGCTGAGCCTGTTTACTAAACCGTTTCACAATGAGCGTTTTGATTTTGGTGACCCGGTGTTTTTCGGAAAAATAGCTGAGTTGAGCGACAAATATTCCAAAGACACCGAAATCAGAAAAATGAACGGCAATCGTGGTTCCAAGCATTTTTTGTATATCAACCGTACTTTTTTTGGACTTTATAACCTGATGAATGACCTTGGAGCTGAAGTGGAAATTAATGGTTATAAATTGTATTAAAACCATCAAAGGTTTGACAGCTAAAAAATTAACAAAACTTTTTGTTTAATTATTTTTATGAAAGAGTAAACATAAGTATATTTACACTATGAAATTGATGGGACGATCAATTGCTATGAAAAAATTAAAAGTTATTACGTTCAGAGAATTTTTTATTTATTGGTTAGGTTGTTTTAAAGAGGCATACTCATTTTCTTCAGAGTGTGCCTCTTTTATTTATTATAGAATCGACCCTATTTAATTTAAACTATCTCCCGTTCAGCACAAAAGGAGCCCAATACATTGGGGCGCTATATTTCTCACCAACTTCACCTTTAGCCATTGCACGTTTAATAATATTAATGGCTTCAAAACTGTCCATATTTTCTTTGAGCATCAACCTGAACAGGTTTTTCATAGTGAGTGCTGTACCATAATCGTCCACAGCCCAAAGGGAGAGTAAAGTATTATTTGCCCCGGCAACCAGAAAAGCAGAATTGAGTCCGTTGACCCCTTCACCACCCACGAGTGCTCCTAGTCCAGTGTCACAGGCACTGAGAATGGCAAGGTCTGCTTCCAGTTTAAAATCGGCGATTTCCGGGGCAAGCAAAAAGGTATCTTCATTACCATCCCCACCATCAGGTTGTGACATCATAATACCACTAAACTCCGGGATAATATCTGTCGTAAAGCCGTGTGAAGAAAGCATGATTATTTTGTAGTTTTTGAGTTCTCCGGTGCTGTTAAGTCGTTTGATATAGCTTTCTTTCATATCCATGCCGGTCACAACTTTTATTTCGGGGTCAATTTCCCCCACATAAAGTACTTCATCCAGCGTACCCTTTAGATAAGAGGCACCACCAAAACCCATTTGTTGCAGTTCCGTTTTAAAATTGAAATTGCGTCGTTCAATTTTACGGTTGATGCTTTCGCTTATAGCGAAAAAGTCATCAATGCCACGGGCTGTACCTTTTACATTGCCACTGGGCTGATAAATGGCACCTCCCATAGCCAGGGCAGGTTTTCTGTCAGTGCGGTAGTTTCTGTCTTTTAGGATTTTCCAAACGCTTACTGAAGGAATGTATTTCACATTATGGGTTTCTATGAGATACTTCCCATTGGGTGCAATAAATGCCTCAAATGGCAGGTAGTTTAACTGATTACTCGGACTGATGATGATGTTTTTCTTGGTATTTAAAAGTGATTGCACCGGTGAAAGTGTAAAGAGGTACCAATGTTTTAAAAAGGCATTTCTGGCGTGTGTGAATTTTGGATCTGTGGCTTTTAATAAATCCCGTGTCCACTCTATTTGTTTTCTAAAATCATCTGAATTGAAGTTTTGCTCGATGGTTTTATAAGTCACAAAATTTCCGTCAACAATATCATTGGAATAGTCCTGCATAAAGGAGTTGAAAGAAGGAGGAATTCGTTTTGTCCTGTCTGTCCATTGTTTTTTCATGCCAATCCATTCTTTAATGGGATAGCTGCGGAAGACCTGTGCGCTATTTTGTGTGATGGCATTGATAATGACTTCACCGGGACCGGCCAGAGTGTAGTATAATAATAAGTCATCAGGACCAAGCATGGACTGGGCGTCTTTTAAAGTGGCCTGAGGGGTATTGGGCCTCAAACGGTCTCTTAGAAATTGACTACGATTGTTGTCCTGCACTTCAAACAGTTGTGCGGCATTGCCCACTTTTTCATAAGCCATGATTAATCCGTAATAGGAACTACTTCGGTTATTCATTAAGGCCAATCGTTGTCTGGGGTCAAGTGATTTTTTAACTCTCTCGGTCAAGTCAACAGCTTGTTTGAAATAAGTTGCGGCATCTTTATAATTTTCGTCATACATCATCAAAAACCCCATATTGTTTGCGGTTATTTCAGCGAGTATGTATTTTTCATTGTCGGTGTAGTACTTATAAATTTCATGAAAGGTTTTTCTTGATTCCTCTTTTCGGCCTTGCTGCCAGAGGGCTACCATATAATTTGATTTAATTTTGTTTGCCTGCTCTTGATCACCTGAGCGGTTTGCCAGTTGCAAGGCTTCATAAATAAGCTGGGTGCCCCTTGCTTGATCTGCCGGAAGGATGCTGTTCAACAATTCACGGCCAATCACATTTTTTGCTTCGGCTTTGTAATAGTCGTTGTCAATTTTATTTGCAACAGCAAGCAGGTCGTTTGCTGTTTGCACTGTTTCCTTTTCCATTTGAAGTTCCAGCTGATAATTGATTTTTGAGTACTGAAAACCGGCTTCATGAGCAGTGGGTATTTTCATTTGCCTCAATTCATCAATGGCCCTGTTAATGTTGAGGAGTGCAATATTGTGTTGGTAGTTAACATCGTTGATGTAGGCTTTTGAATTGTAAGCCACTGCTCTTAAAAACCGGAGTTGGTCTTTATGGGGCTCTGATTTTGTCAGGAAATTATCAAATCCGTCAATTGCTTTATCGGGTTCCCATCTCATATAATCCCTAAAAGCTTTTGAATACAAGCTCACAAGTTCGATAAGTGGATTGTGGGGTCTTTTCTGGTTGAGTTTGCTTATTGCGGCCTCAAAACCTGAGCAATCTTCCCCATTGTAATGGGCACCTATACAGTTCAGGAAAGTAACTGCTTCTGTGTTGTTGTATCCGCGATAGTTTTGTGCAATGCTACCGGCCATTTGTTGGTAAGCCTCCAGGTCTGGTCTGTTTGCCATTTCCAAAACAACCTGTGCATCCTTCACGGCATGTTCCAGAACATCTTCTGCATTGCCCATCTGGAAAGCCCAGTGAAGGTATTTTTCAGCCAATTCATTTCTTTTCAGCACAAAATGCATCAATGCTGTGAGTGAATATGCACCCGCATCAACAGGTGCAAACTGTAGCATGGCGTTGAATTGTTCTTCGGCCTGATTGTTTTGACCGCGGCACAGAAAATAATACCCATAGAGTGCATAGCCGGCATAGTCATCCCTGTAGTTTAAAATGAGGGCTTCAGCACTTTGTTTCATGTCCCTGAAACTGCGGTTTTCAACTCCGGCAAGGAACGTATTGATTAACTGGCCATAGTCGGGAACGGCCTGCTGGGCAGAGAAAATGTTTATAAAAAATACACTTGCCAGTAAGCTTAAGTTTATTTTCTTTAACATAATAAAACGTTTTTAATTAGAGGCAGCTTCCGTTATGCCTGGCGGTACTGGTTCTGTTGGTGGTTCTGTGTTCCATATTGATATTTGCCGTCCATTGATTTCCGGTTGTGGTGATGGTAAAAAACGATACTATAGGAAACTGGTTATTGACTTTTTGGGTTTCGGCAATTTTCTTGAAATCAATTTCATTGCCCTGTGCATCATAGGTAATGACATTAAAATTCTGGTGTTCCAAAGTTCCCCTTTGGGTTTTTGTGACCCGAAGAACAACTATATTCCCGTTTGAACAGTTCATCAACCTTCCGATGGCAAAATCATTGGGATTTCCGGTGCGGTATTTTTCATTTTTAACAAAGGCCAGGTTGGTTACATCCACACCAACAGCGGTATTGTAGTCAAAAGTGTAAGTGGCCGGTAGTTGGACAAATTTAGTGATGTACTCTTGAAACCAGCTGGGTTTCATGGCATCGGCTTCGGCTTTTTGCTGTTTTTGGGCAACGGCAAATTGCTCGTTTTTTTGTTGTTTTCGTTTTTGATTATCGGCTTCAGATTCTGTAAACGAAATTCTGCTTATCTCTTTACAATCGGAATGATTTTCGCGAATCAACGCATATTGTGAAGCTACTTTGGCGCGATCACCATCCCTTCTGATATATTTCATCACCCAATGATCTTCTCCTGTATTGCCATAGACAAATGAAAAGAAATCTGAACAAAAGTCTTTGTATGGAAAGTGGCTTTGGGCGTTTCTACCGGTTAATTTTCTACCGTTTGATTTCCCCAATTCAATAAAATACCTCCATTCTACCTCGCTGCCTTTTTTGTTTTTTGAATTCCAGCGGTAGAGCGTCACCTGTCCCGCAGGCAAGTGTCTGTCAAACCAGGCACCTATCGGGAGTTTGGTGTCAGTGACTTCTTTGGTTTCAATGTTGAGGTATCTGAAGGTATTGTCTCTTGTGAACAGTATGTATTTATGGTCATTGCTCATCGTGGCTTTGTTGATGTATTCTGTGGAAAGAAATTCGACAAAAGAAGTGTTTCCTTGCTGTTTTACCCTGTAAAACCCCTGATAAAACCCTTCTGAAAAGAAAACCATCCAGCCCTGTGAGTCATAACCCAATATTTGTTTCACCCTTCTGTCTTGAAAATCGGGGAACATATCGATGCCTTCAATATCCATCATATACCTTTGGTAAGTGCCTCTAACGATATAGAGAAACTCACTCAAATCAGGGGCGGCACCTATAAATTGAAATTCGCTGTCAGCAATAGCTTTTCCCTCAAAGGGAGGTAGGGGTGAAGACTGAATGAGTTTTCCGTCTGCGGTATTCCAAAGGGTAATTCGGTCAAAACCCACAATGAGGACTTTAGAGCGATCGGGATTGAAAGTGATGCCGAGATTGTTTCTTTCATACCACTGGTGCAAGTTGCTTTGGCTAAAACCAAAACCAAAAAGTAAAATGAATAGAAGGGATAGACCAAGATGTTTCATGACTACATATTTCTGATTAGGGCATCATTTTTAAAGTAGCCTTTACTTTTGAGACTACCATCGCTGTTGAACCACATTCCCAGTCCTTCGCGTTTGTTTTTGCGCCACATCCCAATGTAGTAGCTGCCGTCATTGGCATAAGTATATTTTCCAAAACCTTCACGTTCCCATTTGTTCATAGCCCCCTGATACATACTGTTGCTCGGGAAAATATGGATAACAGGTGTGGTGGGTTCTGAACGTCTGAAATAACCAATTACCATTTGACCTCCTGATGTTTGATACAAACCAAAACCATTGATACAGTTTCCCCTGCAATTTTCACGATTACTGCCTCCCGAAGTGAAAGCCACCTCTACCACTTTATCAAGTACATTGTTTTTGTATGTTTGCGCCCAGGCAAGTTCAGAACCCACCATTTTAAAGGCATTGCCGTGAGATTGGTTGTCTTTGGCTTCGCTTAAGGTCATTTCTCCTGTACCGGGCACTTCTACCATCTGGAAACCGTTGGCAAGGCCTTCAACACTAAAATAGTTGTAGGTTCTTGTGCCATCACCTTTGATGTTGTAGTTTGGACCAACGAGCTTGCCGTTATAGGAGAAACCATATAACATTCCCCCCTGTCCGTCGTCCATGGCTACAAATGAAACCTGATCGAGATCTTTTTCTGAAACTTGTGCCATACCGAGTAGCACACTCAATAAGAACATTATAGTTGTTATTTTTTTCATGATAATAGGTTTTTTAGTTTATTCAAATTTCTTTAAAGTCTATATATTAAACCATAAGGCAGTTGACGTATATTATTTATAGGCTCATTCAATTGCTATGCGTGCATACAAAAGAGGTGCTAAACCGCTTTTTCATTGGGTTATAATCTTTATCTTGCTTTACTATTCAGAATACAAAACATGAGAAAATTATACAATTCAAAAATCACCGGTTTGGGCAGTTATGTTCCTGACAACGTGGTGACTAATGACGATTTGTCCAAAATGATGGACACCAATGACGAGTGGATTCAGGAACGTACAGGAATTCAGGAAAGGCGTTGGGTAGTGCCCGGAAGCGGGGAAACCACTTCATCCATGGGCGTTAAAGCTGCAAAAGTTGCCATTGAGCGTGCCGGCATTTCAAAAGACGATATTGACTTTATCATATTTGCCACGCTCAGCCCCGATTATTATTTTCCGGGTCCGGGTGTTCAGGTGCAGCATGCGCTGGATATAAAAACGGTGGGTGCACTCGATGTGCGCAACCAATGTTCCGGGTTTGTGTATGGCATTTCTGTAGCTGATCAGTTTATCAAAACCGGGATGTACAAAAATGTTTTGGTCATTGGCTCTGAACTGCATTCACACGGCCTGGACAAAACCACACGTGGACGCGGTGTGACTGTGATTTTTGGGGATGGGGCAGGAGCAGCAGTTTTGAGTCGCTGTGAAGACGAAAACAAAGGTATTTTATCCACTCATTTGCACTCACAGGGTGAATTTGCGGAGGAGCTATCACTCATAGCACCCGGTATGGGTAAACGCTGGGTGAACGATATACTTGCAGACAATGACCCCAATGATGAGTCATACTTCCCTTTTATGAACGGACAGTTTGTGTTTAAAAATGCAGTGGTGCGTTTTTCTGAAGTGATTATGGAAGGTTTAATGACCAATGGCCTGAAAAAAGAAGACATCAACATGTTGATTCCACATCAAGCCAATCTGAGGATTTCTCAATTTATCCAAAAGAAGTTTGGCCTTGAGGATGACAAAGTGTACAACAACATTATGCACTATGGCAATACCACAGCAGCCTCTGTACCCATTGCTTTGACTGAAGCCTGGGAAAACGGAAAAATCAAAGAAGGTGATTTAGTGGTGCTGGCCGCCTTTGGAAGCGGATTTACATGGGGCAGTGTGATTATCAGATGGTAAATGTTAAATATAAGACGTTAGATATGAGATATGAGACGCCAAGTCTTATGTCTTAAAAATAATTTGGATGCTATTGAACTTTGAAGTAGAATACTATTCAATAGAAACTGCCACTGAACACTGAACACTGCCACTGAACACTGAACACTGCTACTGAACACTATATCTCAATTGTCAAGTGCTTTTACAAACACCGAAATCCTTTCAACCAATTCCGGCATGATGGGCCTGTGAGGTTCATTGTAGGATTTGGCATTTTCGATGTTATCGCCTGTTGCGATTTCCTTAAATACATGATTCATGTTTTCGATGAGGTACATTTCTGCCAAAGGTTTTGCCCTGTGCAATAACCTGGCTTCTTCCACATTTACTTGTATGTCTTCGGTTCCGTTAAGGATTAGAACGGGCATGTCAAGACGGGCGATTTCTTGCTGTGGATTGTACATCATCCAGCTTCTCATAAAAGGCTGAACACTTTCCCTAAAGATAGAAGAAAGCATAATACTGTAATTTTTTGAAGCACCCGTTTCGCGCATTTCATCAAAGTTTTTACGGGCTTCTTCAGCCAGTTCGGGGGTTTGTCTTCTTAATTGCTCGACTATCACATTGTCTATTGCCTGACCGGCTCCCGCGATTGAGATAAATGCATCTGCACCATTGTTGGCAGCCACCATGCCCACAAGCGAACCCTCACTGTGTCCTGCAATCACCAAATGTGAAAAACGCTTGTCATCCTGAAAGTGTTCCATTACTGCAATAGCGTCATCAATAAAATGGTCAAACCGAATGTCTTCTTCTCTCAGCCTCCCTTGCTGTGCCAGCTTTACAAGTCTTTTATCAAACCTGAATGTGGCTATGTTTTCTTCAGCAAGACCTTCGGCCAAATACCTAAGGGAGTGATTTCTCATATTGGGCTGATTGCCATCACGGTCTGTGGGGCCAGAGCCTTGAATAAGGATTACCAAAGGGATGGAGTTCTCTTTTATCGGAATCAGCAAGGTGCCTTCAATCTGATTTTTGATGGTGAGTTCTTCAGAAATAAATTGATTCTCCTGAGCAAACCCATAAGTGAAAGCTATTAAAAAAACTGCAATAGTGAAGTTTTTCATTTTATATAATCTTTATATGAATTGATAACGTTTTTTACTTCTGTTTCATTTTGTGTGCCAAAAAGTATTTTTTTGCCAGACTTTAACTTTACCTGTATGCCTTTGTTGCCTTTTACATTGTATGCTTTTCCGCTAAAGCCAAAACGAATGCCCCAACCGCCATACTCTCTTAAAGGACTGTATTGCCTCACATAACATTCTTCTATTTCCTGCCAGGGAATCGTTTTTTGAGGTAATGGGAAAAATTTATAGTGAATCCCCCGGGCATCGATGGTGGTTTCCAGCCGTAAAAAATACAACAACACAATAACCCCCAGTGTCAATAGCACCGGAAACATCAGGGCCCAGGAAAACGATTTGTCAAAACCGTTTTCGGTGGATAAAACGATTATGGGAATGATGGTTGACAAAAAAACAACCGCCAGTAACAACCAGACCCACCACTGGTTAAATCTTTGTACTTCTTTATAGGGTTTCATTGTCTTTGAATTTTTGTTTGAGTTTTTTTTCGGTTTTATAAATCAAATAAGCACAAAATAAAAGAAGCGTTCCCAAGCCAATGATTATGTTTAAGGTTTCAGAGAGATTCAATAATGCGCTAATAATGCCAAATCCGATAAAAAAAATACCTCCCCTGAACATCAGTTTTCCGGCATACACCTGTGCAAAATCCCACTTTTCTTGTGAAGACATCGATTGTCGGGTGCGGTAGCCATACATCGGATTGATATTTTTTGGAGGGTTTTTAAACATCAACAAACCCAACAATAAAAAAGTGAGTCCGCATATTCCCAAAAGCAGAAATAAAGGATTTAAAAAGTCCATATTACAAAACCATTAATAAAACTTTGGAAACGATTTCTGAAACTATAATTGCTACTATAAACATAATAATGTGTTTGGTTCCTTTTAAGTTGGTGGCTGTTTTAAATCCGTTGTAAAGCAATACAATCAGCCATGTCAAAATAACGAGGCCCAGTATGGATGTTAATGCTAAAAAAAGGATAAGTTCTGTTGTGAACTGGAGATTAAACGGGTCTGAAAGTGACTCCAGTAAAGGTTCAGACTGTAAAACAGCCCAGTTGTTGATGTTCAACGGCATCATAAAATAGGCCGGTATTTTTACGATAAGTGAAATATTAACAATATCAATCAGCCGTGTTTTTGAATTGATCCATTTGCCCAGAGGGTAAAACACCAGCACGATGCTTACACTATTGATAAGGCTTTGAAGTACGACCGTTTTTAAAGAAACATCTTTCCCAAAATGCGTATCCAGCACCCCGTCAAAATGGGTGTTTGTCAACCAGGCACAAACAACCCCAACAATCGCCGTAAATAAGCCAAAGAACAGCAATTGTTGCTCACTATAACGCTTAAATGGATTAAAAAGCAAGGTCTTCATTGGTTTGCAATTGTTTTATCTTTTCTATCAAGTCATCCAGTTTGTTCCTGATGGTGGGATAGCTCAGGTTCATTTGATTGGCCATCTCTTTCAGGCTGCCGCTGCTGAGCAAAAATTTTAAAATAAAATCCTGTTCGTCTGCCTGTAATTTTAAAAACACGGGCATAGCATAATTACCACTCACCACGGTCGCACAGGAGTCACAAAGCAGTTGTGATACCTTTAAAGCAGCTTCACAAGCCGGGCAATGGATGGGTAATTTTGGATTCATTGTTTAATAATGTTAAAGCAAATATAAATAAAATTAATATATATGTAAATATAATTGCGATTTTTTTGACTTCACTTTCAATAATCATTTTTTTGTATCTTTAACTACCAACAATCTAACAATACAAATCATGAAAACAATTGGAACAATTTTATTGATATTGGGTGCTATAGGCACCATTGTATTTGGAATCCAGGCAATTCAGGACTCAGAGAGTTTTAGTTTTTTAGGGATGGACATCGCCGTGAGCACGGCTAACTGGACCCCGGTTATAATAAGTGTGATCCTGCTGGTTGTGGGATTGGTATTGACTGCCAGGGGGAAGAGGGGATAAAGGGATGGAAAGGTGAAGCGTTGTGCCTTGTTATTTTATCCGATTATACTTTTTCATTATCTCAATAAGTTCATCGTGTGGTAATGCGTAAACCTTATTTCCATTGATGCCTTCCATTGTTTCGGCAGCAATCATTGCATTAATAATTGCTTCTTCAACTGCTTGAATAGTTGCCTCAAATATATCATTCATCCAATCGTTAGAGATTGTTTCGACAGTAGTCTTACCTTCTCTAATATATGCATATTGATTAGCTGTTGAGAAAGCTATGAAAATATCCCCTGAACCATTAGCTCCAATACCACCTAATTTGCCAATTGCAATTGGTACTCTTTGAGTAATTCTTTTTAATTGATGTGGAAGTAAGGGAATATCAGTCGCAACAACAACAATGATAGAACCATCTCCGTTTTTTCTTCGTGATTCTGGAGGAGAATTGTAAACAACATTTAAAGTGTCTTTTAGTTCTTGCCCAACAGGTACACCGTCTATTCTAAATCGTTTCTTGTCTCCGTAATTTGATTGAACTAAAACACCAACTGTATAAGTTGTGTCAGGAAATTTTAGAACTCTTGATGAAGTGCCAATACCACTTTTAAAACCAAAAGACATCATACCTGTACCACCACCAACATTTCCCTCTGCAACTTGGGTTGTTGATGTGTTGTTTATGGCTTCTAAGACATTTTCTTCTTTAACTTGAAATCCATAAATGTCATTTAAAAAACCATCATATGTCTCAGCTACTACCGGGAAAGCCCACCACCAGTCTTCATCACTCCAAGATGTATCAACCATCCATTTGAGTGTAGCTTGGCTTACAGTGCCTACGCTAAACGTATTTGTGAGCATTATGGGTGTTTCTAAAAATCCAGATTCTGTAATCCAAGTAGTTCCTGTCATTTCCCCATTTCCATTTAAACTATACCAATTTGCATAAAGCGGCTTTTTCTTTTTCCCACTTGGAAAAATTGCAGTGACTCCAGTTCTTACAGGTCCCTCTCCTAGTGTATTATCACCACTTCCTGAAATAATTGTTGAATGACCAACAGAAACACCTTTTACATCTGTTATGGCATTTAATGTTCCGGTTGTACCTTCAAATACTATCCCGATGTCTCTTGCTCTAGGTTTTTGTGAGTAAAGAGAAATCGAGAAAGTTAAAATTAATAAGATTATAATGTATCTGGTCATATTCGTTTAAATTTAGCTCTTTAACCCGCACTGCACTACACCGTTATTATTTCGTTATCCATTCTATCAGTTCTTTTTTGTCCAATATCGACCAACTATGGGGATGTCTTTCTCCATTCGCTCGATATCCTTTATTTTTTGTTGTTATGTATTCAACCTGTGTAAAACCTGATTCTTTAAGCAACTTTGAGAGTCGCTCGAGAGAATATGCGTTCGTTTGGTCAAAGTCATACATTCTGTTTTGTTTCCACCAAAGTGTATCGGGTTCAGCGTAGAATCTGATTTTTACATTCTTTAAATCTTTTATGTTGGTAAAATTCTCCGTCTCTGAAGTATAGACTGAAAAGTTTTCATAGTTTGAAATAGTACTATGTGGGTTTCCAAACTGTTCTCCCAATGTTTCAATAAGCCAAGTGCTTTCCCGGATGGATGGTTCAGAGAAATTGCGGTCGACATTTTTTTCTGAACTTTTATACAAAGCAACTAAGTCAATGGGTGAGTCCACAACAAAAACACCTTTGGGTTTTATTTCAGCATGTTTTTGTGTTAGGAAATCACTAATTAATAAAGCTACATTCCCACCACTTGAAAAGCCCCCAAGATATATATTGTTTTTTGGCAAGTGATTTTCTTCAAAAATATTTTGCAGCTGTTCCGCAAGTTTTTTCTTTTCGTTTTCTTCAAGCCATAGTTTTTGGTTGTAATTCATATAAACAACGGCAATTCCATTTTCCTTTGCATTTTCAAGTATATTAAACTCTCGCCTTATGTCATCTGCTTTTTCAGGGTAACCACCGAAAAGCACTAAAACCGCTTTCAATCCGTCTTTGGGTTTGAACAGTTCATAATTATCGTTTATTACTTCTTCAAATTCATTTTTTTCAGCGTTCTCTGTTTTCTCTGTTCCTGCGTTCTTGCAAGAGATGAAAAAAGTAAATATTAAAGTTAATGCTAAATATTTTTTCATAGTTCAAATGGTGTTAGCATTAGTTATTTATTCAATATTGCTTTTAAAAATTCTAATTCTTTTCCATTAGCTAGATGAAGAATAGTCATTTCTCCACTTTCCTTTAACATCGTCCTTTTTAAGTATTCTGGTAATTTATGATTTGTTGAATTAACATAAAACATAAATTGAACTCTATCAATTAAAAATACATACCCATTAAGTCCGTCTTTGAATCGTACTCTTTTGGGTTGTCCAATTAGGTTTTTCAGACTATGGCCAGTTCGCATAAATGAAGTTATCATAATCGGATATTCAGTATCGACAGGAACAATACTTTCATAAATTAATTTCCTTAATCTTTCTTCGTGCTTATCTCCTAAATTAACATCTTTAAATGATTTTCTGTCAGTTATTGACGCTCTCCATAAAATGGAAAGTAAAAAGAGTTTCATTTTGCCATAGTCAATATTTGTGCAAATAGAATATTCAGCTCCATCATTTGGGTTCAGATAATTTTTACAAATTGGTGCAATTTCTGGGTCAATGTTTTTTCCATACATTGAAAGTTGGGCATATTTCTCATAATTTGCACCAATTATTCTATTATCACAATCCTCACAAAGTATATTTTTGTCAAAGTCTCCAGTTTGTATTTTTCTCGGTTTACTCTGATTGTTATCTAAATTAAATGTTACTTCATAAAAAATGCCTTTTTCGTCTTCCGCTTTTATTCCGCTATACATAAAATCGGGAATGATATGAGCTTTAATCAATTTCTTCTCTTGTAGACAAAGACGACATTTTTTCATAATTAATACTAACGTTTCTCGGCTATAAACTGTGGCGTGGATTAAACAACTAATTTAGCAAACAAAACCCAGACCTGAGGAAAATCCGTGAGGATTTTCCGGGTGGGCGGGTAGAAGCCATAGATTATCGCCGATGTTATGTGCAGATTTTTATTCGCCACAATGTAAATAACTTTCCAATGCTAATTTCCAAGATTCTTCGCTATCAAATTCTTCGACCAGTCCATTTCCATCTGTTTCTATAAATGCTTGAATTCCGTGTTGAATCATATATTTTGGATGATATTTTGGAATTCCAACTTTTTGAATTTCTTGACAAACATTTTTCAATTCGCTAGAGCCTTTTTCGAAAGTTTGTTCAAGTTCAGCTATCATATTGTTTTTATCTTCTTCTGAAATATCCATAAGAATATTTTGTTGAAGGACAATTAATGCTTGATGAGCACTTTTATCTTTTACTCTATAAGAGTCATACTTTCCGTAAACTCCAGCAATTGCAAAAAGTCTTGCCGCTTTACGAAAGTCCTTTTGTTCGATACATTTTCCCATACCGTGTAATATGTCAGCAGGGTTGTGTTCATTTGTAATTTCTGATATTTCTACACAGTTACAAGGATTTGGTGATTCTAAATTTCCCTCGGCTTCTAACGAGATTGTTTTTTGAGCTTGGACGTTATTAATGCCAAAACTCAGAATTAATACAATCAATATTTTTTTCATAATTATTTTGTTCAATTTGCACATAACTTGTTATATAACCACATAACTACTCCATTATCTATTCATTTTCCGGGATAATGACAGTTTTTGTGTTTATTGACAAACTAAAATACAACTTTTTAGTGAATAGTTGGGATTACCTTTCGGTGATCCCTTGTAATCCAAATCAGGAAATGCAGCAAGCCGTGCCTTTGGGCCCGGGCGTCTTAAAACAACAAACCTGCTCAAGTAAACTTGGCAGGTTTTTTATGTTTTAATCCGCAGCTTGCTGCGCTTCATGTGGAGTCGGAGGGATTCGAACCCTCGTCCAAACAAGGAATACAATAACTTTCTACACGCTTAGTTTTTTATTGGTTTTTGTGACAACACCGGGAAAAAACACCCAAAGTTGCCCTTAGTCTCCATTTGGGTTTCAAAGCTCTGTCAAGACCCCAAAGCTTCTAGGTTTACTTTTACGATGTCCCTTGATCAATTGCCGCAAACCAAGGCCGTTGAGGGACATCCTGCTTGCCCGCCTTGCGGGCCGAGGCATTATCCTACTGTAATTCGGATTATGCAGCTAGGGCGTAGTTATCTTCGCCGTTTAAAAAGTGTGAATTATGAGATTTACGAGCTGTAACCCAGCGCTCGGCGTGCTTACTATTCCATTCATCTCGCTGTCAAAACCGGTCGACCCCAGGATTAGTTTTTCGCTTAAAGCGAAATGCAAAGATACATTACAAAATCCTATCTTTGCAACTTTGTTACTTATACTCAAAAAACATTCCAAATGGCTTTAAAGATTGCAATCATCAAAGAACGTAAAAACCCACCTGACAAACGTGTCGTGTTTTCACCCGAAAAGTGTCAGGAAGTCATCAGTCAATTTCCCGAGGTTCAGTTTAAAGTGGAATCTTCAGACATTCGTGTTTTTCCCGATAGCGCTTACCGCGAAAAAGGAATTGAGGTGACTGAGGACGTTTCAGATTGTGATGTCATGCTGGGGGTCAAGGAAGTGCCTGTTTCGGCATTGATTCCCAATAAAAAGTATTTTTTCTTCAGCCATACCATTAAAAAACAACCCTATAATCGAAGCTTGTTACAGGCCATCCTTGAAAAAAACATCGAGCTGTTAGACCACGAAACCATAGTGGAAGAAAACGGCCACCGCCTTATTGGTTTTGGACGTTATGCCGGTTTGGTGGGTGCTTACAATGGTTTAAGAGCTTTGGGAATTAGAGATGGTCTGTTTGAATTGCCTAAAGTAGAACACCTCTCAGATTTAGATGCTGTGAAGGCCGAACTCGATAAAATACAAATACCCAACATTAAAATTGTCCTTACCGGAAGGGGAAAAGTAGCTTATGGCGCCAAAGAAATCCTGGATCATTTACAAATCCCGGAAGTATCCATAGATGAATATTTGACTAAACAATTTGATAATGCCGTTTACTGTTTTATCGATGTGATGGATTATAACAAGCGTATAGATGGGCAACCGGGGGATAAACGGGAATTTTTCAAAGACCCTTCAGGGTATGAAAGTGACTTTATGCGGTTTGCCAAAGCAACCGATATGTTAATCACCGGCCATTTTTATGGTGACGGTGCGCCTTATTTTTTTACGAGGGAAGATGCCAGGCAGTCCGATTTTAAAATCAACATGGTAGCTGATGTTTCCTGTGATATAGACGGGCCCATTGCTTCAACAATAAGGGCTTCCACCATAGCCGAGCCTTTTTACGGCTATGACCCAAAGACTGAAAAAGAAGTCGCTTTTGACGCTCCCGGTGCTATCACCGTGATGGCGGTTGATAATTTGCCTTGTGAATTGCCCAAAGACGCCAGTGAAGGCTTTGGAGATATGTTTATGGAACACGTGATTCCCGCTTTTTTTAATGGCGATAAAGACGGAATCCTGCTACGTGCAAAAATAACTGAAGGAGGACAATTAACCCCACGGTTTGCCTATTTGCAGAACTATGTTGACGGCAAGTAAGAACTACTCTTTGTCAAATTTTTTCTGATCGTTTTTCATCATCAGATATACAGCACCAATTATTGCAGCGATGACCAATCCAAATATGATTGTCATAATAAAGGCACCGTTCTCCCAGGAGTATAAAGCTATTTTGTTAACTATCATTGTATAAGTTTAATGAATAACAAAAGTAGAAAAGGTGTTTCCAGCTGAAAATGATAAAAGTCACCTTTTAATAAATTTTCCTAAGTAGCAGCGGAGCGTTATTTTGAATTTGAACTACCAAGTCAAAAAATGTTTTCAAGCCCTTATAAGATGCTGATTCAAAATGGTGTTCGTTGATATAGATGTGAAACCGTATTTGAATCACCCCGTCTGATTCAGTATAAATCACACTGGTTTCTCCCATATTATCGGGCATTTTAAAGGTTTGGTTTTTAGGCAATTCTACAAGCTCATATTTCCCTGAAATATCCAGCGAAAAGTTATAAGCGTATTTTTGAGGGTGACCAAAATCAACAGGGTAATTTCGTTCATCCAACTGAAATGGATTTCTTTTAAACTCTTTAAACAAAAACGGATTAAAAATCAAAGTTTCCTCATGGTTTAACTCCAGGTGAATGTCAAAATCTTCAACGAGGGGCTTATCGATATTGTCCTGGTCTGTAACCGAATAAGAAGTGATTTCTAAATTGACATATTCGCTTTCTTTACTTCTTAAATACTCATTTCTATTGACATCCTTTAACTGTGTGCGCTTACTTACGGCAGGGTAACCCATATTGGTCTCCCTTAGTTTTCCGGAGAAGCCGAAGTCTTCATCTGCTTTTAATTGGACATTCACAAAGTTGATATTGTTTTCATAGGGCTTAATGACTTCCCAGTAACTTCCATTGTTAAAATCCATTACCCTCAAATCATAATTGAGGCATTGGAATGGTAAAATGCCAAAGGGTGCAAGTTTATTAGTGGCATCAAGAAAATAGTTTTCCCCATTGATTTTAACGAAAGCGATTAGGTAATTAAAGTCAGACATAACCGCATACCTTTTTATGGGCAAACCGTTGTTTCGGGTAGACAGTAAGCCAATTTCGGCTTCCAATCCCACTGCCTGAAGCGCATTGATTAAAGCCAGGTTTATTTCTGAAGCACTTCCCGTTTTTTCATTAAATGCTTTTCTCACATTGGCCTCACTGTATAACCGGTTGCTGTTATCCCATAAAAAATGATTTTGCACAAAACTGTAAACTGCTTTGGCACGATCGAGCGGATCATTAATGGAGCTTATTTCTTTAGGTAATTGTCTCCTCAAGAAATTGTTTCTCCGCGCTTGAACACCAATGTTTTTATCTTTCCTGAATTCTTCATCAACTGACATCCAGCTTTTGGTGTAGTGTGTAACTTTTCCCGATTGACCGGTAAATTGCTCCAATTGAAAGTCTAATCTGCTCAAATAATTAAAAGGAGAAAGCATATACTCTTCCTCAATGAATGGCGGAATATCGGCCATAGCATAATTGATTACTTCACAGCTCGCGCTATAACCGGGTACCGGGTTAAAGCAATTGGTTTTAACAGTAGCAGAATTAATAGTTAATTTTCGTCCACCAATGAGTGACCTGTTATAAATGAATATTCCGGGGATTTCAGCTTTAAATTCACTGTAAACTGTTGGGATATTGTTTTGAAAAGTCCAGCCGTCCAGATTGAAAAAAAAAGGTGAAAGGTGGTTGTATTGATATTCTAAAACGCTCCCTTTTTGTACGTTGGGAAAAGCAAAAGTGGCTTCAATTTGATTTCTCCTGTACGGTTTATAATACACATCATCTTTTGAAAGGTGAGTGGATTCATAACCATTTCTGGTGACTGCTTTTACGCCGTTAATCCATTCATGACGTTTTTCATTTCCGTGGAGTATGATAGAAACAGTTCCGAAATCTTTGGCATCATCAGAAAGGATTTTAATTTTTCTGTAAATCTTTTTTAGCAGATAGATATTGTAGTTTATTACAACAAAACTATATTCGCCTGATTCATATAAAATTACTGCCTGGGCTGTGGTGTCTTTTTCATAAACCAGCATATCAATTTCACTTTGTGAAGGCTTTCCAAATTCGTGTATAATGCCCGGTTGTGAAAAACAGCTAACAGAAGAAAGGAAAATAAACAACAATAATCCGGTACTCTTCATTCTTATAAGCTTGTAATGGTTTTCCGGATTGCGGTTAAATCAGACAATAACTTTTCAAGGTATTTTAAGTCCAGCATATTGGCACCGTCACTTTTGGCGTTGGCCGGGTCAAAATGGGTTTCGATAAAAATGCCGTCAACACCCACGGCGATTCCCGCTTTGGCGATGGTGGAAATCATATCTGGGCGACCACCGGTCACACCGCTGCTTTGGTTGGGTTGTTGTAAACTATGCGTGACATCCAGAACTGTTGGTGCAAACTCCCTCATTGTGGGAATACCCCTAAAATCAACTATCATATCCTGATAGCCAAACATAGTGCCACGGTCTGTTACCATGACTTGCGGGTTGCCGCAATCGGTGACTTTTGTGACCGCGTGTTTCATGCTTTCAGGACTCATAAACTGGCCTTTCTTGAGGTTCACCACCTTGCCTGTATTTGCTGCTGCAACTACGAGGTCTGTTTGTCTCACTAAAAAAGCCGGAATTTGCAACACATCCACATATTCGGCAGCCATAGCGGCATCGCTCACTTCGTGTATGTCTGTCACTGTGGGGACTTCAAAAGTTTCAGATACTTTTTTGAGAATTTTCAAAGCTTTTTCGTCGCCTATACCGGTAAAACTGTCAATGCGGCTGCGGTTGGCTTTTTTAAAGCTTCCTTTGAAAATATAAGGGATTTGAAGTTTGTCTGTAATTTTAACCACTTGTTCGGCTATACGTAATGCCATTTCTTCACTTTCAATGGCACAGGGCCCGGCAAGTAAAAAGAAATTATTGGATTGGGTGTGTTTTATTTTGGGTATTAAATCGAGTTGCATAAGTTTTATTTGTAAGCAAAGATAAACAATCCCTTATTGCTTGATTATCTTTTTAGTAACTTCTGTGTGATTTTCAAAATAAACCCTTAGGAAATAGACACCGGTGTTTAGGCTGGAAATGTCAATTTTATTTACATCGAAGTGAATATCGAGTTTTTTCCCATGAACATCAAATAAACTTAGGGTTGAGATTCTTTGGGGTGATTGAATGGTAATAAAATCTGTACCGGGATTGGGATAAATGTTTAGCTGAGCCTGTTCAAATTCTCCTGTATTTAAACCTAAAAATTCGTACCAGGCAACCTTGTTGTCATTAAAAGATGCTGATATTACTTCAAGTTCACCATTGTCTTTAATGTTAGCAGCTATGGCATGTCTGAGACTTAAGACATCTGAAGATACAAGCATTGGCGAACTGAATACTCCATCACCACTTATGTTTTTTTGCCAAGTAATTGAATTTGAAAACCTGTTATAAATCAATACATCCATATCTCCATCATTGTCTAAATCATAAAAATCAAAAGAAATTGAACTTATATTAACTGGCATTAAATCGCTAAATGTTCCTAAATTGTCTATGTTTTCAATCAAGTGAAGAAAAGTTCCAGTATCATCATTATGTGATGTTATAACAATGTCATTTTTTCCATTTGTATTAATATCAACAACTTTTATATTAATAATTCTTGTCCAGTCTGACATGAAAAAGTCAAATTGATATATAAGTTGTTCGACACCAAAAGTTTGGTTTCCTAAATTTTTATACCAAACTAGTTTGCCTGCCGGATCATATTCGTTGTAAGCTAAAAGCAAGTCAGGCAATCCGTCGTTATCAATATCAACTATAAGAGGACCAGTTGCTTCTTTAATATTATTTATGAGCAATATGGGTTCTGAAAATGAGCCTGAGCCATTTAAGTTTTCATACCACACTATATGGTCTTCAAAAAAAGAATTTGAAAATCTTATAACTATATCAGGATGTGAGTCGTTATTCAAGTCAAATGTCTTAACTTCCATAATAAACGCTGATTGATTTTCTAAAATTACTTGTTCCGGTCCAAAATTGCCACTGCCATCAAGGTTTTCTTTCCAGACAAGCCTCCTTGGGTTGTTTTCGAGATAGAGAATGTCTAAATGACCGTTGGAGTTTATATCAACAGCCTCAAAGTATAAAAAAAATGCCGGAGTGTCTGACAATACGGTTGCCGGCCCAAAATTACCATTGCCATCTAAGTTTTCATACCATATGATTTGATAATCTGGATTGCTGCAAAGTACTATAACATCATTAAAACCATTTCCGCTTAAATCTGCCGCATAAACCTTGTCGGCTCCATTTGCAGTGGTAGAAATTATCTGCTGCGGCCCATATTGAGAAACAGCAATTAATGGGAATAGAATGAAGATAAAAAAAGAGTATATTTTTTTCATGGAAAAGCTTTCAAGTTTTAAATGTAAGTTATTTTTTTAAAAAATTAACAATCAGCTAACTGCAATTTAATACTTCAAACCAAACATTGTAATGCGTAATAGTAAAATTATGAAAATTAACCGTACCTTTGCACGCTCAAAAAAAGGAGCTTTTTATGTCAAAAGTTAAAAACATCGCTATTATTGCTCACGTTGACCACGGTAAGACCACACTGGTTGACAAAATTATGTACCACTGTAACCTGTTTCGCACAAACGAAAATACAGGTGATCTCATCCTGGACAACAATGACCTGGAAAGGGAGCGTGGTATAACCATCACTTCAAAAAATGTCTCTGTAGTTTACAAAGACACTAAAATTAACATCATTGACACCCCCGGTCACGCCGACTTTGGTGGTGAAGTGGAACGTGTGCTTAACATGGCAGACGGTGTGCTTTTGCTTGTTGACGCTTTTGAAGGTCCTATGCCTCAAACCCGTTTTGTATTGCAAAAAGCATTAGACCTCGGTTTGAAACCGTGTGTTGTAATCAATAAAGTAGATAAAGAAAACTGTACTCCCGAGGAAGTACACGAAGCAGTTTTTGACTTAATGTTTGAACTGGGTGCTGAAGAATGGCAATTAGACTTCCCATCTGTGTATGGTTCTGCCAAACACAACTGGATGAGTGACGACTGGAGAAAACCTACCCAAAATATAGAGCCTTTATTGGAAATGGTGCTTGAACACATTCCATCTCCTAAAATAGAAGAAGGAACAGTACAGATGTTAATCACTTCGCTGGATTATTCTTCATTTACAGGAAGGATTGCCATTGGGCGTTTGCAACGCGGTACTTTAAAAGAAGGAATGCCAATCAGTTTGGTAAAAAGAGATGGAACAAAAGTGAAGTCACGCATCAAAGAATTACACACTTTTGAAGGTCTGGGAAGAAAAAAGGTTAGCGAAGTTTTTGCAGGTGATATTTGTGCACTTGTTGGACTTGAAGGCTTTGATATTGGTGATACAGTAGCCGATTTTGAAAACCCTGAAGCCCTGCAAACCATTGCTATTGACGAGCCCACGATGAGTATGTTGTTTACCATCAACGATTCGCCTTTCTTCGGGAAAGACGGAAAGTTTGTGACTTCAAGACACATCAAGGAGCGTCTGGAAAAAGAATTGGAAAAAAACCTGGCTTTGCGCATGCAACCCACCAACAGTGCCGATAAGTTTATGGTGTTTGGCCGTGGTGTATTGCACCTTTCGGTGTTGATTGAAACTATGAGACGTGAGGGCTATGAATTGCAAATCGGGCAACCTCAGGTAATCATAAAAGAAATTGACGGAGTGAAATGTGAGCCGGTTGAAGAATTGACCATAGATTTACCCGAAGAAGTTTCAGGTAGGGCCATTGATATGGTGACTATTAGAAAAGGGGAGATGTTGAGTATGGAAGGCAAAGGGGAGCGTATGATTTGTAAATTTCAGATTCCATCAAGAGGGATCATCGGTTTGCGTAATCAGCTTTTAACAGCTACTGCCGGTGAAGCCATTATGACCCACCGTTTCCTGGAATACCAACCTTTTAAAGGCGGCATTCCTGAGCGTCAAAACGGCTCATTGATTTCAATGGAAAACGGAAAAGCAATTCCTTATTCTATTGATAAGCTACAGGAGCGTGGTAAGTTTTTTGTTGATCCAAACGAAGATATTTATGAAGGACAGGTGATTGGTGAAAACTCTCGTGGCGATGATATGGCTGTGAATGTCACCAAAACCAAAAAACTTTCAAACGTGCGTTCTTCAGGAGCTGATGATAAAGCCAAAATTGTTCCTGCTATCAAGTTTTCATTGGAAGAAGCTTTGGAATATATTCAGAAGGACGAGTATGTTGAGGTGACTCCTAAATCAATCAGGCTACGCAAGATTTACCTGAAAGAGGTGGATCGTAAGCGAAATGTAATCAATTAATAAAATATATTATATTTAAAACCTCCACAGTAATCTGCTATGGAGGTTTTTTTATTTCATATGGAAAACGAATTCTTTTCAAATACCGAACTTGTGGGCTATCTGGCCTCTTTGTTGTTGATAGTTTCATTTTTAATGAAGAACATCAGGACGTTGCGATTGATTAATTCCCTTGGTTGCATTGGTTTTGTGGTTTACGGCTTTTTACTGCAAACTTCCTGGCCGGTTATTATCACCAATGCTTTTATCGTGGGAATAAATATGTATTATTTGTATTTCAAGAGGGTAGTTTAAAATAGAACAGGAAGTAAATAATCAGCGCCAGGACTACCGTCATCACTGAGGTGTAAACAATTAAAAACTTTCTTCGGCTTCTCTTTCGCTCTTCCTTAAGCTTGTCCTGAAATTTCTTAAACTCCAGCGGTGACATTTTTTTGGTATCGGTAAACTTGCCATAAGCACCGTTGTTTTCAATGATGTCTTTTTCAAAAATTGGAGTCCTGTTTCTCTTGTTGTGCTTAAGGGAAACTAAGAATGGCTGGAAATTACTTAAAAATGACATTTAAAACTTATTTTAAAGCCCCCTTTAGGGGGTTTGGGGGCTTTTTTTTACGTGTTTCAAAATAAGAAAATTCTGCGGATTGATACCCAGTCCCGTGACATTTTTTTGCACAAAGCGCACGGCTTCATCATAATACAACGGAACAACGGGAGCTTGTTCAATCATTAATGAGTCCATTTTTTTGTAAATACTTTTCCGTTCATTGATGTCAACCAATGATTTGGCATGAGTATACAAGCTATCATACACTTTGTTTTCAAAAAAGGTATAGTTGGGCCCTGCAGGAGTGTGGTTGGGGCTGTAAAACAAAGAAAGATAGCTTTCAGCATCGGGATAATCGGCGATCCAGCTTGAGCGAAAGGCATCAATAGAACCGTCTGCACGCGCCTGCCTGATTGCTGATGACGGCATCACATCAATACTCGTCCTGATGCCCATTTTTTCAAACTCCCGTTGCAGGTACTCAAAAATGTCCTGATAATTGCTGTCAGTCGTCAATACCAGGCTTGGGTTTTGATCGCCGCTTTCCTGTTTATATTGCTCAAGCAGCATACGGGCCTTTTCAGGTTTGTAACTGTAGCCTTCAATGTTGTCATAACCGTATAGTCCTTTCGGGATGATACCGCTAGTTCCGGGGCTTCCAATACCATTTCGCAAATAGGTGATGATTACGTTGCGGTCAAAACTGTAATTCAATGTCTTTCTGAAAACCGGCGATTGCAGTGCCTTGTTTTTGTCTGAACGTGTTTGCAGAGCAATAAACTCGGTGTTGAGGTAAGGCCCTTTAATCATGTTTACGCGGTTTTCATAATCAGGGCGCAAACGGCCGTCTGAAGTGAGCAATTCATCCCGATATGAACCGTCCAGACCAGAAATAAAATCCAGCTTCCCCTGCACAAATTGTAAAAACTCACTTTGTTTATCGGGTAAAAAGGTCACGGCAACGGCTTCGAGATAGGGCAGTGGATTGCCGTTTTTATCGGTTTCAAAATAGTGGTTGTTTTTTCTGAATATCAGTTTGATGTTTTCTTCCCAAAGCTTGAAATGAAACGGTCCGGTGCCAATGGGATTGGAACGAAACCGGTTCCCAAAATGTTCCACCACTTCACGAGGCACGACCGAGCAATACCGCATGGCCAGCAAGCCCAAAAAAGGAGGAAACGGCTGTGAAAGCTGAATTTCAAAAACAGTGTCGTTGACAGCATAAAAATGTTCCACATTGTTTAAAACCCAACTTCCGGGTGAAGCCACACGCGGGTCTTTCAGTCGGTTGAGGCTATAGACAAAATCTTCGGCAACTACTTTTCGTGTGGAATCAATGCCAAATAATTGGTGCTTGTGGAACCACACATCGTCCCTCAGGAAAAAAGTATAAGTATAAGTTGAATCATTAATTTCCCAACGTTTGGCAATATCGGGCTGAATGTTCAGGCTGTCGTCCAGTTGTACCAGTCCGTTAAACAATTGATTGGTGGCCCAGATGGTTGAGGCATTTCGTGCAAACGCGGGGTCAAGCGAAGCGATATTTTGATGTTCGTTATAACGAAAAACCAAATGATCCCGCTCCTCGTTACGGGAGTCTTTGCAGGAAATAAAAAAATTAAATAGCACAAACAGTTTGAAAAGGGCGGGTTTTAGAAAAGTGAATCGGTTATATTGCTTGTGTTCTTTTACCATTTTGTCTAATATCTAGTGTCTAATGTCTAACGTCTAATAAATTATCTCTAAAAAATCCGTACTTTTGCCGCCCGGTAATTTTCCAAAAATACAAGAATGAACGCTAGAAAAAAAGTGGCTTTTTACACTTTGGGTTGTAAACTCAATTTTTCTGAAACTTCCACCATCGCGCGAAGTTTTACAGATGAGGGTTTTGACCGCGTGGAATTTGAGGAAGTTGCCGATATTTATGTAATCAATACCTGTTCAGTTACTGAAAATGCTGATAAAAGATTTAAGACTATAGTAAAAAAAGCACAACAAGCCAATCCCGATGCCTTTGTGGCAGCAGTGGGCTGTTATGCACAACTCAAACCGGAAGAACTTGCTGCAGTTGACGGAGTGGATTTGGTTTTGGGTGCGAAGGAAAAATTCAAAATCACCGACTACCTCAACGATCTATCCAAAAATGATTTTGGCGAAGTACATTCCTGTGAAATTGAGGAAACCGATTTTTATGTGGGTGCTTATTCCATTGGGGACAGAACCCGTGCATTTCTGAAAGTCCAGGACGGTTGTGATTATAAGTGTACTTATTGTACCATTCCGATGGCAAGGGGGATTTCGCGAAGCGATACGCTGGAAAATGTGTTGAAAAATGCCAAAGAAATTTCAGAACAAGGCATCAAAGAAATTGTGCTGACGGGAGTGAATATTGGAGATTACGGCAAGGGCGAATTTGGAAACAAACGTCATGAACACACTTTTCTGGATTTGGTTAAAGCTTTGGACGAAGTGGAAGGCATTGAGCGGTTGCGCATTTCATCCATCGAACCCAATTTGCTGAAAAACGAAACCATCGATTTTGTTTCAAAATCAAACACATTTGTGCCTCATTTTCACATTCCGCTACAATCGGGGAGTAATGAGATACTTAAGAAGATGAAACGTCGCTATATGCGTGAACTCTATATTGACCGTGTTGCAAAAATCAGGAAAGTGATGCCTCACGCTTGTATTGGGGTGGATGTTATCGTGGGCTTTCCGGGTGAAACCGATGAGCACTTTTTGGAAACCTATCACTTTCTGAATAACTTGGATATTTCCTACTTGCACGTGTTTACCTATTCCGAGAGAGACAATACCGAAGCCGCTGAAATGAACGGGGTTGTCCCTCAAAATGTGCGCGCAAAACGCAGTAAAATGCTACGCGGACTTTCAGTCAAAAAGAGAAGGACTTTTTATGAATCACAGTTGGGCACAACAAGAAGCGTATTGTTTGAAGGTGAAAACAAGGAAGGCTACATCCACGGTTTTACAGAAAACTATGTCAAGGTAAAAATGCCCTGGAACCCTGAATTGGTTAACACGCTTCACGAAATCAAACTCACCAAAATTGACGAAGACGGCCTGGTTAGGTTTGAGTTTGTCAATGAAAAAGTCTTGAGCTAGAAAATAAAAAAAGGCACGCCAAACCGGCATGCCTTACTCCTAATTTTGTACTTCTACCTTCTAACTTTAGATGTTAATTCCCACAGGAAGCAATTCTTTAAAACGTCTTCTGTTTCTTCTCACAAAGTGAGTCACTTCAGAACAAGTGGGAACCAGGCTGATTTTTCGATCTTTAATTTCACTGAACACTGCTTCCATAAAAGGCTCCGCGAGTCCCTTGTTAAGCATGTCCTCAGGCATCTCAAACTTAGTCAGGAAAATTTTTCGTTCTTGAAGGCTGTACTCAATCCTAGCCATTTGATCATCGTGTTGAAACTCAAATTGCCTTAGGAATTCGTTGTCCTTGATTTCGATTTCAGTAGTCATAATATTATTCACTATTGTTAACTGTTTTTAAACATTGCAGATAGAGCTAAAAATAGTAGGTCTGTTGTAAAAACAATTAAATAAACAAAAAACAATATAGTTTCTTGCCGGGGATTATTTATTGTTTAAAAGGATTTCTTGTGCTGAAGAATTAATCCTTAATTTTGCCTTACAAATTTACGAATAAAAGTTGACTTTAAGCAACAATTTGGATGTTAAAATAAAATGAGCCAGCAAATTATACATGTTTATTTCGTTCCCGGACTTGCGGCAGGTAAGGAAATATTTGAAAACATCAAACTGCCTGAGGAACTCTTTAAGGTTCATTTTGTTGAGTGGAAAATTCCTGAGAGAAAAGAATCCATAGAAAATTATGCCCAAAGAATGGCCAGCGAGGTCAAAGAAGAAAATGCTGTGCTCATAGGTGTTTCTTTTGGCGGGGTGATGGTTCAGGAAATGAGTGCTTTTTTGAACCTGAGGAAATTGATTGTCATTTCAAGTGTAAAATCCAAACACGAGCTTCCTGTTCGAATGATTTTAGCAAGAAAAACCCTGGCCTATAAACTTGTTCCCACAAAAATGATTTTGAGTGCAGATGATTTGTCAAAGTTTGCCATTGGAAAAAAAACAAAAAAAAGATTGCAGCTCTATCAGCAGTTCCTGTCAGTGAGGAATGAGAACTACCTGGATTGGGCCATTGAAAACATGACGTGCTGGAACCGTGAGCAAGCAGATGAACAAGTCATTCACATTCACGGAGACAAAGATTTTGTTTTTCCGATTGACAAAATAAAAAACTGCATAGTTATTGAAGGTGGTACTCATATAATGATTCTTAACAGGTTCAAATGGTTCAATAAAAACTTGCCCAAAATAATACTTGATGAACCCCTTTAATCGTTTAAGAATAATGATTATCTTTAAATAAATAAATTTCGGTTATGAACAGGTTGGTTAAAATTTTAGGTTTGGTGCTTTTAACAGTTATTAGCGGGTTATTCATTTTTGCTGAAAAGGACCCTCCAACTGATGAGCGCTATGAATCAAAACTCATCAATGATTACAATGTGTATGCCTTGCCTTTGCCTGAATCAATCGATTTTGCCGGTGAACCCGTTCCAATGAGTGACCCCGATGTGAGGGAGCGTATGGACAGGGAACTGCTGGTAAACACTTATTGGCAGTCAAATGGTCTGTTGATGTTTAAAAGGGCCAATAAGTATTTCCCGATTATAGAACCCATTCTTGAAAAACATGGCGTGCCGGATGATTTTAAATACCTGGCAGTTATAGAAAGTGGCTTGCTAAATGCTGTCTCACCGGCCGGAGCCCGTGGTATATGGCAAATAATGCCGGCCACAGCACGAGAGTATGGACTTGAAGTCAATGACAATGTTGATGAAAGATATCATCTGGTCAAGTCAACAGAAGCAGCTTGTAGATATTTATTGGCGTCCAAAGAACGTTTCGGAAGCTGGACACTGGCAGCAGCAGCTTACAACGCCGGTAATGCAGGAATTAATCGAAGACTTGAAGGCCAGAAAGTAGAAGATTATTACAATTTGCTTTTAGGTGAAGAAACCGGTAGGTATATGTTCAGAATCCTGGCCATGAAGGAAATCATGAGCGACCCAAAAAAATACGGCTTCAACTTCAGGGAAAAAGATTTATACACTATGGTGCCGTCATTTGTGGTTGAAGTGGACAAACCCATTGATGATTTGGCAGCTTTCGCCCTGCAATATGAAATCAATTATAAAATTTTAAAAATCCACAATCCTTGGTTGAGGGAAACCAAACTCAACAACCGCTCCGGTAAAAAGTACTTTATAGAAATCCCTCACAAAGGCCATTACCATACCGGATTGTAATAAAAAATGAATAAAATGACTTTGATACTTCTACTAATAGTCATCGGTGTTTTAGCCGGAATTTTCAGTGGTTTAATGGGTGTGGGAGGTGGAATAGTGATGATACCACTTATGGTATTTGCCTTGGGCTTTACCCAACACGAGGCTCAGGGAACCAGTTTAGCAGTGCTAGCCGTGCCGGTGACGCTCATTGCTGCTTTTAATTATTATCAAGCCGGACATGTGAATTGGAAATATGCCGCAGTCATAGCAGTGGCATTTGTACTTGGGGCTCATTTTGGTTCAAAATTTGCCATCTCCATCGATCAGGTACTCCTAAAAAAGATTTTTGGAATTGTATTGATTATCGTCGCCCTGCGGTTGATATTCTGGAAGTAGGATTTAGTAATGAGTGGTGAGTGAGTTTAGGTGTTGGATGTAAGGTGCTGGAAGCCCGAGGGCAGAGCCTGAAACCTGAAACCTACCTGCACTTCAACTACGCTCAGTGCCCTCAACAAGTTTGAAACCAGAAACCAGAAACTACAAACCTATATCCTCTTCATCTGCTCCTTCATCATTCTAATCTGATCAGTGAGCATATTGTGTTTGTCCAGTTTTTTGGCTTCGGTGAGTAATGTTTGAGCTTCGCGTTTTCTTCTTCTCGACATAGCAATTCCGGCAAGGTTGAGTTTGGCCATCGCCAAATCAGCATTCATGGAAAGTCCAAGGCTTATTGCTTTTTTGAAATATTTTTCAGCCTCGTTCATATTGGTTTGAATTACCATCAATCCGTTCAGGTAGTTGTAATAACCTTGTTGTTTTCTCACCAGTGATGCTTCAGGATTTTTGATTTTGTCCAGCCACCTTTTAGCACCCGGAAAATCCTGCTTTCTCAAACGTAAAAACGCCATAAGAATCATTTCGTTTTTGAAATATAAAAAGACAAACATGGATGCCAGAAGAATATACATAATGCCATTGCCAATGTTGCCTTCTGTAAACTGCCAGATAGCAAGTCCAAAAACAATTACGGTAAGTACTAATTTGATATTTTTATGAAACATAAGAGGTGATTTTATTGAAGGGTCAAAGGTAGTAAAAACAAAAATAAATATTTTAATAAATCCATTTGCCAAACTCAAAAAGGTTTGTATATTTGCACCCGCCTACGCACCGATAAGAATCGGCGCTTTGGCGGGCAAGCCCGCCAATATTGAGAGGCTGGATTTTAAGAGCAACTCTCAGTAGATAAAATAACAGAATAATTTTTACAGAAGATAAAGAAATACAGCAATGAGCAAGAGAACATTTCAGCCATCAAAAAGAAAAAGAAGAAACAAACACGGTTTTAGAGAGCGTATGGCTTCTGCTAATGGCAGAAAAGTATTGGCTGCTCGCAGAGCCAAAGGAAGAAAAAAACTAACTGTATCTTCTGAGCCACGTCACAAGAAATAATGTATTTATCATTTAAAATACAAGGTGTTACTTTTTTAAGTAACACCTTTTTTTATACCTTATCATTCCACCTATCTAAAGTTTTTCTAAATGCCAAAGAATAAAGACCTTAAATCCATTTTGATTATCGGCTCAGGACCAATCGTTATTGGACAAGCTTGTGAATTTGATTATTCGGGTAGTCAAGCCCTTCGCTCACTTCGTGAAGACGGGATTGAAACCATTCTTATCAATTCAAACCCGGCAACAATTATGACAGATCCTGCTATGGCAGATCATATCTATTTGTTGCCCCTTACCACAAAATCAATCATTCAGATTTTAAAGGAACACCCCCAAATTGATGCCGTTCTTCCCACAATGGGGGGACAAACAGCACTCAACCTGTGTATCGAGGCCGATGAAAAGGGTATCTGGAAGGACTTTGGAATAAAACTAATAGGTGTTGATATCAATGCCATTAATATTACTGAAGACAGGGAACAATTCCGTAATTTGATGTTGAAAATTGGTGTAGGTATGGCACCTCAGGCAACAGCCACTTCCTTTCTAAAAGGAAAAGAAATCGCACAGGAATTTGGGTTTCCATTAGTTATCAGAGCTTCTTATACCTTGGGTGGAGCCGGAGCATCCATAGTTCACAGACCGGAAGACTTTGACAGGCTTCTTGAACACGGCCTGGAAATATCACCCATCCACGAGGTGATGATTGACAAAGCACTCATCGGCTGGAAAGAATATGAATTGGAATTATTACGAGATAAAAATGACAATGTGGTCATTATCTGTTCCATTGAAAATATGGATCCAATGGGAATCCACACAGGGGACTCCATCACAGTGGCCCCTGCCATGACTCTTTCAGACAGGACTTACCAGAGAATGCGGGATATGGCCATCTTGATGATGCGCAGCATCGGTGACTTTGCCGGTGGATGTAACGTACAATTTGCCGTAAGCCCCGATGAAAAAGAAGAAATTATCGCTGTGGAAATCAATCCGCGGGTGTCGCGATCATCTGCTTTGGCTTCAAAAGCCACCGGTTACCCCATCGCAAAAATTGCTGCTAAACTGGCGATTGGATACACGCTGGATGAGTTGAGCAATCAAATCACCAAATCCACTTCAGCACTTTTTGAACCCACTTTGGATTATGTGATTGTAAAAATCCCACGCTGGAACTTTGACAAATTTGAAGGCAGCGACAGAACACTCGGACTTCAAATGAAATCTGTGGGCGAGGTGATGGGAATTGGCCGCTCATTTCAGGAAGCACTGCACAAGGCCACCCAGTCCCTTGAAATAAAGAGAAACGGCTTGGGTGCAGACGGTAAAGGCTATAAAAACTATGACCAGATTATCGAAAAGCTCACCAACGCCAGTTGGGACCGTGTGTTTGTGATTTATGATGCCATTCAAATGGGAATCCCGTTGAGCCGCATCCACGAAATCACCAAAATTGATATGTGGTTCCTCAAGCAGTATGAGGAATTGTACCACCTTGAAAAAGAAATTTCTAAATATAAAATCGATACCATCACAAGGGAATTGCTTCTTGAAGCCAAACAAAAAGGCTATGGTGACCGCCAGATAGCACATATGCTGGAGTGCCTGGAAAGCCAGGTGTACAAAAAACGTGAAGAGATGAACGTCAAGCGTGTGTATAAACTGGTAGATACCTGTGCGGCCGAGTTTAAAGCAGAAACACCTTACTATTACTCTACTTTTGAAAATGAAGTGGAACCCGCCGATGGCGGCGAAAGGTATGCCGCTAATGACAGTATCGTTTCCGATAAGAAAAAAATTATTGTACTGGGCTCCGGGCCCAACCGAATCGGGCAAGGAATCGAGTTTGATTACTGCTGTGTGCATGGTGTTTTGGCTGCGGCCGAATGTGGGTATGAAACTATTATGATCAACTGTAACCCCGAGACCGTTTCCACCGACTTTGATATTTCAGACAAACTCTATTTTGAGCCGGTGTTTTGGGAACATATTTATGACATCATCCGTCACGAAAATCCTGAAGGTGTCATCGTTCAGTTGGGTGGGCAAACCGCTTTGAAACTGGCTGAAAAGCTTCACCGTTACGGAATAAAAATCATTGGGACCACCTTTGAATCACTTGATTTAGCTGAAGACAGAGGTAGTTTCTCTACTTTACTGAAAGAAAACAACATTCCTTATCCAAAATTTGGTGTGGCCGAAACCGCTGAAGAAGCCCTGAAAATTGCCGACGAACTCGACTTTCCGTTGCTGGTGAGGCCTTCTTATGTTCTTGGCGGACAAGGAATGAAAATTGTCATCAACAAAAAAGAACTGGAAGAACACGTGGTTGATTTACTGCGTTCCATTCCCAATAACAAACTCCTTTTAGACCACTATCTGGACGGAGCCATAGAAGCCGAAGCTGATGCGATTTGCGATGGTGAAAACGTCTATATCATCGGGATTATGGAACATATTGAGCCTTGTGGTATCCACTCGGGAGACTCAAACGCTACCTTACCGCCATTCAATCTGGGTGAATTTGTCATGCAACAGATTAAAGACCACACTAAAAATATCGCCTTGGCACTTAATACCGTGGGACTTATCAATGTGCAGTTTGCCATTAAGGATGATACAGTATATATCATTGAAGCAAACCCAAGGGCATCGAGAACGGTTCCATTTATTGCCAAGGCTTATGGAGAGCCCTATGTTAATTATGCCACCAAAGTAATGCTGGGCGAGAAAAAAGTAACCGATTTTGATTTCAATCCGCAATTGAATGGGTATGCGATCAAACAACCGGTATTCTCTTTCAACAAATTCCCCAATGTGAACAAACAACTGGGGCCCGAGATGAAGAGTACAGGCGAAAGCATCCTGTTTATCGACAGTCTAAAAGACGATGCGTTTTATGAGTTGTACAGCAGGAGGAAGATGTATTTGAGTAAGTAAAAAATAGAAACATAAATCACATTAAAAAATCAGCGTTTATCCGTTATATCCGTGTCATCAGCGTTCCATTTCACGCTTCCAAATAGAACACGGATGACGCTGATTGAGCAGATTTTCACGGAT
>ERZ869909.674-NODE-674-length-35393-cov-3.357402_pt1 | contig 35393 bp, 28 predicted proteins | sample MGYA00520892_ERZ869909 | MGnify/ENA primary metagenome ERZ869909 (study PRJEB32215, sample SAMEA104723947) | bioreactor metagenome | biome: bioreactor; feature: anaerobic bioreactor; material: water | place: China | collected 2015-03-12 ...
CATGCTCCAGTGAGACATAGCCGAGCGTGGACGAAAGAACGACCGTTAGGCACCAGCCGATCGCCGCCGGCCGGGACCGCCGCGCGCTGCGACACTGCGTTCAAGCCGATTCCTCCGCGACGGGCGCAGCGTGCATGTTACCGCCTTGCCACCCGGCCCGGCACGCGCCACGGCTGCAGCTGCGACGGTCGAAAGGAGGGTGACTGGCGCTAGAATGGCGCCCATGGCAGAGCCTGATTGCGATGTGCTGGTCGTCGGCGGCGGCGTGATCGGGCTGGCGAGCGCGTGGTACCTGTTGCGCGCCGGCCGCCGGGTGGTGGTGCTGGAGCGCGCAGCCATCGGCGCGGGCGCCTCGCACGGCAACTGCGGCACCATCACGCCGAGCCACGCCCCGCCGCTGCCAGGGCCGGGCGTCATCGGGCGCGCCCTGAAATGGATGCTCAGGCCCGATGCGCCGCTCTACGTCCGGCCCCGCTTCGACCCGGCGTTGTGGCGCTGGCTGCTCGGCTTCACCGCGCACTGTGGCCGGTCCGCGCACGAGCACGCGAGCCGGGTTCGCGCCGGACTACTCAACGCTTCGATGGAGGCGCTCGAAGCCCTGGTCGAAGAGGCCGGGATCGAGTGCGGCTACGCGCGCAGCGGGCTGCTGTACGTGTTCCGCGACCCGCGCTGGTTCGAGCTGCACGCCTCGCTGCCCGAGTCACTGCGCCCCCTGGGGATCGACACCGAGACCTGGGACGGAGCGCGCACGGAACGAGAGGAACCGGCGCTGCGCCCCGGCGTCGCCGGCGGCATCTGGTTTCCCGGCGATTCCTCGCTGCGGCCAGACGAGCTGCTGGCCGGCCTGGCACGCGCGGTGCGGGCTGCAGGGGGCGAGATCGTCGAGGGCGCTCCCGTCGACGGCTTCGAGCAGGAAGGCGACCGCATCACGGCAGTGTGCTCGGGTGCGCGGCGCTGGCAGGCGCGGGAGGTGGTGCTTGCCAGCGGCGCCTGGTCGCCGTCGCTGGCGCGCCGCCTCGGGCTGAAGCTGCCGATCCAGCCGGGCAAGGGCTACTCGATGACCTTCCCGCGGCCGGCACTGGCACCCTCGCGCGCGCTGGTGCTGAAGGAACCGAGCGTCTGCGTCACGACCTGGGGCGACGGCTTCCGCCTCGGCAGCACCATGGAGTTCTCCGGCTACGACGATCGCCCCAATCCCGTACGCCTCGCCGCGCTGCGGCGGGCGGCTGCGGAATTCCTGCACGAACCCGGCGCCGGCGAGCCGCTGGAGCAATGGCACGGCTGGCGGCCCATGACCTGGGACGACCTGCCGGTCATCGGCCGCGCGCCGCGCCATGCGAACCTCGTGCTGGCCACCGGCCACGGCATGCTCGGCGTCAGCATGGCGCCCATCACCGGGCTGCTGGTCCACGACCTCGTGCTGCGCCGCCCACCCCGACTCGACCTCGCGCCGCTCTCGCCCAGCCGCTTCGGCTGAGCCGGGCTTGCCGTAGCGCAAGGTGCCCCCAGCGGCGGCAGCCGTTATCATCCGGCGCTGCCTGAGTCTTCCCGCTCCGTCATCGCCCAAGGATTCCCGCATGCTCCGTACCGTGCTGCCGCTCGCCCTGCTGTTCACTTTCGCCCCGACCCTCGCGGCCGAAGACAAGAAACCCGCCTGGTCCGTCAGCGAACCGCCGGGCGAATGGCAGTCGATTTCCATCGACACGCAAAGCGTCAGCTGGTCGGACGTCGACGTCAGCCCGGACGGGCGCACGCTGGTGTTCCACATGCTCGGTGACATCTATCGTGTCGGCATCGACGGCGGTGAGGCCGAGGCGCTGACCCACGGCATCGAGTGGAACTTCCAGCCGCGCTTCAGCCCGGACGGCCGGCGCATCGCCTTCATCAGCGACCGCGACGGCGCCGAGAACATCTGGATCATGGATGCCGACGGCGCCAACCCGGTGCAGGTCAGCAAGGAGCGCGAGCACCTGCTGCACAACCCGGCCTGGTCTCCGGACGGCGACTACATCGCCGCGCGCAAGGGCTACGTCTCCCGCCGCAGCATCCCCGCCGGGTCCATCTGGCTGTACCACCGCGGCGGCGGGGCCGGCGTGGAGCTGGTCGAGTGACTGCACGGCGCCCAGTCGCAGAAGAACGTTGCCGAGCCGAACTTCTCGCGCGACGGCCGCTACCTCTACTTCAGCCAGGACATGACCCCGGGCCAGGTCTGGCAATACAACAAGGACGCGAACACCGGCATCTTCGCCATCCGCCGCCTCGATCGCGAGACCGGCCAGGTCGACACCGTCGTGTCCGGGCCCGGCGGCGCCATTCGCCCGGTGGTCTCCCCCGACGGCGCGAAGCTCGCCTTCGTGCGCCGCAACTCCGAGACGCTCACCAGCCGGCTGGTGGTCAAGGACCTGGTCTCCGGCATCGAGCGCACCGTGTACGACGGCCTGGATCGCGACAAGCAGGAAACCAGCGGCGACATGGGCAACTACCCGGCCTTCAACTGGCTGCCCGACGGCAGCGGGCTGGTGTTCTGGTCCGGCGGCGGATTCCACCGCGTCGGCCTCGACGGCAGGCACCAGGCCATCGAGGTACGCGTCAGGGCGGAGAAGAAGGTGCACCCGGCCCTGCAGCGCCAGGTCCGGGTCCATGCCGACGAGTTCGAAGTGCGCATGCTGCGCTGGACCCAGCTCAGCCCCGACGGCCGCAACGCCGTCTACCAGGCGCTGGGCTACCTGTGGCTGCACGACCTGGCGCGCGACCAGCGCCGCCGGCTGACCCGACAGTCCGACCACTGGGAGTTCCATCCCGCCTTCTCGCCCGACGGGCGATTCGTGGTCTACACGACCTACGACGACGAGGCGCTCGGCTCGGTGCGCATCGCCCCGGTCGGCGGCGGCCGCGAGCGCGTGCTGACCGCGGAGCCCGGGCATTACGTCGAGCCCGCCTTCTCGCCGGACGGCCGCCGGGTGACCTTCCGCAAGATCACCGGGGGCTACCTGAGTTCTCCCAACTGGTCCGAGAACCCCGGCCTGTACGTGGTCGATGCGGACGGCCGGAACCTGCGGCGCGTCCTCGACAAGGGCGCGCGACCGCAGTTCTCGGCCGACGGCGCGCGACTGATGCACTCGCGCAACACCGAGCAGGGACACCTCGCTCTTTACAGCACCGACCTCAATGGCCAGGACGAGCGGCAGCACCTCTCCGGCGAGTGGATCACCGAGTACCGGGTCTCGCCGGACGGCCGCTGGGTCGCGTTCACCGAGCATTTCAACACCTATCTCGCGCCCTTCTTCCCGGCCGGAAAGCCGGTGACGCTGGGCGGCAACGCGCGGGCCTTCCCGGTGCGGCAGGTCTCGGCGCGTGGCGGCGAGATGCTGCACTGGTCGGCCGACGGCTCCACGCTGCGCTGGTCCCACGGCGCCACCCTGTACGAGCGCCGGCTCAGCGATGCCTTCGCCTTCCTCGAGGGGGCGCCCGAGACGTTGCCCGAGCCGGTGACCGAGGGACGCAGCTTCGCCTTCCGCGCCCCGGCCGACCGGCCCGAAGGCCGTATCGCGCTGGTGGGCGGCCGGGTGGTCACCATGCGCGACGCGTACGAGCGCGAGGAAATCATCGACGACGGCGTGGTGCTCATCGAGGGCAACCGCATCCGCGCCGTCGGCCCCGCCGGCGAAATCGAGGTGCCAGCCGGCTTCCAGGTCTTCGATGCCAGCGGCAAGACCATCATTCCCGGGCTGGTCGACTCGCACGCGCATGGTGGCATGAGCAACAACCAGCTGCAGCCGCGCCAGAACTGGATGCAGTACGCCAACTTGGCCTTCGGCGTCACCACCATCCACGATCCGTCGAACGACAACTGGTCCTTCTTCTCGGCAGCGGAACTGCAGCGCAGCGGCCAGATGCTGGCGCCGCGGATGTTTTCCACCGGCCGCATCCTGTACGGCGCCTTGTTCGCCGGCGCGACCGCGAAGATCGACAACTACGAGGACGCTGAATTCCACGTCCGCAGGCATCGCGACCTCGGCGCCATCTCGGTGAAGAGTTACAACTACCTGCGGCGCGACCAGCGCCAACAGGTGCTCGAAGCCGGGCGCAAGCTGGACGTGCTGGTGGTGCCCGAGGGCGGCATGCGGCTGGAGCAGAACCTGAGCCAGATCGTCGACGGGCACACGGGAATGGAGCATGCCCTGCCGATCCAGCCGATCTATGACGACATCCTGCAGCTCTGGAGCCAGACCGGGGTGGTGTATTCGCCGACCTTCGGCGTCGCCTACGGCGGGCTGATGGGCGAAGAGTACTGGTACGACCGCACCGAGGTGTGGAAGAACGAGCGGCTGATGGCCTTCACGCCGAAGTCAGTGGTCCACCCGCGCTCCATCCGCCGCCCCACGGCGCCCGACGAGCACTACAACCACGTGCACGTGGCCGAGATGGCGAAGAAGCTCAATGACCGTGGCGTGCCGGTGGTCATCGGCGCGCACGGCCAGCTCGCCGGCCTCGCTGCGCACTGGGAGATCTGGATGATGGCGCAGGGCGGCTTCTCGCCCTTCAACGCCCTGCGCGGCGCCACCATCGACGGTGCCCGCTACTTCGGCATGGATACCGAGATCGGTTCCATCGAGCCGGGAAAGCTGGCCGACCTCGTGGTGATCGACGGCGACCCGCTCAGCGACATCCGCCAGAGCGAGCGGGTGGCCTGGACCATGCTGAATGGCCGGCTTTACGAGGCCGCGACCATGAACCAGGTCGCACCGCAGGCCGCGCCGCGCCGGCCCTTCTTCTTCGAACGGGAGGGCGGCGACGCCTGGCAGCCGGCGACCATGCAGTACTTCCACGAGCTGGGCCACGTGCTCGGCTGGCACTGCCGGCACTGAAGAGCAGGACCGCCCGCCGGGGCCAGTCGGCGCGGCTGGCCGGCGCGGCTGATCGACGGCGTCACTCGGCCGGGATCAACTGGAACTCGACGCGGTTGTTCAGCTCGGCCACGCGGTTCCACTCGCCGGCGGTCTGCATGTTGAGCGGGAAGGGGTAGCGGCGCACGGAATCGCGCGGTCCGTGCGCATGCACCTCGACCTCGATGCCGGTGGCCTGCAGCAAGGGCGAGGTGGCGAGGAAATTCGCGAACGCCACCGACTGGCGCTCGCCGGGCGCGGCCGACGGGCCCGTCGGTTGCCCGATCAGTGCGCAGTCGGTAATCAGCGTGTCCGGCCGGGCGGGGCGATACCCACCCTCACCGTCGTCCTCGAGACAGAACTCGCCGAGGTGCGCATCGAGCCTCACGCGGCCGGTGAAGCCAACGGCAGCCAGGCGGGCCACCAGCTCCCGCAGGCGCTCCAGCCGGCCGTCGCCGAAGGGCAGCTCGCCGTAGGCGTAATGATTGCCCTGGTTCACCGCCCACTGCAGCGCCTCGAGCAGGGCCGCGTAGCGCAGGAAGTGCTCCGGTCCCTCGGCGGGCGAGCCGCCGAACGCGTCCGGCCACGAGGCATCCAGCGCCGTGGCTTGGTCGGCGGCCAAGTCCCGCAACCGCACGTTCTCCACCAGCGCGGCGTCACGCTGCTGCACCACCTCGGAATGGAACCGGAACATCACCACCAACGGCAGCAACGCGAGCACCAGCAGCGCGACCACCGCGCCGGCGCCGAAGCCGCGCTTCCCTTCGCCCGGGGGCGATTCCAGCGCGGCCTCCGCCTTCTGCTTCGCGTGGATCTCCTCTGCAACCCGGCGGGCGAAGTCCCGGTTGCTCGCCAGGAGGTCGGTGCGCAATTCCAGGTGCTGGTCCTGCAGGGTGCGCGTGATGAGCGCCTGGATGGACATCCCCAGCGCCTGGCGCTCCAGCGCGCGATCCACTTCCTCCAGCGGCGTGGCCCGGCCGGAATCTGCAGCGCGCCGCCGCGTGCCGGCCCGCCGCTCCTGCACCAGGCCGAGCTTCAACAGCATTTCGTACAGCACGCCCGGCTGCACCTGCTTCGGCAACACGCCGACCGCTCCCAGCGCCCGCGCCTGGCCGACGTATACCTCGCCCTCCTTGGCCGTGTACATCATCACCGGGATCACCGCCGTACGCGGATCGGCCTTGATCACGGACACGGCCTCGAAGCCGTCCATGCCCGGCATGCTGTGATCCATGAAGATGACGTCGACCAGCTGGTGCCTGAGGAACTCGATGGCATCCTCGCCCGACTCGGCGAACTCGACCTTGATGTCGTGCTGCTCCAGCAGCCGCTGCAGCGCCACCCGGGCCGAGCGGGAATCGTCCACCACCAGGGCACGCTTCTGCGCCATGGCGACACTTTGTTACGGTTCGCGGCCTTAGTCCAGACCCCCGTGGCCTGATAGGCTTGGGCCATGCAACGCCGTGAATTCGAAAGGGTCATCGACGAGGTGCTCGACGACCTGCCGGAGTGGGCGCTGGAGCGCATCCACAACCTGCGCGTGGTGGTCGAGGAATGGCCCAGCATCGAGCAGGATCCGGACGACGAGGGCCTGCTCGGCCTGTACGACGGCATCGCGTTGCCGGAACGCGGCCACGACTACGTCAACACGCTGCCGGACACCGTGTGGATCTTCCGCCAGCCGCACCTCGCGCTGGACCTGCCCGAGGACGAGCTGCGCGAGGAGATCCGCCGCACGGTGCTGCACGAGCTGGCGCACTATTTCGGGCTGGACGACGAGTACCTCGACGAGATCGGCTGGGGGTAGAGGGGTGACCGCGGGGGCGGACCGTCATCGGTCCACCGTGCTCGGGAAATCTTGATCTCGCCCGGCGGACCGATGACGTCCCACCCCCGCTCCGGTGTTGCGGAGGCTGTGGCGTTCGGGCTTGGGCCGAGATGCCGCGGTCCGGCGAGAAACGCCAGCAGCCACGCCACGAGCCGCGGTCAGGCGCTGATGGCGAGCTTCTCGCGGTGGTACAGCCGCGCCGCCAGCAGCCACAGCAACAGCCCGAGCCCAAGCCCCGCACCGGCATAGACCAGCCACTCCAGCGCCGAGATGGCCTCCGCCCGCAGCACCATCAGGATGGCCTGGTTCTGCGCCAGGAACGGCACCGCGAACATCCACAACTGGTTCTTCACCGGGCTGACCAGGAGCACGATGGTCGGGATGATCGGCAGGAGCATCAGCACGCTCATGTAGCTCTGTGCTTCCTTCACCGACTTGACGCTCGCGGAGATCAGCGTCAGCAGCGTGGTGCCGACCAGCACCATCGGCGCGAGGATGGCGAGCAGCCTGGCCATCGCGGCGAAGGACACGTCGACGCCGCGGAAGGGTCCGCTGCCGGCGAACTGGAAGCTGAGCTTGAAGCTCAGGAGGATCAGCAGCAGGCTGAGCATGCCGAATGCGCAGGCAGCCGCGATCTTGCCGCTCATGATCGCCTCGCGGCTCGCCGGCGTGGCCAGCAGCGGCTCCAGTGACTGCCGCTCGCGCTCGCCCGCCGTGACGTCGATGACCAGGTAAGCGCCGCCAAGAAAGGCGCTGAGGATGAGCAGGTAGGGCAGGAAGGCCAGCGCCATGCCGCGGCGCGCCTCCGGTGTCGAAAGGTCGCGCCGCCCGGCCACCACTGCCTCGCCGAGCGCCGGGTCGACGCCGCGCAGCATCAGCCTTAGCGTCGCCACCTGGCGGCTGTACACGCGCAATGCCGCCTCGACGCGGGCAACGGGGATGCGGGAATCCTGTCTCGAGCCGTCGTAGAGAACCTCCACCAGCGCCGGCCGGCTGGCGAGCCACAGCTCTGCGTAGTCCTCGGGGATGCCCAGGATGACCTCGTAGTCCTGGTTGCGGATGGCCGCCTGGGGGTCGGCCGGCGGGTCCACGACCTCGAAGTTCAGCGTGGCGAGGAAAGCGACCAGGCTCGGCGCACGCTCGGCGCCGATCACCGGCAGCTCCAGGGTGCTCTCGATCTGGGTACGGGCGCGCTGCTCCGCCATGGCTCCCATACCGAGAATCAGCAGCGGGAACAGCAAGGGACCCATGAACAGGCCCAGCATGAGCGTGCGGCGGTCGCGAAACAGGTCGAGCAGTTCCTTGCGCATCACGGTCCAGATCGCGCTCATGCCACCAGCCCCTCCTGCGAGCCGATCAGCCGTACGAACGCGTCCTCCAGGTTGTCCTCGCCGCTGGCTCGGCGCAGTTCGTCCGCGCTGCCCTGCGCCGTCACCCGCCCCCTGGCGATGATCACGATGTGGTCACAGAGCAACGCGACTTCCTGCATGACGTGGCTCGAGAGGATCACGCAGCGTCCCTCGGCCTTCAGCGCCAGCAGGAATTCGCGCAGCCCCCGCGTGGTCATCACGTCGAGGCCGTTGGTCGGCTCGTCGAGGATGACGTTCTTCGGCTCGTGCACCAGTGCGCGGGCAATGGCCGTCTTGGTGCGCTGGCCCTGGGAGAAGCCCTCGGCCTGGCGATCGATGAAGTCTTCCATGCCGAGCGCCGCAACCATCCGCGCGGTGCGCGCGGCGATGGTGGCGGCATCGAGCCCGTGCAGGCGGCCGAAATAGGCGATGTTCTCGCGCGCGCTCAAGCGCTTGTAGACGCCGCGCGCATCCGGCAGCACGCCGAGCGAGCGCCTCACCTGCGCTGCGTGGGTGACCGCGTCGAGGCCGTCCACCGTGACCCGCCCGCGGTCCGGCCGCATGAGGGTGTACAGCATCCGCAAGGTCGTGGTCTTGCCGGCGCCGTTGGGGCCGAGCAGCCCGGTGATGCGGCCGTCCGGCGCGCTGAAGCTGACGCCGTCCACCGCCCGGACCGGCCCGGTCTTCGCCTTGAAGGTCTTGTGCAGGTCTTCGACCGAAATCATCGCGCTCGCCTCCCCGGCTCAGGGTTCCCAGCCATGCAGGCCGGAAAACGGTGGCGGCGCGGCGAGCCGGTGGATGCACGAGGCGTCGAGCTCGAGCGCATCGGCGCGCTCGATGAACTGGGCCGCAAGTTTCGGCATGCAGCCAGTGCCGAGCAGGCTGTGGCCCTGGCCGGGCAACACGAGGTGACGCGCGTGCGAGAGATGCGACGCCACCTCGTCGCCGTAGCGCGGCGGCGTCACCGGGTCGAACTCGCCCGAGACCAGCAATACCGGGAACTCGCCCCGGAGGGGGCTGCGAAAGCCTTCCGGGCGCGCGCCGCGCGGCCAGGCGCCGCACTGCGCCTGCATGAACTCCACCAGCCGCGCGCCGAGCAGCGTGTCCTCGTCACCGGGCGCGGCCACCAGCTCGTCGGCGTCCTCGCTGCAGATCACCGAGTTGTGCATGCCCGTCGCCATCTGGCTGCCGAGGTCGCGTGACATCATCCGGGCCATGGCCAGCAGGCCGGCATAGTCGCCCCGGTCGGCCTGGGCGACGATGAGCGGGAGGGCCGCGGCGGTGACCGGCGAATAGGCGTACATCCGCAACACGCCCGCGAGGTGATCGTAGGACGGAACTTCCTCGCGCCATTCCCCGCTGGTCGGGTCGCGGTAGCGCACGGCCTCCCGCCCGCCGCCCTGCAGGCGTGCGGCCACGGCCTCGAGGCGGGCCGCAGGATCTCCGAGCGCAGCCATGCAGGCCGGCACTTCGCGGCAACGCCGGAAATGCACCTCCAGTACTTCCTGCAGGTTGCGGGCGTGCTCCTGGCCGAGCACCAGCGAGTTCGGCACCAGACCGTCGAGGAGCAACGTGCGCACGCGCTCGGGATGCGTGGCCGCGTACTGCTGGCCCACGCGCGTGCCGTAGGACACGCCGACGAGGTTCAGCCGCTCGGCGCCCACGGCGCGGCGCAATTGCTCGAGGTCGTGGACCGCCTCGGTGGTGGTGTAGAAGCGCAGGTCGGCGCGCTCGGCCAGCGCGTCGCGGCATCGGGCGGCCAGCTCGGCGATTCGCCCGGGCGTCAGCGGCTCCGCGCCGAACAGCGACTCGTCGAGTTCCTCGTCCGGGCAGTGCAGGGGATTCGACCCTCCGGTGCCGCGCTGGTCGAGCAACAGCAGGTGCCGGCTGCGGACGATGTCGGCGAAGGCCGCCGCGACCGCGGGATAGGCCTCGCGCGCCGACTGTCCGGGCCCGCCGGCGAGCAGCAACACCGGGTCAGGCTCCGCCGGCCCGTCGACGGGAATCCAGGCCAGCGCCAGCTCGATGTGCCGGCCACCGGGCTCGGCGGGGTTCTGGGGCACCGCCAGGGTCGTGCACTGCGCCTCGGTCGGGCGCGGCAGGCCCGCGCTGCGCAGCACGCAGGGCGTGAACTCCAGCTCGCCGAGGGTGCGCCCTCCGGCCGCCTGCACTTGCGTGGCCGGCAGCAGGCACGCAGCGAGTGCCAGCGCGGCGCGTCCATGGTTCCAGGGCTTCATCGTGACGGCGCAACTCCCGCAGGCCAGGTCGACGAGTGCCCGAGTCTAGCTGCAAGCGACGGGCTTGTCCGGTGCAAGGGCCCGCGACGAAGTCCTCCGGGTGGCTCGAATTCGCGGCGCCCAGGGCCTAGAATCGTCGCCCCATGACCGCCGGCCGCCCCAGCGAGCAACGCTATCGCGCCATGCGGCGCGTCACGCTCGTGGGCGCCGTGGTGAACCTGTCGCTGGCGCTGGCACAGGTCATCGGCGGCTGGCTCGCGCACTCGCAGGCGCTGATCGCCGACGGCGCTCACACGCTGTCGGACCTCGCAAGCGACGTGCTGGTGCTGTTCGCCGCGCGCAAGGCCAATGCCGCCGCCGACGAGCGCCACCCCTACGGCCACGGCCGGATCGAGACCCTGGCGACGGTCGCGGTCGGCCTGATGCTGGCGGCCGTCGCTGCCGGGATCGTGCTGGATGCTGCACGCCGCCTGCTCTCGCCCGAGGACCTCCTGTCACCGACCCCGCCGGCCCTGGCGCTCGCGCTGCTGGCCATCGTCTCGAAGGAGGCGCTGTACCACTACACCATGCGCACCGCGCGCCGCATCCGCTCCAGCCTGCTCGAGGCCAATGCGTGGCACCACCGCTCCGACGTCATCTCCTCGTTCGTGGTGCTCATCGGCGTGGGCGCGGCGCTCGCCGGGCTGCGCTTCATGGACGCCGTGGCCGCGGTCGTGGTCGCCCTGCTGATCGGCCGCATGGGCGCGGTGATGATCTGGCGCAGCGCCTTCGAACTGATCGACACGGGCATCGAGCCCGAGGACCAGGAGCGCATGCTGGCGGCGGCACGCGCCATCGACGGCGTGCGGGGCGCCCATGCGCTGCGCACGCGGCGCATGGGTGGAATGCTGCTGGCCGACATCCACGTCATCGTCGCGCCGCGCATCAGCGTCTCGGAAGGCCACCTGGTAAGCGAGGCGGTGTGCGCGGCGCTGCGCGGCGTGAACGGGGAACTCGGCGACATCCTCGTGCACGTCGACCCGGAGGACGACCAGCGCGGCCCGCCGAGCAGCCACCTGCCGGGGCGGGCGGCGCTGCTCGCGCGCCTCGAGCCCCTGTGGCGCGGGGCGGGGATCGCACCCGAGTCGGTCACCGCGGTACTGCACTACCTCGAGGGCCGGGTGGAGCTCGACCTGCGGCTGCGCCCCGATTCCGCTGCGGACGCGGTACGCCGCCGCGATCTTGCCGCTCGCCTGGTCGCGGCGAGCCGCGGGCTCGAGGAGGTCGGCCGAGTGCGTGTCGCTTTCGAGGAACCGGCAGCGCCTTGAGCCGGCACCTTCAGGCGGCCGCGCCGATGCACGAGAGCTTGCCCCGCTGCGTCATCCGGTAGAAGCGCCGCAGTTCGGGCGTCAGCGCGCCGAGGTCGCGATGGCGGTGAAAACGCGCCAGGAGGCGGCCGCAGTATTCCTCCGCGTAGCGGCTCGCCGCTTGATAGCGTGCCCGTGACGGTGCATCCAGGGTGGGATCGACGCGGCTCTGGCGGAACAGGCCGTAGTGCAGGGCGTCGGGTGCACGACCCTGGCGCACGGCCAGCAAGAGCGCCGTGAGCACGAACTTGTCCACCTCGCCCTGCAGCTCCAGCTCGAGGCGAGTCACCGGCTTGTCCAGCGTGGCGTTCCATGCCAGGTAGACGAAATGGCTGACGCCTTCCAGCGCCGCCCAGAAATCCGCCAGGTTGCCGTCGTGCAATTTCTCGAGCGGATCGGAATCAGCCAGCCGCGCCAGGACCTCCGGTGCGATGTAGACGGCGATGTCCACGCAATCGTCCTCCCGTTGCGAGACCAGCACCTGCTCGCGCGCCGCCGCGGAGCCGGGGCGGAGGCCCAGGGCCTCCGCCAGCGCCGGGTTGGCGGTCAGGAAATCGGTGACGCAGTGTTGCCCTTCAAGGTCATAGGTCTGGTGCAGCATGGCCTGTAGCTGTTCAAGCAATCGCATCAGTGCGCCACCCGGCTTGCCGAGCCCGTGAAGGTCTGCACCCCGAGTTCGCGCAGCCGCCGGTCGGCACGGGCGCTGCCCGTGCGAATCCACAGCTCGTACAGCCGCAGCACGTCCTCGGGCGTATAGCGGCGGCCGAGGTCGCTGATCTCTCCCAGCACCTCGACGAAGGCCGGGAACTTCTCCGCCAGCTCGGCGAAGATGCTGCCGAAGACACGCATCTGCGCCGAGTAACGCGCGCGCTCGGCCAGCCATGAGTACGCGCCGCCGCCCATGCGGATGCAGTAGTCCACGTCGACGGAGCGACGCGCGAAGGTGTCGGGGAAGAAGCCGGCGATGAACAGCGCCACGTCGCCCAGGCGCCGCATCGCGCGATCGCGATCGGCCTCGGTGGGCGCGTCCACGGCGTCGTTCAACATCAGGGCCAGTGGCCGCAGGGTGCGCGCGCCATGCTGGCCGGCCTCGTGGAAGGCCTCCGCGCGCGTGAACAGCGTCAACAGCTCGACCACGTAATGCACGGTGTGGTCCTCGGCCTGTATCGATTGCTTCGACAGGGCCTCGCCAACCGAATCGCGGAAGAACTCCCGCACGTTGTGGCTGGGGATGATGCGGTGACCTGAACGCATGATGTCGACACCTCGCTACCTGGCCTCGGTGAACCCGACCTGTCGGTAGCCTTCCCTGGTGCCGTACAGCGTCGTACGGTTCCGGCCAAAGGAATAGCCAAACCCGGCGGCACTCGTCAAGCAGCGACGGCCGGGAGTGCGGCCCGTGTCGCAGTTTTCTGCAACCGTCCACGGCCCTTGCCCGGAGCAAGCGGCGCGCGATGCAGTGCCCGGCATTGCGCCGCCACCCTCGTGTTTGGCTATAAGCAAATCGGAAATGATTATTAATCTTTCTCGGGGCACCGCCCTAGAATCGGGTCGCTCGACGCCCTTCCTTGCCCGTTCCGTAGGAGATGATCATGCGAATCCATTCCTGGCTTGCCGGCGCCCTCGTCGTCCTGGCCGCATTCTCGTCGAGCGCGAGCGCCGTCGCCGCGCCCGGCAGCGTCGCGAAGGTGACGGTACTCTACGATGCCTTCGGCAAGGACCCCGCGCTGGAAAAGGACTGGGGCTATGCGGCGCTGGTCGAGGTGAACGGCCAACGCATCCTGTTCGATACCGGAAACAACGGCGACATCCTCGAGAAGAATGCCAGGGCCAGGAACATCGACCTGTCCAGGCTGGATTTCGTGGTGATGTCCCACCGCCACGGCGACCACATCGGCGGCCTCGCTTTCCTGCTCAGCATCAACCCGTCGGTGAAGATCTTCGCGCCGAAGGAAGGCTTTGGCGTGTTCGGCGCCGACCTCCCGAGCGCCTTCTATCCGAAGGATCCGACCCTGCCCCGGGAGCAGCGCTATTTCGACGGCGAGCCCCCGGAAGTGATGCACTTCGGCTCGGCATGGCCCGGTGCGGACTTCCAGTTGATCGACAAGGACACCGAGATCGCGCCGAACGTCCACGTCATCGCGCAGGTGTCCCAGAAGACGGGCACGCTCGAGCTGCGTGAGCTGTCGCTGGCCGTGAACACCGACGAGGGATTGATCGTGCTGGTCGGATGCTCCCATTCCGGCGTCGAGAACATCGTCGAGGCAGCCACCCGGATCAACCCGAAGATCCAGCTCCTGGCCGGGGGATTCCACCTGATCCAGGGCAAGGCGGATGAGCTCGCCACCGTCATCACGGCGCTGCGCGACATCCACGAAGTGGCGTACATCGCGCCGGGCCATTGCACGGGCGAACTGACCTTCACTGCGCTGAAGCGCGCGTTCGGGGATCGCTACCTCTATGCCGGCCTGGGCACGACCTTCGCGCTCGGCGAGTTCGTCGAGCCGATCGCGGCAACGGGCAAGCCCGTCCCGACGGCGCTGGACGACGACGACCTGCGAGACCTTCGGGACCATCTCGCGATGAGCAACGACATCGAGCACATCATGCTGGCCATGGGAATCGACCACCACCATCACGGGCATTGACCGGCAGCTCAAGCGCCCTCACGCCGTCCTGGTCGCCGCGCCTGGAGGGCATGCCGCCCCGTCGCGAATGCGTTATCTTGGGCGGGGATCACCGGAGGGGTGGCGATGAGCTGGTACGAATGCCCGCAGGCGGAGACGGAGCCGGCTCAAGCGCCAACCGACCCGGTTGAACTGGTGCTCGTGCCGCGCACGCGCGACCTCGGCGGCTTCGAGGTGCGCCGCGCGCTGCCGTCCGGGCGCCGTCGCATGGTCGGGCCGTTCGTGTTCCTCGACCAGATGGGCCCCAGCCCGTTGCGCGCGGGACAGGGACTGGACGTCCGGCCCCATCCGCACATCGGGCTCGCGACCCTGACCTACCTGTTCCGCGGCGAGATCCTGCATCGGGACAGCCTCGGATCGGTGCAGCCCATCCGGCCGGGCGAGGTGAACTGGATGACCGCGGGCCGCGGCATCGTCCACTCCGAGCGCACGCCGGCCGAGCTGCGCGGCCGTGACCACGAGCTGTTCGGGCTCCAGGCCTGGGTCGCGCTGCCCGTCGCGGCCGAGGAAACGGCGCCGGCCTTCGAGCACCACGCTGCGGCCGCGTTGCCCTGCGTCGAGGGCGATGGCTGGACCTTGCGGGTCATCGTCGGCGAGTGGCAGGGACGCCGCTCGCCGGTGAGTACCTTCAGCGAAACGCTGTACGCCGATCTCGAACTCGCAGCCGGCGCGAGGTTCCCTCTCGCCGGTGGGCCGGCGGAGCGCGCACTGTATCTCGCCGAGGGCATACTGCAGATCGCCGGCCGGCGCCACGAGGCCGGGCGCCTGCTGGTGCTGCATCCCGGTGACGCCTTGGACTTGCGCGCCGACCAGCCTTCGAGGGTGATCCTGCTCGGGGGCGAGCCCATGGACGGGCCACGTTTCATCTGGTGGAACTTCGTGTCTTCGCGCAGGGAGCGCATCGAGCAGGCCAAGGCCGACTGGCGGGCCGGGCACTTCCCGCCGGTGCCGGGCGAACACGAGGCCATCCCGCTGCCAGACACACCCGGGCCATGATGCGCCCGTCCGCTGGCCTCTTGGTGTGCGTCGGCGTGCTGGCGGCGGCGCTGGATGGCGCAGCAGCCGAGCGGCCCGGGGCCGCGGGGCTGGGTTTTGACGCGGCCTGGCAGCAGCTTGCCAGCACCTCCGACGAACTGCGCGCCAGCGCACTGGGCGTGGCAAGCCAGCGCGAGCTGGCGGACGCCAGCGCCAGCCTGCGCCTGCCCGAGGTCACGCTCGAGCTCCGTTACCTGAATTACCAGAAATCGCTCGAGTTTCCGCTCGGGCCGCTGGCCCCCGTGCTGGGCCCGGCCGGCGTTCCGGATCCCATCGAGCTGCGCCTCGATGGCTGGCGAACCCGGCCCACCGTCACCATGACGCTCCCGCTGTACTCGGGCGGGCAGATCCCGGCAGCGCAGCAGGCGGCCGAGGCGGCACTGCGCGGCGCGCAGGCGGAGTCGCTCGGCACCGGTGAAACGCTGATGGTGGTATTGGTGCGCAGCTATTTCGGCCACCAGTTGGCGGAGCGAGCCCTCGCCGTTCGTGCCGAGGTGCTCGCCGGGCTCGAACTGCACCTTGCGCGGGCGCAGGCCTTCGAGCGCGAAGGCCTCATCAGTCGCGCGCAGCGGCTGCAGGCCCAGGTCGCCCGCGACGAAGCCGAGCGGGAATTCGTGCAGGCCCGCAACACCCTGGACACGGCGGCCACGCAACTCGCTGCGTTGTTGCGCCTTCCGGCACCGGTCACCACGGCGACGCCGCTGTTCGTGCTGCCCGCGCTGCCCGTGCGCCAAGCGCCGTCAGACGGGAGCACTGCCGCCAGCCACCCTCGCCTGCAACGGCTCGAGGCACTGGCCGACCAGTCGCGCGCCGCGGTGAAGTATCGCGAGGGACAGCTGAAGCCCCAGGTATTCGCTTTCGGCATGTACGATTTCCTGCGCGAGGACGCGCTGTTCACCGAGCCGGACTGGATCTACGGTGTGGGACTGCGCTACGCGCTGGTGACCGGCACTGGCCGCCGCGAGCACCTTCGCGCCGCCCGGCTGCAACGGGACCAGGTCGAGGCCGGGATGGAAGCGACCCGGCTGCAGCTCTCCATCGCCACCACCCAGGCTGCCAACCAGGCCGACAGCGCGCGCGCCCAGTTCATGCTGCTGGACAGCGCATTGCAGCTGGCCAGCGAGAACGTGCGCCTGCAGGAGCTCTCGTTTCGCGAGGGCCAGGCAACCTCGCTGGACGTGATCGACGCCCGGCTCGGCCTGGGGCGGGCCCGCATGCAGCGCGCCCAGGCCGCCTACGACCACGTGGTTGCGCTCGCCCAGTGGCTGGAAGCCCGGGGCGAAGCCCGTGCATTCGCCACCCATGCCCAGGACCCAGCAAGGACGATCGTCGAATGAGTACCCAGGTCGAAGATTCCCCGCCTGCCGCACTGCCGCGCCGGAGCGGGCTGGTCATCCCTCTCGCCGTCCTGGCGGGGGCGGCCCTGATCGCCCTTGCCGTCTGGCTCGCCGCGCGACCGGTGCCGCCGCTACTGCAGGGCATGGCCGAGGCCGACGAGATCCGGGTGGCAGCCAAGATCACGGGGCGGATCGCGGCATTCGAGGTGAGCGAGGGCGACCGCGTCGAGCCCGGCCAGCTGTTGTTCCTGATCGACAGCCCCGAGCTCGAGGCGCGCCGCCGCCAGGTCGAGGCGGCACTGGCCGCGGCGCGCGCGCAGCTCGACAAGGCGGAGGAAGGTGCGCGCCGCCAGGAAGTGGCGGCGGCCCGGGCGCAGTGGCAGCGCGCCGAGTCCGGCGCGGAGCTGGCGCGGACCACCTACCAGCGCATGCGCAACCTGCATGCGGAAGGCGTCATCAGTCGCCAGCAGTACGACGAGGCCGCAGCCCAGTCACGCGCCGCGACGGCGCAGGCACAGGCCGCGCGTGCCCAGTTCGACCTCGCGCTGGAAGGGGCGCGCGAGGAGGACCGGCGGGCGGCCGCGGCACAGCTGCAGCAGGCCGAAGGCGCGATGGCCGAGATCGAGGCGATGCTCGAGGAAACGCGCATCCGCGCCCCCGCGCAAGGCGTCGTGAGCCGCCGCGCCGTGCGCGCCGGCGAACTCGTCCCGGCCGGTTACCCGGTGATGACCCTGCTGCCGCCCGGCGGCACCTGGGTCGCGGTCCACGTCCGCGAGGACCAGTTCGCGGGCTGGCAACTCGATGCAGTGGTGCCTGGCGACGTGCCGGCCCTTGGACTGCGGGGCGTGCGCTTCAAAGTCTATTTCATCAATCCGGCAGGAGATTTCGCCACCTGGCGTGCAACCCGCGAGTCTTCGGGCTACGACGTCCGCAGCTTCGAGGTCAGGCTGCGGCCGATCGAGCCCCTGGCCGAATTGCGCCCCGGCATGAGCGTGCTGTTTCACTCTCCCGACTAGCACGCGATGCAAGCCTTCCTCGCATCGCTGGCGCGCGAACTGCGCTACCTGCGCCACAACCCGCCGGAACTTTTCGCCGCGACGGCGCTGCCGTTGCTACTGCTCGCGCTGACCGCCTGGCTGTTCTCCGCCGGCGTGCCGCGCGGCTTGCCGATCGCGCTGGTGGACGGCGATCGCAGCCCGCAGTCGCGCGCACTCGCCCGCGGCCTGGCTGCGGCACCGGGCATCGCGGTGGTAGCCCAGCCCGATGACCTGGAATCGGGCTGGTCGCTGCTGCGCCGGCTCGAGGCCTATGCCCTGGTCCATGTGCCGCACGGGACGCGGGATACCCTGGCGCGAGGCGGGACTGCGACCGTGTTCGGGTACTACAACGCCGCCTGGCAGACACCGGGCGAAAGCGCTTACCGCGAGATCCAGGCCGTGGTGCAGGCGCTCGGTGCCGAGCTGGCATCCAGCGAGGTGGCGCAGGCGCTCGGCCCCGGCCGGGTGCGTCCACCTCCCGTCGAGGTGCAACGAACCGTGCTCTACAACGCCGCCGGCAGCTATGAACAGTATCTCGGCCTGCTGGTACACGGCGCGATGCTGCACCTGCTGCTCTGTCTTTGCGCGATCGCGGCCGTCGGCCGCGAACTGCGCGACGGGACGGCACCGGCCTGGCTCGAGGCCTGTGGCGATCGTCCGCTGGCGGCGCTGCTCGGCAAGCTGGGGCCTTACCTCGTCGCGTTCACGGGCTACGGCCTCGCAGCATTGTGGTTCCTGCGTGAATGGCGCGGCCCGGGTATTGCCGGCAGCTACCTGCTGCTCGGCGCGGCGCAGTTCACCATGTACGCCGCCTATGCCGCCATGGGACTGCTGTTCGTCGCGCTGACCCGCACGATGACCGTGTCATTGTCGCTGGCCGGCTTCTATGCCGGCGCCTCGCTGGCTTTCGCGAACGTGGTGTTTCCCGTCGAGACCGGCTCGGCATTCACGCGCCTGTGGAGCCAGTTGCTGCCCTTCACGCATTACTCGCGCGTGCAGCAGCAACAGGTCTACTTCGGCACGCCCTGGGCCGACGCGGCCGCGTCGCTCGGCATCCTGGCGTGTTTCGTCCTGCTCGCCGGCGGGCTGGGTGCGTGGCAGTTCTCACGAATCGCGCGCGATCCCGCCAGCTGGGGACGGCGATGAGCATGGGCTCGGCCATGGCCACGACCTTGCGCGCGATCCTGGCCGATCGTGCCGCGCTCGTCACCATGATCGTGGCTGTGGTCATCTATGGCTTCTATTACCCCGAGGCCTACCGCCACCAGGCGGTGGACCGCCTGCCGGTGGCGGTGGTGGACCTCGACGGCAGCGCGCTGAGTCGGTCCCTGCTGCGCGACCTCGACACGCTGCGCGGCGTGCGCATCGCCAGCGAGCCGGGCAGCCTGGCGGACGCCGAGGGCCATGTGCACGCCGGGCGGGCCGATGCGATCCTGCTGGTCCTGCCGGGCTTCGGTACCGCGGTCCTGCGGGGCGAGCGCGGTCAGCTGGCGGTGTTCGGCAACGGCAGCAACCTGCTGCGCGCGAGCAGCGCGCTCACCGCCCTCGGCGAGGGCATCGCCGGCTTCGCGGTCGAGGCCGGCCGGGAGCAGGCCCGTTTCCTGGGCGCCCCTGCCGGACCCGCCCTGCACCTCGTCCAGCGACCGCTTTACAACACGCGGGTGGGCTACGGCAGCACGGTCGTGCCGGCCGTGGGCCAGCTCATCGCGCAACAAACGCTGCTGATCGGCATGGTACTGGTCCTCGCAGGCTGGCGTGAGCGGCGCGGCGCTCGCCTGGTCATGCCGGCCGCCACCTTCGCCGGCGTCGCAGCCTGCTTCGTCCTGGTCGGGCTGTTCTCCAGCGCTTATTTCGCCGGCTTCGTGCCCTGGTTCCAGGACTATCCCCGCGGCGGCAACCCGGCTGCGCTTGCGCTCGCCATCCCGGCTTTCGTGCTTGCCGTCGTGGCCTTCGGACTGTTCATCGGCAGCTTCTTCCGGGTGCGGGAACGCGCGTTGCTGTTCCTCCTGCCCGTGGCCCTGCCCATGTATTTTCTCTCGGGCGTTTCCTGGCCGGTACAAGCGATCCCGGCCCCGTTGACCTGGCTGGGGGCGTTGGTTCCCAGCACCCACGGGATTCCCCTGCTGTTGAAGTTGAACCAGGTCGGCGCGCACTGGCGCGAGACCGCAGCGGAGCTGGCGTCCCTCGCGGCACTCACGCTGCTCCATGGCGCCCTGGCATGGTGGCGCTATCGCCCCGGCCGCGCCGGGCACGACCCGGACTGAAAGACCCCGGCGCCTCCAGTCGCTGCCGGGCACGACGCCCGGCAACTCAGCCCACGGGCAGCCAGGACAGCGTCGCGCGGTATTCCTCTAGCTCGCGCTCGAAAATGGCCTGGTCACGCTCCAGCCTGCGGATGTCGCTCTTCAGTCGCGAGGAGCGTTCCGACAGCTGCCGGGTTTCGACCAGCGCCTCGGCACGCTGCTCCGCCGTGGCGTCGTTGCTGACGATCACGACGGCATGCTGTGCCAGGCGATGCTCGATGTCATCGACCTCGCGGCGCCAGGCCGACACCTGCCGCGCCGCTTCGTTCACCCTCGATTGCAGCGAGAACAGGTGCAGTCCGGCAACGTAGGCATCGACGAAGTCCGGCTCGAGCTCCGCCGGGCAGACGCCGCCGTAGCCCGCGCCTCGCGCGCCCACGCGAAAGCCGCTGGCGGGCCGGCAGAATTCCTGCAAGCCCATCAACCGGCCCGACTGGTAGGCGTCGAATTCCGGCACCACGCCGTGGCGCGCACAGGCCTTGCGGTGCTGGGCGATTTGATCGCCACCCCGGCCGGCCACACCGTCCTCGTAGCCCACCATGCGCCAGTCCACCGCGAGGCACTCGTTCTTGCTCATCGAAGCGCAGCCGGACAGCAGCAGGCCCAGCGCCACCAAGACCGAGATGCGACCGCCCATCGTGCCCGCCTGCAACATGTTCCCCACCCGCCACGCGACTCATGCCCGAGCCCGGCTCCAAGCATAGCGAAGTGGAGCCGCGACGGCTGCGGGCGCAGTGTGCAATGGCTCACAAAAGCGGGCTTCCGTCCCAGATGACCGCGCAGCCGCCGCCCGCGGCCTTGGCGCGATACAGGGCACGGTCGGCCTGGGTACTCACGTCCCGCAACGACTGGCCGGGCTGGTTGCAGAGCGCAATGCCCACGCTGGCGCCGACCCGGACGGAATGGCCGCACACCGAGAACGGGCTCGACAGGGCACTGATGATCTTGTTCGCCATCGTGCCGGCGGCCGCGGGATCCGCGACGCCGGTCTGGACCACCGCGAACTCGTCGCCGCCGAGCCGGGCCACCAGGTCGCCGCTGCGCAGCACCTCTTCGAGGCGCCGCGCGACGGCCCTGAGGACCTCGTCGCCGACGTGGTGGCCGAGGGCGTCGTTCACCGGCTTGAAGCCGTCGAGGTCGATGAAGTGGAACGCCACGAGGTCCGAGGCGCGGCGCCGGCGAGAGACGCGGTCGAAGCACGCCTGCAGCGATATTCGGTTGGGCAGGCCGGTCAGCGCGTCGGTCTCGGCCAGCCGCCGCAGGGTCTCGATGCTGGCCTGCTGTGAGCCGTCCTGCAGCGTGCCCACGGCAATGTGGCCGCGCCCGATCTCGCGCCGCCGGAGCTCGACCCGCAGCTCCGCCGGGAAGCCTTCGCCATCCGGGCGCAGGCAACGCACGCGCACCCGCTGCGGCCGCTCCACCGGGATGGTGAGCAATTCGCGCACGGTCTCGTGGTCGGCCGGATCGACGAAGGCCAGCAGCTCGTGCAGGCTGGTCGGGATCTCGGTCGGGTGCGCGAGGTGGAACACGCGCCGGAACATGTGGTCGCAGGTGAGTCGGTCCACGTCGCAGTCGTATTCCAGGCTGCAGAACTGGCCCACGTCCTGGACTTCCTGGAAGCGCCGCTCCACGTCCAGGAGCCGCTCGAGGGCGCGCCTCTGGCGGGTCACCGACCAGATGCGCCGTGCCACGAGCTCCAGCAGGTGGACGTCCCGGGCATCGTAGGGCGTCGGCTTGTTGCCGACGCCCATCAGCATGCGCACGAGCCCGCCATCCTCCACCGGCACGCCGAGGTGGCGCACCAGCGCGGAATGACCCTCCGGCAGGCCGCGCCTGCCCTCCGTCGTGGCGTAGTCGTTGTGGATGCAGGGCCGGCGATGGCGAACCGAGTCGCCCCAGATGCCGGCCTGCTCCAGCGGGTAATGGCGGGCATAGGTCGCCTCGCAACCCGCGAGCGTCGAGTTCGACCATACGGCGAGCTCGATGGTGTTCTGGTCGTCATTGAGGAAATGCAGGTAGGCAATCCGGCTGCCGGTGACCGCCTGGGCGATCTCGACACCCACCCGCACGATGTCGGTCTCCGACATCTCCGTGGTCAGGCTCTCGAGAGCCTCCAGGGCCGGCACCAGCCCGGAATCGGGTTGCATTCCCTTCACCCCGACGCTCCGCATGGCGGACGACGCGGCGACCGTCCGGCCGCTTCCGCCGCCTTCAACCCCAGTCTAGTCCAGCGGGCGCAAGGCGCCATCCCCGAGGGCCGTCACCGCGGCCGCAGCCACGTCACGGAAGCGCGCCAGCACTTCCGCATCCGCGCCGATCGCCGCCAGGCCGGCCAGCGCCGGCGTCGCCAGCGCCAGGCCCTCCTCCTCGCGCCCCAGCCGGTACAGGATCTGGCCACGCAGCGCCTGCACCCGGTAGCGGAAGCCGGGCGAGGATTCGGCGGCGATCATCGCCGCCGAGTCGACGGCGTCGAGCAGCTCGATCGCCTCGGCATGCCGGTCGGCATCGGTCAGTCCGACGGCCAGCCCATAGCGAAAGCTGTGCGCGGCCACGTTGCCGTCACCGAAATGGCGGCGCAGGCCGGACTCGGCGAAGCGCAACAGCTCGAAGCCCCGTTCGCGGTCGCCGCAGGCGGTCTCCTTGAACCCGAGATTGCCCCGCTCGATCAGCGCCGCCTGGCTGCCCTCGCCCAGCGTCGCCATCATGCGCTGGTCCACCTGGCGGGCCAGCGGCAGCGCGGCCTCGCAGTCGCCGCCGGCATCCAGGATGCTGGTCACCAGCGACCAGGTGATGAGCGTGTGGTAAGCGTTCTCGCCGTGGATGGCCTCGTAGTCGATCGCGGCGGACTCCGCCAGCTCGAGCGCCTCCGGGTAGCGCCCCTGCGCCCGCAAGGCACGCGCCAGCACGGCCCGTTGCGCCGCGAGCACGCCCTTGCCGACCCGTTGCGGGGTCATCATGGGGTGGGCGAGGAGCTCCCGCGCGCTGGCCTCGGCTGCAGCGGGCTCGCCGCTGCGCAACAGCGCATCGCTCAGCGTGCCGCGAATCCATGCCATGGCATGGGCGTCGTCCGGGTGCAGCCGGCGCTGCAGCCGGTCCGCCGTCTCCAGCGCCTGGCGCGCCGCCGGGATCTCCAGCCGCTGGAAGTGGTAGTGGGCCCGCGCGACCGCGGCGCGATAGGCAATCTCGCCCTCCTCGGCCAGCTGCGGCCCGGCCAGCCGGTCGCCCTCGTCCAGCAGGGCCGCAGCGCGCTGGAAGTCCGCCGCGGTGGAGCCGTAGGCCAGGCTGCGCACCAGGTGGTAGCGGGCCAGCAGGGCCGGCCGGCTGTCCGCGCCGAGGCGCTCGGCGTAACGCTGCGCCGCCGCCTCGAGGTGCTCCACCGCGCGGGCCCGCTCGCCGATGGTGTGATAGGCCTGGCCGAGCGCCACGCGCAGCACCGCCTCCGACACCGGGTCATGCGCGAAGCGCTCGCCCAGGCCCTCCGCGGCGCGATCCAGCAGTTCGCGGATGCTCGGGTTGCGCTCGAAGCCGACGGCCCCCGGGTTGGCGCCGCCGAGGATGTCGTCGTTGAGGAAGCGCGAGACGGCCTCGGCCCGCGCGGCCTCGCGCTCGGCGTCCGCCCGCGCCCGCATGGCCTCGTGCTGCAACAGCAGGGTCGCCACCAGCCCCGCCACCAGTGACAGCATCACCGCCGCCAGCCACGGCCGGCGCGCGCGCAACCGCAGCAGCGCGGCCTGCTCCTGCGCGGCCCGAAGCGCTGCCTCCCGCGCCGCGATCGCCTCCTGCCGCCGCGCTTCGAGCCGCTCCAGGCGATCGATGAACTCGGCCACCGAGGCCAGCCGCCGGGCCGGCACCAGGTCGGTGGCGCGGGCGATGTCATCGCACAGCAGCTCGTCGGCCACGGCACGCTCCCAGCCCGGCGACAGTGGCCGGCGCAGGTCGCCGACCACGACCTGGTAGAGCAGCGTGCCCAGCGCGTACAGGTCGCTGCGTACCGTCGCCGGTTGCCCGGCCAGCAATTCCGGCGCCAGGTACATGGGCGTTCCCGAGGCGGTGTCGCGGGCCGGATCGACCGTCAGGCCGAGCGCGGTGATGCCGAAATGCTGCAGCCGGTCCGGGTCCAGCAGGCGGCTGTTGCCGAAATCGGTCAGCCGCACGCGGCCCGCGGCATCCACCAGCACGTTGTCCGGCTTGACGTCCTTGTGCAGCACGCCGACGCCGTGGGCTGCGGCCACCGCCCGTGCCACGGTGAGGAACAGCGCCAGCCGCGCCGGCCGGTCGAGCGCCGCCAGGAGGCCGTCGGCCGCCCAGGCACTCAGGCTCTGCCCGCCGTACTCGCACTCGAGGAAGAACGGTGCATTCTCGAAGTTCCAGTCCAGCACGCGCGCGACGTCCTCGCGCTCGCCGAGGCTGGCGGTCAGCACCCGCGACACCGTCGCCTCGCGCTTCAGCAAGTCGAGCCGCGCCGCGCTGGTGGCGAACTTGAACACCCGGAGCACGCCGCTGCGCGGCTGCCGCGCCAGCCAGGCCTCGCTGGCATGCGACTGGCCCAGCGCCCGTTCCAGCACGAAGCTCTCCCGGCCCGGCACCGGGCGCCCCGGCTCCAGCGCCAGCTCGCTGAAATGGCTGTGGCCGACCGCCACGCGGCCCACCTCGGCCACCAGCCGGTAGCCGATGCGCGGCACGGTGACGATCATTCGTGCGCCCTCGTCGCCGAGCGCCTGGCGCAACTTCCCCACCGCCGTAGCCAGCACGTGCTCGACCGTCACCCGCCCGTACCAGACCTGGTCGAGCAGCTCGCGCTTGGTCACCACCTCCCCCGCGTGCTGCAGCAACACCGCCAGCACCTCCAGCGGCTTGGACTCGAGTTCCACCGGCAGGCCGCCGAGGCGCAGTTCGTGCCGGGCCTCGTCGAACTCGGCCGGGCCGAAGCGCCAGCGGTAAAGGGGACGCGTCCTGTCCAAGGGAACCTCCGGTGACCTGGATCGTCCGCCGATGCTACCGCTCCGCAGGCGTTTGCGCGCGCCGTGCGTGGCCGGGGCACAAGGCTTGAAGGTTTCTTGAAGACGCCGTGAGGACGGCCGGCCGGCAGCCTGCGAGTTTCGGGCTTTCAGGATGAGCCACGCGCCGGAGGTTCCCCGATGAACGATCGCCGGATGATCGCCGTCCTGCTGCTCTGCCTGGCGACCGCGGGTTGCGGCCCCGGGGGGAACGAGGACACCCGCCAGGTGGCGTGCACCGGCTACGCCGCGTACTTCATCGGCGCCGCGTTGCTGCGCCAGTTGCCCGAGCCCTTCGAGGCCGAACTGGCGCGGACGATGAAGCTCAGTCCGGAAGTCCTCGGCGCGCGCATCCAGCGTGACCTGGTCGCGGGCGCAGCCCGGCACGAGGCCGCGCTGGAGCCCTCCCGAGTGCAGCGGGCCCGCCAGGAGGGCACCGAGCTGGCGCAGCAACACATCGGCGGCCTCGACACCCGTGCCTCGGCGCGGTATCTCGGCGCCTGCCTCGATACGGCCGCGCGGCGCAACCGATCCTGATGATCGACCCGCGCCTGCAGCGTCCGGACCGGGCCGCCGTCTCGCGCGGTCTGCGGGCGAGGGTCGCGCGCGCCGTGGCACGGCGGACCATGGGACCGCTGCTGCTGGTGCTCGGCGCGGTGCACCAAGGCCCGACGCTCGCGAATCCCTCCGCCCTGCTGCAAGTGCACGGACAGTGTGCCGAGACGGCGGCCGCCAGTCTCGCCGACACCCTGGTCCCGGTACTGGCACGCCAGGCACCGCAGGTGATCCAGCTCGAGCTCGAGTCGCGCGTCGCGTTCGGCCTGCTGCGGGAACGCCGCGCCCCGGGGCGCGGCTCGGTGGCCGATCCGGCCGGCACCTTCTTCGCTCTTTACCGCGTGGACGACGACCCGGCGGACCGGGCACTGTACGACGCCGCTGGCCGCGAGGCCGACACGGCGCGGGCGCGGTACCTGGCGTTGCGTGGCGCGCTGGAGTTGCTGCGCGGCTGGCCCTTCGGCAGCGGCGAGGACGCCGATGAAGCCCTGCTGGCGGTGCTGGACCTGTTGCTGGCCCAGGCGCTGGAGGACGGGCGACGGGTACGGGCCGCCGGCCGCAGCTCCGGGCCCACCCAGGGCCACGATACGCTCGAGCCTGGCGCACTGCAGGCCGCACTGGGCCTGGCGCGCGGCCGCTACCAGTCCTGCGTGCTGGCCGGCACCGCGGGCCTGGCTGGCGCCGACGGCCTGCCGCAGGCGCCGGAGATCCCGTCCTGCGTGGTGCTGGTCGAGTCGCCGTCCGCGGTTGGCCAAGTGTTCGCGCCGTCGCCGCTGCTGGGCCGCCGCTGCCTGGCCGAGCTGGCCGCCGGCCCGTTGCGGGCCCAGGTTGCGCAAACCATGGCGAGTCGGGACGCAGGCTTCGAGGAGCGGCTGCGCCGGCCCGCGCGACCCGATGCCATGGCCGTCAACGCAGGACCCTTGCGCGACCAGGTGCTGGCACCGGAAGAAATCCGGCTGCTGTTCGAACGCAGCTTCGCCATCGACATGCATTGCCACGCACGGGCCGCCGGCTACTACCGCCAGGCCATGAACCCCTTCCTCGACGCCGCCCGGCAACACTCGGCCGATGCCATCGAGCGGCAGCAGGTCGCCCGGGCACAGCGCAGCGCAGCGGAATTCACCCGCCTGGCGCAGGGACTGGAGCGCAACCTGGCCTCCGCACGGCAGTTGCAGGAGGCGCTCGCGGCCGGCAAGCGGGTGCACGATGGGCCCACCTCGCTGCGCAACCTCTCGGGCCACGCGCGCGGCGCGCGCGACCGGCTGCAGGCCGTGATCGAGGCCTTCGACCCCGAGGGCACGCGCGCGGCGCTGGCCCTGGCGCACGACGAGGACGCGGCGCGCTACGCCGAACAGCAACGGGCGCTGGCGGACTGGGAGGCAAGGCTGGCGAGGCCCGAGGCGCCCGAGGCGCACCCGGCCTTTCGGCACGACCCCCTGCGAGGCCGCGATCCCGCCTACGGGCTGCCGTATACCGTCCAGGTTCCCGACCGCTACCTGCGCCAGCAGGTCATGGCCGTGGACCAGGCGACGAATGCGCATCTCGCCGCCTGCTGGCGCGAGAACCTGCCGTCGCTCGGCCTCGGTGCGGTTCCACCGCAACGGGGGCGCTGTGACGCCATGCAGCCCCGCGGCCGTTTCGGCCAATGGGACTTCCTCCGACTGGTCGAACATGACGTGGTCTCGCGCTGCAGCGTTGATGGCGAGGTGCTGTACGAGCCGCCGAGGCTCGCCGCGCCGCCGCCGGAAAGGCTGGAGGAGTTCCTGGCCAAGGCGCAGGCCGACGCGGCACCGCAGGGACCGCGCCTGGCCGACGCCCTCGACGAAATGGAACGACGGCGCGTCGAGGCCAACGAGAAACTTGCCCGGCTCGACGCACTGTTCGAGGACATCCGCGCGCGCCTGCAGCAGCCACCGGCGGAGCGGCTGGCGGGACTTCCGGGTGCTGCGAGTGACGAGCCCGAGGCCGGCGAGGTCACGCCGCCACCGCCGGCCGCCGGCGTGAACCCGATGGAAGTGACCGGCCCGGGCATCGCGGAAATCTGTGCACGGCGACAGGACGAGGCGCGCGCCAGCGACCTGGCCGCGGGCGGCATGCAACGCACTTTCATCTACTACGACGACCACGCCCTGCAGTTGGCGCGCACCGGACTGCGGCCGGACTTCCGCGGCAACACCACGGACAGTTGCCTGCAATTCAGCTGCCCGGCGCGCATCGCCGACGACTTCGGCCTGGAGGGCTGCGTCGCCTACCAGCGGCATCAACTCATCCCGGAGGACCGGACCGGCCTCGCGGTGGCACGCCACCTCGCGCGCGAATGGCGCGACGAGAAGCTGGCGCGGGTCGATCGCCTGTTGAACCCCCAGGGCGACAGCCCGCTGGCCCAGTACCTGGACGTGCTCGGCACCACCGTGTGCCTGGCCGCCGACGTGCCGCCCTCGCTGCGTGACCTGAAGGACCTGCTGGGCTCCGCACTGGGAACGATGTTCTCGCAGGCAGGGGCGCCGGACCCCTGCAGCCGTTACCAGTCCGGCCCGTTCTCCCGGGCGTTCGGCCGTTGAGGCCGCTCGCCGAGCCGTTCCCGCGCCAGCCAGAGGAGTCTTCCATGAACACTAACGCCCTGCCTTTTTCCGCCCTGTCCGCCCCGGCCGCCTTGCTGGCACTGCTGCTGTGTACCCCCATGCCGGCTGCGGCGCAGAATTCCGCTGCCGAGGTCGGCGCCAGGCTCGATACCGTGCAGGGTGCCGTGGAAAACCCGGACTGCGTCACCGAGGCGGTCACCAACCAGGTGGTCGCCGAGGGCGCGCGCCGCGTCGGCGCTGCTACCGGCCAGCTGCTCGGCAAGATCGGCATCCGCGGCGCGGCGCCGGCGACTCGCGCACCGGCGGCAAATCCCTGCCAGGCCCAGGCTCAGGCTCAGGGGCGCAACACGGCTGCCACGCCAGCGGTGACGCCACCGGTCGCGACGCCCACGATCCCGCGCCCCTCGACCACGCGCACGGTCAACCGCCAGGGCGGGCGGAACTGCGGCGCGCTGGGGACCGGCTGCGCCGATGGCATGAGGCCGCTGGTCGCGTGCATGGAAGAGAAGGATGGTTACCTCTGGAAGGTGCTGGCAGACGCGGTCGAGGCCAAGCGTGACGCCACCCCGGGCCTGAGCTCGCAACAACTCGTCGACATCAACGCCGACATCGCCGCGCTGCGCGCAGCGCACGCCGCCGGCGCGGCGCGGGTCGAGCCGGTCGATCCGGCGCGGCCCTCGCGCTACAACGACTGGCTGACGCCCCAGGAGTACTCGGCCGCGGCCGGCCACGCCAACCAGAGCATCAACGAGCACCGCGAGGCCTGCCACGCGAAGCACTCGCGTTTCTGAGCGAGATGACCCTAGCCGGGGCGAACCAGGCCGGGCAGCTTGACGAGCACGCGCCCGGCCTTGGCCAGCTGCCGCCACAACAACGCCCAGTCCTCCTCGCGCCGGCGCGCACGGACACAGCGCAACAGCCGCACCCGTTGCGCCTCGGGTTGCGCCATCAGCATGGCGGCCCACAGCGCGTCCTCGACGTTGTAGTGCCGGCCTTCGGCGAGACAGACCGGGACCACGGCCTCCGGCGGCACCGCCAGGTCCGTGGCGACGGCCGCCGCAGCCGCGGCGATGTGCCCGGCCTTGGTCCCCTCGGGCGGGTCGAGCCGATAGGGCGGCGACCACTCGCGCGGCGGCCGCAGGCGGTCGATGCCGCTCATCGCCACGAGCAGCGGCGGCGCGCGGCGTTTCGCATCCCGTTGTGATGCCCGCAACCGGTCCAGCCAGGCGCGCTCCGCCGCCCGGTCCGGCCGGTCCGCGGCCGTCACCCACAGGACCAGGTCGGCCGCGGCTGCGGCCGCCTGCACGGCGCGAGTCATCGCCGGTGGCGCATCGATGCCCGGCGTGTCGAACACCAGCGCACGCAAGGATTCGTCGAATTCCAGCCGGTAGGGCATGACGCCGGCCGTCGTGTCGTGCAACGGGTCGGTGGCGGCGCGCAGCTCGCCGAACAACGCGTTCACCAGGCTCGACTTGCCCGCATTGCTGCGCCCGAGCAGCACGATCCTGAGCGGCTCGGCGAGCGCCAGCTCGTTCGCCGCCGCGGCCCGGTCATCGGCCGCGAGGCGCGCGTCCGCCGCCGCGAGCGGCACCGCTTCATCGAGGCGCACCAGCCCGCCATAGAGCTCGATGGCGTGGAAGCCGAGCTTCAGGACGTACTCCTGCAGCAACCATGCCTGCACGCGCTCCGAGCCGACCTGGAAGGCCCGCTCGAGGACCAGGCCGCGAAGCTCCCGTGACGCGATGTTGTGCGGAGAGACGACGGCGAGCACGACCTTGAGCCAGCCTTGTTGCGCGCGGTAGAACTCGCCGGCGCGCCGGGCGCGGCCCACCTGGCCCAGCGTCACCCGGTGGCTCATGGGCACGTTCTCGACCACGGCACCACGCAGTTCCCGCGCCACGCGCTCGATGACCGCCAGGGTGTGCGGCAGCGTCATCTCGAGCAGCGGCTCGCCGGCGCGCGGATGGAAATGCCGTGCCACCATGCGCAGTACTTCCTCGGCGAGCCGCAGCAGGCCGGCGCCGTCGCTGAGCGGCCATTGCTCGAGCGTGGCCTCGCGTGCGAAACGCTCCACCTCGGCCCAGCAGGCCTCGGCCTCTGCGGGCCAGTTGCCACCGGGACGCGTCACCACCTCGGCCAGCGCCGCCTGTTCGCGCGCCACGGCGAGGCGATTCAGGCCCCAGCCGGCGCCCCCGGCGAGCAGCGCGAAGCCCGTCCACCACAGGATGAAGCCCGACTGCCACAGCCAGGCCGTGCCCAGCACCGGCAACAGCAACAGCGGCAGCAGTGCCACCGCCAGCGCGACGACCCGCAGGCGACCGAAGCGCGCGATGGCCGCCTTCACTCCGCCGCTCCCGGTCCACGGCCCGCGGGCTGCTCGCGCATGAGCGTCCGGCCGCGGCGCAATGCCGCACGGAACTCGGCCTGCAACATCGCCGCCTCGGTGGCCCGCCCCTCGCGGCGGCGGGCAAGGTAGACGCAGGCAGCCTTGCCGAGCGCGTAAGTGGTCGCCCCGTTCGCGGTCGCGCCCCAGACTGCGCCAGCCGTCTGGCCCCAGCCAGGGACCAGCTTGACCACGCTGCGGCCCGCCAGTCGCAGGCCATAGGCGAGGGCGAAGCCCGCGCCGAGCAGGCCGAGGAACTCCGAGGTGTTGCGCCGGCTCCATTCCAGCCGGTAGGTCGCCGCCAGGGCCCGCAAGAGCCCGGCCTGCACGCTCGGCACCAGCGCAAGATCCACCACCGGCAAGGCGCCGACCGTGGCCGCGGCCAGGCTGTATCCGACCACCTGGGGGTGAGCGGCCCGCGCGTACGCGTCGGCGAGGGCCGGGTCGGCCACCAGCCGCTCGCGCAGGCCCAGCGCCGCGGCGTGCTCGATCGCCGCCCATAGCGCGTCCAGTCCATAGTCCGCCGGGACGAAGCCGTCCTCCGGCGGGGTGAAGTCGACCGGCACGCAGCGGATCTCTCCAGTCCCGGGCAAGTCCGCAAAGGCCGCCCGCTGCGCCTGCAACAACCGCCCGAGGTCCGCCGGCACGCGCGCCTCCCAACCCGGACCGTCGAAGGGGTACGGCGTCACGTGCTCCATGCCGTGCTCGTAGGTGTCATGCAGGCAGGTCTGGGCGACCACCACCGGCCACTCCGGGTGGCGGCGGCGCACGGCGTGCAGCACCTCGAGCAAGGCGCCCGGCTTCGACTCGGTCACCTTGACCACCGCGATCACCAGGTGGGCCCGCGCCTCGCAGAGCGCGAGGTCCTCGTCAGCCGCGTACTCCACCTCGCCCAGGCCGCGGGTGTCCAGGAAGGCCACCACCGGTGCCGCCGCGGGGAATTCGTACAACCGCGCGGTGCGCGTGCAGGGGCGAAAGCCGTCACCGATCTCGGCACGGGTGCTGCCGGTCAGCGCCCGCACCAGCGAAGTCTTGCCGGATTGCGTCGTACCCAGCAGCCAGAGCACGGGCACCGGCTGGCGGGCCGCGGCCTCGCGCAACGCGTGCTCGAGATCGGCAGGATCGACCTCCGCGGCATCGAGTGCCGCACGCAGGCCACGTGCTATGTGATCAGCAGCCAGGGTGGCAACCGCCGGATTCGTTGGCCCGCTTCAGTTCTGGCCCGGGGTCCGCGGCCCCTGCATGTGCCGCACCATTTCCCTGCTCCGGATCTCCCACTCCTCCCATTCGCCTTCCGTAAGGCAAACACGCTGGCGCAGGCGGGAGCCGGTCATCACGAGTTCCTCGCACCGCACCTGCTTGCGTTGGGCGCGGCGGTCGAGCTCGGCCGTCGCAACCTCCGGCGTCGCCTGTTGCGCGACCGGGGGCGAAGTGGACGGCGCCGGCGGCCTGGTACCCGCGCACGCCGCCAGGGGGAGAACTGCAATTGCCAGGATGATTGTTTCGAGTCTCACGACTTGCTCCGGGTGACGAACGCACATGAACCGGAAGGCGGCCCGCCCTAGGGGATCGGCTCCGCCACCATCGGGCCTTGCATGTCCCGCGTGTAGTTCTGCGCTTCCTCGCGAATCCGGGCCCACTCCGCCTCGGTGCGGCATACCCTCTGGGTCAGCCGCGAACCCGTGGTTGCCTCCCGGATGCAGCGCACGGCCTTGGGATCGACGGCATCCGTAGCGACCGCGCCCTGCTCCCGTGCCTCCGCGGCGGTGGCTGCCGCGGGGTCCGCTCCGGGTTCTGCGGGCCGCGGCGCAGCGGCGCAGCCCGCCAGCACGACTGTGGCAGCCATGGCCAGCTTGGCGGCGAGCATTGAATTCATTGCATTACTCCTGATCTTTCATGCGCTTGCGTTGGCCGCGGGTTGCCCCACGCAGAGTCTGCCGGCCACCCCGTATCCAGACTGTGCCACCTCGCGGCGCCCCGGACAACGCGGGAATCAGGTCACGCGCCGCAGCCGCAGCGCATTGCCGACCACGAACACGCTGGAGAACGCCATCGCGAAAGCCGCCAGCATGGGCGAGAGCAGCAGCCCGAAGGCGGGATACAGCAGGCCCGCCGCAACCGGGATCAATGCCGTGTTGTAGGCGAAAGCCCAGAACAGGTTCTGGCGGATGTTGCGCATGGTGGCGCGCGAGAGCCGGAACGCCGCGGGCACCTGGCGCAGGTCGCCGGACATCAGCACCACGCCGGCGCTCTCGATGGCGATATCGGTGCCGGTGCCGATCGCGATGCCAACCTCCGCCGAGGCCAGCGCCGGGGCATCGTTGATGCCGTCGCCGACGAACGCGACGCGGGCACCGCCAGCCTGCAGCCGCTCGATGGCGGCCACCTTGTCGCCGGGCAGCAGCTCCGGCATCGATTCGCTGATGCCGAGCTCAGCCGCGACGGCGGTCGCCGTGCGCCGGTCGTCGCCGCTGAGCATGACCACGCGGAGGCCAAGTCCGTGCAACACCCGGACGGCCTCGAGCGATCCCGCCTTGACCGGGTCGGCGACGGCCAGCAGCGCGACGAGGCGCCCGTCGATGGCCAGCAACACGGGTGTGCGCGCTCGGTTGGCGAGAGCGGCCAATGGCTGTTCGCAATCGTCGATGGCGATGCCGAGCTGCCGCATGAACCGCGGCGAGCCGGCCTCGATTCGGCGGCCCTCGACGCGCGCACGGATGCCCAGCCCGGTCACCGACTCGAAATCCTCGGCCACCGGCACGACCAGGTCCCGCTCGCGTGCCGCCGTCACGATCGCGACGCCGACCGGGTGCTCGCTGTCCCGCTCGGCGGCCGCCGCCAGCGACAGGATCGTCGCCTCGTCGAGCTCGCCGAGCGGCACCAGGTCGGTGAGCATCGGCCGGCCCTCGGTCAGCGTGCCGGTCTTGTCGAGCGCCACCACCGTGACCTCGCCCAGCGCCTGCAGGGCATCGCCACCGCGGAACAGGATGCCGTGGTCGGCGCCGCGCCCGGTGCCGACCATGATGGAAGTCGGTGTCGCCAGGCCCATCGCACAGGGACAGGCGATGACCAGCACGGTGACGGCCACCACCAGCGCCAGCACGGGGTCGGGGCCGAGCCAGCTCCAGGCCAGGGCCGCCACTACGGCCACGCCGATGACCACCGGCACGAACCAGCCGGTGACGCGATCCACCAGCGCCTGGATGGGAAGCTTTGCGCCCTGGGCCTGCTGCACCATGGCGACGATGCGCGCCAGCACGGCGTCCTCGCCGAGGTCGGTAGCCTCGATCCCCAGGCTGCCCTGCTGGTTGATGGTGCCGCCGATCACCCGGTCGCCCGCGCCACGCTCCACCGGCACCGGCTCTCCCGTGACCATCGACTCGTCGACTCGCGAGCGGCCCTCGACCACCCGCCCGTCCACCGGGACGGTCTCGCCCGGCCGCACTCGGACGAGATCACCACGGATGACCTCCGCGACGGGGACCTCCATGCTGCGGCCATCTCGTTCCACGCGCGCGGTCTTCGGCTGCAGCCCGATCAGCCGCTCGATCGCGGCCCCGGTCCGGCCCTTGGCCCGCGCCTCCAGCCAGCGGCCGAGCAGGATCAGCGTGACGATCACCGCGGCCGACTCGTAGTAGACGTGGGCGGTCCCGGCCGGCATGAGTCCCGGCGCAAAGGTCGCCACCACGGAATAGCCCCAGGCCGCCCCGGTCCCCAGCGCGACCAGCGAGTTCATCTCCGGTGCGCCGCGCGCCAGCGCCGGCAGGCCGATGCGGAAGAACTCCCGGCCCGGGCCGAACAGCACCGCGGTCGTGAGCAGGAACTGGATGAACTGCGCCGCGAAGCGGCCGAGACTGGCATCGATGGCTCGCTGCAGGCCCGGCACGAGGTGCGAGCCCATCTCCATCGCGAACACGGGCAGGGTCAGCAGGACGGACAGCACGAAACGTCGTGCGAGCACGCGCGCCTCGTCATCGTGGTGGTGGTGGTGGTGGTGCCGCGCCTCGGGCGCCACCCCGGGGGCCGATTCGAGCTCGGGCGTATCGAATCCGGCCGCCTGCAGCGCGGCCTTGAGTTCCCGGTGGGTGGGTGGCGCATCGCCGAAGCGCAGGCTCGCCTCGCCGGTGGCGAGGTTCACGCCGGCCTCGGCGACCCCGGGCACTGCCGCCAGGGCCTGCTCGGCGCGACGGACGCAGGAGGCACAGCGGAGGCCTTGGACGGGAATGCGGCCGGTGGGAATTTCGGGGTGTTTCATGGCGGCGGGGCGTGCATGGATGCGCCTATGATGCCGCTTCCCGCCGGCGGGGGCCACGCGGTTCCGAAGTCAGCGTGCGTTGGGGAAGAACACGGGCTCGCCGTTGATCCTGAACTCGGCGATGGCTTGCTGGCCCGCTGCCGACAGCAGCCATTCGTGCCACTGCGCAGCCAGCGCGTGTTTCAGGTGCGGCAGTCGCTCGGGGCTCAACAGCAGGCTGCCGTACTGGTTGAACAGCGCCGGGTCGCCCTGGTAGAGCAGTTCGAGGCCCCGACGGTTGCCGAAACCTGCCCAGGTACCTCGGTCAGCCAGCACGTAGGCCTCCATGCCGGCCGCGGCATTCAGGGTCGCGCCCATGCCGCTGCCCAGCTCCCGGTACCAGCTCGCCCGCGGTGCAATCCCGACCTGCGCCCAGATCCGCTGCTCCGCCCGGTGCGTGCCGCTGTCGTCACCGCGGGAGACGAACACCGCACCCGCCGCGGCAATGCGCGCAAAGGCTTCGGCCGCGCTGGCTGCATTGCGAATCCCTGCCGGGTCGGACCGGGGGCCGACCAGGACGAAATCGTTGTACATGAC
>ERZ869909.676-NODE-676-length-35327-cov-8.132879_pt1 | contig 35327 bp, 49 predicted proteins | sample MGYA00520892_ERZ869909 | MGnify/ENA primary metagenome ERZ869909 (study PRJEB32215, sample SAMEA104723947) | bioreactor metagenome | biome: bioreactor; feature: anaerobic bioreactor; material: water | place: China | collected 2015-03-12 ...
ACCATGGCCACCTCTTGAATCTGATAGCCCCGCTCGAAAAGCCGGCTGATCCCCTCATGACGCAGGTCGTGAAAGTGCAGGTCGACGATGCCGAGGTGCTGGCAGATTCGCCGAAAGCCATTGCCGACCGAGTCCGTACCGAATGGGAAGACGCGCTCATGCGTGCGGGGCTGCTGCTCGATGATGGCCTGGCTCTCTCCCATCAGCGGCACCACCTGGTCGGTCTTCGTTTTCGGGTGCTTGCGCAGCCTGATAATCACCGTGCCGGCGTCGAGGTCGACGTCGGCCCAACGCAGGCTGCATATTTCGTCCAGTCGCATGCATGAATCGACGGCAAAACGGATGAGGTCATGGTAGCGAATCCGCCTTAACGCCTTGTTGTGCTTAGTGTGGGTGAGCAGCTCGGCGAGTTCCTCGGCCGTCGGCCGCCGGTCGCGATCCTCGGGCGAGCCGATGAGCCCGGCCCGTTTGAGCCCTTCCCGCCAGACCGACATGGTGGCCCGCATCTTCTCCGGCAGGCGCTCTTCAACGATGTTCGTGGTGATAGCGCCGGAAAGGTGCATGATGTCGGTCATCGTCGTCGAGGGCTTCACGCCGTCCACCTCGAGGCGGGTGATGCAGAACGTCTTGAGCGCCTCGAAGGTGAGCTCCGATATCAGGGTTTCAGCGCCCAGCCCGGCGCGCAGCGTGTTGTCGGCCGTCTTGTTCTTGCGGCCGCGGCTGGACGTTCGCTCGAGGTGCGACATGTGGAAGTCGAGGACCTCGCCGAGGGTGAGGCTTCGCGCCAAGCCGGCTTCCCCGTCCTCGATCATGCCCTCGACCTCACGCGCCCACGCCTGGGCGCGCGCCTTCGTGCTGAATGTCTTGCTCTGTGAGGGATGCCCTTTCTTGCGTACAATGGCCCGCCAACGGGTCCCGCGCTTCTGGAATGTCGCCATGGTGTACCACCTCGCCGCCGAAATCGGGCATCGCCCGCCAATTGGTGCAAAGATGGTACAGCATGGCAGGTTTTAAACGGTACTAGGCGGGAACAAACAGGATGAATGTACAGTATCGCAAAGGCGGTAACTTGTTGAAATGCAAGAAAAGACACTGATTGAAAAGGCTCGATTGTTCGCTGTAGCGCCCATGATGGATAGGACAACGAGCCCAGCAGTGAAGGGCCTACCGGCCCGGTTGGTACAGTAGTGGTACAGCACCACCGAGGGCGGCAGGATTCAACGGCGCCGGCAGGTCACCATGTGGCCGCCGGCGTTTTCGTGCTCACACCCATAAAACCGCCTGTGCATAAAGTGCAGAAATGCGCATGAAAACGCATAAGAACAGAACCCCTAATAACCGATAGGAAGCCTAGCAATGGCGCGGCTTCCGGCCGGGGTGCACAGGTGCAAAAAAACCGACCCATTTAGAGCGCGGGCGGGGCGGGGTGCCGATTGCGCGCGGCGGCCTGCGGCTGGGGTGGGGGTAGGCGTGCGCCTGTGGCCGCGTGAGGCGTTCCAGCGAGAAAGCCGAGGGCGGGGCTAGGGTCAGGCAGACGCGCCTGAGAGGCCCGCGAAAGCGAACCACAAAGCCAATACGACTCATTCAAATTTTTTCTTTCGCGCGGTCGCACGAAAAAGCCGCCCGGGTGGGCGGCTGGGTCTTGCGTGGGGGTCGGCTACTTCGTCGGGTCGAGCGGCGCGAGCTCGCCCTCGCCCAGCGAGTACGGCCGGAACCGCACGACCTCTTCGCCGACGATCTCGTTGACCTCCTTCATCGCCTCTTGCAGCGGCTCGAGCTCGTTGGCGACGAACACCTTGGCGGCCTTCTCGACGTCGCCGAACCCCGCCGTGTTCTGCGGCACGATGCCCATCAGCTGCGGTGGGATCCGGTGACCGGCCAGCTGGTCATCCCTCGTGATGTTCTTGATGTTCCAGAAGTCGTCTTTGGCGGCCACCTCTGAAATGGGGATGATCTGAACCCCGTCCTTCTTGCCGCCGGGGCTATAGAAAAACAGGTTCTTGAAGTTACCGACGCCCTTGGAGTCCTTCAACGCTTTGCGCATCGCGTCGATGTCGTCCTGGTTGCTGGCGGGGTCGGACACGTACATGACGAAACCGGCATGCGAGCCATTGAGGAAGTACCGCCGGCGGAACAGGGTGGCGTTCTCGTTGAGCCAGGCCGACTGCAGGCTGCCGATGTAGTCCGGCACCCCGTAGATGCTCTGGTCGATATCCGGCTCGAGCAGGTGGATGACGCGGCCCCGGGGCAGCTCGACCCGGTCGATGTGATTCGGCACCCACCAGTAGCGGTCGGCGTGCTCGCCGCCTCGCCGCGTGTACTTGGCGCGCAGATGGCGGAACGGCAGCAGCTTGCCGAGCCGCCCTCGCACCTCTTCGAGGTAGCCGTTGCCGAATACCAGGTAGTCAAGGGCCAGGCCACTGAATGCCTGCCGGCCGAGCAGCGGGTGCGGCTTGAAAGTCCTGAGCAGGATGTTGCGTTTGACCTGGAGCGCGCTGCCGTGGTGAGCGGTCGCCCTGTACGACTTCGCCAGGATCTCGAGCGGAATGGGTGGTTCATACCACTCGTCAGGCGAGAGCCAGAGCCCCTCGTAGAACATGTCGCGCATCGACGTGACGGGCTCGGGGTCGCCGAAAGTGAACGCCTCGGCTTTCGGCGCGCTCGCCGCTGGCTGGTGACGGTACCCGGCCGGCAGGCGGATGCGGGGCTTGGCGGCTGTCTCGCTCATTCGGAAAACTCCACTAGTGATTGCGCGGTGCCCTCGGCAGGCCCGTCGATAGGTTCGCGGCTGAGTGCGTGCATGGTCGCCCACGCCAGGTCGGCGTGGCCCGTGGCCTTGCTCCGGCCGCTGGTGTACGTGAACTGCCGACCGCTGGCGGTCAGCTCCTTCTTGATCGCCATGAACGACTGGGCGAGATCCGACCAGCCGGCGTCGAATTCGAGCCGGCTCTTTCGCATGATCTGCTGAGCCTGCATCACCAGGCGGCCCTTGACCGCCGGGTCATAGCGGAACCTGACCAGCGTCGGGAACCACTTGGCGACGTGCTCGGCGACGGCCTCGCCCAGTCCGGTCACGTCGATGCCGATATGCTCAATGCGGTACCGCTCACAGAACCCCTTGATGAAATCGGCCTGTGCCTGATAGTCGGACCCCCTGAGCCGGTGACGCTCCAAGATCCGGTGCTTCTCGTCAGCCGTGCGCGCCGGCAGGATGACCACCAGCCCCGCGCCGTCGCCATCTTCGCCGGTGCCGGTCGGGTCATAGCCCAGCCAGACACCCCGGTCGCCGACCGGCCGAGGTGCGAACGGCCGGTAGTCGCTCCACACTTCCCAGCTGTCGACCATGCACGGGTGCACCATCGCCAGGGGAAACGCCGACTGGCTGTCGTCGACGAACTGGCACATGAGCAGGTTGGCGAATTCCTCGTCGCTGTACTCGAGGCGCAGCTGCTCGAGGTCGAACAAGTCACAGCCGCCGGCAATGGCGTCTTCCACCGTGACGATCTGCCGCCACTGCCCGTCCGGGCACGCCAGGCCCCGGGCCAGCGAGGAATGAGAAACGTCGAACTCTTCGCGCTCGGCTTTCTTCCGGCGCTTGTTGAACATCTCCCCCGACCAGAAGGGGTAGGCCTCGTGGCCCAGCGAGCTCGGCGTGCTGAAATAGGTCTGGCGCCATTTCTTGTGCATCGCCATGCCGCTGGTCACCTTGCGGAACTCGGCAAAGCGATGAATCCAGAAATATTCATCCAAGTAGACGTCGCCGTGATAACCCTGGGCGGTTTTGCTGTTGGTACCGAGGAAATGGAGCTCCGCGCCGTTGTCGAGCACCAACGGGTCGCCCTTGAGCTCGACGTCGGTCACCTCCTTCACGAACTGGATGATGTAGTTCTTGAAGATGTGCGCCTGCGCCTTACTCGCCGAGAGGAAGATCTTGTTTCGGCCGGTCTCCACAGCGTCGACGATGGCTTCTCGGGCGAAATACCAGGTGGCGCCAATCTGCCGCGACTTGAGGATGTTTCTGATCCGGTGCTTCTGCCCCGCCTCGTGCCACTCGACCTGGTACTCGAAGAGCGAGTCGAGGAACGCCGCTTTCAAGGCCTCGACCTGTTCCTCGTCGAGGTAGTTGCGCCGCGGCTTCCGCTTGCGCGGGGCTTCGTTCCTGGCATCGATGTTCGGGTTGAGATCCGACTCGCGCCCCGACTCATCGTATTTCCGCACCCGGGCCAGCCTCTCGATCTGTCGGCCCAAGAGGTCGATTTCCTTGTAGTCCTTGCCCTCCTTGTCGGGCTTGGCGATCAGCTGGACCAGGCGCGCCTCGAGCGTGTGCTCGACGCGCTCGGTCGGCGTTGCGTCCTCCCAGCGGTCGCGCGATTTCCAGCTGTGCACCGTGGCCGGCTTCTCGCCGATGAGTTCAGCGATACGGGCGACTCGCCAGCCCTGCCAGTACAAGTGGCGGGCTGTCAGCCGCGGGGATTCGATGGGGTCGGGGGGCATCGTAGTCATGGCGACAGCCTACCGCCGCGCCGCCACCTACTAAGGGTGGCGGTATTTGTGGGGGCCTGCCGTCACAAAGGCTTTCAGTTGAGGCGCGCGAACAAGCCACGGAACCTGACGGCAACATCAGACACCGCCAACCCAGCCGAGGAAGCCTCATGCTCTGGTTCCGAGTCGCCACCCAAGGCGCTACCACTGACGGCCGCGAGATCTCACGCGAGTGGATCGAGCAGATGGCCGCCAACTACGACCCGAAAAAGTACGGCGCTCGCGTCTGGATGGAGCACATGCGCGGGCTCTTCCACGACGGCCCGTTCGCCGCCCTGGGCGATGTCACCGGCCTGAAAGCCGAAGAGGTCGAGGATGGCAAGCTGGCCCTGTTCGCCGAGATCGACCCGACCGACCGGCTCAAGGAAATCAACCAGCAGCGCCAGAAGGTCTACACCAGCATCGAGGTCAATCCCTCGTTTGCGGACAGCGGCGAGGCCTACCTCGAAGGGCTGGCCGTGACCGACTCCCCGGCCAGCCTGGGCACCGACATGCTGCAGTTCTCCCGCAAGGCCGGAAAGGACTCGCCGCTGGCCGCCCGGAAGAAGCACCCGGACAACCTGTTCAGCGAGGCCGTCGAGATCGAGCTCGACTTCTCCGAAGGCACAAGCGAGGAAGAGCCCAAGGGCCCGACCCTAGCCGAGCGCGTGAAGGCCATGTTCAGCCGCCGCGACGCGAAAACGAACAAGGGCTTCGAGGCCTTCCGCAAGGAGCTGGAAGAGACGCTCGAGTTGTTCGTGCAGCGTTACCAGGACATGGCCGACGAGCTCGAAAGCCGCCCGACCGCCGAGGCCTTCGCCGAGCTCAAGGAAGCGCACGATGCCACCAAGGCCAAGCTCGACGAGATCTACACCAAGCTCGACAACACCCCCGATACGCCGCCCCGCGGAACCGCCACCGGCGGCGGTGACGCCGTACTGACTGACTGCTGATAAGGACCGCCGCCAATGCGCAACGATACCCGCATCGCCTTCAACCGCTGGAAAGAGCAGGTCGCCAAGCTCTCCGGCGTGCCCAGCGCCTCCGAGGCGTTCAACGTCGAGCCGTCTGTGCAGCAGACGCTCGAGTCGAAGATTCAGGAATCCAGCGAGTTCCTGGGTCGCATCAGCATCGTCGGCGTCGACGAGCTCAAGGGCGAAAAGCTGGGCCTCGGCATCAGCGGCCCGATTGCTGGGCGCACCGACGTCAGCCAGAACGACCGCACGCCGCGCGACCTGTCGACCCTCGACCCGCACGCCTACGAGTGCGTGTCGACCGAGTTCGACACCTACCTGCCGTGGAGCAAGCTCGACGCCTGGTCTCGCTTCCCGGACTTCCAGGTCCGCGTGCGCAACGCGATCATCCGGCAGCAGGCCCTCGACCGCATCATGATCGGATTCAATGGCACCAGTGCCGCCGCCGAGACTGACCGCCAGGCGAACCCCATGCTGCAGGACGTCAACAAGGGCTGGCTGCACCACTACCGCACCGATGCCGAGCAGCGCGTGCTGTCCGGAGGTGCCACCGCCGGCAAGATCGTCATCGGCGAGGCCGGCGACTACGCCAACCTCGACGCGCTGGTGTTCGACGCCGTCAACGAGCTGATCGACCCCTGGCACCGCGAGGACACCTCGCTGGTCGCGATCATGGGCCGCAAGATGCTCGCCGATAAATATTACCCGCTGATCCAGCAGCACGGCGAGACGCCCACCGAGGCCCGCGCCCTCGACATGATCATCAGCCAGAAGCGGGTGGGCGGGCTCGGCGCCGTGCGCGTCCCGTTCGTGCCCGACGGCACCATCCTGGTGACCAGCCTCGAAAACCTGTCCATGTACTGGCAGCGCGGCAGCCGTCGCCGCTACGTCAAGGACAAGCCCGAGCGCAAGCGGGTGGAGAACTACGAAAGCTCCAACGACGCATACGTCGTCGAGGACTACGGGTTCGGCTGCCTCATCGAAAACATCGAGTTCGCGGAGTAATCGAATGGTCAGCCCAGCCCGCAAGCACTACCAGCGCATCACCGCCGCGAAAGCGGCGGGTGATGCCCAGCCCGGCCGGCCTCAAACCGGCCAGCAATACGAGATCCACGCCGCCGCCCTGTGGGAAGCCCGCCAGGCGCTCAAGGGCATCAAGTCGGTCGAGAACAAGGTCGCTCGCAAGCGCGAGGTGTTGCCCCAGTTCGACGCCTACGTCGATGGCGTGCTCTCGTCCGGTAACGGCGCGCAGGATGACGTGCTGGTCACCATCATGCTGTGGCGTCTCGACGTCGGCGACATCGCCGGCGCCCTGGCCATCGCCGAATATGCCGTCAAGCACGGCCTCGACACCCCCGACCGCTTCGAGCGCGACACGCCGTCGCTCGTCGCCGAACAGGTCGCCGAGGAAGCCCTCAAGCAACTGCAGAACGCCAAGGGTGAGGGCGACGAGGTCGATCACGAAGCCGCCGCCCATCTCGCCATGCACCTGGTGCAGGCCGAAGCGCTGACCCGCGAGGCCGACATGCACGACCAGGTCAGGGCGAAATTGCACAAGGCCCTCGGCTACGCATACCGCGACAAGGGCAACAGCATCGACGAAGCGCTCACGCACCTGCGCCGCGCCCTCGAGCTCAACGACAAGGCCGGGGTCAAGCGCGATATCGAGCTGCTCGAACGCCAGGCCAAGCAACAGCAGAAGAACGAAGGCGGCCAGGCCAACGCCTGACCGCCCAACCGAGTCGCACGCCGACGCCAAGGGGGCGCCGGATTAGAGCAGATGCTCTCTCCTGGGTCATGCTCGACACCCGGCCCACCCCCTTCCTATCGAGGCCGCCATGTCACTCATCGCCGCGGGTTACAACACCGAGCCGGAAGCACCCGAGAAGATCGAGAACAACGGCTTCTGGCCTGAAATCGACCCCGCTGATTTTCGCAAGGCCGAGCGCATCCTCGAAGCCATTACCGCCGAGCGCGCCGAGTACGCCCTGCGCGCCGCCATGTCAGACATCAACCGCCAGCTGCGCACCTGGCAGGCCGAGCAGAAAGAGGCCGGCGCCGCCACCGTCGCCGACGTGGTGCCGCCCAGCTGGCAGGCCCCCGGCGTCTACCCGCTGCTGTACCGCCGCGCGGTCTACGCCACTGCCCACGCATCGTTGCTCGAGCGGTACCGCGAGGTATCAGCCACCAACGCCGGTGACGAGCGCGGCGAGGCCAAGAGCGAAGCGGCCGACGATTACCGGCGCGACGCCCGTTGGGCCGTCGCCGAGATCCAGGACCGCAACCACACCGTCGTGGAGCTGATCTAGTGCGCACCGTAAGGGCCCACCAGGGGGAAACCCTAGACCAGGTCTGCCACCGCATTCTCGGCAGCACCGCAGAAATAACCGAGCGAGCCCTGCGCCTCAATCCGGGCCTGGCAGAGCTCGGGCCGGTGCTACCAGAGGGCACGCCAATCAAGCTGCCCGACGCCGAGCCGACCACCCGTCGGCTCGACACCGTGCAGCTGTGGACATAACGCAGAGGAACACCATGGCCGAGCCCAACACCGCCACCGCCGCCGCCACCGCTACGCTAACCGCCGCCCTGATCGGCATCCTGCCGGGCATCGATGCCAACGCCATCGTCGGCGCCTTCTGTGGCGCCTCGCTGTTCGTTATCAGCGCCAAGGACCTCGGCGTCCTGGCGCGAGTCGCCTATCTGCTGATCAGCTTCTGCATCGGCTACCTGGGCGGCCCGGCCATGCTCGGCAGCGTGCTCGAGCACTCGGCCGTCGCCGCCTTCATCATGTCAGCCGTCACCGTAACCGCCGGGCTACGGGCCATTGAAGGCGTGAAAACGCTGGACCTAAAGGCCTGGCTAGGAGGCCGCAAGTGAACGCCGCAGAGCTCATCATCGTGGGCGCCGCCCTGGTGATCATCGTGCGCCTGCTCACCTTCCGTCGCCGGGGCCAGCGCGTGCGCCGCGGCATTTCCGTCGCCGCCTGGCTGCTCATCTCGGCCAGTGCCTGGCTGATCGCCAGGATTGTAACCGCCGGACACCCCGACGCCTGGTGGTTCGCCCTAGCCATGGCCGCCATTGCCGCCCTGGTGCTGCGCGCCGGCGGCAACCTCGCCCACCTGTTCCGCACCCGCCGGAGGCAATGAACATGGCGCACCCGCTCAAGCCCGCCGCCACCCAAGTCAAGTCGCTGTTCATTTCCGCCGGTCATAGCGACAGCGACCCGGGCGCCGTCGGCCACGGTCACACCGAGGCCGATATCGTGCTCGAGTTCCGCGACCTGCTCGCCGCCTACCTGCGCGGCAAGGTGCTGTTCGACAAGGACGGCCAGCCGGGGCAGAACCTGCCCCTGGTCGAAGCCATCGGCGCCGCCAAGTCGCACGAGGTGGCCGTCGAGTTCCATTGCAACGCCTTTGCAAACCCGGCCGCCACCGGGGTGGAAACCCTCAGCAGCGGCGAGCATTACCCGCTTGGCAATGCCATCTGCCAGGCCGTTAGCGAAACCCTCGGCATCCCCAACCGCGGCGCCAAGGGCGAGTCCAGCGGGCAGCACAGTCGCCTCGGCTTCATCGCTAGGGGCGGCGGCATCATCGTCGAGCTGTTCTTCATCACCAACAAGAGCGACCTCGCCAAGTACATCGCCAACCGCCGGCGCCTGGTCGAGGCGGTCGGCAACGTGCTGATCGAGGCCGTTTGCGCCGACAACTACGACGAGGCCGCATGACCAAGCTACGCCTTGCCGGGCTCGCCCTGTTGCTGGTGGTCACCGCCGCCGGCAGCTGGCAGGCCCGCGGCTGGCTCGAAGACAGTCACCGGCTCACCGCCGAGCGCGCGGCCCGACAGGCCATCGACGCCGCCTTCGCCCGCGAAAGCGAGATCGCCGCCGGCGTCGAGGCCAGGCTCGCCGAGCTCGAGGCCAGCGAGCGCGTCATCGATCGAGGATTGATCCGTGAAATCGAGAAGCCGATTTATCGCAACGTTTGCCTTGGCGATGACGCTGTCCGCCTGCTCAACGACGCCGCCGCCGGCCGCGCCCCTGATTCAGCAGAGCTTGATGCAGCGCTGCCCCGAGCAGCTGCCCCCGCTGACTGACGGCACCGGCGGCGATGTCGCCCTCACCATGTCCAGCTGGGCCAGCCAGTACCACCGCTGTGCCACCAGGCATAACGGTCTGGTCGACGCCATCGAGGAACGCCAATGAGGAAACTGCAAAGCCTGCGAGAGCACCTGGTGGCCAGCGTGCCCGGCATTCGCGGCAACCCCGACAAGCTGCTCACCTTCATCGAAGACGGCGCCATCCAGTTCCACCGCGGCGAGCACCTCTCGCACCAGTACCGCATCCCGGTCAAGATCGTGCTCACCGACCAGAGCGGCGACATCGACACAGTCATGATTCCGCTGCTGCAGTGGCTGTCGCACTACCAGCCCGACCTCGACCCGGACGAAGCCGTCCGCTTCCAAGCCGAGCTGCTCGACAGCCGAAGCTGGGATCTCGCTATCGAGGTCACGCTTACCGAGCGCGTCGTCGCCAAGGTCAACTGCGAAACCGGCCGCATCGAGAGCGAGCACCGCATGCCCGAGTACCCCATCGAGGCATGCCCGGCCAAGCACTGGGAGCTGCACGTAAAGGCCCCGGGCCAGGACGATCACGAGCTCGCCGCCGAGTGGGATTCGCCCGATGGATAACCTGCGCGACCTCGAACGCTGGGCCGAGCCGCTGCTCGCCCGTCTCACGCCGGCCGCCCGCCGGCGCCTGGCCCGCACCATCGCCACCGCCCTGCGACGCCGCCAGCGCGAGCGCATCGCCAGCCAGCGCAACCCCGACGGAACCCCGTTCGAGCCTCGCAAGCCCCAAGCCCGCAACCAGCGCGGTGCCATTCGACGCATGCCCATGTTCACCAAAATCCGCCAGGCCCGGCACCTGCGCGCCCGCGCCGACCCCAACAGTGCCGAGGTCGGCTTCCTCGGTCGCGTCGCCCGCATTGCCCGGGTGCACCAGGAAGGACGCCGCGACCGCGTCCAGCCCGGCGGCCCGGTGCACGACTACGCCCAACGCGAGCTGCTCGGCTACAGCGACGCCGACCGGCGCCTCATCCGCGACCTGCTCATCCAGAGCCTGACCGGTGATTTGTGACGCCGCCGCCCCACAACAGCGCCCGCTAGAGTCCCGCCAGCATTCGGGAAAGCATGGGCGCCATGAACAACGTCGCCGAACTACTCCGCCTGCTGCACAACCTCATTCGCACCGGCACCGTGGCCGAAGTCGACCACGGCGCGCCGGGCGAAAGGCCGCCCCGCGTGCGCGTGCAATCCGGCGAGCTGCTCACCACCTGGCTGCTGTGGGCCGTCGGCCGCGCCGGCGCCACGCGCGACTGGAACCCGCCCACCGTTGGCGAGCAGGTCATCGTGTTTTCGCCAGGCGGCGACCTCGCCGGCGGCATAGTCATGCCAGCCATGTACCAGCTCGAGCACCCGGCGCCGAGCAACGATCCGGCCCTCATCGGCCGCTGGTACCCCGATGGCACTCGCGTCGAGTACGACCACGAGAACAACCGGCTGCTGATCCACTGCGTCGGCGACATCCACCTCGAGGTGGAAGGCAACCTCACCGCCACCGTCGGCGGAAACATGGCGGCCGAGGTGGCCGGCGTGGCCAAGGTCAACGCCGAGAGCATCCACCACAACGACGGCAGCCCCGTCGTGACCACCGCCCACGTCTGCCACTTCACCGGCAACCCGCACGGCGACGGGTCCAGCACAGTAACCGCGGGGAAATAGGCCATGGCACTCAGCAAGGGGCAGCTCAAGAGCCGCATCGTCAGCGAGATGCAAAGCCAGGGGGCCACCGCCACCGGCGAACACTCATGGGTCAACCGCATGGCCGAGGCCATCGCCAACGCCGTCGTCGACGAGATCCAGCAGAACGCTGAAGTGCCGGTCACTAGCGGCAGCTCGGCCGGAACCTACGGGGTGGAATGACATGTCAGGAATGAGCGTCACGACCGGCCGCGCCCTCGACGACATCAAGCATATCCAGCAGAGCGTGCGCGACATCCTCACCACCCCGCTGGGCTCCCGCGTCATGCGCCGTGACTACGGCTCGCTACTGCCCGACCTGATCGACGCCCCGCTCAATGACGCCACCCTGCTGCAGGCCTACGCCGCCAGCATCATGGCCATCATCCGCTGGGAGCCTCGCATCCGCGTCACCGCCGTTCGCCGCCAGGTCAGCACCGCCCAGCCCGGCGCCGCCGTGCTTGAGATCGAAGGCCAAACCCGCGCCGGCGACCCGGTGCAGCTCGAGGTGCCCATCACATGACCGACGCCATCGACCTCTCGCGGCTGCCGCCGCCGACCATCATCGACGAGCTGGATTTCGAGGCGATCCTCGCCGAGCTCAAGGCCGACCTGCTCGAGCGCTCGCCCGAGGTCGCCGACGTGCTCGACCTCGAGAGCGAGCCCCTGGTCAAGCTGCTCGAGGTGGTCGCCTATCGCGAGCTCATCCTGCGCGCCCAGCACAACGAGCGCCTGCGCGCCCTGCTGCTGGCCTACGCCCGCGGCCCCGAGCTCGATCATATCGGCGTCACCTACTACCTGACCGAGCGCCTCGAGCTCGACCCCGGCGACCCCGAAGCCGTGCCCCCGGTACCGCCCACCATGGAAAGCGACGACGACTACCGTCGACGCATCCTGCTCGCCTTCGACGGTTGGAGCACCGCCGGGCCCGAGCGCTCCTACGTCTACCACGCCCTCGGCGCCGACCCGCAGGTCAAGGACGCCACCTCGATCACGCCCGCCCGGGGCGAGGTACTCATCACCGTGCTGTCACGCGAAGGCAACGGCGAGGCCAGCCCCGAGCTCATCGAAGCCGTGCAAGACGCCACCAACGACGAATGGGTCGCACCGCAAACCGACTTCGTCACCGTGCAGGGCGCCACGATCAACGCCTATCAGTCGATTGCCGAGCTCGAGGTCTACCCGGGACCGGACCCGGAAATGGTCCGCGAGGAAGCCGAAAAGCAGGTCAATGCCTGGGTCGAAGAGCAGCACCGCCTCGGGGTCACCATCGTGCGCGACGCCCTGCTCGCCAGGCACTACGTCGAAGGTGTGCGCCGGGTCAATCTCATCTCGCCCGCTGCCGACATCGTCTGTGAGCCCACCGAGGCCCCCTTCGCGGACGCCGTGGAGGTGACGCTTGGCTGAATCCCTGCTGCCGCCCAGCCGCACCCGCCTTGAGCGCGATGTCGAGCAGACCACCGCCCGCATCGAGCACGCCACGGCACCGTTCCAACACCTGTGGAACGCCTGGGAGTGCCCGCTCCACCTGCTGCCCTGGCTCGCCTGGGCGCTCGGCGTCGACGAGTGGTCGAACAGCTGGCCCGAGAACCGCAAGCGCCAGGTCGTGGCCACTGCCCTGCAGGTCCGCCGCCGGGCCGGCACCCGGGGCGCCGTGCGCACCGCCGTCGAGGCCCTCGACATCGAGGGAATCGAGTACAGCGAGTGGTATCAGTACGACGGCGAGCCCTACAGCTACCGCATCAGCGCCACGCTCGAAGAGCGCGGCATGAGTCAGGAGGAATACGAGCAGCTCGTGCGCGTCATCCGTCGCGCAGGGCGCCTGTCCGCCTGGCTGGATCCGGTCGGCTTCAAGCTGCAAGCCCGGGGCCGGCCGAGTCACGCCCAAGTCACGCTGTCGGGCCAGCACATCGAGCTGCGCCCTTACCGGGTCACCAGTCGCCAGCAGCGCAACACCGTCCACCAGGTCGCCGCCGCCAGGGCGCTCAGCACCACCGAGCTGCGCCCCTACCGCATCACCCATCGCGAACAGCGGCACGCCCTTGGCGTCGGCGCCGCCCTGCGCAGCCTGATCAATATCACCGCCCGGCCCTTCGCCACGCACCAGGTCGCCGTCCAGTCGCTGCAGCGCTGGGGCATCACCACTCGGGCCGTGGTCACAGCCACGGTTTACCCGCAATAACGGGAGAGCAAGAGCATGAATGAGTTCTACACGGTACTGACGCAGGTCGGGCTCGATAAGGACGCCGCCGCCCGGGCCGGCGGCCCACCTATCGCGCTGGCCACCATCCACGCCGGCGACGGCGGCGGCCCCGACTACTACGACCAGTACGACCGAGATGCCCTCGAGGCGCTCGTCGATCTCGTCAACGAGGTCTGGTCGGCACCGCTGAACAATCTCGAAACCGACCCCGAAAACCCCAACTGGGTCATCGCCGAAGGCGTCATCCCGGCCGACGTCGGCGGCTTCATGGTGCGCGAGGTCGGGATCAAGGATACCGACGGCGACCTCATCGCCATCGGTCGCTTCCCCGCCACCTACAAGCCGAACCTCACCGACGGCGCCGCCCAAGATCTTCTGCTGCGCAACATCATGGAGGTCAGCAACGTCGAGTCGGTCACGCTCGAGGTAGACCCGGCCGTCGCGCTCGCCTCGCAGAGCTTCGTCAAGCAATACGCCGAGCAGTACATCGGCGAGCTGCTCGAGGAAGAGGACCCCGCCAAGGCCCTGGCCTCGAAGGGCTACACGCACGACTACGTCGGCGAGCGCCTCGACACCACCGACCCGGTGACCGAAACCCGCTACAAGCTGGTCATCGTCGACGGCGCCCTCGCCATGGAGGAAATCTAATGTACGGCTACCCCCCGACCATCAACACCCGCCACGACGTCGAGTATCTCGTCGGCTACCTCGGCAGCAAGTGGGCCACCGAGGCCAACATCGAGCGCGGCCTCAACTTCCTGCGCGGCCTGCGCGACAACACGCACGCCTTCGTCTTCGACCGCGTGCTCGAGGAAGGCGAGCAGCCCGACGGCGACGAGCCCGACTATCGCGTCATGGAAGACGAGGACGGCCAGCGGCACCAGTACCGCCTCGAAGAGAACCCGCGCGCGCCCATCTTCCACCTCGGCTTCACCGTGGCCGAGATCGACGCCCTGATCGAAACCATTGAGGGAGCACAGTAATGGCAACCGGTGACAAGCTGATCATCCCGGCCCAAGCGGCCGGCTTCTACTCGCTGTTCGGTCACATCGAGAAGGGCAGCGGCGACACCCTCAACCTGCCCGAGGGCATGCTCAACATCGGCGGCAACACCAAGGGCTATCTGCTCGAGCCCGCCACCGACTGGGACCCGGTCGCCAACAGCGACGGCAGCTTCGCCGCCCTGGCCATGGGCGACGACGTCTACCTCTATGCCGTCCAGCACGCCAGCGGCATCGCCCAGTGGGTCGCCTCGAAGAACAGCACCGTGCCCACCGGCTACACCGCCGACAACAGCCGCAAGGTTGGCGGCTTCCACTACGGCCGCGTGCGCCCCCTGGCCGACGCCTACAGCGCCGGGGCCAGCCTGCCCGTGCAAATCGTGCCCAACAGCTGCTGGGATCTGCGTCACCGCCCGAAGTGCGACCCCACCGGCATGGTCGAGGTCATCCCCGGCCGCCTCTGGTGCGACATCTACCTCGCCAGCGAGGACGGTACCGCCTGGCCCAACACCGTGCCGGTCTCCCGCTACGATGCGGTGCCGCTCTCCGGTACCGAGGGCTACTCCCGCCTCGACTACTCGCGCCTGGTGCGCAATGCCGGCAAGCGCCTGCCCGGCTACAGCGAGTTCCTCGCCTTCGCCTACGGCGTGCCGCAAGGGGCAGTCGGCGGCAGCTCGCGCATCAACACCGGCCAGCACGGGCCCTACGGCTTCGAGTGCGTCTCCTGCCTCAACGTCGACCAGCCCAGCGGCAACCTCTACCAGCAGAGCTCGCACTACTATGACCGAGACACCGGCACGGTCTGGAATAACGACCTGAACACCGGCAAGGACTCGGCCCACGATCACGGCCAGTGGTACGGCGGGCAGTTCCGCACCGCATTCCTAGGCGGCTACTGGACGATTGGCGCCGTGGCCGGCGCCCGCTGCGTGTCCCTGTACTACACTCCGTGGTTTGTGACTAGCAGCGTTGGCGTCCGGGCCGTCTGCGATTCTCTGTAATCTGTTATCTGGAGATCTGTTTTCCAATGCGGGATTTCGCCCTCTACGAGAAGCTCAACGACCTGTCGGTCTGGCTCTTTCCGATAGTCGATCGCTTCCCGAAAGCCGAGAAATTCGCCCTCTGCACCGAGATCAAGAACAGCGTGCATCGAATGATTCGGCACACCATTCGGGCCCAGAAATCCCGCGACAAGCTGAGGTGGCTCTTTGAGGCCGACGTCGAGCTCGAAACGCTCCGGCATTTCGTGCGACACGCCTACGCGCGGCGCTTCATCAGCGCCAAGCGCCTCAAGGTGGCCACCGAACACATCGCCGAAGTCGGCCGCATCATCGGCGGCCTGATCAAGCGATTCAAAGGGGCAAGGCCGTAGGCGGCAACTGGACGAATGGCGCCGAGGCCGGCGCCCGCTGCGTGAACCTGAACAACAATCCGTGGAATGTGAATAGCAACAATGGCGTCCGGGCCGTCTGCGACCCCTAGGGTTGGCACCGACAGCCGCTGATCAAGGTCACGGCTGCAAGCGATCCATCAAGGAATCGGGGCCTTGCTCCCCGTCAGGGAAGGCGAAAGATCAACCGGCGGCGCGGCGAGTAAGCCAACAGGCTGAAAGTGGCGCCGCCACTCTTTTGGCACCTAAGGAGTCATCATGCCGAGGACGGCAAAGCACCTCTGGGAACACGTCATCAGCTGGGAAAATCTCGTCGAGGCCTACCACGAAACCCGCAAGGGCAAGCGCTACAAGCCCGAGGTCATGCGCTTTCACCGGCGCTGGGAAGAAGAGATTCTCAACATCCATAACCACCTGGTGTGGGAGAGCTGGCAGCCCAAGCCCTTCACCGCCTTCACCGTCTTCGAGCCCAAGGTCAGGCTCATCGAAGCCCCGGCCCTCACCGACCGCATCGTGCACCACGCCCTGCATCGCGTCGTCGAGCCACTCTTCGAGCGCCGCTTCATTCATCACAGCTACGCCTGCCGCAAGGGCAAGGGCACCCACGCCGCCACCACCGCCGTGCAAGGCATGCTCAGGCGCGCGCAGGCCAAGTGGGGCCGCGTCTACGTCCTGCAGGGCGACATCGCCCGCTACTTCCCCAGCATCGACCAGCACCGCCTGATTCGGCAGCTCGAGCGCGTCATCGGCGACCGCCGCGTGCTCGAGCTCTGGAAGCGCATCATCTTCGCCCAAGGCGCCGACGGCGTCGGCCTGCCCATCGGCGCCCTGACCAGCCAGCTCGCCGCCAACGTCTACCTCGACGTGCTCGACCACTACGTCACCGACGATCTCGGCTTCGGCTTCTACGCCAGGTACATGGACGACTGGGTCATCATGGGCCCCGACAAGGCCCAGCTCTGGCGCCTGCTCGAACACCTCACCCTCTGGCTGGACGACGAGCTCGGCCTCGTCATCAACCCCAAGAGCACCGTCTACCCGGCCGCCCAAGGCATCGACTTCGCCGGCTATCGCACCTGGACCACCCACGTCCTGCCGCGCAAGCGCAACGTCACCGCCGCCCGGCGGCGCATGCTCGGCCTCGTCAACGGCTACCACGCCGGCCGCGTCACCGCCGAAGAGATCGCCGCCAGCTGGGCATCCTTCGCCGGCTACACCAAGCACTGCCAGGCGGCACGCACCCGCGCGGCGATTGCCGAAGAGATCCGCCAGGCGGCTGAGGCCCCGCCCATTTTGTGACGCCGCCGCCCCACAACAGCCGCCGCTAGCCGACCACCAACGCGCGCGGCACCGTGACGACAGAACCGCCCAGCCATAGCCCTGCAGGAGCCACCACATGGCCGAATACCATCACGGCGTCCGCGTCGTCGAGATCAACGAAGGCACTCGCCCGATTCGGACAGTGTCCACCGCTGTCATCGGCCTGCTCGCCACCGCACCGGAAGCCGCCGCCGCCGTGGCCGCCGCGCTCACCCTCGAATTCCAGAACAGCAACAGCGGCGTCACCTTCACCGCCGTCACGGCGGGCCGCGCCGGCAACAACCTGCGCGTCCGCTACCGCGACCCCGGCGAGGCCGAAAGCGCCCTCACCGTCACCGTGCGCGACGGGCAGGACATCTCCATCCGCCTGGCCACCGACATCGACGGCGAGATCATCACCACCGCCGAAGACATCGTCACCGCCATCAACGGCGACGCCGACGCCAGCGCCCTGGTCGAAGCCGCAGCCGCCGGTACCGGCGCCGGGCTGGTCGCGCCGCGCAGCTACACCAACCTCACCGGCGGGCAGGACGAACCGTTCCCCCTCGGCGAGCCGGTGCTCGTCACCGACCCGTACCGCGCCAAGGACCAGGCCGGTACCGAGGGCACGCTCGCCCGCGCGCTCGATGCCATCACCGACCACACCCGCACGCTCATGGTCGTGATCCGCGTCGAAGAGGCCGAAGACGACGCCAACGCCACCAAGGCCAACATCATCGAGGCCATCCCCAAGCTGCTCACCGCCGAGCAGGCCGTCGGCGTCAAGCCGCGCATCCTCGGCGTGCCCGAGCTCGACGACGCCGACGTCACCGCCGAGCTCGTCGGCGTGGCCCAGAAGCTGCGCGCCTTCGTCTACGCCTACGCCCGCGGCGCCCAGACTATCGAAGAGGCCGCCGCCTACCGCGACCAGTTCGGCGCCCGCGAGGTCATGATCGTCTGGCCCGAGTTCACCGGTTTCGATACCGCCACCGAATCCACCCGCAACCTCTCGGCCGTCGCCCGGGCCCTCGGCCTGCGCGCAAAGATCGACCAGGAAACCGGGTGGCACAAGACACTCTCCAACGTCGCCGTCAATGGCGTCACCGGCATCAGCCAGCCCGTGCACTGGGATCTACAGGACCCCAACACCGATGCCGGTTACCTCAACGCCAACGAGGTCACCACGCTCATTCGGCGTGACGGCTTCTGCTTCTGGGGCTCCCGCACCTGCTCGAGCGACCCGCTCTTCGCGTTCGAGAACTACACCCGCACCGCGCAGGTCCTGGCCGACACCATTGCCGAAGCGCATATGTGGGCCGTCGACAAGCCCATGCACCCCAGCCTGGTCAAGGACATCATCGAGGGCATCAACGCGAAGTTCCGCGAGCTCATCCGACGCGGCTACATCCTCGGCGGCGAAGCCTGGTTCGATCCCGAGCTCAACAGCCCCGAAGTGCTCAAGGATGGGCGGCTCTTCATCGACTACGACTACACGCCGGTGCCCCCGCTGGAAAACCTCATGTTCCAGCAGCGCATCACCGACCGCTATCTGCTGGACTTCGCCGACCGCGTCGCCGCCGCCTGATAGGAGAGAGACATGGCACTCCCCCGCATCCTGAAAGACTTCAACTTGTTCGGCGACGGCAACAACTGGCAGGGCCAGATTCCGTCGCTCACCCTGCCCGAGCTCTCGCGCCGCGTCGTCGAGTTCGAGGGCGGCGGCATGGATGGCGCCGTCGAGATCGACCAGGGTCAGGAAATCATCGAGTTCGAATGGAACGCCGGCGGCCTGATCGGCGAGATCTTCGACACCTACGGCAGCCCCATCCACGACGCCGCGATGCTCCGCTTCGTCGGCTCCTACGAATCCGACGAGGATGGCCTGGTCATCCCGGTCGAGATCGTCGTGCGCGGCCGGCATAAGACCATCGCCATGGGCGAGGCCAGCAAGGGCGAGAACAACCAGAAGACCATCACCACCACCTGCACCTACTACAAGCTCGTGATCGACGGGCAGGAAAAGATCGAGATCGACCTGCCGGGCTACGTGTTCCGCGTCAACGGCGAGGATCGCCTCGCCGAGCGCCGCCAGGCCCTCGGCCTGTAAGGCACCCCAGTCAACCAAGCATCACCCGCCCCACCCGGGGCGGGCCCTAGCGCCAAAGAAAGACTCAGGAGAGAACCACCGTGGAAGAGAAAAACCAGGAAACCACCGAGACCGCCAACGTCGCACCGCTGCCCCAAGTGCCGACCGAAACCGTCGAGCTCGACACCCCGCTCACGCGCGGCAAGCAAACCGTCGCCAAGATCACCGTCCGCAAGCCTCTCTCGGGCGCTCTGCGCGGCGTCAACCTGGTCGACGTCATGCAGATGGACGTGCTCGCCCTCACCAAGGTGCTGCCCCGCATCACCGACCCGGCGCTCACCGAGGCCGAGATCCGCAACATGGACCCCGCCGACCTGGTGCAGCTGGGCACGGCCGTGTCGGGTTTTTTGCTGCCGAAGCGGGCCAGGGAGGAAGCGTAGGCCTGCCCGCCAACGTAGACGAGGCGATGGCCGACCTGGCCCTCGTCTTTCACTGGGGGCCGGCAGAGATGGCCCCCATGGAACTGACAGAGCTCGTCGAGTGGCGCGAGCGAGCTCGCAAGCGGCATGAGACGCCCAAGCAACCCCCGCGCCGCAGATAGGGAGCGCCGATGTCCCGGAACCTTCGACTGCAAGTCATCATGGGGGCGGTCGACCGGGTCACTCGGCCGCTTCGCAAGATCAACCAGGGAAGCCGCCAGGTCGCCCAGAACCTGCGAGCCACGAAAGAGCAGCTCAGCCAGGTCAACCAGCAGCAGAAAGACGTCAGCGGGTACCGCCGCACCAACATCGCCCTTCGTGAGAACGTCCGCGCCCTGCGCGACGCGCGCTCGCGTCAGCACCAGTACACCCAGCAGCTCGAGCAGCAGCGCAACGCGCATGTCAACGTCAAGTCGGGGCTCACCGCCGCCCGCCGCGAATATGACCGCCTGGCCCGGGCCGTCACCAACGCACGCCAGCCCAACGCCCAGCTATCGGCAGAGCTCGATCGCGCCCGCGTGCGACTCGAGGGGCAGCAGCGCGCCTTCGACCAATCGACCCGGGCCATTCGTCAGTATCGCGACCGCACCCGGCACGCCGACGAGCAGGTAAAGCAGCTCACCCGCACCCACGCCACCAACACCGAGCGCCTCGCCGGGTTACGCCAGCGCCTCGACAACGCCGGCATCAGCACCGACAACCTCGGGCGAAGTGCCCGGCAGCTACGCCAGCAGGAAAGCCAGCTCAACGCCACCCTCGAGCAGCAGCAGCAGCGCCTTAACCGGGTCGCTGCCCAGCAGCGCCGCCTCACCGAGGCCCGCGAACGCCACCAGCGGGCCATGGGCAACATCGGCCGCATGCAAGGCGTCGGCGCCGGCATGTTCGGCAGCGGCCTCGCCAAAGGCTTCATGGCACAGCGCCTGCTGACCCCCGGCGTCAGCTGGGCCGAGCAGATGAGCACCCTGCAGGCCGTCGGCCGCTTCACCGCCGACGATGATCGCTATCAGGCCCTGCGCGCCCAGTCTCGCGAGCTCGGCGGCTCCACCGCGTTCAGCGCGACCGAGGTCGGCGGCGGGCAAGAGTTCCTGCTGCGCGCCGGCATGTCGGCGGAAGCCATTCAGGCCTCGATGCGCGACGTGCTCGACCTGGCCCTCGCCAACAACACCGAGCTCGCCCGCGCCGCCGATATCGCCTCGAACATCGCCGGTACCTTCAAGGTCGACATGGAAGCCGAGGGCGCCATGGCCCGGGTCGCCGATATCCTCTCGGGCACCGCCAGCCGGGCGAACGTGAACTTGGAGATGCTCGGCAACACCATGAAGTACCTGGGCGGCGCCGAGGATCTCCAATTGACCATGGAGCAAGCCGCGGCGATGGCCGGCATGCTCGGCAACATCGGCATCCAGGGCAGCCAGGCCGGTACCACCATGCGCGCCATGATGAACCGCCTGACCAACCCGGCGAAGAAAGGCGCCGCCGCCATCGCGACCATTGGCCTCGAGGTCGCAGACGCCAACGGCAACATGCGCGCCATGCCCGATATCCTGCGCGATATCAGCACCGCCACCGCCGACCTCGGCAACGTCGAGCGGAAGGCCGTCATGCAGGATATCTTCGGCGCCGAGGCCGGCAGCGGCATGGCCGAGCTCGTCAACGCCATGGGAGAAGGCCAGCTCGACGAGATCCTGCGCGCCCTGGGCGACAACTACGGCGAGAACGCCCAGATGGCCAGCACCATGGCCGACAGCATCGCCGGCGACCTCAAGAACCTGCGCAGCGCCTGGGAAGAAGTCGGGATCTCGATCACCGACACCAATGACGGGCCGCTGCGCGATCTCGTGCAGAGCGTGACCGGCGCGCTGCGTTGGATCGCCGAATGGATCAAGGCCAATCCCGAGCTTGCCAGCACCATCGCCAAGGTCGCCGGCGGCTTGATCCTGCTGACCACCGTCGGCGGTGCGCTGACCATGATGCTCGCCTCGATCCTCGGGCCGTTCGTTATCATGCGCCACGCCCTCACCATGATCGGCATCCGCAGCATGGGCCTCGGCAAGGCGTTTGCCTGGCTGGCCAAGGCCGCGCTTCCCGCCCTGGTCGCCGCGTTCAAGGCAATGGGCGCTGCCGTGCTCGCCAATCCCATTCTCGCCGTGGTGGCCGCCCTGGCCATGGCCGGGCTCTACGTCTGGCAGAACTGGGAAACCCTCGGGCCCAAGTTCGCCGCGCTCTGGCAGGGCATCCGCGAAGGCCTCGGCGCCGCCTGGGAAGGCATCAAGGCCGCGTTCGAGGGCGGCATTGCCGGCGTTACCCGCCTGCTGATCGACTGGTCGCCGCTGGGCATCCTGTGGCGCGGCATCAGCACCGCCCTGGGCGCTCTCGGCGTCGAGCTGCCCACCACGCTCAGCGACCTGGGCGGGGCCATCATCGACGGCATGATCAGCGGCATCACCGGCGCCCTCGGCCGCCTGCGCGAGGCCGTCACCGGCATGGGCGGCAGCGTCATCGGCTGGTTCAAAGAAACCCTCGGCATCAACAGCCCGTCGCGCATCTTCGCCGAGTTCGGCGGCAACCTGCTCGAGGGCCTGGTCAACGGCATCGACGAGAAGTGGCAGGCCCTCAAGGATGCCATCGGCAACACCGCCGGCGCCGTCACCAACTGGTTCAAGGAAAGGCTCGGCATCAACAGCCCGTCGCGCGTCTTCGCCGAGCTCGGCGGCCACACCATGGACGGCTACCAGCAGGGCCTCGAGCGCAGCGAGCGCGGCCCCCTGGGCGAGCTCGCCGACTTCGCTAAGCGGCTCACGCTGGCCGGTGCCGGCTTCGCCCTGGGCGGCGCCTCGGCCGCCGCCGGCACGCTCGACGCCGGCCGCATCGCCGACGTGCCCATCGATACCCGCCCGCCGCTGTCGGCAGCAGCCGGCGGCACAGGCATCACCATCCATGGCGGCATCAACATCGAGATCAACGCCGCGCCCGGCATGGATGAGCAGGCCCTCGCCCGTTACGTCAACGCCGAGGTGCAGCGCGCCATCGAGCGCGCCGCCCGCGACCAGGCCGCCCGGCAGCGCAGCGCCTTCCACGACAACGACTAGGAGAACACCCCATGATGATGGCCTTCGGCATGTTCGTCTTCGGCCTCGGCACCGCCAGCTATCAGGAGCTGCAGCGCCGTACCGCTTGGCGCCACGCCCCGCAAGGGCGCGTCGGCCGCCGCCCGGCCCGGCAGTTCCTCGGCCCGGCCGACGACACCATCACGCTCACCGGCACCCTGCTGCCGCACTTCACCGGCGGGCAGCAGAACCTCGACCGCCTGCGCGACATGGCCAACGTCGGCGCCGCCTGGCCGCTGATCGAGGGCAACGGCACCTTCTACGGCCTCTACGTCATCGATGACATGAGCGAGCGCAAGAGCCACCAAACCCGCGACGGCAGCGCCCAGATGATCGAGTTTGACATCACTCTGCAGCGCGTCGATGAGGATCGCGGCGACCTGCTCGGCAGCCTGGGCAACATGGGCGCCCGCGCGCTCAGCGGGGCCATGGCATGAGCGCCTGGTATGCTCAGCAGCAGGGCCGCCCGGCCCGGGTGCCCGGCTACCGCCTCACCCTGGCCGGCCAGCGCATCAGCCCCGAGCTCGGCGCCCGGCTGCAGTCGCTGCGCCTCACCGACCGGCGCGGCCTCGAGGCCGACCAGCTCGACATCGTGCTCGAAGACCACGACGGCCGCCTCGACCTGCCGCCCCGCGGCGCCGAGCTGCAGCTCGCCCTCGGCTGGCAGGGCGAAGGCCTTATCGATCGAGGCACCTACATCGTCGATGAGGTCGAGCACTCGGGCAGCCCCGATACCCTCACCATCCGCGCGCGCAGCGCCGACATGCGTGAGGATCTGCCCGGCAAGCGCTCCCAGAGCTGGGACAGCCTCACCGTGCGCGACATCATCTCCACCATTGCCGAGCGCCACGACCTCGAGCCCAAGGTCGCCGACCAGCTGGGCGGCATCCGCGTCAATCACATCGACCAGACCGACGAGTCAGACATGCACTTCCTGACGCGCCTGGCCGAGCGCTACGACGCCGTCGCCACCATCAAGGCCGGTAACCTGCTGTTCGTCGCCGCCGGCCAGGCCACCACCGCCAGCGGCCTCGAAATCTCGCCCATCCAGCTGCGCCGCCAGGCCGGCGACATGCACCGCTACACCGTCACCGACCGCGACGCATTCACCGGCGTCAAGGCCTACTGGAACGACACCGCCCACGCCAAACGCGAAGAGGTCATCGCCGGTACCGAGGAAAACCTCAAGGCCCTGCGACCCACCTACGCCAGCGAGGAAGACGCCCTCGCCGCCGCGCAGGCGGAATGGCAGCGCATCCGCCGCGGCGGCGCCCAGTTCACGCTGGATCTCGCCGAGGGCCGGCCGGACCTCTATCCCGAAACGCCCGTCTGGCTCATCGGCTGGAAGCCCCAAATTGAGGCCACCCCCTGGCTGATCGTCGAGATAAGCCACGAGCTCAACGACACCGCCCTCACCACTGCCCTGCAGATGGAAGTGCGCAACACCGACGCCGCTGCGCCGTATTAGCGAAGCGGCTAGAATGCAGGGGCCAGCAGCCAGGAGGGAGCGCCATGCAGCGCAGAATGACCGACGCCGAGATCATCGCCGGATTAAAAAAGCGGCCTCTCGACAAATACGCCAGAGAGGCCGCTCGTAGGCTGGAAGAGTTGACCGGGGCTACTGCTCGGTCAGCGCATCCCGAAGGGTCCAGAGCTCGATAGCCTGGTCGCCGAGGTAGGCGCGAACGTGCGCCTTGCCCGTGAAGGTCTGGCGAATGACGGAAACCGGGACGCCCTCGCGGGGAACAAAGCACCCGTTGCTCATCAAATAGTCGATTGCGCGATTGTCGTTATCGACTGCTGCAGATACCAGTTGGTCGAGAAGATCCTCGGAAAGGCAGGCGGCGTGCCCGGTGCCTGCAAATTGCCGTTCAGCGGCCAGCGCCGGCAAGGCGGCCGCCAGGGCAAGGGCGCCGATGGAAAGGATAAGTGGCTTTTTCACTGTGTTGCTCCATGCGATGAGAAGGCTTACAGGGTATCTAGCCAGGCGCGCCTGTCCAGCAGTTCGCCAGTTCTCACATCAACGACATCGCCGATGATGCTGTCAGCAAAAAAGGTTCGATCATCGTCTCTGAGGTGGCAGAAGGCGTAGATCTTCCCGCCTCGATAGCGGCGCACCGTCACCTCTCGGCTGGTCAGATTCCCGTCCTGGTCGAGATAATCGAAAGAAACTCTCCGAACGCCGCTCGGGACATAAGTCGAAGCCTTTGGCTTGGAAGAGGTCAGCCCTTTCTTGAACTGGCCAATCAGGAAGAGGGCTCCAAAGAAGAGCGCCGCCCAGAAAAGAAGTGATTCAAGCATCCCCAATGCTCCCCGCGATCTGGCGGGCCGCCACCCCCGCCGTTATCGTCATGTGGCGGAATCTCGGCAGAGCTAGAAAACCCGCCCGCTGCGCGAGTACACGCTGCCGATGATCTCGAAGCCGTCCACCTGGTCGGGGCTGATCACCTCGGGCGCGTAGTGGTCATTGTCCGATGAGAGGCGCAGGCAGCCGGCCATCATCTTCTGGACGCGCTTGATGCGCAGGTCCTCGCCCACCCTCACCACGAACACGCCGTCAGGCTGCCGGTTGGCCCTGTTCACGACCACCAGGTCGCCATCGTCCAGCGTCGGCACCATCGAATCACCCTTCACCCGCAGCGCCACCAGCTGCTCGGCAATCAAGCCTTCGCGCACGAGCTCGTCGGCCCGGTAGGGCAGATGCCCAACGATCTTCTCTTCGTCGAACACCCGGCCATGTCCTGCCGCCGCTTCGATGTCATAGAGCGGGATCTCGACAATCTCACTGCCCGAGAGGTGGCTATAAGCCATGGGCGCCTCGGCGATCTGCTGCAAGGCCACCTGCACTGGCGCTATCGCCGGAGGCTCGCCTTTTCCCGCAATCAGCCAATCAAGGCTCACGCCCAAGGCAAGGGCGACGCGATGGGCATCCTCGTAAGGAACGCTGCCGCGCTGCCGCTTGTTGGTCATCCCTGTGGCGCCATATCCGAGCATCGTCGACAGCTCGCGCTCGCTGCTCGCACCCAGCACGAGCTTGAGACGCTCGATAACCTCTTTAGAGGTTTGCGGGCCGTCGATATGAAAACTCGATATAAGCTCTAAGCTTTTTTCGGGTTGATCTGCTCTCAAAATGAGATCACACTTGTATTGTCCAAGACGGTGATTAGGAATGATACGCGATGAATCCATTAGATGCCTCCCCCAAGCGCATGTCGCGCTCTCCAAACGGTTGCAATGCCAAGCCCATCTACCTCGCCTTGAGGCCCTCAGAACGCACTGATGTCGAGGCCGTGTCCAAGCGGCTCGTCTACTCCGTCGGCGGTACCGCACGCCTGCTCATGCTGCTCGGCCTCGAGCAGTACAACGCCAGGGGTATCGACGAGCTGTTCCGCATCAACGAGCAGGACCTCGAGCGCCACCCGCCGGCGCCCTAACCGCATCCGTTCGCAGAAGGAATGCCGCCATGTACCAGGACCCGAAACGCGTTCGCACTCGTTATGGCTCCATCAACCTCGATCAGTACGAGGCCCAGCTCATCGACGCCATGGTCGATTACACCGGCATAGAGCGCGCCACCCTGCTGCGCCAACTGGTGCTGAAAGAAGCGCTGGACACCCTGGGCCTGAGCGATCTCGACAAATTCAGTGTTGGCCAGCGCGCCGGTTAAGCGAAGGGCTTTTTCAGGTCCTCAAGGAGTCCCCATGCCCGAGGAAAGGTTGTCAGTCGATGCCGAGCTCGAAGCGTTGCTCGAGCAGGTGCGCCAACGCGAAGGGCTGGAAACGCAAGAGCAGGCCGCCGAGTGGCTGCTGCGCCGCCGCCTGCGCAAGGGCACGGCAAGCCTCACCGGCCGGGGCCGCGCCCTCTACCAGGTCGGCAACACAGGAGGTCGCCGGTGAAGCGCAACCATCTCAGGCTCCAATGCCCCCACTGCCATTCGCGCCTGGGCATCCGCTCGTCGGTCGGCCTCACCGCCACCTATCGCGAGATTTACGTGCACTGCACCAACGATGAATGCGGCTTCCGGGGCCGTGGGCAAATCGAGATCACCCACACCCTGTGCCCGAGCCAGCAGCCCAGCGACGTCACGCTGCCGCTTTCGCCAGGCATCCGCGACACGCTGCTCAGCCAGCTGCTGCCCGAATCCAACTGAACGCATAACAAATCAGCCAGACCACCAGGAGAGAAATGCCATGGGAATCGTCACTCAGCTGCGTAAACAGTCCGCCCCCAGCTCGACGCCGAGAGCCTCGCCACCGGCTACCTGTTCAAGGTGCGTTGGGAAAGCCGTGTCAGCGCCCTGCGCTACTGCATCGACCAGCTGGCCACCAATCACGACATGACCGAGGCCGCCGCCGAGCTCGCCGCGATGCAGGCCTATGCCGCCATCGAGAGCGCCAATCAGGTCGCCCGCATCGATGTCGATGCCAGCACGAGCGACATGGTGGTGCTGCGCACCGAGGGCGGGCGCCCGGTGATGTTCACCACCGCCGACCTGGTGCGCCTGCTGCAGCGCGCCCGCGATGAAGGCAGCGCCGTCGTCGTCGACCGCGATCGCCGTCGCCCCGTCGTTCTCGAGCACTGAACCCCGCCAGTCAAACGCCACGCCCGCCAGGAGGTGCCGCCATGTCTGCCTCAGTCCACCAGTTGCCCACGCCGAAGGCCCCGCCCGTCGTCCAGCCCGACCGCGGCGAGTGGGGCGCCCTGCGCGCCGAGCTGCACAGCCGTTGTGCCGACCAGGATCTCGCCGAGCTGTGGGCCGAGCTGGCCACCGGCGAGCGCCGCACCCTGCTGGCGAGCGCCAAGCTCGACGCCCGCGACTCGCTAACCGCCATCGAGCAGATGCCTAAGTTCAACCGCGGCGCCATCCGCGCCGCCATCCATCGCATGAGCCAGTACGCCGGCCGCCTGCGCGGAAAGCTGGCAGGCGACAAGCCGCACCCGAGCCGCGAGCTCGCCAGCCATGCCCGCCAGGCCCTGGCCGAGGGCAACACCGAGGCCGCCATGCACTGGCTGGCCCTGATTGAGCGCGGGGTGGCCTGACATGGATCCGATTATTGTTGTCGCTAACGATCTGCTCGCCGCGGCCAAACACCTCGATAGCGTGGCCGGCATTCGCGCCGAAGTATTCGGCGCCGAGCGCATCGAGCTCAGCCAGGAAGATGACGAGCAGCGCCGCTGGGCGCGCCGTCTGCGCGCCATGGCCGGCCGCATGATTCAGGAGCGCACCGCCGCCGAGCGCTTCGGCCCAGAGCTGACCGTGCTCACCCCGATGCGGCTGCCAGAGGTCGCCGTGATCGAAGAAGAGGAGTTGCCGTTTTGATGTCGGCACTCGAACAGCACCGGGCATACGGCGCCCCCAGCATTGGCGGAAAGCAGGGCTGTGCCGACTGGCGGCAAGAGAAGATCTTCGACCGACTGCCCGCCATCGCCGAGGATCTCGCCGCCGGCTTCGTGCATGTGGCCAAGCGCCACGGCAACGCCGCTGGTAATCGCTGGCTGGCCCGCAATGCTGAGGAGCTCGTCGACCCGGGTCGCATCTATCGAAAGTTCCCGTCCATTGCCAAGGATCTGGAAAGCGGTTTCCGTGCCCTGGTGCGCCGTGGCAATACCACCATCGAGGGCATTCGCGCCGGCTGCGAGTGGCTGGCCAGTGTCGAGGGCCGGCTCAGCATTGGCGCCTTCAACTGCTCTCACGACGATGACGCCCTGGTCAACGTCGCCGAGGCGCAGGCCCGCGCCATCGAAGACGAGCGCAGCAAGCTCATCGGCAGCATCAGCGAGCACAACCGCCGCCAGCGGCTCGGCCTGCTGCCGCCGCCGGTAAAGCTACCCCCGCTCCGGGGCAAGACGCTCTCGCAGCAGTCCCGCGAGATGGCGCGCATCATCGCCGATTCACGCAACCCGCTCACGCCCCCGCCCGGCGGCATCCCCTTGATGGCCGTCTTCAAGTGGCAGCGCGCGCCTATGATGAGCCTGGCCGTGGCCAACGAGCTTGCCTTGATCCGGGCGCGCAACCGTGCCCGCCTGCATGCCATCACGCCGCCGCCGGTCAAGAGCCCGGCCGCCACTCAGCTGGCACGCCTCAGCTGCTCGCTGTGGTGGCGTCGCAAGCTGCGCCGCCTGGCCGGCCGCCGCCTCGAGCAGGTTCAGCGCGAAGCCCACCGCGTGCACGCGCAGGCCGGCATCTACTGCAGCGACATGACCATCGAGCGCCGCCGTGCCCAGAAGGTGCGTAACCGTGCTCTGCTCGAAACCCTCGAGGCCATCAACCAGGATGGCCAGGCCTACACGCTGGCCGAGCTCGCCGAGCTGGGCCTCGCCAACCCGGACCACCGTCGCGCAGAGCTCATGCTGCGCATCCGCGATACCGAGGTAGAGGCTCGCCGCACCGGGCATACCGGCATGTTCTACACCGTGACCACGCCCAGCCGCTTCCACCCGGTGACCCGGGTCGGCAAGCGCAAGGTTCGCCGCAACTCGAAATACGACGGCGCAACCCCGCGCGACGCCCAACAGCACCTGCAGCAGCTGTGGGCCAAGGTTCGCGCCAAGCTCCACCGCGACGAGATCGGCATCTATGGCCTGCGCGTCGTCGAGCCCCACCACGATGGAACGCCACACTGGCACCTGCTCGTCTGGATGAAGCCCGAGCACGAAGAGACGGTCACGCGCACCCTGCAGGAGTACGCCGAGGCCGAGTCGCCCGAAGAGCTGTTCGACCGCTGGGGCCACAAGACGAACGCCCGCTTCAAGGCCGTGAAGATCGACCCCACACGCGGCACCGCCGCCGGCTACGTGGCGAAATACATCAGCAAAAATATCAACGGCCAGCAGTTCGCCCGCGACGGCGTCGAAAACGACGACAAGGACCGCTACGACAATAGCCTCACCGACTCGGCCCCGCGCATCGAGGCCTGGGCGGCATGCTGGGGTATCCGTCAATTCCAGTTCGTGGGGCTCCCGTCGGTCACCGTGTGGCGCGAGGTGCGCCGCCTCAACGAAAAGCAGCAGGAACACCTCGACAACTGGGAAGCCGCCACCCGGCCGGCGCCCACCGCCGCCGAGCGCTTCCACGCCATCCGCAAGGCCGCCAACGCCGGGCAGTGGGATCTCTTCGTTCGCCTCATGGGCGGCCCGAACCTGCCCCGCAAACAGCGCCCCATCAGGCCCTGGACCGTCCAGCGCATGGACACCGGCCGCGCCGAATTCAGCCACGCCACCGGCGAAGTCGCCGAGGACATCGACGCCCTCGGCCGCTACGGCGAGCCGCTCAAGGTGACCTGGGGCCTCGTCGTCACCGACGCCCGCGGCCGTGAGGCCGAGTACCTCACCCGTGTGTATCGCTGGGAGGTTCGTTCCAAGAGCCGTAGCCCGGCGGCGGGCAGCCAGGGCCGCGACGAAGTCGGGGCCCCTTGGACTTGTGTCACTAACTGTACGGAGGGCCCCCGGCCCGACGGGCAATCCATCACCCATAGGGTCGACACGACCCCCAGAAAGCCCAGCGACGAGGAACTCGCCGCGCAGATGGAACGGTTTAACGAGTGGCGCAGCAGCGAAGAGGTCCGCGCCGAGATGGAGGATGCCGAGCTCGAGGGCATCCACGTGCGCGCCGCTGCGCGGCGCCTTATCCAGCACGATCCCACCGCCCGCAAGGTCCTTGCCGAGCGCGGGATCTACATCGAGCCCCCCCCCCCCATTGAGCCGGAAGAGTATTTCCCGCCCGAGCTTTGTTGAACCAACGCAGGAGAACAGCCATGCCATTACAACAGCGCACCACCGCACCGGTACCCGCCGCCACCCTGCACGATGCCGGCGAGGTGGCCGTCGTCACCCGTGAGGGCGGCCGCACGCTCCACAAGCACGCCCTGGTCATCGCCTTCGACAGCGAGCGCGCCCTGCAGCAGGCCATCGACGCCATGGGCTGCCGGTACCAGCCGCGCGCCGACCTGCCGGCCGAGGCCCTGCACCGGTGCGATGGCCATGGTTGAGCGCCTCTACCTGGTGCGCGACCCGGCCGGCCGGGTCGATCCCTACAGCACCGCCAGCAGCCAGGGCCGCGCCGTGCAGCGCTTCGTCGCGCGCCGCGCCGGCCGCCCGGTGCGCACCGCCGTTGCCTGGCTCGTCTGGCTCAACCATTGGCGCCGCGGTTTTCGCGTCGTCTACCTGCCTGCCATCCCGAGAAAGGAGTTGCCCCATGGCTGACAAGGCCGACATAGCCGGCGAGCTCATGGAAATGCGCCTCGAGGCCGCCCTCGCCAACCGGCACGTCTGGATCGGCATCGACCTGGCCGTGACCGACTGCGAAGACTGCGGCTTCGAGATCCCGGCGGCACGCCGCCGGGCCGCGCCCTGGGCAACCACCTGCATCGACTGCCAAGGCATCCGCGAGCGCCGCGCCGCGCTGCGCCGCTGATCGAACAACACCAGGAGAGATTCGCCATGAACGCCAAGCCACTGACCACCGACCTCGCCGGCCGTCCCATCCCGGGCCACCAGGACGTGGTTTATATCGACTACGACGCCGAGCTCGCCAAGCACCGCGCCCGCCAGGCTGAGCTCCTAGAGCGCGGCCTGCCCGCCCTCAAGCGCCTGGCCGAGGTCGCGCAGGGCAACACCCACCAGCCGCAACACTGCCGCCGGATCCTACTGGCCGTCTACAACGGCGCCGAGTGGCCGCTCGACCTGACCCGCCTTCGCGTGCTCGACACCGACCTGCAGCGTGCCGCCCTCACCGTCATCGAGTGGGCCGCCGACTGCGACCGTGAGCTGCACGAGTACCTGCCCGATGGCAATCGCCTGCTGCAGCGGTTCTGGGACATGGAGAAAGGCCAGTGAACAAGCCAGAGATCCACGACGCGGCCACCCAGCTGGCCGCCGGTCGCACCACCTACAGCCTCGCCCGCGAGCTGCTCGGCGTCCGCGCCGAGCTCAAGGTCGAGCGAGATCAGGCCATTCACAACCTGAACCTGTTCGAGGCCGCCTCGCAGAGCCACCAGGCAGCACACCACCGCGCCCTCGAGCTCGAGCGCACCCTCGAGCAGATGGAAGCCGAGGAAGGCCAGGAAATCACTGCCCTGCGAGAAAGTCTCGAAGAGGCCCGCGCGGTGCTGGTTAACGCTATGGCCATCGACCCGGCCGAGCTCGAACCGCCGATTCGCAAGGAGCACCGCGACTACCACGCCGCCCAGCAGATGGAGCGCAAGGACCTGGAACAGCGCTACGCCCTGGCCCGCATGACCGCCAGGCTCTCCATGGCCAAGGCCGCCGACCTCGAGAAGCAGCTCGCCCAGCTGCAGGACGCCGCCCGCCGGCAAAGCGTCCTGCTCGAGCGCAAGGAGCGCGACCTCGACACCGCCCAGCAGCAGACAGACCGCGCGATCACTCAAGGGCAGGACCTCGCCGCCCAGCTGGACGAAGCGCAGGGCCTGGTGATCCAGCTGACCGCCAGCGCCTTCAACCTGCGCAACCGCTGCAAGGAGCTCGAGGCCGCGCTGCCGGCGCCGCGCGAAGTCCGCCGCACCGGCGACCAGAGCCTCGAGCTCACCTTTCACAGCTGCCGCCTCGCCGGCGAATTCGAACGCTTCATGACCGCCCAAGGGGAGACGCCCGCATGAGAGTCAAGATCGGAAGCCAATGGCACGACAGCGAACTCGAGCCTATCTGCGTCCAGCTCTCAGTTGGCGAGCAGAGGCAGATAGCCGGAATGGACAGAGCCGCGGCGCCCAATGGCAAGTACGCTGTGTTTCCCAGTGGGTGGGAGCGGCAGCAAGCTATCGAATGGATGAGCGATGGCGAGCATGCTACTGGATGGCCAATCGCTGCCATCCTTGCCGAGCGCCGCCGTCAGGTCAGCGTCGAGGGATGGACGCCCGAGCACGATGACAGCCACACCGACGGCGACCTCGCCAAGGCGGCGGCTGCCTACGCCCTAAACGCCAGCAGCGATGCAAACCACGCCGCCGGCGTCCGTCTGGCAGAGCTCAAGATAGCCCCCACCGCGTGGCCGTGGTGCTCCACCTGGTGGAAGCCTCGCCACCGCCGCCGCGACCTGGTCAGGGCCGGCGCTTTGGTCGTCGCCGAGCTCGAACGCCTCAACCGAGCCGAAGAGCGCGCCCGCGAAGAGAGCGGGCCAGCCGCCTGTCTCGCCTGCAACTCCCAGCCAGGGCAGTACCACGCGCCCGAATGCCCAGCCGTCGACGCCTTCACCGCCGGCCGCATCCCATCCGGGCAAGGGGCTTCATCAACGGCATGTGACGATCAGTTCGCCCCGGATCCCGGCAGCGCGAGCGGAGGTGCGGAATGACCGCCATGCCCCCGGCGCTGGCGTGGCGCCACCAGTTCGCCCTCGATTACGAGGGCGAGATCAACGTCGATCTGTTTGCCGGCGGCGGCGGTGCGTCGACTGGTGTCGAGATGGGGCTCAAGCGGCCAGTGCACGTTGCCATCAACCACGATGCCGACGCGATCAGCATGCACCAGGTCAACCACCCGGCCGCCAAGCATTATCAGTCCGACGTCTACGAGGTCGACCCGCTCGAGGCGACAGAAGGCCGGCCGGTCGGCCATTTCCACGCCTCGCCCGACTGCCGCCATTTCAGCCAGGCGCAGGGCGGGCAGCCGCGCAAGCGCGCCATTCGGTCGCTCTCGTGGGTCGTGCACAAGTGGGGCGGTACCGTCAGGCCGCGCGTCATCACGCTTGAGAACGTCGAGCAAATACTGCATTGGTCGCCGCTGGTGGCGAAGCGCTGCAAGGCCACCGGTCGCGTCGTGAAGGTAGACGGCTCTGTCGCAGCACCCGGCGAGCGGGTGCCGGTCAACGAGCAGTACCTGGTGCCTGACCGCCGCCGGCGTGGCCACAACTGGCGCCACTTCGTCGAGGGGCTGCGCCGCATGGGCTACAAGGTCGAGTGGCGCAAGCTGCGCGCTTGTGACTTCGGGGCGCCGACCACGCGCGAGCGGCTCTTCCTCATTGCCCGCTGTGACGGCGAGCCCATCGTCTGGCCAAAGCCGACGCACGCCCAGCGCCCCGCGCGCGGGCAGAAGCCTTGGCGGGCCGCCGCCGAGTGCATCGACTGGCGGATCCCGGCGCGCTCGATCTTCGACCGACCCCGGCCGCTGGCCGAAAACACGCTGCGCCGAATCGCGAAAGGTATCGACCGCTTCGTGCTGGGCACTGCCGAGCCTTTCATCGTGCCCATCGCCAACTACGGCGGTGGCGGCGACATCGTCCAGGCTATCGACGAGCCGCTGCGCACCATAACCGCCAGCCCGAAGGGCGGCGCGTTCGCGCTCTGTACCGCCTACATGGCCCAGATGAACGGCGGCTTCAACGAGAGCCCCGGGCGGGATCTGCGGGAACCGCTCACCACCATCACCGGCCGCGGCACTCAGCAGCAGTTGGTCACCGCCCACCTGGCCACCCTTCGCCGCAACTGCGTCGGTGCGGATTTCCGCGACCCGCTGTCGACCATCACCGCCGGCGGCGAGCATCACGCCCTGGTCGAGTGCCAGCTGGCCCCAGAGGCCGAGGCCGGCGCCCTGCGCGTCGCGGCATTCTTGATGCGCTACTACTCGACCGGCGGCCAGTGGGGCGACCTGCGCGAACCAATGTCGACGATCACCACCCGCGACCGGGTCGCCCTGGTCACCGTCGTCATTCAGGGCACGCCCTACGTCATCGTCGATATCGGGCTGCGCATGCTCAAGCCGCGCGAGCTCTATCGAGCCCAAGGATTCCCGGACACCTACATCATCGATCGAGGGCACGACGGCCGCCGATTCACCTCCACCGCGCAAACGCGCATGTGTGGCAACAGCGTCTCGCCGCTGCCCATGGCAGCTATCGCCGCCGCGAACGACCACCAGACGGCTCTAGCCATGGCAGGAGGTGCAGCGTGACAGAACAGCCGAAAGGCGGGCTCATGGCCCGCCAGGCCGCGATGCTCTGTCAGGATCCGGCATTCCGGCTCTACCTGGACCGCCGGCGCCGCTACAAGCTCGGCATGACCGAGAGCGCGCTGCCCGACGGCACCCACAACGAGCAGGATGCCCGCGACTGGCTGGTCGCGGCCTGCAAGATCGGAAGCCGCGCCGAGCTCGACCACAACCAGGAAGCCGAGCGCACCTTCCGGCAGATTCGAAACCGCTTCAACCGCTGGCGGGCCAGGACCAAGGGGGAACGATGAAGACCGAGTTCATGCTGCTGGCGTGCTACGAAAAGCCGCTGATCCCGTTGAAGACATTTTGCGAAGACATCATGGGCATCAAGCTGCAGACGGCCCGCAATCGCATCGCCGCCGGCACCTTCCCGGTACCGCTAACCCGCACCGGCGCCGCGCCCATGATCCATGTCGCCGACGCCGCCAAGTACATCGACCAGCAGCGGGAGAGCGCAGCCTAGCGCTTTCTCCCGCGCTCCTTTTTCGCCAGCTCCACGGGCCTGAGATGCACATAGCGTTTCAGGCTCTTCCA
>ERZ869909.677-NODE-677-length-35127-cov-4.630100_pt1 | contig 35127 bp, 34 predicted proteins | sample MGYA00520892_ERZ869909 | MGnify/ENA primary metagenome ERZ869909 (study PRJEB32215, sample SAMEA104723947) | bioreactor metagenome | biome: bioreactor; feature: anaerobic bioreactor; material: water | place: China | collected 2015-03-12 ...
GCTGGCAGAGGGCTGATGGTTTTGTTCCTCCAGCAAGCTCGATAACCACCGGACTTCGAATCTCGCTCCGGCGTTGAGGCGGGGTACGCCCTGGAGGGACATCTTTGCCCAGGGATGGGCAAAGAAAGAGCGCCCATGGACGGCTTGAGCGGTCCCGGAAGGGCGTACCCCGCCTCAACGCTTCCCGCTGGAGGGTGACCCACTACCCGGCACCACCAAGCCTATTTACGCCGAATCCAGTAGCGAAACAGCGGCCCGGCTTCGGCGGCTTCTTCGTGCTCGTGCAGCAGGGTATGTCCCAGGAACTGGCAGAACTTCGGGATATCGCGCCGGGTAGAGGGATCGGTGGCCAGCACTTCCAGCACCTCGCCCGAGGCCATATCCCGCACGCGGTTGTGCAGCAGCATCACCGGCTCCGGGCACACCAGGCCGCTGGCGTCGAGATGGTGGGTCGCCTCGGGAGGCTGGCTGGCAGAAGCGTCTGTCACGGCAGGGTTTCCAGGTCGCGAGTGGTCGAAGCATGGCGGCGCAGGTGCCACCATACAGGGATCGCCATTATAGCGGCCAGGCACAGCCCCGCCGAGAGCAGGAAGTGATAGCTGTAGCCGAACCAGTGCGCACTGAAGCCGCTGCCCAGCGAAAACAGCCCCACCGCCATCAACTGCATGGAAGCCTGCAACGTATAGTCTGCGCCCTCATGCCGCGCCCGGCAGTGGTCCATCATCACCGTGAACAGCGCCACCGTGGCCATCGCATCCGCGCATTGTTCCCAGATCGCCACCGCCCAGATCTGCCAGGTCAGCGGCGTTCCAACCGCCAGCCAGGCCCAGCCCACAAACGCCGCCGCATGCAGCAGGCCAAACACCACCAGCGCCATGGCCCGTGACCAGCGCATCATCAGCATGCCGCCCACGAAGGCGGCACCCAGGCCGATCACCGACACACTCAGGTCGAGCACACCGATCTGCGGCAGCGACCAGCCCGCATCCACCAGAAACGGCTTGAGCATGCGCGAGCCGAAGCTGTCACCGACCTTGTAGCCGAGCAGCAGCAACAGCCACCAGAGCATGCCCGGGCGGCCCCAGAAGCGCACGATGGCGCGGCGCCAGGCGCGGAAATCCAGCCGCTCACGCTGGCCCGGATCGCGGGCCACGGCCGGCTCGGGGAAACGCCAGATCGGGTACAGCATCGCCAGCAACGTCAGTGCCACCAGCAGGAAGGTGGTGGTCCAGCCGAGCAGGCCGACCCAGATCAGCAGCGCCCCGCCGCCCAGCATCAGGCCGACCTTGTAGCCGGTGACCTGAATGCTGTTGCCGGGCCCGCGCAGGCCCGGGGTCAGCATGCGCACGGCCAGGCCGTCGGCGGCAATGTCCTGGGTGGCGCAGGCCAGATTGAGCAGGCCGATCAGGAAAATCAGCACCATGAAGTGGGTGGTGAAGAGCGCCGCAGGATCAACGAAAGCGATGCCCAGCACCACCAGAGCCGCGGCGGTCTGGCAGGCCACCACCCAGCGCTTGCGGTGGTTGGCGCGGCCGGCGCCGAGGCGGTCCACCCACGGCGCCCAGATGAACTTGAGCGCCCAGGGCAAGGCGGCCAGCGACAGCAGGCCGATGTGCGGCAGGGGCATGCCCGCATCCCGGGCCAGCGCAGGCAGCGCCTTGGCCATCAGCCCGGAGGGCAGCCCCTGGGCAAAATAAAACAGCGCCAGCACCCCGAGCAGTTGCCGGTGTTGCCAGAACGGATGATCACGCCAGCTCACGGGGCCCTCCACCCAAACCCCTCACACTGGGCGAGGCGATGCGCAGACGCTACACTTGCGCCCGCACTGAAGTATGTAAAGGGCCAACAGGGAGCGCAGGTGTGATTCGGGTATTGATTGAACGACAGATCGTTGAAGGGCTGGAACAACCCTACAGCCAGGCCGTCACCGGCATGATGCAGGCCATTGTCCGGGCGCCGGGCTTCCTGTCCGGGGAATCCCTGCGCGACGTCAATCGCCCCCAGCATCATTTCATTCTCTCGGCATGGCAGAGCCGCGCGGCCTGGATGCGCTGGCTGCACTCCACTGAGCGCCGTGAGGCTCTGGACGCGATCAGCCCGTTCCTCGAAGAGCCCGAGCGCATCACGCTGCTGGAGCCGCTCTACAATCGCACATGAGTTCACCACGCCTCACATCCCCTGTTGCGGCAGCACCGCCACGGTGATTTCCTCGCGGTCATGGTAAAGCTGCGCCGCACGAATCTGCATGGCCAGCCCCGCGTCCGCCAGCGACACCTGCAGACGGGACAGCAGCGACGACACGGTGGCGTGGCGTTGTTTCATCGGCAATTTGAGGTTGAACAGGGCGACGCGGGCCCAGCCGCGCAACAACCACTTTTCCATCAACGCCAGGCTGCGTGAGGGCTTGTCGACGATATCGCAGACCAGCACGTCCACCGGGCGCGGCGGGCGCCAGGTAAAGGCGTCCGCCGACACATGTCTGACCGGGTATTCCTCCAGCAGGTGCGCCGCCAGGCGGCCATGATCCACCCCGGTGACGCGCAGCCCGCGCCGCGCCAGTTGCCAGGTCCAGCCGCCGGGTGCCGCACCCAGGTCCACGGCGCTACGGCCCGCCCCGAGCCAGTGCGCGCGCTCGGCCTCGCTCATCAGGCACAGCCAGGCTTCTTCCAGTTTCAGGGCCGAACGGCTGGGTGCAGCGGCAGGCAGGCGCAGGCGCGGAATGCCCTGCTCCCAGGGGGACACGGTGGCCGCCGGCGCGCAGCCGAACCGGCCCTGCGCGGAATCCTCGAAAAACAGGTGCAGGATGCGGTCAGCGCCGTCATCCCACAGGCGCGCCTGCTTCAGCGCGGGTTCCAGCGCCTTGCGAAAGCCGCGCAGGAAGCGCTGCAGGGTGCGCCCGGCGTTGGTGTCCGCATGTTCCAGACGCACCGCGCTGAACGGCCCCCAGGGCGCCACCTGGGCGAGCAGCGGGCTGACCCGGTCCGTGGGTGGCAGATCGCTGAACTCCCCGAGCAGGGGCCAGGCGGTGCGGGCAAAGATCAGCCGCTCGCCCCCCGAGGGCCCGGGCAGCGGCCCCGCCACCGCCTGCCCCGGCTGGTGCCAGGTGAGCCAGCCCGCGTCGCGCGTGGCGCGGGCATAGCCGCCCTGCCCCTGCGCGGCCGCGCGCTCGGTCAGCTCCGCCGCACAATCGGCTTCAAATCCGGCCCGGCAAAGCAGCAGCAAGGCCTCCGCGCGATGACTGATGATGGTCATGAGTCACCCGGGGTGGTTACAATGGGGGCTATTGTCGTCCCCATAACAAGTAAAACAAACATGACAACTCCCATAAGTACTCGTCGCATCAGCACACGCTCCCTGGCCCTCGCCACTGCTCTGGCGCTGCTGTCCCCGCTGTCCGGGGCTGACACCCTTGAACCGCCGGATGTCGATCTGTTTGCCGAATTGCAATACAGCCAGTCGGACCTGCGCGGCTTTGACGAAGACAGCCGTGCCGATGGCTATCGCCTGCGCGGTGGCATCTGGTTCAACAGCCTGGCCCGCCACGGGCTCGAATTCGGGCTGGAAGCCGGCTTCAGTCAGCAGGTGCGCAACACCCGCGATACCGCCTTCAGTCGGGCCCCCACGTCCGGCGAGCTGAACAATCCACCGAGCGGTATCGGCACCCTGGAGAGCGTTGATGTGCGTGCCCAGGATCGTCTGGATATCAGCGGTTACGAGATCGGCGGGCGTCTGATGCATGAACGTCTGGTGTACCTGCGCGGCGGGCTGTTTGCCTACAACATCAAGACCCGCACCAGTGAAGTGCTCACCTACATCGGCAGCACCGACGAACTCACCGGCCCTGCGTTTACCGATGTCGACAGTGTCACCGGCACCGGCCTGTATGCCGGGCTCGGGCTGCACATTCCACTGGTGCGGGATATTGCGCTGGTGATTGATGCCAGCCGCTATCGTATCGAGTCGGAAAACGTGGACAGCTTTGCCGCCGGGGTTCACCTGCGCTTCTGAGGTGGCTCGGCCGCGGCCCACCCGCCTCAGCGGGTGAACACCACGGTCTTGTTGCCGTCCACAATCACCCGGTCTTCCAGGTGCCAGCGCACGGCGCGCAGCAGCACGCCGCGCTCCACTTCCTGCCCGAGCGCCTTGAGTTCTGCCGGGCTGTGCCGGTGTGATACCCGCGCCACGTTCTGCTCGATAATCGGCCCCTGATCCAGATCATCCGTCACATAGTGACTGGTGGCACCGATCAGTTTGACGCCGCGCTCCCAGGCCTGCTGGTATGGATTGGCACCGACGAACGCCGGCAGGAAAGAGTGATGGATATTGATGATCCGGTGCGGATAGTGCTGCACAAAATCCGGGCTCAGTATCTGCATGTAACGCGCCAGCACCACCAGGTCCGCCTGCCCTTCCAGCAACTGCAGCGCCTGCTGCTCGGCCTCGACCTTGTTGTCGCGAGTCACCGGGATATGGTGGTAAGGAATACCGAAACGCTCCACCTCACCACGCAGGTCATCATGATTGCTGATGACCATCGGGATCACGGCAGGCAGGTCGCCGCCCATGGTCCGCCACAACAGCTCCAGCAGTGCGTGGTCATGGCGTGACACCATGATCGCCATGCGCTTGCGGTCCGCCGCCAGGGTCAGTTGCCATTCCATACCGTACTGGCGCGCCACCCGGGCCTCGAAGTTGCTTTTCAGGGTATCCCAGGAGCAATCCAGCCCCGGCGTCTGGAACTCCATGCGCAGGAAAAAGGTGCCGGCATCCGGGTCCGAGGCGTGCTGGTCGAAATCGGTGATATTGGCGCCGTGATGGTACAGGAAGGTACTGACCGCGCTGATGATGCCCGGCCGATCCGGGCACACAATCAGCAGGCGAGCCGTAGTGGCGGCCACCGCATCCTGCACTGCGGACGGGGAAGTGTCAGAACTGGGCTGCGTCGCCAAAATACTCTCTCCGGTAGGCGGACGGCGTCTTGCCGGTCCATTTCTTGAAGGCACGATGGAAGGAACTGGCCTCACTGAAGCCCATCAGCAATGCAATCTCGTCGATGGACAGCTCCGGCTGCGACAGATAGTAGATCGAGGCATCCTTGCGGATGGTGTCCTTGATCTCCTGATAGCTGGTATTGCCTTCCTTGAGGCGACGACGCAGCGTTTGCGGCGTCATGTTGAGCTTTTCACATATCTCGGAGAAATCAGGGAAGTTGTTACCGTATTCCTTGGAGATAATGGCCCGGATCTGTGCAGGCAGGCCAACATTATGGATATTGCCCTCCAACAGCTGGGCCAGGGAGTCCTTGAGAAACCGTGATAGCGACAGCTGGTTCTGAACCAGTGGCAGATCAAGGTAATCGCTGCTGAACACCAGGCAGTTGGTGCTGCTCTCGAAGGTCACCGGGCAGGTGAACACCGAGCGGTAATCATCATCGGCACTGCTGATCCGGGAAAAATCGAACTCTACTCTCTGAGCTTCGATGGCCTTGCCGACCAGCCAGTTCATGAAGCGCAGCGACAGCATCAGGGTCGACTCGATGATCACCTCACGAAAGTCCAGCCGCGGATCAGCGTGTACTTGCAACCAGGCGGTGTCTTCCGAGCGGTGCAGCGTGGTATGCACGTCCAGATCAAACAGCTCGTAGAACTGGATACCCCGGCGCACGGCCTTCTCCAGGTTCGAACAGTTGATCACTGCATGCGCCATCATGCTGAAGGTGCCGGGCTTGGACTTGCGACCCTGACCAAACCCGAGAAACTCGTCCTGGGTCTGCTGCATGACCTCCAGCATCAGCCGGATAAAGGTGTCTCGCTCGATCCGGGCGTCCGGGTCATCCAGCATACGGCGCGGAATCCCGGCCACCTCAAGCAGGGCAGGAATCGACGCCCCGGCCCGGGCGGCACCCTGCAAGACCCGGATCACATGACTGATAGCAATGGTGTTGCGCTTGAACATCCTGAAAGCCACTGCGGCATCCGCCGCCCTTCTGGGTTGATTTTGTATTGTAAATCATGGCGTTGCCGTTGCCATCCCCATGGCCACCCGTGCCCCGACCGGGGGCCCGACGGCAAACCGGCCTCCATGATAGTTAATGTCAGCCAGATTGGCACATTGCGTCATTGAGACCCTGCCGCCGGGATTCCAATAATGCCGCCAGACGATACACCAACACAGAGCGAGGAGCACACGACGATGTCCACACTGCGTTTTGATGACAGGGTTGTGGTGGTCACCGGCGCCGGCAACGGTCTGGGCCGCAGTCATGCACTGGCCTTCGCGGCCCGGGGTGCCCGGGTGGTGGTCAATGATCTGGGCGGGTCTGCTACGGGCGAAGGCGCCGACCGCAGCGCCGCCGACAAGGTGGTCGAGGAGATCACCGCCGCCGGTGGCGAAGCCGTCGCCAACCATGATTCGGTCACCGATGGCGACAAGATCGTCCAGTGCGCTCTGGATAACTTCAATCGCGTGGACATCGTGATCAACAACGCCGGCATCCTGCGCGACAAGTCATTCCACAACATGACCGAGGAAGACTGGGACCTGGTCTACAACGTGCACGTCAAGGGCGCCTTCAAGGTGACCCATGCCGCCTGGCCGTACCTGCGCGATCAGGAATTCGGGCGCGTGATCCTGACCGCCTCGGCGGCGGGCATTTACGGTAACTTCGGCCAGGCCAACTACGCCATGGCCAAGCTGGGCCTGCATGGCCTGGCCCAGAGCCTGGCCGTCGAAGGCGCCAAACGGAATATTGTGGTGAATACCATCGCGCCCATCGCCGGCAGCCGCATGACCGCGACGATCATGCCACCGCAGATCGTTGAGCAGCTGAAACCTGAGTTCGTGACACCGCTGGTGCTCAAGCTGTGTCACGAAGAGCACCGTGACAGCGGACAGTTGTATGAGGTGGGCGCAGGCTGGATCGGCAAGCTGCGCTGGGAACGCACCCGTGGCCAGGGTTTCCCGATCTCACAGCCCCTGACACCCGAGGACATCGTCGAGCACTGGCCTCGCATTACTGATTTCACCGATGCCGACCATCCCGGCAATGGCCAGGAAGCGATCATGGCGATCATCGGTAACCTGCAGAACCGCTGATCCAGGTCCGCGCCGGTCAACGTGAACGGTTGACGCCACCTTGACCGGCGGGCGCGAATACTGCGCGGATACCTTCACGGGGGAATCCGCCATGACCAATATCGACACCCTTACCGGGCTCTACCGCCAGGTCCTCGAAACCGTGGGCGAGGATCCGCAACGCGAAGGGCTGCTCGACACCCCCAAGCGTACCGCCAAGGCCATGGCCTTCCTGACCGAGGGCTACACCAAATCACTGACCGACGTGACCAACAACGCAGTGTTCGAATCCGCCAATGACGAAATGGTGGTGGTCAAGGATATTGAATTCTATTCCTTGTGCGAGCATCACATCCTGCCTTTCTTTGGCACCTGTCATATTGCCTATATTCCAGGTGGCAAGGTGCTGGGGCTGTCCAAGTTTGCGCGTGTGGTGGATATGTTTGCCCGCCGCCTGCAAATCCAGGAAACGCTGACCCACCAGGTGGCCCATGCGATTCAGGAAGTGACCGGCGCACGCGGGGTGGGCGTGGTCATGGAGGCACGGCATCTGTGCATGATGATGCGCGGCGTCGAGAAGCAGAATTCCTCTACCACCACCTCGGTGATGCTGGGCACCTTGCGGGAATCCGCAGCGGCGCGCAGCGAATTTCTCTCCCTGATCAAGGGCTAGGGCGTGAGCGGCAAGCTGGTACTGGTCCTCGGTGACCAGCTCACCGACACACTGAGCTGTCTTGCCGCCGCAGACCCGAAATACGACAAGGTGGTCATGGCGGAAGTGCTGGCCGAAGCCACCTATGTGCGCCATCACAAGAAGAAGATCATTCTGATCTTCTCCGCCATGCGCCACTTTGCCGACGCCTTGCGCAACAAGGGTTGGCATGTCGATTACTTCACCATCAATGATGGGCTACCCGACATCGCGACTGCCGTGGCGCGCAGCGCAGCGCAACACCACAGCGAGCGGGTTGTGACCACAGAATGTGGCGAATGGCGACTGGACCAGGAGATCCGCAGCTGGTCAACGCAGTTACGCATGCCCGTGGATATCCTCACCGACGATCGCTTCCTCTGCAGCAAATCACAATTTGCTGACTGGGCCAGCGGCCGCAAGCAACTGCGCATGGAATACTTCTACCGGGACATGCGTCGGCAAACCGGCCTGCTGATGAGCGAAGACGGCAAGCCTGAGGGCGGGCAATGGAACTTCGACGCCGACAACCGCAAGCGTTTTGATGGCAGCCGCCCCCTGTCGCGTCCAATGCAGTTTACGCCAGACGCCATCACTGACGCAGTGATCAAGGATGTCGAATCGCACTTCCCCGATCATTTCGGTGACAGCACGCCTTTCTGGTTGCCGGTGACACGGAAGCAGGCACGTCAGGCGCTCGCGCATTTCATGGACAAGGGCCTGCCCGCTTTCGGTGATTACCAGGATGCCATGACCAGTGCCGATGACTTCCTGTTTCACTCAGTGCTGTCACCCGCGATCAACTGCGGCCTGCTCACCCCGAGCGAAGTCTGCCATGCCGCCGCAGAGCGCTACTACAGCGGCCATGCGCCGCTGAATGCCGTAGAGGGTTTCATCCGGCAAATCATAGGGTGGCGGGAATACGTACGTGGCATCTACTGGCTGACCATGCCGGGATATCTGGAAGAGAACCGACTGGACAGCCATGCCCCCCTGCCCTGGTTCTATTGGGATGGCAATACGCGCATGCGCTGTGTCAGTGAGGCCATCCGGGCCACCCGCGAGCATGCCTATGCCCACCATATCCAGCGCCTGATGGTGACCGGGAATCTGGCCCTGTTACTGGGCGTGGATGTCAAAGCCATCCATGAGTGGTATCTGGCCGTCTACGCAGACGCCTATGAGTGGGTGGAGTTGCCCAACACCCTGGGCATGGTGATGCATGCGGACGGCGGTTATCTGGGCTCCAAACCCTATGCCGCCAGTGGCAAATACATACAGCGCATGTCCGACTACTGCGCTGACTGCCCCTACGCCGTAAACACGGCGGAGCAGGACAACAGCTGCCCGTTCAACAGCCTCTATTGGCATTTCATACAGCGGCATGAAAAGCGCTTTGCCAACCACCCACGCATGGCAATGATCTATCGGAGCTGGAACAAGATGGACAGCCAGAAGCGCAGCGCCATCCTTGGGCGCGCGGAAAGGCTGTTGAAGAATGTCGAGAACCTTTGAGTATAGATGATCGGGAGGGGGCTGAGCTCCCGATCATGCTATAAAAACGGGCTAGCTCAGAAGTTCCAGCGAGCGCCCAGGCGGATCTGATCAAAATCAAGATCATCGGACCCGCCGCCCAGATCAGCTTCAAGCTCCTCGAAGCGGAAATCCAGCGAGAAGGACAGATTTTCAGTAGCATGGAACAGGCCACGTACCTGATAGCGCAGAGCGTCTACTTCAAGCCCCCCATTCTTGCCATAATCGACATGGGATACGGACGCATTGACTTCAAACTGGTCAGTAGGCGCCCAACGCAGGCCAGCCTGAATTCCAAAACCTGAAAAAGAAGGGCCTACGAGAGAAATATTTTCATAGCTCAAGACGCCATAGATATCCAGAGCGCTACTTGCATTTTCAATCAAACCAAAACGCCCGCCGACACCGAAAGAAAACTGATCAATTGCGCCGTCGCCACCACCAGCATCGAAATAACCCTGGGTGGACTGGCCCATCACAAATACATTCGGATGCAGCAGCGCAGAGCCCTCAATCGCAAAACCATCGACATCTTCAGAGAATCCGCTCTCTGAGATCTCGCCGTCAACAATGATATCCAACTGCAGATAATCGTAGCTGATCAGGTTCTGGGCAGACGCAGCGAAAGGCATGGCGGCCAGCGCAACGGCGGCAGCCAGAGCATTGATTCTTCTCATGATTAATCCCTCAACATTATATATGTAGCCCCGCGCAAAGATTACCCTGTCGCCACCCCGCCACACAACCATTTTGAAACCTGACCAAAACCAATAAAACGCAATGGGAGGGGTCCGTCATCAAGGCTTCCAAAGACCATCAAAAGCCACCGTACTAACCACTGGAAAAAGTCAGGGCTGCGTTACCGGCCCCAGCCAGGCCTCGGCGGCCCGAGTCAGGCCGACCAGGTTCTGGTCCAGTTCGCGCACCACGTTCAGCGCGGTGGAATGGAGCTCGCCTTGCCAGCCCCGTTGCTGCAACTGGGCCAGCAGGTGCCGCATGGCCTCGGCGTGCCGGGCTGCGAGGGCATCCAGAGTTTGAATCAGCACATCATGCGCTGCCTCAGGGTCCGGCGGCTGCCCCCCGTCTACCGATCGCCCGACCAGTAAAGTTTCCAGGGTATTCAAGGTCGATAACACATGTGCACCGAGCTCGTGGACCCAGGCACTGGTGGCAGTGCGCAGGCGCATGTCATCAAGGTTGGCGCGAATATCCTTGATTGCCTTGCTGGCGTACACAGCATCGCGGGTCGCGGCGGTCAGTGCGCCCACCCTTTCGGCATCCAGCTGGGACAACTCACTGGTATGCATGGCTGTAACGAAGTTGAGGATTTCGCCTTCAAGCGTCTTGAGCGATTGGTACTCCTCGAGAAAACCGGGCGCACCGGTCAGGCGGCGGCGTGCCACCGTGGCGGGACGCAGGGCCTGTCCGGTGCGGCCGCCAAAGGCACTGGCCGTCAGCTGCATGGCACGACCGAGCACATGCAGTGTCTCTTTTTCCAGCCCGGTCACCGCCGCCTCACTGATGGCCGGCGGCACCTTGCTGACAAACTGACTGACCTGATTACGACGTCCCCCCACATGTTTTTCCAGCAGCGGCGCGGCATAGCCCAGCAAGGGGTAGAACAGGAGCACGCCGAGCAGCGTGAAAAAGCTGTGGAAGGCCACCAGGCTATACAGTGGATCAGTAATGTTCAGCCAGGCTTGCAGTGGTGCCACAAACGGCAACAACACGATGAGAGCGAAGACCGCAGTCGCGGTGCTGTAGATCACATTGAACACCGCCACACGGCGGCTGGCCGCATCACCACGCAGGGCACCGAGGGCCATGGTACTGGTGGTGCCAATATGCGCGCCGATGGTAATGGCGGCGCCCATGGGCAGGGTGATAACACCGGCATGCAATGCCGACAGGCTGATCATCATGGTGGCCGAGCTGGATTGCAGCAAGGTGGCCAGCACCAGCCCCACCACCGCGAATACTGCCACTGGGTAGTCGGCCAGCCACGCCACATCTACCTGAGCAGCAAAGGTTTCTACACCTTCTTTCATGAAGGCGAGACCGAACAGCAGCAGACCGAAGCCCAACAGCAGCCTCGCCGCCGCACCGGGCCGGTTATATTCCGCCATCATGGCGACACCCAGCCCGCCCAGGCCGAGCAGCGGTAACGACAGCGCGCCCATGTCGAGCTTGAAGCCGACCGTGGCGACGATCCAGCCGGTCACGGTGGTCCCCACATGGGTGCCCACCACCACACCCAGCGCGTTCACCATCGGCATGATGCCCGCGCCCACAAACGCCAGCACCAGCAACCCGACCAACGAGCTGCTTTGCATCAGCGCCGTGGCGCCCGCCCCCACCAGCACCGCCGTCCAGGCGCGCCCGGTACTGCCGCGCAGCACACGCACCAGCATATCGTTGCCCAGCCCCTTGAGGCCGCGCTCGATGTAATCCATGCCCAGCAGGAACAGGCCGAGACCCGCCAGCAGCTGCCATCCGTCCAGCATCAGGTATCCGGCTCCGGAAAATCCGCGTCAACCTTTACTATACGAGGAATCGGGGCGTTAGCGTAACGGTCGGCCAAAACCGCCACGGCGGATACGACGACCACTGCCCTGCTCTCCCGGGCCGGGCCAGTCGATCGGGACTTCCATGGGGGGCACCCGGGAGGGTTCAATGCCGATCATTTCGTTGTAGGGGGAAGCGTGGAACAGCGTGGCCTCGAGCACCTGAAGAAAGGCAAGCTCCTTGCGCACGGCCTCCATGCTGCGAAAGCTGAGCACCTTGCCCTGATCGTCCGCCAGCACATGCCAGTCGCCGCCCAGTTGCACTTCCACCGTGTACAGGGACAAGTCGACGGAACGAATGCGCAACCGCCCGACCACAATGTTCTTTAACTGACTCACGCGTGTTTTCATATCCGGCAGAGTGCCTCGACCAAGGTCAGGTGCAAGTGAAGACCCGCTTGCGGCAGAATAGGCGCAAGATGCCATCTCGGGGGATGCATGGCCGACCGCTCACACCTGACCACCGTGCGCTTCGCCAGCGCGCTGCAACAGGCCTGCCTGCGCGAGCCGTACACCGGCCAGCGCCTGCGCCGCGACCTGCTGGCGGGCCTGTCGGTGGGCATTATCGCCATCCCCCTGGCCATGGCCCTGGCGGTGGCGATTGGCGTGCCGCCGCAGTATGGCCTCTACACCGGCATTGTCGCGGGGCTGGTCATCGCCCTCACCGGCGGCGCCCGCTTCTCGGTGTCCGGCCCCACCGCCGCCTTCGTGGTGGTCCTGCAACCGGTGGTATACCAGTTCGGTCTCGGCGGCCTGTTGCTGGCTACGCTGATGGCAGGCGTCATTCTGGTATTGATGGCCCTGGCCCGCTTCGGGCGTTTCATCGAGTACATCCCTGAGCCGGTCACGCTGGGTTTTACCGCCGGCATCGCCATCGTGATCGTCATGCTGCAGGTGCGCGATTTCTTCGGGCTGCCCGTGGCCGAAGTGCCGCCGGATTTTCTCGACAAGCTTCAGGTGCTGGGCAGTCACTTGCCCGCCCTCCACTGGCCCACCCTGCTCACCGGCGCCGCCACCCTGCTGGCGCTGATCCTCTGGCCGCGTCAGCGCACCGGCATTCCGGGGCATCTGCCCGCTGTGCTGATCGGCGTGCTGGTGGCGCAACTGCTGGGATTGGGTGGACACAGCATCGACACCCTGGGCAGCCGCTTCAGCTTTACCTGGCCGGATGGCAGTCCCGGTCAGGGTATCCCGCCGTTCCTGCCGGAATTTCGCCTGCCCTGGCACTGGGATACCCCGTCCGGCGCCAGCCTGCTGTCCACCGAGGTCATGCGCGCCCTGCTGCCTGCTGCCTTTACCATTGCCATGCTCGGTGCTATCGAGTCGCTGCTGTGCGCCGTGGTGCTCGATGGCATGAGCGGGCGACGACACAACGCCAACGGCGAACTGCTCGGCCAGGGGCTGGGGAATATCGCCGCGCCCTTCTTTGGCGGGTTTGCGGCCACGGCAGCCCTGGCACGCTCCACCGCCAACTACCGTGCGGGCGCCACGTCACCCGTCTCGGCCATGGTGCACGCCCTGGTGCTGCTGTTGGCGGTGCTGCTGCTGGCCCGCTGGCTGAGTTACCTGCCCATGGCCTCGATGGCTGCACTGCTGCTGATGGTGGCCTGGAACATGAGCGAGGCACCGAAAGTCGTCCATCTGCTGCGCAAGGCGCCGCGTGAGGATGTCATCGTGTTGTTGGTGTGCCTGTCACTGACGGTCGTCTTTGACATGGTCATCGCGATTGCCGTGGGCATTGTGCTGGCCTCACTGATGTTCATGCAGCAACTGGCAGGCATGACCCGTATCAGCGACGTCAGCCAGCAACGCAAGCTGATCGGCGATACGCCGCTGCCGGAAGGATGGCGGCTGATCAAGGTCGTGGGCCCGCTGTTCTTTGCGGCCGCAGACCGGATCTTTGATGACCTGCTGGAGGAAAGTGACGGCCGCCGTGGCCTGGTGCTGTATATGGACGCCGTGCCGATTCTGGATGCCGGGGGCCTCAACGCCTTCCTGAAATTCCTCGACAAGGCCGCCAATCGGGGCACGGAAATCGTGGTGGCGGATCTGCAATTCCAGCCCCTGCGTACCCTGGCCCGGGCGAATATCCTGCCCCGGCCAGACCAGTTGCGTTTTACCCCGACCCTGGCCGCCGCGCTGGAAAGCCTGCAGCCTGCCGTCAGGGCGTGAACACGATTTTACCAGCGCCGCCCGCCTCCAGCGCACGATAGGCAGCGACCCCATCCGCCAGCGACCATTCGCGCGGCGATGCAGGCAGGGGCAAATCACCGCCCGCGAACAGGCGGCCCAGTTGCTCCAGCATCTGCGCGCAGGTGGCGCTGTCGTGGAGCAGGGAATTGACCCCGATCAGCGTGGCGGCGCGGCGGTAAAAACCCAGTATCGGCATATCGGTGACCCCGCTCGCCGGGGCCGAGATCGCCACGATACGTCCGCCATTGCCGAGCACCTCCACCGCCGGTGCCAGCCAGAAGCCGGTGGTGTCGATCACGACCTCGGCACCGTCATCGAAGCGCTCGCCCACGCGGGCCACAAAGTCGTCCGGATTGCCCAGCAACATCCCTTCGCAGCCAGCAGGCACCTCGGCCAGTTGGGCGTCGCGGCGCACTGCACCCAGCACCGTTGCCCCCCGGGCCAGTGCCAGCAGACTCATGGCCTGCCCGACCGCCCCGCTGGCGCCAATCACCACGACGCGACTGCCCGCACGGATGCCTGCGCGCTCCACGCCTTCCAGCGCCGTGATCCAGGGCACCCCGCAGCTGGCCGCCTGGGCAAAGCTCAGGCAGTCCGGCTTGATCGCCACCGCATCCGCAGGCAACACCAGATACTCGGCGTGGCTGCCATCCCGGGTAAAGCCGACGCCCTTGCCGGAACCCCACACCGCCTTGCCTTCCAGCGCGGCGGGGCCCGCCACCACCACGCCGGCAAAATCACGACCGGGAATACGCGGGACTGTGGTGTAGGGAAACCGGCCCAGCACATTCTTGAGATCACTGGGGTTCAGACCGGCGGCCTCGATGCGAATCAGCACATCGCCCTCTCCCGCCACGGGTTCGGGCACCTGTTCGTTGAGTATCAGCTTGTCCAGGCTGCCGGTTTCGGCGAACTGAAGGGCTTTCATGAGTCTCTCCCGCAAAACGCTCACTGTGACGATGTGACACAGTATAGACCATCGGACTTTCGGCGCAGATGATGTGCTACAGTGCCAGCCACACCTCTTGCCGGAAGGAACTGCCCATGGCCCCAGAGACCTCGCCCCGCATTCTCGTCTTCGCAGGCAGCGCCCGGCGCGCATCGCTGAACAAGCACCTGGCCCGTGCCGCCGCCAACAGCGTGCGCCAGCAGGGTGCCGACGCCACCTTTATCGACCTGCGCGATTATCCGGCGCCACTGTACGATGGCGATCTGGAAGCGGAGTCCGGCATTCCCGAGAAGATCCGTGAGCTGAAACAACTGTTCTCGCGCCACGACGGGCTGCTGGTGGTGTCGCCGGAATACAACGGCTTCATCACACCCCTGCTGAAAAACACACTGGACTGGATTTCGCGACCTGATGGCGACGCCAGCGGCCTGGCGTTGTTCCAGGGCAAGCAGGCCACGGTCATGTCAGCCTCGCCCGGCGGTTTTGGCGGCATGCGCAGCCTGCAACTGATCCGTCAGTTGCTCGCCAACCTGGGCGTCACCGTGTTGCCGGAACAGGTCTCCGTGCCGCGCGCGAACAAGGCCTTCAACGACGACGGCGATATTGTGGACGAAGACCTCGGCAAACGCATAGACAAGGCCTGCGGCGCGCTGGTGAAGCACCTGCAAAGGCTGAACCGCTAATCAGTCCCCCGCCGCAGCACGACGGCGGGCCAGATGACGCCATACCCAGCCATCAGGCCGGTGCTCGCCAGTATGCACGTAACGCAGGGAATTGAGGTGATGCAGGTTCCAGCCCAGCAGCACCTGTGCCTGCGGTGTACCACACCAGAGCATCCGGTCGCCCACCTGCAGCAACGTATCGTCGTCTGGCAGCAACAGGCACTCTCCGCCACGGCGCAGCATCAGCGGTACGGCATCCAGCCGGTTGCGGCGCTTGCGGGCATCCCGGCAAAGGTTCCCCAGTTGCACGGGCTCACCCAGCCTCAGGGCCAGTGTCACCGCCGGGGTCTGTTTATCACTCACCGTAATGGTCCAGCAATCCGGCGTCATATCCCCCGTGATCTCGGCCAGGCGCTCCACCAGCACATGATTCCAGGCATTTCCCTGGGCGGCTGACTGCTTGAGAAAATCGCGCAGCATCGGCGCACTGAGCACCGACAAAAACCGGCTTGCCGTGAGATAACTGGTCTGCACCGGCAGCGCAGGCCGCGCCGCGCGGAACAGCTCCCGGTTATACAGCCGGTTTTCCAGCGACACCATGTAGATATCCGGATTGAGCTGTCGCGCCGTGACCATGATCGACAGGTTGTCGGCGTCGTCATCGGTACAAGCCACCAGTGCATCCGCCTCACCGATATTCGCTTGCCGCAGCGTGACCGCCTCGGTGCCCTTGCCCGGAATACTGCCGGGCGGGCAATCATCCACCGCCTCAGCCACCACCAGCACGGATACGCCCGCTTCGCGCAGCGCCCGGTACACCGCCTGGCCGAAGTCACCGAAGCCACAGATGATCCAGCGCCCCTGGGGCGGTTCGGGGCGATGCGGCAACGGCGCATTGGGCAGTGACGTCAGCCAGTCGTACACCCGATGGGTATCCGGTTCGCGCATACCCATGACCAGCCGCCGGGCAAAATCTTCACACGGGTTGACCACCAGATCCGTGCCGAACGACAGCATGTTATTGGCCGTTTCTTCGGTATCCGCACGGCAGAACACCAGAATGTCGCGATTCAGCAGCTTGGTCGCAATCGCCACCTTGAGGTTGGTGTGGTCGTTGTCTGTCACAGCCAGCACCCCGGCGCACCAGGGGTGCTGCAAGCCGGCATCCAGCAAGTTGCCCGGCACCTCGGCATCCATGCAGAAGGCGGGCACATAGATACCGCTGTCGCGGCTGCGCAACTCCTCCACATTGCTCATGTCGCGATCAATGATCACCACGCGTTGCTTGCGGCCGAGCAACGCCCGCGCCAGCAGCTTGCCGGTATCACCGTAGCCGCAGATCAGATAGAACGGCTCACGAATGCCGCCCAGGCTGCGCAATAGCCGTGTGCGCACCAGCGCGTTGCGAAAATCCGTGTCCTGAATCAGGGCGATGATGGTCCCCACCGAATACAGCCAGGCAAACACGGTGATGTAGATACTGACCATGGTCCACAGACGCTGGGCATTGGAGAAGTCATAAGGCACCTCACCAAAACCGATAGTGCTGCCGGTGTAGCTGACCACATAGAACGCCTGGAAGAACGTCATGCGCCAGGGTTCGCCCTGATCATCCACGCCAGGCATCAGGGTAAAACCGAGCACGGCTATCGCATAGGCCGTGATCAACACGATGATCGGCACCCGCATGCGACGCAGGATGATCGGAACGATGGAGCCCCGCGCCGCGACCGGAGTGGTCATGATCGCTTACCGATGCAAGGTGACCGTTTCCACGGTCAGCAGAATCGTGGAGACGGCATTGGCGAGCAGCGCGCCGCCTGACAGGGAGACGATACTGGCCATGACCGCCGGTGTCAGGCCCACATCCAGCACATGCACCGCCACCGCCCAGACAATGGCGGCGCTGATCAATTGCAGGTCGGCCACCAGACTTGATGCCAGCAACACCGCGCCGATCTGGGTGCGCTCACCGAACTTAAGCACCGTGGCAATCAGGCTGACGATGATGGCGGCAAACAGTTCATAGACATTGTGGTGTTCGGGGTTGTCGATCTCGCCAAGAAAGAACCCGAAGTTCAGGGTCAGGGCAAGCAGGATAAAAAAACCGAAGACGACTTTTTCGAGATTCATGGGGACAGTCCTTGTGCGGGCCTGCCCCCGAGACTAGGACAAGGCATCAAGCCGTGTCCAGCCGCTTACTTCTGGTATTTCTCTTTCCACTCACTGTAAGGCATGCCATAGACCCGTTCACGCGCGGCGTCATAGTCCACCTCCACACCGCGCTCCGCCGCCTCGGCGGCATACCACTTGGCCAGGCAGTTGCGGCAGAAGCCGGCCAGGTTCATCAGATCGATGTTCTGGACCTCCTTGTGCGCATCCAGATGGGTCAGCAGGCGGCGGAATACGGCGGCTTCGATATCGCGGGTGTCGGTCATTGGGGTTCTCCGGGGTTGGCAGTGTGCGCCGGAGCATGGCGCTCCGGGACAGTCATGTTACGCTGATCCTCCTTGTGAAGCAGCCCGGATAACCGTTCATGTCCTCTCTGAACTCCCCGCAGACTGATGCCCCGGACGCGCCGCCCGTGCGCCGCATATGGCTGGTCTATGACACCGAATGCCCGGCCTGCGACTACTACTGCAACCTGGTCCGCATCCGCGAATCCGTGGGCGAACTGGTGCTGGTGGATGCGCGCGAAAATGGCCCGCTGATGCAGGAAATCACGGCACGGGGGCTGGATATCGATCAAGGGATGGTGCTGATGGTGGACAGCCAGATGTACTACGGCGCCGATGCCATCCACGCGCTGTCACTGCTGGGCAGTGACAGCGGTGTCTTCAACCGGCTCAACTATCTGGTATTCCGCTCACCGAAACTGGCCCGGGTGCTCTACCCGGTGTTACGCAGCTGCCGCAACCTGTTGCTCAAGCTGCTGCGCAAGACCCGGATCAATAACCTGGAGCAGCCGGGCAACGACCGCTTCTGAGGCTCAAATGAAAAAGCCCCGCTTGTGGCGGGGCTCGTTCAACAGGCCGGATGAGCTTCAGGTTACTTGAAGATCTCACCCTTTTCGGCTTTTTCTACCAGCAGGGCTGGCGGGGTGAAGCGATCACCGTACTTGGCTTTCAGCTCCTCGGCGCGCTTCACGAAGCCGCGCAGGCCGCCTTCATACTGGTTGATGAACTGGATGACACCGCCGCTCCAGGCCGGGAAACCGATCCCGAAGATGGAACCGATGTTGGCATCGGCCACCGCCTCGATCACGCCTTCCTCGAAGCACTTCACGGCCTCGATGGCTTCCACGAACATCAGACGCTCTTTCATGTCCTCGAACGGGATTTCCTTGTCGCCACCGAAGGCTTCCTTCAGGCCCGGCCACAGGGACTTCTTGCCCCCTTCCGGATAGTCGTAGAAGCCCTTGCCCTGCGCCTTGCCCGGGCGACCCAGGTCTTCGACCATCTTCTTCATGACCTTCTCGGCCGGGTGCTCCGGCATTTCCGGCTTGCCTTCACGCTTGGCATCATCACGGGCCGCCTTGCCGATACGCAGGGCGGTTTCCATGTTGATCTCGTCGATCAGGTTCAGCGTGCCCACCGGGTAACCGGCCTGCATGGCTGCCTGCTCGATGGACTGGGCGCTCAGGCCCTCGCCCAGCATGGCAATCCCTTCGTTGGCGAAGGTGCCGATCACGCGGGTGGTGAAGAAGCCGCGGGAGTCGTTGACCACGATCGGCGTTTTCTTGATCTGCTGAACGTAATCGTAGGTTTTCGCCAGGGCTTCCGGGCTGGTTTCTTCACCACAGATGATTTCCACCAGCGGCATCTTGTCCACCGGGCTGAAGAAGTGAATGCCGATGAAATCCTTCTGACGCTTCACGCCTTTGGCCAGGCCAGTGATCGGCAGCGACGAGGTGTTGGAACCCAGCACCGCATCCGGCTTGACCACGTCTTCGATTTCCTGGAATACCTTGTGCTTCAGTTCGGTGCTCTCGAACACCGCTTCAATCACGAAGTCCACGCCATCAAAATCTTTCGCGTCGGCCGTGGCGATGATGCGGGAAAGAATCTCTTCTTTCTTTTCCCTGGTCATCTTGCCTTTGGACACTTCCTTGTCGAGCAGCTTGCTGGAGTAGGCCTTGCCCTTCTCCGCATTCTCGATGGAAATGTCTTTGAGTACGGCAACTGCACCGGAACGGGCGGTCACATAGGCAATACCCGCGCCCATCATGCCCGCACCCAGAATGCCCACTTTCTCGGCCTTGAACTTCGGCACATCCTTGGGACGGCTGGCGCCCGCGTTGATCGCCTGCAGGTTGAAGAAGAAGGCGGTGGTCATGTTCTTCGCCACCTGGCCAGTCACCAGGCTGATGAAGTAGCGCTCTTCGATCTTGAAGGCGTTGTCCACGTCCACCTGGGTGCTTTCCACGGCAGCGGCCATGATGGCCTTCGGGGCCGGGTAGTTGGCGCCCTTGATCTGCTTGCGCAGGTTGGCCGGGAAGGCCGGCAGGTTCATGGCGAAGGCCGGCACGCTCGGGGTACCACCGGGAATCTTGTAGCCCTTCACGTCGAACGGCTGCTGGGATTTCGGGTTCGCCTTGATCCACTCTTTCGCCTTGGCGATCATCTCTTCCGGGGTGTCCACCACCTCATCGATCAGACCGACCTGCCTGGCTTTATCGGCTTTCATGCGCTGGCCTTGCATCAGCACATTCATCAGCGCGTTCTGCACACCCATCATGCGCACGGTACGCACGATACCGCCCGCGCCGGGCAGCAGGCCCAGGCTCACTTCCGGCAGGCCGAACTGCGCCTTCGGATTGTTCAGGGCGATACGGCGATGACACGCCAGGGCGATTTCCAGACCGCCACCCAGTGCCGTACCGTTCAGGGCCGCCACCACCGGAATACCCAGGGTTTCGAGACGACGCAGGTCGCCCTTCAGTACCCGGCCACCTTCGGCCATCTTGCCGGAATCTTCTTTCTTGACCTTGACCAGGTCTTTCAGGTCGCCACCGGCAAAAAAGGTGCTCTTGGCAGAGGTGATGATGACACCGGCGATATCCGCCTTCTCTTGTTCCAGACGGTTCACCATCTCGTGCATCGAGCGGGTGTACCGTTCATTCATGGTGTTCGCAGACTGCTGCGGATCGTCAAGGATCAGGGTGACGATGTTGTCCGCGTCTTTTTCCCAGCGAATGGTTGATTCAGTCATGTCTGTTCTCCGTGTCCGGTAGCCGCTCAGAGGCGCTCAACGATAGTGGCGATGCCCATGCCTGCGCCGACGCACAGGGTGCAGAGGCCGAACTTCTTGTCGCGGCGCTCCAGCTCGTCCAGCACGGTGCCGACGATCATGGCACCGGTGGCACCCAGCGGGTGACCCATGGCGATAGCGCCACCGTTCACGTTGGTAATGTCGTGGCTGATACCCATGTCCTTCATGTAGCGCATGGCCACCGAGGCAAAGGCTTCGTTGATTTCAAACAGATCGATGTCCTCGACTTTCATGCCCGCCTTGGCCAGCACTTTCCACGAGGCCGGCGCCGGGCCGGTCAGCATGATGGTCGGGTCTGCACCGCTGACAGCGGTGGCGACGATACGGCCACGCGGCTTGGCACCGATCTTGTCACCGGCGGCCTTGTTGCCGATCAGCATCAGGGTGGCGCCGTCCACGATCCCGGAGGAGTTGCCCGGGGTGTGAACGTGGTCGATCTTGTCGACCCAGTGGTATTTCTGCAGGGCCACGGCATCGAAGCCGCCCATTTCGCCCATCATGGCGAAGGACGGGTTCAGGCCAGCCAGTGCGTCGGCGGTGGTGCCCGCACGCACGTGCTCATCACGATCCAGCACGGCCAGGCCGTTCATGTCTTTCACCGGCACCACGGAGCGGGCGAAGTAGCCCTTTTCCCAGGCGGCGGCGGCACGGCTCTGGGACGACGCGGCATACTCGTCCACGTCACGGCGCGAGAACCCTTCGATGGTGGCGATCAGGTCGGCACCGATCCCCTGGGGGATAAAGCCGGTCTCGTAGTTGGTTTCCGGGTCCATGGCCCACGGCGTACCGTCAGAGCCCATGGGCACGCGGCTCATGGATTCCACGCCACCGGCCAGCACCAGGTCTTCGAAACCGGAGGCCACTTTCTGGGCGCCCAGGTTCACGGCTTCCAGACCGGAAGCACAGAAACGGTTGATCTGCAGACCGGATACGGTTTCCGGGAGGCCCGCCTTGAGGGCGGCAATCTTGGGCAGTACACCGCCCTGATCGCCCAGCGGCGACACGATGCCCATGACGATGTCATCAATCATCGCCGGGTCCATGTTCGGGAAGCGTGCCTTGATCTCGTCAATCAGGCCCACCACCAGGGAAATCGGCTTCACCGTATGCAGGGAGCCGTCCTTCTTGCCCCGGCCACGGGGCGTACGAATCGCGTCGTAAATATAGGCTTCGGTCATGGAGAGGGTCCTCTCGCCTTCTTGTCAGCGTGTGAAATGGCTGTAGTCGCCGGCCCGGCGCGTCCGCAAAACAGGCATACGCCCGGCCGAAGGGGGCTCTAGACTGCCCCAGCCCCGGTATACAGACAATGACAGGAGTGCTCAAAGCACCTGAGCGGATATGTAAAATGTCAATCGACCCCCCTTGCGGGCTGGCGGGACATTGACCCGCCCCGGGTGCGGTCGTAGTGTTCGTGCCACCCCCGCAGCCCGGACCCTGAGGACACCCTGATGAATGCTGTGCTGGATTTGACAACCTCCCTGCTGGCCACGGTCAGCGAACAGGGACGCGGCGTGCAGAGCAGTGCCGCCGGGCAGCAGCCTGTTGAGCTGCTGGAGCTGTACGACATGGAAGGCTGCCCGTTCTGCCGGGTGGTACGCGAGGCGCTGACCGATCTGGACCTGGACGCCATGATCTACCCCTGCCCCAAGGGCGGGGTGCGCTTCCGGCCGCTGGTGGAAAAACTGGGCGGCACGCAGCAGTTTCCGTTCCTGATGGACCCGAACACGGATGAAGCCCTGTACGAGTCGGCGGACATCGTTGAGTACCTGTATGCCACCTACGGCAGCAAACCGGCCCCCGCGCGCTGGCTGACCCGCTCGGCCCGCACCCTGGGCTCGTTCGGCGCCTCGACCCTGCGCATCGGCAAGGGCCTGCGCGCCCGCGACAGCCTGGATATCGGTGAACCCCTGGAGTTGTACAGTTTTGAGGCGAGCCCCTTTGCCCGCCCGGTGCGTGAGCTGCTGACCGAGCTGGAGCTGCCGTACATCCTGCGCCAGACCGGCCGCACGCAGGCCCTGGACTGGGTGCTGCCGCCGATGCGCGAGCGTCTGGCGCCGGACTACCAGCCCAGCCAGCGCAACCGCGTGGACCTGCTGCAGCGCACCGGCAGAGTCGCCGTACCCTACCTGATCGACCCCAATACCGGCTCGGAGCTGTACGAGTCACGCCGGATCGTGGATTACCTGATGGACACCTACGCCCGCTGATACGCGGGCGGTTTCATTCCGTACGCCGGGGCGGGACATCCTGCCCCGGTGGCGCATCAACGGCCCCGGAATCAGGATCTTCATAGTACGAGGGCTCAGACGTGTCCGGCGCCTCTTCCGCCGCCGCACCTTCAGTGGCAACACCCTCGCCTGCATCCACCACCAGCATTTCCAGCTTGTCGGCGATATCCCACTCCGCCGGTTCGCCCGGGTGATGCTCCTCAAATTCCTCGTTACGCGGGTCGATTTCAGACAGCACCGGCGTGGAGGTCGGTGTCACCGTGACATACTCGCCCTGCTCTTCCACCGGCACCATGTCGGAGGCACGGAACACATAGAACACGGCCATGCCGCCCACCAGCAGACACAGGCTGATAAAAATGAACAGCGCCGGGGCGCCCAGCACGCCCATCAGTACCGCTGCCAGCAGTGGACCAAGCATGGTGCCGACACCGTAGGTCCGTAGCATGCCGGCACAGGCCGCCACCAACTGGTCATTGGGCAACTGGTCATTGGCCAGCGCCACGCTCACCGGATAGGTGCTGGCCGCCACCGCGAAAAAGATGCCACTGAACAGGAACAGCGCGACGATGGAGAAGGATCCGAGCACCGCCGTAATGGCCGCCGCCAGCGCGCCACAGAACAGCAGCCCGGTGAGCACCGGCAAGCGGCCAATGCGATCACCGAGCCAACCCGCTGGCCATTGCAGCAACACCGCACAGATCACCGAGAAGCCCATGTACAACGACAACTGGCTGATATCCAGCCCGACCCTCAGGGCGTACACCGGCGCCAGCGACAGGAAAGCCCCCAGTGCAATCCCCGACGCCAGCACCCCGGTCATGCCCGCAGGCGCCTGACGGATCAGTTTGCGCACGCCGAGGGTCTCGGTGTGCGAGGGCGATGTGGGGATCAGGCTCTGGGTCAGAGCCAGCGGCACCATGGACAACACGATCAGCATGGCCACCACGCTGAACACAACATACTCCATGGGATTGCCCAGCCCGACCAGCAGTTGGCCCGAGGCTGAGGCGAGGTAAAAATTGATGGTGTAGATGCCCAGCAGTTTGCCACGGGACTCATTGGTGGCGCGGTCGTTGATCCAGCTCTCGGTCACGGTCATCAGACCGGCCAGGCAGATCCCCACCACCACCCGCATCAGCGCCCAGGTTTCTGCGGACACAATCAGCGGATGCATCAGCGTGGTGGCACAGGCAATGGCGGCAAACACCGCGAAGGCACGAATGTGACCGACCTTGCGAATCACATCCACGGCATAGGTGGCACCAATAATGAAGCCCAGCGAGTAGGCGGCCATCACGACACCGAGGGCCGCTTCGGCAACACCCTCCATGTCCAGGCGCAGGGCGATCAGGGTACCCAGCATGGCGCTGCCACTGACCAGCAGTGCCAGGCTGAGAAACAGGGCAATAACGGAAAGCACGACGGTCTTCATGGCCGCTAGTGTATCAGCCCCGTCAAGCTCATGTGTAAATTCAGGCCGGCAATCCCAACCGCCGCGCCTCCATCCGGCGCAGAAACTCCAGCATGATCTGCCGATACAGATCCACGCCCAGCCAGGCATCCTCAACCCCGGCATCGATGTTGGGATTGTCATTCACCTCGACCACCACCACACGATCACCGGACTGTTTCATGTCCACGCCATACAGGCCGTTGCCCATCAGCCGCGCGGCTTTCAATGCGGTGCGCAGCACCTTGGCGGGCACCTCCTGGATCGGCACTGTGCGTGAACGCCCGGCCACCGTCTTGCCGCCCTTGTGGTTGTAGATCTGCCAGTGCCCCTTGCTCATAAAGTACTGGCACGCAAACAGCGGCCGATTGTTCAGCACACCGATACGCCAGTCGTAATCCGTGAACATGAATTCCTGCGCCAGCACCACCGCACTCTGGCGAAAGTAATCACCCAGTGCCGTGTCCAGCGCCTCGGCGCTGTCGGCCTTGGTAATGCCACGGGAGAAGCTGCCGTCGGGGATCTTCAGCACCACCGGCAGGCCCAGGTCCTCGACGATCGCCTGCACGTCATGGCGCCCTTCGCGGAACAGAAACCGGGTTTTCGGTACCGGTACCTTGTTGGCCTGCATCAGTTCGGCAAAGTAGATCTTGTTGGTGCAGCGCAGGATCGAGCCCGGATCGTCCATCACCACCATGCCCTCCTGCTCGGCCTTGCGGGCGAACTGGTAGGTGTGATGATCCAGCGCCGTGGTCTCGCGGATGAACAGGGCATCGTATTCCGCCAGCCGGGGGTAATCCTCCCGGCCCACGGTTTCCACATTGATCCCCAACTCGGCCCCGGCCCGGGAAAACAGCCGCAGCGCCTTGCTGTCGCTGGGCGGCAGGGCTTCCTCCGGGTTCACCAGCATGGCCAGGTCGTAACGGAACTTGCGGCGGCTGCCCACCTTGCGCCAGACACGGGCGTTGAACGCCTCCAGTGCCGCCGCGAAGGCGTCTTCTTCCTTGCCCTTGAGCTGGTGAATGCCCAGGGGGCGCACCGACTCCACCGTCCAGCTGTCGCGTCGGCGAAACTCCAGTTGCAGGATCGGCGCGGGCAGCTGGTCAAAGATCTGCCGCGTCAGTTCCGCCAGCCCGGCATGCTCGGTCTGGCCAAAAAACACCTTCAGCGACAACCGCTCACCGTCCTGCCGGTGTTTTTTCATCGCCTTGTCCAGCGCCGCATCGAAAGACTCGAAATGCAGGCCGTACAACGCCTTGCGCGACAAGTCGTTGACCGTGCGCACTGACGGCAGCACGCGATGCCCGCGCGCCTCGGCCAGCAGGGAGCAGTAATACCCCGGGCTCAGGTAGCGATAGTTCCGGCACAGGTTGATCACCTGCACCCGGCCGCTGGGGAAGCTGGCGGCACTGTCCAGATATTCCTGGGCACTCATCAGATGGCGCGCCGGATAATAGGCGGCCCAGTCTCGGCGGTCTTCCACCACCAGAATTACATTGGTCATGCGGCTCCCTCAACGGTCCCTGCAAGGCGGTAAGCGATCGTTATTGGCACTGTAGCGCGGCGCTGAAATCTCGGCTACAGGCGCAGGGGGGGCAGCGCGCGAAAAGTATCCCGCAGACCGTCGGACCAGGCCTCGCGCAGCGCTGTGTAAAAGGCATGGCGCTCGTCGATATGATAGTGACGGCTGCCGTCGAAGCTGTCCTGGGTATACAGCATCGCGTCCAGCGGCATGCCCACAGACAGGTTGGAACGGATGGTCGAGTCGAAGCTGATCAGGGCGCACTTCATGGCTTCATCCAGCGGCAGCCGGTAATCCACCACCCGATCGATGATCGGCTTCCCGTACTTGCTCTCGCCAATCTGGAAATAGGGCGTGTCCACGGTCGCCTCGATGAAGTTGCCTGCAGGATATACATGGAACAGGCGACAGGGCTCGCCCCGGATCTGCCCGCCGACCAGAAAGCTGCCGCCGAAATCGACACCGCTGCCCTGCCCCTGCCCGCCATCCCGATGGATGACCTCGCGCAGGGTGCTGCCCACCAGCTCGGCCACGTCGTACAGGCTGGGCACCTTGTACAGATGGCGCGGCGCATCATCGCGAATACGATTGCGCAGCAGGCTCAGAACACTCTGGGTGGTCGCCAGGTTGCCCGCCGTCAGCAGCACGATCAGGCGCTCGCCTTCACGCTCGAAACGATGCAGCTTGCGGAAGGTGGCGATATGATCCACCCCGGCGTTGGTGCGGGAATCCGCCGCGAAGATCATGCCCTGTTCCAGGCGCATGGCCACGCAGTACGTCATGCCTGTTCTCCGGTAATGCGCGCCAGCGGGAGCCCGCGCTCGATGGCGCAGAGCATAGCGCCAGGCACGGGCCTGCGGCCAGCGGATTTGGTTACTGGTCCAGCCGCTCCACGATAGCGCTGGCATGCATCGACTCGGGGCCACCGCCGTAGCGCACCCCGCGTACCGGGCAGGCATCCAGGTAGTCCAGCCCCACTGCCAGCTTCAGATGATGACGCGGCCGGCGCATCTGGTTGACCACGTCAAAGCTGTGCCAGATGCCGTCGTACCAGACCTCGGCCCAGGCGTGGCTGGCCACATGCTCGTGATCCTCGCTGTACAGGTAACCACTGACATAGCGCGCGGGCAGACCGATCAGGCGGGCGCAGGCGATAAAGACATGGGTATGGTCCTGGCAGACCCCCTGCCCGCCCGCGAACGCCTCGCCTGCGGAACTGCCCGCGTGGGTGGCGCCGGGGGTATAGGACATGCGCTCCAGCAGCGCCGGCATCAACCGTTCCAGCGTCGCCGTATCCGTCACGGCCACATGCTCCGCCACGAAGTCGCGAATCGCACTGCTGGGCCGGGTCAGCCGGGTAAAGCGGCGATACACCAGCGGCGACAGGCCGGAGTCATCGTCTTCGCGATCCTCATCCAGAATTTCCACCTCGCCCCGGGCGAGAATGGCAATACTGGAGTGCGGCTGATCCATCGTCAGCACATGCAGGATATTGCCGAAGCCATCGCTGCTCACCAGCGGTGTCTGCGGCATTTCCAGTTGCCAGTCGATAATGCGCTGGCGCGGCGAGGATCGCGGCGTCAATCGCACATACTGAGTGCTGTGGCGCGCTTCTTCATCGTAACGGTAGGTGGTCAGGTGCTCTATGGACAGTCGCATGATCGCCTCACACCAGTTCCAGATAGGCAGACTGGATGGTGTCCGCCAGTTCATTGATACGCCGCAGGAAATCGGTCAGGTATTCATGCAGCCCAATGCCAAACACATGATGGATGTCTCCATATTGCAGGCGTGCGAACTGCACCGCCACCAGTCGCTTGGCGTCCAGCCCTGCGTCCCCTTCCACGGCGGGCAAAAGTTCGGCCAGCATCTCGACACAGGAGCGCAACGAACGCGGCACCTCCGCCCGGAAGATCAGCATTTCCGCAATCTGCTCGGCGGTCACCCGGTCGGTATAAAGTTCGCGATAGGCTTCATAGGCACCCACCGAGCGCAGCAGCGCATTCCAGCGATAATAGTCCACCGCGCTGTTGCCCTGCCCGGCGTGAATCTGATGCTTCACATCCAGAATACGCGCCGTGTTATCCGCACGCTCGATAAAGGTGCCAATACGAATAAAGCGGAATGCATCGTTACGGATCATGGTGCCATAGGCGGCGCCACGAAACAGGTGTGAGCGCTCCTTCACCCAGTCCATGAAGGCACTGGCGCCCATCGCAATCAATCCAAAGCGGCGAATATTCTGTAACTCGATCCAGGTGGCATTGATGCTTTCCCAGACCTCACTGGTGATTCGGCCGCGCACCGCATGGGCGTTTTCCCGTGCACTGCGGATGCAGTTGTAGATGCTGCCCGGGTTTTCTTCATCCAGCGAAAAGAAATGCATCACATTGTTGATCTGCACCGTGTCGTAACGGGCGATATAGCGATCCAGCGTGCCGGTGATCTTCAGTGGCGCGGCCACTTCATCTTCCACAGTGGCCGCAAACGGGATCAGTGACAGGTTCCAGGCCACGTCGAGCATACGGGCCATATTCTCCGCCCGCTCCAGGTGACGCGACATCCAGTACAGCTCAGAGGCAGTCCGGCTCAGCATGCGCCATCCTCCAGCACCCAGGTGTCCTTGGTTCCGCCGCCCTGGGATGAATTCACCACCAGCGAGCCCTCTTTCATTGCCACGCGCGTCAGACCACCGGGCACCAGTCGCACCTCGCGACCACTGAGCACGAACGGACGCAGGTCCACATGGCGCGGCGCAATGCCCTGTTCCACAAACACCGGGCAGGTGGACAACGACAGGGTCGGCTGGGCGATATAATTTTCCGGCGTGGCCAGCAGCTGTTCGCGGAAACGGGCAATCTGCTCCCGGGTGCTGGCCGGGCCGATCAACATGCCATAGCCACCCGCGCCGTGAACCTCCTTGACCACCAGCTCATCCAGATTCGCCAGCACATGGTTCAGGTCATCCGGGTTGCGGCACAACCAGGTGGGCACGTTTTTCAGGATCGGTTCTTCGTCCAGGTAAAAGCGGATCATGTCCGGCACATAGGGATAAATCGACTTGTCGTCGGCCACACCGGTACCGATGGCATTGGCCAGCACCACATTACCCTCGCGGTAGGCGGACAGCAGCCCCGGCACACCGAGCATGGAATCCGGGTTGAACGCCAACGGATCAAGAAAATCATCATCGATGCGCCGGTAGATCACGTCCACCTGCTGCGGCCCGGCCGTAGTGCGCATGTAAACAATGCCATTACGGGTAAACAGGTCCGCACCTTCCACCAGTTCGATGCCCATTTGCCGGGCCAGGAACGCATGCTCGAAATAGGCGCTGTTATAACGCCCCGGTGTCAGCAGCACGACGCAGGGGTGCGTCACATGGCAACTCTGTTCCAGCATTTCATGCAGCAACGCCGGATAATGATCCACCGGCGCCACCCGGTGCCGGGCAAACAGCTCCGGGTACAGACGCATCATCATGCGCCGGTTCTCGATCATGTAGGACACACCAGACGGCGTGCGCAAGTTGTCCTCCAGCACATAATAGTCGCCGTCGCTGTTGCGAATCAGGTCCACCCCGGCGATGTGGGCATACACCTCGTTGGGCAGGTCGATACCCTGCATGCACGGCTGATAATGGGCATTGGCCAGCACCTGATCCGCTGGCACACGCCCGGCGCGCAGAATCTCCTGCTCATGGTAGATGTCATGCAGAAACAGGTTCATGGCCCGAACCCGCTGCAACAGGCCGCGCTCCAGCAGCGTCCATTCCGATGCCGGAATGATGCGCGGCACGCTGTCGAAAGGAATCAGTCGTTCCGTGCCCTCTTCGGCACCGTAGACGTTGAAGGTAATGCCGACACGATGAAACAGCAGGTCCGCTTCCTTGCGCTTGCGCTCCACCGTGTCCATGGACACGCCCTCGAGCCAGCGCCAGTAGGCGGCATAGTGGGGTTGCGCCGCGCCCGGCGCGGAAAACATTTCGTCATAGCCCCCGGGTGGCAGGCTGCCAGCCTTGATCATGCGGTCCCATCCTCGGTCATTGCCTGCAATAACGAGGACGAAGCATAAGGCGTGCCACTTTCACGCTCGGTAATCCGCGCCCGGGCGGGTCAATCAAGTGCAGGTGCACCATAGAGGCGCGTGGCAGCGCCCCATATCGGGGCGCAGGCAGGATCAGCGTTCCAGCTGGCGGCGGCCGCGCAGCGCGTGGGCCAGCGTGGCGCCGTCGACAAACTCCAGGTCGCCGCCCATGGGCACACCCTGGGCAATACGGCTCACCACGATGGGCGTGCCGTCCACCATATCGAGAATATAATGCGCAGTGGCCTCACCCTCCACGGTGGTGCCCGTGGCCAGAATGATTTCACTGATATCACCGGCCTGGATCTGCTGCTCCAGCAGGTCCAGCCCGATCTGTCGCGGACCGATGCCATCGATCGGCGACAGGTGCCCCATCAACACGAAATACCGCCCCCGGTACTCGCCAGCCTGTTCAATAGCCAGCACATCGGCGGGCGACGCCACCACACAGACCAGCGCCTGGTCGCGGCGATCATCCGTACACACCGGGCACAGGTCGTCTTCGGCAAAGTTCCGGCAACGACGGCACTGCTGCACACCTTCCATGGCGGCGGTCAGCGCCTCGGCCAGTTGCAGACCGCCTTCGCGATTGCGCTCCAGCAGGCTGTAGGCCATGCGCTGGGCCGATCGCGGCCCGACACCGGGCAGGCAGGTGAAGGCCGTAATCAGATGCTGGACCAACGGGGCATGCTTCATCGGCAGCGACTCAGAACAGTTTGAAACCGGGCGGCATCGGCATGCCGGCGGTCAGGCTGGACATCTTTTCCTGCTGCTGCGATTCCACCCGGCGCACCGCGTCGTTGACCGCCGCCGCCAGCAGATCCTCCAGCATGTCCTTGTCTTCGCCCATCAGCGACGGGTCGATCTCGACCTTGCGCACATCATGGCGGCCATTCATGGTCACCTTGACCATGCCGGCACCGGCCTCGCCGGTGACCTCGGCGCGCGCCACTTCTTCCTGCATCTGCTTCATGCGCTCCTGCATGGCCTGCGCCTGCTTCATCAGGTTGTTCATGTCAAAGTCCATGGGGGCTCTCCTGGGCCGGGGCAGCGGGCTCAATGGACTCATCATCCAGCCGCGCCGCAAAAGTTGTCATCAGTTCACGTACCACCGCATCGTTGTGCAGCGACTCGCGCGCTTCCTCCAGACGTTTGCGCTGGCGCCGCGCTGCCAGTTCGTCCGGGGTGTCGCTGGCCGCATCGTCCACCTGGATATCCAGGCTCACCGGGCGCCCGAGGTAGTCCGTCAGGCTCGCCTCCAGCGCCGCGATGCGCTCGCGGCTGGCCAGCACCTGGTGGCCGGAGCGCAGCGCCATATGCCAGCGGTTGTCGGTGCGGCCCACCAGCACGCAGTTACGGGCCAGATTGCGCACCACACCGTCGATATCCAGACGCTCCACCAGTTGCGCCCACCAGGCCGCCGGGTCCTTGCGCGCAGCTCCACCGCTGGCCTGTTCCAGCGCCTGGGCCGCCGGAGCGGACTCCGCCGCCGGTTCAGAGGCCGGCCGGGGCGCGGCATCTGCCGCTGACGCCGCTGGAGCCACTGCCACCTGCGGTGCCGCCGGGGTCTGGCCGGGCTCTTGCGATGGCCTGGGCTCTTGCGCTGGCGCAGCCTCGCGCACCGGCGCAGCCTCGGCGGGTGCCGAAGAAGCCGCCGAAGAAACCGCCGAAGAAGCAGCGGGAGTCGCCGAAGCCTGCCGGGTACCCTGAGCCGGGGCGGCGGCGCTCAGCGCCGGCTCAGTGGGCTTTTTTGCCGCAGGCACCGCCTCGGCTGGCCCGTCCCCGATCACACCGTGGGGACTGAACAACAGCATCCGCAGCAGGATCATTTCCAGCCCGGCGCGCGCATCCGGCACCTCGGGCAGATCACGACGGCCCCGCACGGCGACATCATAAAACAACTGCAACGGCTCGGCCTGAAACTGCCCGGCCAGTTCACTGAGCGCCGTATCGGTTTCACGACCCGGCACCACCTGCGCCACCGCCAGCCGATGCAGGGTGCTGATCATTTCGTCCAGCAACGACAATTCATCCGGGCTCTGCTCGGCCACGGTATCCAGCGCCTCCAGCACGCCCGCCGCCTCACCGGCCGCCAGCGCCCGCAGCAGCGTCAGCACATGGGCCCGGTCCACCGTGCCCAGCATCTGACTGACACTGGTCTCGCTGAGCTGTTCACCGCTGAACGCAATCGCCTGATCGGTCAGGCTCAGGGCATCACGCATGGAGCCACGCGCCGCGCGGCCAATCTGACTCAGTGCAGGCACCTCGAACGGAATCATCTCCCGTTCCAGCAACGCCTGCAGATGGGTAGCAATCCGTTCGGCGGGCAGCGCCTTGAGGTTGAATTGCAGACACCGGGACAGAATCGTCACCGGCAGCTTCTGCGGATCGGTAGTGGCCAGCAGGAACTTCACATGCGGCGGCGGCTCTTCCAGCGTCTTCAACAACGCATTGAAGCTGTGCGCCGAAAGCATGTGCACTTCGTCAATGAGATAGACCTTGTAGCGACCCCGCGTCGGCGCGTACTGCACGTTGTCGAGCAGCTCACGGGTGTCTTCCACCTTGGTGCGGCTGGCCGCATCGACCTCGATCAGATCCACGAAGCGGTTTTCGGCAATCTCACGGCAACTGTCGCACACCCCGCACGGCTGGGCGCTGACGCCCTGCTCGCAGTTCAGGCATTTGGCCAGAATCCGGGCAATGGTGGTCTTGCCGCAGCCGCGGGTGCCGGTAAACAGATAGGCATGGTGCAGACGGTCCTGATCCAGCGCATGGGTCAGCGCACGCGAGACGTGCTCCTGGCCGACCAGCTCATCAAAGGTGCGCGGGCGGTATTTACGGGCAAGTACCTGATAGGTCATGGAAAGCGGCCGTGTCGAGTAGCAAACGCCAATGCTACCACGGGCAGGCCCCTGAAATGGAGGTGGCCCCGACAGCCACACCCCGGCACACGATATGACTGCTACCGTTGCTCCCTTCCGGGCCTGGCGGGGTTCACAGCTGATCGTTGCGGGGGGACCGACGGGGCCACCATTAAACGCCTGCCACCGACTACGGTCTTGCGACCCTGGGACAAGCGGGCGGCATTGTGGCGAATGGACGCCCAGGTTGCAAGCGCCGGGGGGCCGTCGCAGGATGGAGAGAGCCAGATCAACCAGGGAGCGCCCCATGACACGCATTGCCATCAACGGATTCGGCCGGATCGGACGCTGCCTGGTGCGCGCCCTGCACGAACGCGGCCTGCAAGACACCCTGCAACTGGTGGCGATCAACGACCCGGTGCCGCCGGACATGCTGGCGCATCTGCTGCGCCATGACACCACCCACGGCCGCTTCCAGGTGCCGGTCACGCAGCAGGACGACATGCTGCACATCGGTGACAGCCCCGCCGTGCGCTGCCTGGCGGAAACCGACCCGGCCGCCCTGCCCTGGCAGGACCTGGGCGTGGATCTGGTGCTGGAGTGCTCCGGGCGCCTCAAGAGCGCGGCCAAACTGGCCACCCACCGCGACGCAGGCGCCCGCCGCGTGCTCGCCAGCTACCCGGTGGGCGATGCCGAGGCCATGGTCGTCTACGGCGTCAACCACGAGATTCTGGAACCCGGCCACACCCTGATCTCCAACGCCAGCTGCACCACCAACTGCCTGGCCCCGCTGATCAAGGTGCTTGATGACGCCTTCGGCCTGGTGTCGGGCCAGATGACCACCATCCACGCCTACACCAACGACCAGAACCTGATCGACAAGGCCCACGGCGACCTGTACCGCGCCCGCGCCGCCGCCGTGAACATGATTCCCACCCGCACCGGCGCCGCAGGCGCTGTGGGCAAGGTCCTGCCCCACCTGGACGGCCGCCTCGACGGCATGGCCGTGCGCGTACCCATACTGAATGTGTCGCTGGTGGACCTGCATTGCCTGCTTCAGCAACCCGCCGACCGCGACACGATCAACCATGCCCTGCGCGCTGCCGCCGAGGGTCCGCTGAAGGGCATCCTGGCAGTCAACGACGAAGCCCTGGTGTCATCGGATTTCAATCGCGACCCGCACTCCAGCATCGCCGACCTGACCCAGACCCGGGTGATCGGCGATCAGGTCAAGATCATTGCCTGGTACGACAACGAATGGGGCTTCACCCAGCGCATGCTGGATGTCGCCCTGCATCTGTCGCAGCTGGATCAGAAGAACGGGCTGTAGCCGTCTTCTTCCGCCGCCATGCGCGCTTCCCGGTGACGCTCGGTCATGATGCGCCGCACGCTGCGTTCCTGGTTGCTGTCGTCGGTATCCACCATCACCAGATACTCGCCGCGCTCTACATCGGGCAAGAAACGCTCGAGATGATGGTTACGCCGTGAAATACCGATCAGGCCACCAAACCAGGCGCCCAGGCAGGTAAAGAACGCAGTGCTGGCAATCAGCGCGACGGTCCCCATGGGCACGCCGAAGGGCGCCACGGCCACCAGAATCAGGCCGATCAACAGGCCACACACGAGGCCGCCGATGGCGCCGACGAAACCGCTGTGCATGATGTCGGTTTCTTCCCAGGGGGTGGTGGTGTGAACGTGAGCTTCTTCCAGCACGGTGTGATTCTTGCCGAGCACGTACATGCGGTTGTAACCGATGCCGACTTCTTCCAGGTCGCGGTGGATGCCGAGCACGCTGGAAAGCGATTTGGTCATGTAATAAAAACGTTTCATGCGTAGCGCCTCCGTGGTGTTGTTCTGGCCTGGGGGCGACTGCACGGCTGCCGGCAGGCTGCTGAGTCATCATGATTCAGTGTAGGGGCAAGGTGGGGTGAAACGCGTGGGGCGCTTTAGATCAGTTTGGAATAATCAGATTTTGGTCATAGCTGGGGGTTATTAGTGTGGTGGTTTTGGTCCTCGGGGGGCGGGTGTAGGGTTTCAGGA
>ERZ869909.678-NODE-678-length-35108-cov-90.187662_pt1 | contig 35108 bp, 37 predicted proteins | sample MGYA00520892_ERZ869909 | MGnify/ENA primary metagenome ERZ869909 (study PRJEB32215, sample SAMEA104723947) | bioreactor metagenome | biome: bioreactor; feature: anaerobic bioreactor; material: water | place: China | collected 2015-03-12 ...
TTCAGGGCGCTCCCCGGCGATTTCGCGCCACGAGACGCGCAGGATCTCATGGCCTATCCCTTCTTCTCCCTCGCCAAATCGAAGCGTATCGCGCCGATAGACTTCAAGGCCGGCAATGTCACCATCCGGGTCGAGGCCGTTCCCGATCATGGCATGGCCACGATCTGGGATGCCGACATCCTGATCTGGGCCGCGAGCCAGCTCGTCGAAGCCCGCGATGCCGGGCTTCGCACCTCCCGGCTGATGGCCGCCACGCCCTACGAAATCCTCACCTATGTCGGACGCGGCACCAGCTTACGCGACTACCAACGCCTGAAGGCAGGCCTCGACCGGCTGCAATCGACCACGATTTCCACCTCGATCCGCCAGCCGGCCGAGGGGCGTCGGCATCGCTTTTCCTGGATCAACGAATGGCAGGAGCGCACCAGTCGCGATGGTCGCCCCGACGGCATCGAGATGATCGTGCCGGACTGGTTCTACCAGGCTGTTCTCGACGACGCGCTCGTGCTGACCATCGACCGGGCCTATTTCGATCTGACCGGCGGCCTCGACCGCTGGCTCTATCGGATCGTGCGAAAGCACGGCGGCCGCCAGCGCGACGGCTGGCGCTTTGACTTCCATCACCTCCACCAGAAATCCGGCAGCCTGTCGCCGTTCAAGCGCTTCGCTTTCGAGCTGCGCGACATTGTCCGGCGCCAGCCCTTGCCGGGCTACACGCTCTTTCTGGAAGCCGCGACCGGTGGGCGGATGCTTCTCGCCTTCGAGCCAGTCGCTACTTGTGGAAAACCTGTGGACGGCCTCGTGCTATCAGGAACCCGGACTATCGTGCTATCGGGAACCCGAGGCTCGTGCTATCAGGAACCCAAACAGGGTTTAACCCACGGAAATAACACACGAAATCGCGCCCTTAACTTAGAGTCTAACAAAGAGTCTAACCTTGAAGAGCGCGCGCGCGATGTGGAAAACCTCATCCGCGACACCGCCAGAAGCCTCAGCATGGCGGCGAAGAAGAGGGCATCTGTCGCCCCATCCTCGTCCCGATCGGCATCCGATCAAGACGAAGAAACACCATCTAGCAGTCCCGACACGCCCCGCCTTTCCAGCAATCTGCCGGGAGGACGCCGATGATCATCGCGCTCCTCAACCAGAAAGGCGGCGTCGGCAAGACGACGCTGGCGCTGCATCTCGCCGGTGAACTGGCGAGCCGGGGAAAGCGCGTCACGCTGATCGACGCCGACCCGCAAGGCTCGGCACTCGACTGGTCCCAGCAACGCGCCCACGAGGGTCTTCCACGCCTGTTCGGCGTCGTCGGCCTGGCGCGCGACACGCTGCATCGCGAGGCCCCCGAATTCGCCCGTGACGCCGATACGATCATCATCGACGGCCCGCCGCGTGTCGCCAGCCTCATGCGCTCCGCGCTGCTCGCCGCCGACCTCGCGCTGATCCCGGTGCAACCATCACCACTCGATGGCTGGGCCTCGGCCGAAATGCTGTCCCTCCTAGCGGAAGCCCGTATCTATCGGCCTCAGCTCGCCGCACGTTTCGTGCTCAACCGCTGCGGCGCGCGCACCATTATCGCCCGCGAAACGGCCGAAACGCTGGCCGACCATGATCCTCCGGTGCTCGCCAGCACCATTGGCCAGCGCGTCGTTTTCGCCGACGCGGCGCAATCCGGGCGGCTGGCCAGCGAGATGGACGGACGTTCCCCCGCGGCCCGCGAGATCGCCGCGCTTGCCACCGAGATCGGCAGGCTTTGCATCGGGAGCGTTGCGTCATGAGTGAGCGCGCGACCCGCCGAGGCTTTGCAGCCCGCCCGGTCGATCCCGACGGCTGGATCAAGGCTGGCGACACGCCGCCGGTGCGCGACAGCGCTACGGCTGCCAATTCTGCCCGGCTGACCATCGATGTCACGCCCGCGATGCGCGGCCGCATCAAGGTCGCCGCATTCAGCCGCGGCATCACTGTCGCGGACATGCTGCGCGAGTTGCTCGCGCGCGAGTTTCCCGACCCATCAGGAGATCGCTCATGATCGGCGCCGCCGCACACCAGGATGATCTGACCCGCGTGGAATTGACGTGGGTGGAGAAACGGATCGAATACTGGATCAGGTTCGGTCATGAGGCCGAAACGCAGCTCCTCGACCGCAACCGCCGTGTCGTCTGTTTCCGTCCCGGTGCCATTTTCGCCTTCGTCCGCTGGGCCGCGAACGACTACGGCACCATCATCTCGCGCATCGACATCGTGCGCGCCGTGGCACCCGGCAATGCCTATCAGACACTGCCCTTCGTCCGTCCGGGAGGCGAAATCCTTCTGAAGATCGAAGGCTGGCGGCACGTCGAGGATGTCCTTCGCCATGTCGATACCGTCGAGGCGCTCGGCATCGATCCCGCCGAGGTCGATCCCGATCACTGGCGGCATGTCGCCCACTGGATGCGCGCGGGCGAAGCGCCGCGTCCCTATACCGAGGCCCGCCACCGGGCATGGCTCCGGCGCCGGGAGGTCGGAAGATGACCCGCGCAACCTATGTGATGGTGACGGCTGTGGCTGCGTTCGCCATCGTCATCGCCAGCCTCACTCCGACATCACCCTGGCTGGTCTGGAACGCATCGGCCAGCGTGCCGATCGGCTTCTATACCATCGCGCCGGCCGAGCGGATCGAGGTGTCCGATCTCGTTGCTGTCATGCCACCTGAACCCGTCGCTTCCTTCATGGTCGAACGCGGCTACATCGGACGCGGCGTGCCGCTTCTCAAGCGGGTGATCGGCCTGCCGGGGCAGCGCGTATGCCGCGACGGTCGTGCAATCGCCATTGACTCCGTTCCGCTTGGAGAGGCCCGCGACCACGACAGCCGGGGCCGCGACCTGCCGGTCTGGCAGGGCTGCCGCCTCATCGCCGATGGCGAGGTTTTCCTGATGAACCCGGATGTCGGTGACAGCCTCGACGGCCGCTACTTCGGCCCGCTCCCCGCATCAGCGGTGATCGGCCGGGCCATCCCGCTTTTCACCGACGAGGACGGCGATGGCCTCTTTGTTTGGCGCGCGTCGATGCGGTGACGCTGCGCCAACAGCGGGGCGTACGAACTGCCTCGCCCCTGTTCCACCGCAATAGGAAAGGAGCCTTCAGTGGCACAGATCGGTCAATTCACGCGTACCCCGTCCGGCTATTCCGGGCAGGTCCGCACTCTATCGCTCGACGTCGAGCTGACCTTCGTTCCGACGGACAGTACCGAGTCAGAGAACGCGCCCGCCTATCGCATTCACCTTGGCGACGAGGACGGGCCGGAAGTCGGCGCAGGCTGGAAACACTCCGGCGAACGCGCCGGGACGTTCATCTCGGTCCTGCTCGATGATCCCGTCTTTCAGCATCCGATCCGCGCCCGCCTGTTCCAGTCGAATGAGACCGGCTGCGAGTGGGGCCTGCACTGGACCCGCCAGAAGAAGCGCGGCTTGCAGGAGTGATCATGATCATCTCCTGCATTCGTCCCGCCACTGGGAGATGCGGCGCACCCCGCCGCATCGCCCTCTTTCTTCTTTCCGGCCTGTTCGTCTCCGCAATCGCAACACCGCCGGTTCTGGCGCAGATTGCCGTGTCGGATCGCGCCGTCGCCGCGCATCCGCATGACGCATATATCACCGAGGCATCGCAACGCTTCGGCATCCCAGCGGCGTGGATCATCGCCGTCATGCGCGCGGAAAGCGGGGGCGTTGTCAGCGCCATCTCGTCGGCGGGCGCAATGGGGCTGATGCAGGTCATGCCCGACACCTGGGCAGAGCTGCACATCCGCTACCGTCTCGGCCACGATCCGTATGATCCGCGCGACAACATCCTCGCAGGCACGGCTTACCTGCGCGAGATGTGGGATCGCTACGGCAATGTCGGCGCGATGCTCGCGGCCTACAATGCCGGTCCCGGCCGCTACGACGAATACCGCTCGACGGATCGTCCGCTGCCCGCCGAGACGCGCGCCTATGTCGCTTCGCTTGCGCCCATTCTGCTTGGGGAGCAACCCTCAGGCGCCACTTCCACTGGCGCCCGGCCGCTCGACTGGCGCGAGGCGGCGATCTTCGTTGCGCGCGAAGATGGCGCTTTGCCCCCTGATCCAGCGGTGCACGATCGCGCGTCTGACGAGGCCCCTTCGCTCTTCCCGGCAGCATCGGACAGGCTCACGGCCTTGCCGCCGGAAGGCCTCTTCGTTGCCCGCAATTCCGCTGTGGACCGGCCATGACCGGCGGCAACGCAATTCGCATGGCATCGTGCGCTGGCGCGACATGGAGAGCGCCAAGGGTGGTGGCGGGCGCCACGACCGAAGGATGGCAGGATAAAAGGGCGCACGGTGCGGCTCGGGCGGGCGGTTGTTTTTGTTCATGTTTCTGGCGCGTTCCGCACCGTGCAGCGCCTACGCGCACCGTGCGCTCCACGCCCATCCCTCTGAATTCCCATACTATTTTGCACCGTGCGAGGCCGCGCCATGTCCTATGAGCACGAGTTCCGCATCCGTCCGGGGCGCATCCGTTCGACCCGCGCGCAGGCTGCCCGTCCCTTCATCGCGCAGGCGCTCGCCGCGGCGAAGAAGGCAGGCGGCGGCGTCTCGCGATCCGGCCGCGTCGCCTCCGGCAACCGATCCCGCTTCGGGCGCGGCCAGCGGGCCAGCATCCAGGCCAATCGCTTCATCACCTCCCGTACGCGCGGCGCCGTCGTCAAGGCGCGCGTGGTCCGCCACAGCGCGCGCTCCGCACCGCTTCGAACCCATCTCGACTATCTGCGCCGCGAGGGCGTGACCCGTGACGGGGAGAAGGCGCGGCTGTTCGGACCGGGAACGGAGGATGTGGATGGCCGAGCCTTCGCCGAGCGCTGCGGTGACGACCGGCATCATTTCCGATTTATCGTTTCCCCGGACGACGCGCCAGAAATGTCCGACCTGCGATCCTTCACCCGCGATCTGGTCGGGCAGATGGAGAAGGATCTCGGCACCCGGCTCGACTGGGTCGCGGTCGATCACTGGAACACCGCGCATCCCCATGTCCATCTGATCCTGCGCGGTGCGCGCGACGATGGCCAGGACCTCGTGATCTCCCGCGACTACATCAAGGAGGGGATGCGCGACCGGGCGCGCGATCTCGTCACCCTGGAGCTGGGGCCACGCACCGATCTCGATATCCACCGCGCCATCGAGGCCCAGATCGACGCCGAACGCTGGACCCAGCTCGACCGGCAGCTCGTTCGTGATGCCGGCAAATCCGGCATCCTCGATCTGGCACCACTCGCCGACCACCAGCCGGACGCGTTCCATACGCTGAAAGTCGGCCGACTGCGCAAACTGGAGATCCTCGGCCTCGCCGGACAGATCGGCCAATCCCAATGGTTCATCAAGCCCGAGGCGGAAACGGTCCTGCGCGAGTTGGGCGAGCGCGGCGACATTATCAAGCGCATGCACCGCGCCTTGACCGAACGCGGCATCGAGCGCGGCTCGGCGAGCTATGTCCTGGCCAGTGAAAGCCTCGAGGTGCCCGTCATTGGCCGCCTGATGGAGCGCGGCCTCGATGATGAGCTGAAAGGCACCGCCTATGCGGTCGTCGATGGTGTCGATGGCCGCACCCATCACATCAAGCTGCCGCATCTCGATGCCGCCGGAGACAGCCCGCCGGGTTCGATCGTCGAGCTGCGCGCCTATGAGGACGCACGGGGTGCGCGCCGCGTCGCACTCGCCGTCCGCTCCGATCTCGATCTTGGCGCACAGGTGGGCGCCACAGGCGCGACCTGGCTCGACCGGCAGGCCATCGCCCGCGAGTCCATTGCGCTGTCAGACAGCGGCTTCGGCGCCGAGGTCCGTCAGGCGCTGGATCAGCGCGCGGAGCATCTCATTGGCGAGGGTCTCGCCGAACGCCAGGGTGGGCGCGTCGTCTTCGCGCGCCGGTTGCTCAACACACTGCGCGATCGCGAGGTCAATGCCCTCGGCGAGAAGCTGGCCACTGAGACCGGCCTGCCGTTCAACCGCGCCGGCGGCGGCGACTATGTTTCCGGCACCTATCGCCAGCGCCTCGGGCTCGCCTCGGGGCGCTTCGCCATGATCGACGACGGGCTCGGCTTCCAGCTCGTGCCCTGGTCGCCCTCACTCGAGAAACAGATCGGCCGCCACGTCTCCGGCGTCGCCCGCGACGATGGCGGTGTCGATTGGGGTTTCGGGCGCAAGCGCGGCCTCGGCCTCTAGCCTCAACCGGAAAGGAACACCGCCCATGTCCGCGACCAAGATCCTCTGGGGCCAGATCACCATCGTCTTTCTCATCATCCTCGCCACCACCTGGGGGGCGACACAATATGTCGCCTGGAGCCTCGGGTTTCAGGCGCAGCTCGGGCCGCCCTGGTTCGAACTCCTCGGCATTCCGGTCTATTACCCACCCGCGATCTTCTGGTGGTGGTATTTCTATGAAGCCTATGCGCCGCCGATCTTCGCCACAGGCGGGATCATCGCGGCGTCGGGCGGCTTCATTGCTATTGCCGTGGCCATCGGCATGTCGGTCTGGCGGGCGCGCGAGGCGAAGAACGTCGCCACCTATGGCTCGGCGCGGTGGGCGGAAAAACCCGAAATCAAGGCCGCGGGCCTGCTCGATCCCGACGGCGTGGTGCTCGGCCGCTACGAGCAGGAGTACCTTCGCCACGATGGGCCGGAGCATGTGCTGTGCTTCGCGCCGACGCGATCCGGCAAAGGGGTCGGCCTTGTTGTCCCCTCGCTTCTGACCTGGCCGGGCTCGGCCATCGTCCATGACATCAAGGGCGAGAACTGGCAGCTCACCTCCGGCTTCCGGTCCCGCCATGGCCGGGTGCTGCTCTTCGATCCGACCAACCCGAACTCCTCGGCCTACAATCCGCTGCTCGAGGTGCGGCGTGGCGAATGGGAGGTGCGCGACGTTCAGAACATTGCCGATATCCTCGTCGATCCCGAAGGGAGCCTCGACAAGCGCAATCACTGGGAAAAGACCTCTCACGCGCTTCTCGTCGGCGCGATCCTGCATGTGCTCTACGCCGAACCGGACAAGACGCTGGCGGGCGTCGCCAAGTTCCTTTCCGATCCCAGGCGCCCTGTCGAATCCACCCTGCGCGCCATGATGAAAACCCCGCATCTGGGCGAAGCGGGGCCGCATCCTGTCGTCGCCAGCGCGGCGCGCGAGCTGCGCAACAAGTCCGACAATGAACGTTCCGGCGTGTTGTCGACAGCCATGTCGTTCCTCGGCCTCTATCGTGACCCGGTGGTCGCCGAGGTGACACGTCGCTGCGACTGGCGCATCAGCGACATCGTGGGGGGTGATCAGCCGACCACGCTCTACCTCGTCGTGCCGCCATCCGACATCAACCGAACCAAGCCATTGATGCGATTGCTGCTCAATCAGGTCGGCCGTCGCCTGACCGAGGATCTTCAGGCCAAGACCGACCGGCATCGGCTGCTGTTGATGCTGGACGAGTTCCCCGCGCTCGGGCGGCTGGATTTCTTCGAGACAGCCTTGGCCTTCATGGCGGGCTATGGCCTCAAGAGCTTCCTGATCGCGCAGTCGCTGAACCAGATCGAGAAAGCTTACGGACCGAACAATTCGATCCTCGACAATTGCCATGTCCGGGTGAGCTTTGCCACCAATGACGAGCGCACCGCCAAGCGCGTCTCCGACGCCCTCGGCACAGCAACCGAGATGAAGGCGATGAAGAACTATGCCGGGCACCGGCTGTCGCCCTGGCTTGGGCATCTCATGGTGTCGCGTTCGGAAACCGCCCGCCAATTGCTCACACCGGGCGAGATCATGCAGCTTCCCCCCGACGACGAGATCGTCATGGTCGCCGGTATCCCGCCGATCCGGGCGAAAAAGGCGCGCTACTATGAGGATGGGCGTTTCACCGAGCGCCTGATGCCGCCACCGGAGTTAAAGCAACCAGATAAAGGCCGACCCGATGACTGGACAGCGCTCCCGATCCCGGCACGGCCGGAGCGCTCCGAAGCATCGCCCGAACATCCGATCGAAGATGAAGATCCAACCGAATCCGAGCGCCGGCTGCAACCCGAACTCAGCCGCGCGAAGCCGGTGGAGAAGAAGATGCCCATCGAAAACGAGTTCGAGGCCGGGCTGCCGGACGACGCCGACGAGGACGCCATCCGAAATCGCCGCATGATCCGCCACGCCCAGGGCATCGCGCGTCAGGTTGCGATGGACCCCAATGACGGCATGGACCTGTAGCGTCATGACCAATCCTCGTAAGAAGAAAAAAGTGACGGCCTATCTGGACCCGGACGTCGAGAAAGCACTGGCGGAGTTCGCGGCGCGCCGGGATCAGTCGCAATCGATGATCGTGGAAGCCGCCATCGCCTCGTTCCTGTCGCCCGACGATGCGGAGCGCCGGGAGGCGGTTATTGGCAGACGTCTCGACCAAATTGATCGCCGCATGACGCGCCTGGAGCGCGATCTCGGCATCGCCGTCGAAAGCCTCGCTGTGTTCATCCGCTTCTGGCTCACGACCACGCCGGCCTTGCCCGAGCCCACCGCTCAGGCTGCGCGCGCCAAAGCCGGCGAGCGCTACGAAGCCTTCATCGCCGCGCTCGGCCGACGCCTTGCGCAGGGGCCGAAGCTTCGGCAGGAAGTCTCGGAGGATGTGGAGGGCGCGGGCCAATGAACATTGGCGCAGTTTGAGCGCAATTCAATCAGGACGGCTCGAGAAATCCACAAGGCATTGAATGACTTGTCGAAAGTTGATCTTGATGTTCTATTGGACCACTGTAGCCTGAAAGATCGAATTGCTGAGATTCAAGCTCAAACTACCCCGGCGGAAAAGCACGCATCGGTGGTGCGCTTGCTTCGATCTAGTGCGCCCGGTTTGGCGCATGCATATAGTGAAGACTATAGGGGGGCGCCGAATACAATGCCCGATGAGAATCGGAAGATTGCAAAAATCCAGCGACCTACTTCGAGTTCGACGCAAACGCCGCAGAGATGTGCCGTGTCAAGCGATCGAGCGATGTTGCCATCGCAGTGCCGCGGCGGTTCACACGTTGGTCTCCGATCCGCGGCAGCGATAGCGTTATGCATGCACGGTACACGGATCGCTTCGCCAAGAGGCTGTGAGGCTATGGATCGTCCGACGGTGGAGGGAACGTGATCTTCTACATGGCGGTGTTCAGATATGGTACCATTTTCGGCGAGACTTGCGAGACGGACTCCGCCTTTTTGTTGCGGAAGGCACCTCCTGGAAACGGAAGCTCGACAGTGTCGGACAGGTCCACCAGTGCGTTCAGCGTGTATCAGGGAATCGACACCGTTGTTTTGGACGGTACGCGATGAGCATAGGTGCTGACGACGATTTGGAAGCCATGGCGGGCATGCTGCTCAAGGTGTTGCATGTCGATGAAGACAACGGCGTCCTGCACGCGCGATCGCTGGACGGCCGAGTATTGCGCGTCTCCGGCTTTCGCCATGATCTCCCCGAGCGAGGTGATGTCATTCTGGTGGGCAATGGCGGTTGGCAAATTGCTCCTGCAGAGGTCTGGGCCGCCAGCAATTCGGTCGCAACCGTGCGGCAGGTGATCGAAGGTGGAACCGTGCTCATCGACGACGGATTTGGGATCCGGACTCTTCGGAACCCCGGGAAGGTCAAGGTCGAGACCGACAACGCAATAGAATACAACGACGCGGAGGGGGTTATTCGCGTCCTGTCCCAGACGCCGCTGCGCAGTCGCCGTTTCTCCCAAGATAGCGATCAGGGACCGGACGACTATTTCGTTGCCGCAGCGTCCGATGGGCCGACATTTGCTGATTTCGGCGGGTACCCCGACGTGATTAAACGAGCGCGAGAACTCATCGAGACCCAGTTCAAGCGACGCCGACACCTCGACCAGATTAAGGCGCGTCCAGTCAAGGGCGTGCTCTTCAGCGGCCCGCCCGGTACGGGGAAAACGCACTTGGCGAGGATTATCGCGCACGAGTCGAAGGCCGATTTCTACCTCGTGAGCGGGCCCTCCGTGGTCAGCAAGTGGCTGGGGGAGACAGAAGACATCCTGCGCCGCATATTCGATGCCGCACGAGAAAGTCGTTCGGGTCGCGCGATCGTTTTCTTCGACGAGATAGACAGCATTGCGGAGCGGCGTACAGGCGACACCCACGAAGCCTCCAAGCGGCTAGTGGCGCAGCTGCTCACGCTCATGGATGGTTTTGATGACCAGGGTAGATCGGTAGTCGTCATCGCGGCCACCAATCGAGTTGAGGCGTTGGACCCGGCCCTGACGCGTCCCGGGCGTTTCGATTGGGAGATCGAATTCGGCATGCCTGACGTTTCCGATCGACTGGCAATCTTGAAAGTAGCGACGCGAGGCCTCAACGTGGCCGTCGATCTGCCCCTGAGCGAGGTGGCTCAAGCAACCGAGGGTTGGTCCGCGGCTCAACTAGGGGCCCTGTGGGCGGAGGCCGCATTGGTTGCGGCAGGTGATCGCCGGGGCAAGATAGAGGGCGAAGACTTGGCGCAAGCATTTGAGCGGGTATCCAGCCGACCCAGTCGGAGTTCCCAGGAGGCGCACGAATGAGCATCGTGGGATGGGTGAAGCGCTGGTTCAGGAAAGCGCCGAAGCCTGCGCCTCGGAAGCCGAACAGTGGGGGACCGCTCCGTGAGTTCGTTTACTTGGACGAGGTCAGTCTTCGAAGCCTGCTCTCTTCGCAGGCCGATGGTATGACCGAAGGCACTTCGCACCAGTCCATTGACGGGTATGAAGTCGAGACCAGTACCGTCGCCGGCATCGAAAATGCCTTGATAGGCAAGGCGGAACTCGCCTCTCGCTTTCAAACGGCCAACAGCAGTACTTTCCAGACCTCGCGCAAGGCCACGGTGCAGTCCTGGTTCCGCGAGCTACACGGTAAAGCGAACCTTCGTCTTATCAGCGTCGTGACCGATGTTGCCGCTATGGACGCCGCGTCGATCAGGCGGTCTCAGGATCCGTCTATGGCAACTCCGGCTTCGAACCTCCTGCGCGGGAAACTGATTGAACTGAAGGTGCGATTGGCGGCCGACCCGGTATTCCACATGGGCACTATGCTTTCAGAATTCATGAGCATCGCGGAAGACTTCCCGAACAAATACTCCCCCGATGGATGGTCCGGCGCGCTCGAGAACGCAGAGCCGATGAACAAGATACTCACCCGCCTGCTCGCCGGTCTCATTCCTATCCGGGCCGAAGCAGTGGATCGGGTTGTCGTCAACCTGGATGGCGAGGACTTCGTGGTGCACAAGGACGCAGTTCGAGACGCCGATCTCCCTGTTCGCCCTTTGACGATCGTGGGCGTCACCGAACACCTCGCCTATTGGAAGGACATTCGTAGAGTCCTGTTCTCTGAGGCGGAGTTCACCATCCTTTGCAGGGTTTCCCGCGACGGCCTACAACAGACTTGGACACCCGTGAAGCTGGCGGACCTGTTCCGCGATGTCGCCCCGGACCTTCTGCACCAGATAAACCTTGCGGGAACATATGCGCTCAGCGCCAAGCCGGTGCCTCAATCGCACCTCCAACTGGAAAACGCGTTGACAAGAGCCCTGCGAACGTACCGCCAGCTTTTGCTGGCTCATTCTGGGAAGGCCCTTACGCCAGACCAGGACTTGGAGATCGAAGCCGAGATACTTGGCGCGGCACCTCTGATGGCGTCCCCACAGGGCCAGAGGAATGCGTTTGACATGGTGGGTAAAAAGGTAAGGCGCTTCGGGCGATTCAGAATAGGTGCGGAGAAGGATCTGGAATTCCGCAATCGGGCGCGCTCTTTGAGCGATCTGGCTTATCTGCCTGCACCGGAGCATGGAGCACCTTCCGCATCAGTGCCCACCGCCGCCCATATCAGTGAGGATGATGTCAGCCTCTTGGATGTGGAGGTCGTGGCCATATACTGGTAGCAATCGTCCTGCGCATAATATTGACGAGTTATCGACGCCACTCAGGTTGTGAAGAAGCTGTTCCCGGAAATTCCGGCGCGGTCGAAGAATGCTTGGTTCCGTGCTCTGGCATCTCCAATGAGTTGATCCCACCCGAGCAGTTCAATTGAGCCATGGAACCCGCTGTTGGGCCGGTAGACCCTTCCCCGGCCATCTGCCGTTCGCTGCCACGAGAACGTCCACGTGTCCATCTTCCCAACAATGTCAGCAACAATGTAGCAGTAGAATATCGTGTTGCGGTCCAGCGCTATTGGGCGCCCCCGAACGTCCGAGAGCTCGCCGCTCTGGAGACGCTTGACGTAACGCTCCACCTGAAATTGCGGGTTCTCTTCCTCTGTATAATTCGTTCGCCCTGGGCGCTTGAATTCAATGAGAAGGACTTTTGACGGCTCATCGGTCTGCCGCAGGCCGTGCACATAGTCGAAGATCAGGACATCCGGGCGCTCATCGCTTTCAACGGCCTCCGACAGCTTCCGGAACTCAACATCAGAGCTGAAGTACTGTGCGAATGTCAGCCTCTCATCGACTATCCATAGGTCATGTGACGCTGCAGGTTCTACCTTGCTGCCGCCTCCATCGATGGTCCTGACGCGAAGCGGGCAGATGAACGAGTGCAGTATGTCCTCCCGCTGGTAGGAGCTGTCGCGGGTGTCGTCACGGACCTTCTCAAGAAGGACTTCGATGAAATCCAGCACGACCTTGCGGCGGACAATATACTCAGCAAGACTCCTCTGCTCCGCCTCTTCTATTGCTGTGCTGGCGTCGGCGATTGCCGCGCTGAACGTGCTAATGTCTGCGACACCCTCTTTGAGCCTATTCAGGACGCTCCTGATTTTTTCAGCCTGTCGTTCGTCACGGCGGAAGCGTTCACGGGAGAGATGCCCATAGATCGCATCTGCTTTCAGTTCCCCTGAAGGGACGCGTTTTTGCAGCTCGTCCACATCCCCAAACGCAACAGAAGGATATGTTGCAGTGATCGTCTCTATGGTTCCACGCTGCTCACCTTTCAGAAGGGCTAGTGGCACCGATAGGAACGCTTCAATTCTCTCGGAGCAGACGTCATTGATGATCCTTTCAATCACAGCGTCCTCAAAAATGAATGCCGTTCGCTCCTGGTTGACATTAGTGTCCAGGAACTCACCGGTTACGATGGCGTGGAACACCCTGTCGTTATTTTCGCCGAAATAGCTAAGGCCAAGTTTGCCGTCGATGCTCTGCGAATGGACCGTCCTGTCATGCGCAATGAAGTGGACGAAATGCCTCCCTTTGAGGTCAGCGCTCGCAACCTTGTCGCACTCCATCAGGGTCAGGTTCAGATCGCCGTACTCCTCTGTTTGGATGGCCATCGCTTTGTCCTGCCTGTGAACAATGTCAGAGATGGCGTTCGGATACTCGCGAGTCTCGTCACGCACATGAACGCTCACTTGCGGGCTCCGGCCTCCGATGAAGGTTGGCAGGAAGTGTGAAGTGAGGTGTTGAAAAACAAAGCTGTCGCGACCGGGAAATTTGGCGCGGTATCCATTGTCGCGGAGGCCTGATAGCCGGACGTGGAAAACGCTGTCGGAAGCATCCGGTGCTGCACCTTCTTCAAGGTCCTGAATCTGATCTTCCAGCGCAAGCTTGAACTTAAACTTCCGCCCCTGAAGTCCGCCGTCTTTGTTCCTGAAAACTGAGTTGACGCTTATCTCCTCGAAACAGTCCAGCCACATTAGCCTGCCGACACCCTTGCCGCCGATCTGAATCTTGTTGTCGGTGTCCGTGGTCGTGAACGCATCCCAATTGTCATCATCAAGACCTACGCCATTATCTTCCACGGTTGCCCAGACGTCCTGCTTGTTTCTGCTGGTGTTGACAGTGACGATGACACGCCCTTCGCTCGCCACACGATCGCCATACCGCGACTGTGTCGAATGGATGGCATTGCTCACCGCTTCAAAAAGTGGCTGCATGGCTCCAGCTACATTTGTCGGTTTGGGCAGGCGTTCAATTCGCTTTACAAGGTTTGGGCGTAGCGAAGTCATGAAAAAATAACCCCCGAATACTTGCTCTCATGCTCTCGATCGCGACGAGATTGCCCTTGTGTGATCGCACGTTCAAGACCGACGTTCTGCTCTACCGCGCTTTCGCGATTACGGCGTCTGGTCGAAGCTCGGGGCAGCTCTATGCTTCAAGGACCACTCAACCGAAGGCAGTTGAATGTCTTTGTGGTCGCCGCGAACGACCCTTCCTTGCCTCCACGTCGGGGTAGCTGCAGTTGCAAACGCAGGTCGCGCATGCGTAGCCAGTCTCCGGCGTATCCCGAAAGTTGTCAGTCCAGCGGGCCAATCGAATCAACGAGTGGTTGCGCAGGGGCGCTCAAACCTTGGAGGCGGGACATGGTCCCCGCCGTTCTCCTGTATTTGCACGCCACACTACTACTACGACCGAAACTTGTTGAATCGGCCCCTTTTGGGTCTCTTTTAGTCATCCCCATCCGGGGTTTTTCTCTCGCCTCCCCGGTGGAACGGGGACGAGATGGCAGGCATCAACCACAAACAGGCAAATGTGGACCGCGGCGCGCGCATGCTGCGCACCGCACTCGGCGCCGCTATCGCGCATTTGCTGGAAGACCCGGCGGTGGTCGAGGTGATGTTGAACCCGGACGGCCGTATCTGGGTGGATCGGCTGTCCGAAGGTCTGGCCGATACGGGCGAACGCCTGTCCGTCGCCGATGGCGAACGCATTGTGCGGTTGGTTGCCCACCATGTCGGTGTCGAGGTCCATGCCCGCAGCCCCCGCGTTTCGGCGGAATTGCCGGAAACCGGCGAGCGGTTCGAGGGGTTGTTGCCTCCGGTGGTCGCGGCACCGGCCTTCGCCATCCGCAAGCCCGCCGTCGCGGTGTTCACGCTCGACGACTATGTAACGACCGGCATCATGACCGCCGACCAAGCGGAAACGCTGCGCGCGGCCGTCCAAGCCCGTGCCAACATCCTTGTTGCCGGTGGCACGTCGACCGACAAGACAACGCTTACCAACGCACTGCTCGCCGAGGTGGCGAAGACCTCCGATCGCGTCGTCATCATCGAGGACACGCGCGAACTGCAATGCGCCGCGCCCAACCTCGTCGCCATGCGGACCAAGGACGGTGTCGCCACCTTGTCGGAGCTGGTGCGGTCGTCGCTGCGCTTGCGCCCAGACCGCATCCCCATCGGTGAGGTGCGCGGCGCGGAAGCCCTCGACCTTCTGAAAGCCTGGGGCACCGGCCATCCGGGCGGCATCGGCACGATCCATGCCGGTTCCGCTATCGGCGCGCTGCGCCGCCTTGAACAACTCATCCAGGAAGCCGTCGTCACCGTCCCGCGCGCCATGATCGCGGAGACCATCGACCTCGTGGCCGTCCTCACCGGCCGCGGTTCCGCCCGGCGTCTCACCGAACTCGCCCGTGTCGAAGGGCTTGGCCCGGACGGCGATTACCGGATTTTCCCTGCCTTTTCAGAACTGACCACCACTCACGACTCAGGAGATTCTGCATGATCCGTCGCGCCTTCCGTATCCGCCATCATGTGGCAACCGCCGCCGCATTCACCTGGGCAAGCCTGATGACCGCGCCCGCTTTCGCCTCCGGTTCCTCCATGCCCTGGGAAGCACCGCTGCAATCCATCCTCGAATCCGTCGAAGGGCCTGTGGCCAAGATCGTCGCGGTGATCATCATCATCGTCACCGGCCTGACGCTCGCCTTTGGCGATACTGGCGGTGGCTTCCGCCGTCTGATCCAGATCGTCTTCGGCATCTCCATCGCCTTCGCGGCGTCGTCCTTCTTCCTGTCCTTCTTCAGCTTCGGCGGCGGGGCGCTGGTCTGATGGGGGTGAGTTTCGAGGCACTCGACACGGTGCCGGGATTCAGCGTCCCGGTCCACCGCGCCCTGACCGAGCCGATCCTGCTTGGTGGGGCGCCGCGCTCCGTCGCCATCCTGAACGGCACACTGGCCGGAGCCATAGGCCTCGGGCTGCAACTCTGGCTTGCCGGCATCCTGATCTGGGCGGTCGGCCACCTCATGGCCGTCTGGGCGGCGAAACGCGATCCGCTTTTCGTCGAGGTCGCGCGCCAGCACCTGCGCATCCCGGCGCGGCTGGAGGTCTGAGCGATGGACGTCAAGCGAAACGCTCAATCAGGCCGCGTCGGACAGAAGCGGTCGGAAGAACGACCGATCATAGCGCAGGAAGCAACGCGTCTCCTTGGCGAACGCAACCGCCTTCTGCACGTCGGGATCGCTGGCCGCATCCATTCGGTACTGCTCATAGGCGGCAAAACTCGGAAAGCTGAAGATCGCGAGCGCGATATCGCTCGCGCCTTCCGACGGCAGGAAATAGCCGTGATGCGTCCCGCCGAAACGCGGCACGAGCTTGAGCCACATTCTGGAATACTCTTCGAACTCCGCGATCTTGTCGGCGTCGATCACATATTTGACCTGGCACGTAATCATCTGAATCTCCTAGATTATTTCGGTTCATTTCGTGCTTCCTTTACAACGGCGGAAGGCGGTGCGCCATGATGAATCTCACCGAATACCGCCGCACCGCCGCCCGCCTTGCCGACTATTTGCCCTGGGTGGCGCTGGTCGGCGATGGCATCGTTCTGAACAAGGATGGCAGTTTCCAGCGTAGCGCGAAGTTTCGCGGGCCGGATCTCGATTCCGCCGTCGCCGCCGAGTTGGTCGCGGTCGCCGGACGGTTGAACAACGCCTTCCGTCGCCTCGGCTCGGGCTGGGCCATCTTCGTCGAAGCGCAGCGGTCGGAAGCCGGGACCTATCCCGCAAGCCGCTTCCCCGATCCGGCCTCGGCACTGGTCGATGCCGAACGCAAGGCCGACTTCGAGGAGGAAAGCAGCCATTTCGTGTCGGGCTATTACCTGACCTTTCTGTGGCTCCCTCCGGCCGAGGACGCCGCCCGGTCCGAATCCTGGCTCTATGAGGGGCGTGAAACGTCGGGCGTGAACCCCTGGGAACAGGTGCGCGGTTTTGCGGATCGCACCGATCGCGTGCTGGCGCTGCTCGACGGGTTCATGCCTGAGTGCCGCTGGCTCGATGATGCCGAGACCCTGACCTATCTCCATTCGACAATCTCGACCAACCGGCATCGCGTGCGCGTGCCGGAAACCCCGATCTATCTCGATGCGCTGCTGGCCGATCAGCCGCTGACCGGCGGGCTCGAGCCGCGCCTTGGCGATCAGCACCTTCGAGTGCTGACCCTCACCGGATTTCCCTCTGCGACGACGCCGGGCCTTCTCGATGAGATGAACCGTCTCCCGTTCCCGTATCGCTGGAGCACACGCGCCATCCTCATGGACAAGTCTGACGCGACCCGGTTGCTGACCCGGATCAGGCGGCAATGGTTCGCCAAGCGCAAGTCGATTGCCGCGATCCTCAAGGAGGTGATGACCAACGAGCAATCCGCGCTCGTGGACACCGACGCGGCCAACAAGGCGCTCGACGCCGATATGGCGTTGCAGGAGTTGGGCGCCGATGTCGCGGGTATGGCCTATGTCACGGCAACCGTCACGGTCTGGGACGCCGATCCGCGCCGCGCTGACGAAAAGCTGCGGCTGGTCGAGAAAATCGTTCAGGGCCGCGACTTCACGGCCATGCCTGAGTCCGTCAATGCCGTCGATGCCTGGCTCGGTTCGCTGCCCGGACATGCCTACGCCAATGTCCGGCAGCCGCCGGTCTCGACGCTCAACCTTGCCCACATGATCCCGCTTTCGGCGGTGTGGGCGGGGCCGGAACGGGACGATCACTTCGGCGCACCCCCGCTGCTCTATGGCAGGACCGAAGGATCGACCCCGTTCCGGTTTTCTCTTCATGTTGGCGATGTGGGCCACACGCTTGTCGTCGGACCGACCGGCGCGGGCAAATCGGTGCTGCTCGCGCTCATGGCCTTGCAGTTCCGGCGCTACCCGCTTTCGCAGGTCTTCGCCTTCGATTTCGGCGGCTCGATCCGCGCCGCTTCGCTCGCCATGGGCGGCGACTGGCACGATTTGGGCGGCGGCCTCACGGAAGAGAACGAGGCTTCTGTTTCGCTCCAGCCACTTGCCCGCATCCACGACACATATGAACGCGCATGGGCGGCTGACTGGGTTGTTGCGATTCTCATGCGTGAAGGTATCGCCATCACGCCCGAGGTGAAGGAGCATCTCTGGACGGCGCTGACTTCGCTGGCTTCCGCGCCTGTCGAGGAAAGGACGATCACCGGCCTCGCCGTGCTGCTCCAGTCCAACGACTTGAAGCAAGCCCTTCGGCCCTATTGTGTCGGCGGGGCCTATGGTCGGCTGCTCGACGCCGAAAGCGAGCATCTCGGCTCGGCGGACGTCCAGGCCTTCGAGATCGAGGGCTTGGTCGGCACGGGCGCGGCCCCGGCCGTGCTCAGCTACCTGTTCCATCGCATCGGTGACCGGCTCGACGGCCGCCCGACGCTGCTCATCATCGACGAGGGCTGGCTGGCGCTGGACGACGAGGGGTTCGCCGGCCAACTCCGCGAATGGCTGAAGACCCTGAGGAAGAAGAACGCTTCCGTTATTTTCGCCACCCAGTCGCTGTCGGATATCGACAATTCCGCGATCGCGCCTGCGATCATCGAGAGCTGCCCCACGCGGCTCTTGCTCCCGAACGAGCGCGCGATCGAGCCGCAGATTACCGCGATCTATCGCCGCTTCGGCCTCAATGACCGGCAGATCGAGATCCTGGCGCGGGCGACGCCCAAGCGCGACTACTACTGCCAGTCCCGGCGCGGCAATCGCCTGTTCGAGCTGGGCCTGTCCGAAGTTGGTCTCGCGCTCTGCGCGGCTTCCTCGAAATCCGATCAGGCTGATATCGCCCGCATCCATGCCGAGCATGGAGGCAATGGCTTCCTTGCGGCGTGGTTGCGCCATCGCGGCGTGGAATGGGCCGCCGACCTGATCCCGGACCTCACCAATCTCGCGACCGAAAGCGAGAACCACTCGCCCGTCACCCCCGATGACGACGCGTCCGAATTCACCCTGGAAGAAGAGGAGATTACCCCATGACGCGCAAAATGCCCCGGCTCACCCACATGGCCAACGCTTCGGCACTGGCCCTCGCGCTCGCCGCTCCACTGGCCCTGGCCCCGGTGTTCACCACACCGGCCCATGCCTTCTTCGGCTTCGGCGGCATTGTCTATGATCCGACCAACCACGCGGAAAACCTGCTGACCGCCGCCCGCACGCTGGAGCAGATCAACAACCAGATCGCCTCACTTCAGAACGAGGCGCAGATGCTGATCAACCAGGCCCGTAATCTGGCGAGCCTGCCCCATTCCTCGCTTCAGCAGCTCCAACAGAATGTCCAGCGGACCCAGCAGCTTCTCGGGCAGGCCCAGAACATCGCTTTCGACGTGCAGAATATCGACCGGATGTTCCAACAGGACTACGGCAACCTGTCCCTGAGCGGCACCGACGCCCAGATGATCGCCGATGCACGCAGCCGCTGGGAGAATACGGTCGGAGGCTTGCAGGATGCGATGCGTGTCCAGGCCGGCGTCGTCGGCAATATCGACGCCAACCGCGCCGAGATGTCCGCGCTGGTCGGCCAGAGCCAGAATGCTGTCGGCGCGCTTCAGGCGACGCAGGCCGGCAACCAGCTTCTCGCCCTTCAGTCGCAGCAACTGTCCGACCTGATCGCGGTCATCTCGGCCAATGGCCGGGCGGAAGCCTTGCTGGAGGCGGAGCGCGCCACGGCCGCCGAACAGGGGCGCATCCAGCGTGAACGCTTCCTGACACCGGGGTCGGGCTACCAGCCCGGCAACGCGCAGATGTTCAACTGAGGCCGGGAGGGAAGACCATGGAAGGGAAGGTGCTGGCCCGGATTGGGGCGATCGTGTTTGTCGCGATTGCGATCACCGTGACGATGATCGAGATGACCCGCGAAGATCTTCCCGCGCCGGTCAGCACCGCTCCCTCGCTTCAACCTCCGGCCGATCCATTGCGTGCAATCCTCCGCCACTGCCAGCAACTTGGGGAGGTCGCGGCCAGCGATGCCGACTGCCTCGCCGCCTGGGCCGAAAACCGCGACCGCTTCCTCGGCCGGACACCGGTGCCCGCCGCTCCGAACGGAGGGCAGTGAGTCATGGGCGGAACGGGGGTCATCGACAACTTCCTTGGCATATTCACCAGCTATATCGATAGCGGCTTCGGCCTGCTCGGCGGGGAAGTGGCGTTCATTGCCACCACGCTGATCGTGATCGATGTGACGCTCGCCGCCCTGTTCTGGGCCTGGGGTGCCGATGACGACATCATCGCCCGGCTGGTGAAGAAGACGCTGTTCGTCGGCGTCTTTGCGTACATCATCTCCAACTGGAACAGCCTCGCGCAGATCGTCTTCGACAGCTTTGCCGGCCTCGGGCTGATGGCGTCCGGCACCGGCTTTTCGGCTGCCGATCTCATGCGGCCCGGCCATGTGGCGCAGACCGGTCTCGACGCTGGCCGCCCGATGCTCGACTCCATCTCGGACCTGATGGGCTGGATCGCCTTTTTCGAGAACTTCATCCAGATCGCCTGCCTGTTCTTCGCCTGGGTGCTGGTCATCCTCGCCTTCTTCATCCTGGCCGTGCAACTTTTCGTCACCCTGATCGAGTTCAAGCTGACCACGCTGGCGGGCTTCGTGCTCATTCCCTTCGGCCTGTTCGGCAAGACAGCCTTCATGGCGGAACGGGTCCTGGGGAACGTCATTTCCTCCGGCATCAAGGTGCTGGTCCTCGCCGTCATCATCGGCATCGGCTCAACACTTTTCGGCCAGTTCACCGCTGGCTTCGGCGGCGCAACCCCGACCATCGACGACGCCATGGCGATCGTGCTGGCGGCACTTTCTCTTCTCGGCCTCGGCATCTTCGGCCCCGGCATCGCCACCGGCCTCGTCTCCGGTGGTCCGCAACTCAGCGCCGGCGCAGCCGTCGGAACGGGTCTTGCCGTAGGCGGAGCGGCAATCGCTGCCGGAGGCGCGACCATGCTCGCAGCAAAGGGCGGCGCTGCCGCACTTTCGGGCGGTGCCGCTCTTGCGCGTGGCGGGGCCTTTGCCGCCGGCGCTGCCTCGTCGGCCTACACCCTTGGCTCGATGGGCCAGTCGGGCGCGGCCGGTGTCCCTTCCGGCCTTGGCGGTGTTGCCCGCGCGGGTGCGGCTGCAACCGCCTCGCCCCTCAAGCGCGCCGCCTCCCGCGCCGCCGACAGCCTGAAATCCAGCTACTCGGATGGCATCAATGGCGGGTTTGAAGCCTCCGGCGGTCGCTCCTCGAAGGGGACAGTCGGCGGAAACGCAACCCCCGTATCCTCCAATTCCTCCTCCACCGATGGCCCACCAGCCTGGGCACAACGGATGCAGCGCGGCCGGGCCATGGGTCACGGCGTCACCGCCGCCGCCCATGCCGTCCGCTCCGGTGACAGCCATGGTGGTGGTTCCTCCGTCAGCCTTTCTGAAAGTGACCGCTCATGAACCTTTTTAGACGACCCGCAACCCATTACGGCAAGTCGCCGGAACCCGAGACACCTTACCAGAAGGCCGCGCAAGTCTGGGACGAGCGCATCGGTTCCGCCCGCGTGCAGGCGAGAAACTGGCGCTATATGGCCTTCGGCTCGCTGATCCTGTCGGCCGGTTTCGCTGCCGCCCTTGTCTGGCAATCGGCGCGTGGCACTGTCGTGCCCTGGGTGGTGCAGGTCGACAATCTCGGCCAGGCGCAAACCGTCGCGCCGGCCGTTACCGACTATCGCCCGACCGATCCGCAGATCGCATTCCATCTCGGCCGGTTCATCGAGCAGGTCCGCGCGATCCCCGCCGATGCGATCATCGTACGCCAGAACTGGCTGCGCGCCTATGAGTTCACCACCGACCGGGGCGCGGCGGCGCTCAATGACTACGCCCGCGCCAATGATCCCTTCACCCGCGTCGGCCGCCAACAGGTGGCGGTTGAGGTCTCATCAGTCATCCGGGCATCGCCGGATAGCTTCCGCATCGCCTGGATCGAGCGCCACTATGAGAACGGCCAGCTCTCCACCACCGAGCGCTGGACGGCGATCCTGACCATCGTAGTCCAGACTCCGCGCAACGCCGAGCGCCTGCGCGCCAACCCCCTTGGAATCTATGTCAACGCGATCTCCTGGTCGCGGGAGATGAGCCAATGACCCGCACGATTTTCCGTAAAGCCGTGCTTCCGGCTTTCCGTGGACCCGTCTTGTCGGATTTACGCAAACTCGGCCTTCCGGTTTTGGTGTTGTCAGCGACCATGCTCGCAGGCTGCGCCACGAACCGGGTTCCGCAGTTCAGCTATGACGACTCTGTGCCGCCGCTGCCGGCCCCGCCCGCGGCTTCGACTGAGGATCGTCCCCGGCCGCTGCACACGCCCCCGGCCTGGACCGTGGCGCGCGGCGGCGATGCGGCCGGTACGCCGACCGCCCGCGTCGAAAACGCCAATGCCGCGGCCCGCGTCGAGCCGCGCCGCGAGGGCTATTACAACGCCATCCAGATCTATCCCTGGTCGGAGGGCGCGCTCTATCAGGTCTATGCCGCGCCGGGGCAGATCACCAATATTGCGCTGGAGCCCGGCGAAAGCCTGACCGGCGCGGGGCCGATCGCCGCTGGCGATACCGCCCGCTGGATCATCGGCGATACGGAGAGCGGATCTGGCGCGAACGCCCGCGTCCATATCCTCGTCAAGCCGACCCGACCGGACATTTCGACCAACCTCGTCGTTACCACCGATCGCCGCCTCTACATGATGGAGTTGCATGCGCGGGAGGAGCCGTACATGCTTGCCGTCGCCTGGGCCTATCCCACACCACCTGCAAGTCAACGCCAGACCGCTCCGGCCGCGCCGGTCATCCCGGCACCTTCGGCGCGCAATCATCGCTATGGGTTGCAGGTGCAAGGTGACAATCCGCCATGGCGCCCGATCTCGGTCTTCGACGACGGCCGCCGCGTCTATGTCGTCTTCCCGCGCGGCATCGTGCAGGGCGAGATGCCGCCTCTGTTCGTCCTGGGCTCGGACGGCGAGCCGCAGATCGTCAATAGCCGCATCCACCAGAACATCCTGATCGTGGATCGCCTGTTCGGCGCGGCGGAACTGCGCCTTGGCAGTGGAAACCGCCAGCAGGTGGTGAGGATCGTTCGCATCGAGCAAAGGCAGGCCGCCGCTCAGCCCGCAGCCACCGGAGACTCCCCGTCATGACAGACAACCCGATCACCGACACCGCCGCGCCCATGCGCCTGCGCGCCGAGCCGCCCCGCGTCACCCGCCTGTCCCGCAAGGTATTGGCGGGCGTGGGCGCAGTGGCACTTCTCGGCATCGGCGGGGCACTGATCTACGCCCTCCAGACCCGCGAAGCGGGACCGGGAGGCGGAGAACTCTATTCGACCGAGAACCGGCCCACGGCGGACGGCCTGTCCGGCCTGCCGCGCGACTATACCGGCCCCGTCCTGGGACCGGCGCTGCCCGGCGATCTCGGACGTCCGATTCTCAGCGCTCAGGAGCGCGGACAGCCGGTCGCGCCACCCGCCATCGCAACGCCTGCTGTCGATCCGGAAGAGGAACGCCGCCGTGCCGAGGAAGAAGCGGCGCGTCTGAGCAACGTGTTCTTCCAGACCGGGCCGCGTCCTCAGACAGCCGCCACTACGATGCCGGGCCTCTCCGGTCTTGAACTTGGTGGACAGGTCGGCGCACAGGATCGGCACACCACCTTCTTCAACGGACCGGTCGACCGGCAGCCCGTCGCCCCTGACCGCGTCATGCCGCCGGCCTCGCCCTATATCCTTCAGGCCGGGTCCGTGATCCCGGCCGCGATGATTACCGGCATCCGTTCCGATCTGCCCGGACAGATCACCGCGCAGGTGACGGAGAATGTCTATGACAGCCCGACTGGCTCGCTGCTCCTGATCCCGCAGGGCACGCGCATCATCGGGCAATATGATGACGGCGTGACCTTCGGTCAGCGCCGCGTGTTGCTGGTGTGGAATCGCCTGATCCTGCCCGATGGCCGCTCCATCGTCCTAGAGCGCCTGCCGGGCGCGGATGCGTCGGGCTTTGCCGGGCTCGAGGATGGCGTCGATTATCACTGGTGGGATCTGATGAAGGTCGCCGGCCTCTCGACCCTGCTTTCGGTCGGCGCGGAACTGGCCACCAGCGACGAGGACCGCCTGATCCGCGCCATCCGCGACGGGGCGCAGGACACCATCAACCAGGCGGGCCAGCAGATCATCCAGCGCCAGTTGCAGGTCGCGCCGACGCTGACCATCCGGCCCGGCTTCCCTGTCAGGATCATCGTGACCCGTGACCTTGTGTTCGAGCCGACAGGAGGCTGATATGGCGAAACTGAAACTGGGGCCGCTCCCCGACGACAAGCCCGTAAAGGTAACGGTGGAACTGCCAGCGTCCCTTCACCGCGATCTTGTTTCCTATGCCGCGATCCTCGCCCGGCAATCAGGTCAACCCGACATCGAGCCGGGCCGCTTGATCGTGCCGATGCTCGAACGGTTCATCGCCACCGATCGCGAGTTCTCGAAAGCGAAAAGAAACACTGCGACCCAGCGGTAGCGCGGCGTCGCAGCGCGCCGCGCTTGTGTCCAACAACGCCCCAGGACTCGATGCCATACCGATCAATACAAATGCTTCACGCGCACGAGGGAAAGCAGTGTTTCACAATTATTCCTATCGGCTTTTCCGATTTCCCGCCGTCAAGACCATCCGCCATACCTTTTACTTGAAGAGCCAAGAACCGAGGAAAAAGAACAAGTAGACATCCACGAGACGGCGCAGGGAGGGGCGAGGCCCACAGTTTCGCATTCGAAAAGTATGACTGTCACCACCACTGGAGTTTCAAATGCTTGAGGCAATATCCCCGCGACACACCACCTCCGTCCCCATCGATCCCGCTATTCGTATCGATGCCACCAGACAGGACATCTCCGCCTTGAACGATCTGCTCAAAAGCGGAATCCGCATCGAAAACGAGCAGCAGGATCGCGACGAATATCTCAATGGGCTGATCACCAAGCCCTGGGGGCAGGAATATCGCGCCTTTGTGGACGACTTCCTCGACATCTGGCACCTCCAGATCAATCCGGGGCAGTCCACCTCCGTACACGCGCATCCCCGCAAGACCACTTATCTCCTGTGCCTTTCCGGCTCCGGGGTCAGCACCAACCTCAAGAATTCGGTCCCGATCAGCCAGGGCACGATCCTGCGCATCGGCCGAGGCGCCTTTCACGCGACGAAATGCGATGACGGCACCGAGCCGCTGATGCTGATCGAGGTGGAAACGCCGAGGAACAAATTCGATCTTGTGCGGCTGGCCGACAACTATGATCGCGCTGCAAAGCAGTACGAGCCCGAGGGCACTCCGTTGCCCGCCGGTCGTCGGCGCCATCCGCAGTTTCCCAATGCCAGCTTCTGCCCCGTCTCCCCTTGCGGGAAGTTCAGGTTCTCGATCCGGACTGGAATGGATGTCTTTTATCGCAGCATCGCCGACGGCGCGTTCCTGATCAAACTCGGCATCGACGCTCTGCTCTCCGACGACATGATCATCCTGAGCGATCAGGCGCGCGAGAAAGAGAACGTCGACACCGATGCGCACTACCTCTGCGTCGAAGCTGTCGGCGCCTGATCCTCCCCTCCCTCAAAAGACGAAAGGTAAATTCATGTCGAGACGCGCAGCAATCATCACCGGGCAAGGCTTCCAGGACCACGACGTCATCTACACCTATTACCGCCTCATCGAAGAGGGCTGGGAGGTCGACGTCGCCACCAAGGACGGCCGTGAAACCATCGGGAAATACGGGGTTCCCCTTCCCATGGACAAGACCGCCCAACCCCTGATCTCCTATGACGATCTGGCCGTTGACGACTACGACGCCGTGGTGCTCACCGGCGGTCACGAAGCCCCCGACCGCGTTCGCCAGGTCAAGCCCGTTCTGGATTTCGTGCGCGGCATGGACGCCGCCGGAAAAGTGGTGGCCGGACTGTGCCATGGCCCCTGGATTATGGTCAGCGCCGGTGTTCTTCGGGACAAGACTGCCTGCGCCTATATCGGCCTGCGCGATGATGTGATCAACGCCGGCGCGAATGTCATCGATGGCGATGTCGTCACGGATGGCAACATCATCACCTGCTCCTATTACGCCTATGTCGGCAAGTTCATGCGGACGATGTTCGAGGTCGTTGAAGCGAGGGCGGCCGAGGCCAGCTCGGAGAAGCAATATGCTCGCGCTTGATTTCGACGGCGTGGTTGCCGACGCGTTGCAGGAATGCGCGGCGGTAACCTGGCATGCGGGACCATTCGGACGGGGTGCGGCAGCACCCCGTCTTCCCGATGCGATCGACGAGGTGCCTCATTCGTTCATCGAAACCTTCAGACAGGTTCGCGCTTACAGCCGCACGCTCGATGATTTCATGGTCACCAACTTTCTCCATGAACGCCCCGGTAGCATCGACCGGCCGCTCTTCCAGAGCACCCGCGATCTGCACAGGCGCGATCTCGCGGACCAGGCAGCGGTTGCCGAGCGCGTCAGGGGCAACTGGCGTGACCAGCAATATGACCAGTGGACCGGGCTGCACACCGTACATCCCGAGGTCGCCGAACTGATCACCAATGCCGGCCAGGACATCGTGATCGTCTCTGCAAAGGATGCCGAGTCGATCAAGGCGGTCCTGAAGCTTCATGGATTGGACGAAAAGGTCTCAAGGATCGAAGGGGCGTGCAAGAACAAGCGTCATGTCCTTCAGGCCCTCGTCAACCATGACCCGGACATGGCCGGCGGAGGCATTATTTTCGTCGACGACAGCATCGAGAACATCCTCGATGCCCGCGATCTTCCCGTTCGGGTCGAATGGGCGGGATGGGGATACCACGGTCCGGAGGACCTTGCGGTCGCCGCGGAGCACGATGTGCGCATGCTCCATCTCTCCGAAGTCGCGAAGTTGACGGCGGCTGGCAGTTCCTGATCCGCCGCCGCGATGACGCAAGAACAACGCCGCGAAGGGGATTCTGATTGCAATCCAATGTGCTATTACTTGGAGACGGGGATGTCATCCCCGGCATTCTTTCGTCTTCAAGGAAAGCCATGTCATTCAGTCGTACAAGTCTTGGCAATCTCGATCTGAACCTCTTGTCGGCGCTGGTGGTTCTGGTCGAGGAAAAAAGCACCGTCCGCGCCGCCAGACGGTTACATCTGGCCCAATCGACGGTCTCGGGTGTTCTTGCCAAGCTCCGCGAGACACTGGGCGATGAACTGTTGGTGCGCAATGGCCGCGCCCTGGAGCCGACCACGAAGGCGCTCGAACTGGTCAGGCTCACCAAACCTCATCTCGAGGCGCTCTCGGCCGCCGTCGGAACCACACTGGACTTCGATCCTGCCCTGCACACCCGCGAATTCCATCTCGGATGCACGGATGCGGTCGCTTTCTCGATCCTGCCAAGCCTGACGCAAACCTTGAGGGCACATGCCCCGGGCTGCGATCTCATTGTGCGGATCGGTGACTATCGCACGCTCCCGGATATGCTCGCTGCAGGGCAGATCACGACCGCGATAGGGTATATGCGGGAGAACCTTCCGGCCACCGCCAAGATGAAAGTGCTGCGCAATGCGGGCTGGGTTGTGCTGCGCGACGCGCGACAGCCGCCGGTCACCGATCTCGACGACTTCTGCGTGCGGCCGCATGCCATCGTCACCCCAAGGGGGGACCTCTGCGGCTTTGTGGACGATCAGTTGCAGGCCCTGGGCCGGAGCAGACGCGTCGCCATCGGTCTTTCCAACTTCGCGTTGCTTCTGGCGGTTCTGCCCGACAACGACATGATAGCGACGATACCGGATTTCATCGCCGAGAAACTGGCGGCCATCGGCCAACTGGAGATCGATCCATGCCCAGTCGACATTCCGCCGGTCAGGAATCTGATGACCTGGAGCGTGGTCGCCGATAGCGATCCTGCACAGCAATGGTTCCGCACCCAGGTTTCCAAGGCCTTTGCCGCCTCGTCGCAATAGGCATTGTCTGCGCGATTGGAACTATCGGGACTTCCAATTTCCGCACGGGCCCAAAGTCAAGCATTGTTCCTCTGTCTCAAACAGAGGATAACACAATGGCAAGAATTCTGATCGTGTTGACGTCCCATACCAAGGTCGGCAGCACCGAAAAGAAGACCGGCTTCTATTTCGACGAAATGGCAACGCCCTATTGGGCACTGGTCGATGCCGGTCACGAGATCACGATCGCCTCGATCGAGGGCGGACACCCCGAATACGATCCCTCCAGCGTCAAGGACGATCCATCGGAGCGCCCTGAGCCCGTCGCGCGCTTCCTGGTCGACAGTCATGCGATGGCGCTGCTTTCGAAAACGGCGCGGATCGACGATGTGTCTCCGGCCGATTTCGACGGCATCTTCCTTGCCGGCGGCCACGGAACGATGTTCGATTTCCCCAAGAGCGATGCTCTGGCGACCCTGGTCGGCAAGATCTTCGACGCGGGCGGAATTATCGGCGCGGTGTGCCACGGCCCCGCCGGTCTCGTCGCAGCCAGGCGGGCCGACGGTCGGCCTGTTGTCGAAGGCCTTCGCGTCAATGCCTTCACCGATGCAGAGGAACAAGCGGTTGGGCTTGTTGAGGTGATGCCGTTCCTGCTCGAATCCCGGCTGCGCGAGCTCGGCGCCAAGTTCGAGGGCACGGACAACTTCAAGGGACATGCAGTGCGCGATGGCAAACTGATCACCGGCCAGAACCCGGCCTCGGCCGCGCTGGTTGCAGAGAAGATGCTCGAAGCCCTCGCCCAGAAAGAGCAAACGGCTACTGCGTGACATACGCGATGGCCATGAAACCGCGCCGTCTTCCTCATCCCACCGCCACCGAACGCCTCATCCCGGCCTTGGGGCCGGGATGACCGTTTGGCCCGCGCCTTTCCCCGTCGCGTCCGCCAGGGCGCGACCTCAATCACCAACCGGGAGAATCCCAATGAAATACCTGCACACGATGGTTCGCGTCTCGGACATCGAAACGTCCCTTCATTTCTATTGTGATCTGCTCGGCATGGTGGAAGTGAACCGCATCGAGAACCCGTCCGGTCGCTTCACCCTCATCTTCCTGGCGGCGGACGAAGACGAGACCGCGGGACGCGCCAGCAAGGCGCCACTTCTCGAACTCACCTACAACTGGCCCGGTCAGAATGGCGAAACCGAAGACATCAGTCAGGGGGGCGCGCAATTTCGGCCATCTCGCCTTCGTCGTGGACGACATCTATGCGACCTGCGCGCGGCTTCAGGCAGCGGGCGTCAACATCAACCGCCCTCCGCGCGACGGCCACATGGCGTTCGTCAAGTCGCCGGACGGGATCTCGCTCGAACTCCTGCAAAGGGGGCAGCCGCTTCCATCCCGAGAGCCTTGGGTGAGTATGTCGAATACTGGAAGCTGGTAACAGAACCCTGCCGCGAGAAACCCCACCCGGAGGGGCGAGCAGCCAACTGGTCATTTTCTGGCTCCACCTTCACGGCCACATAGTGCGGGAAAAATTGCGGGGGGCATGTGACAGAAAGTTCACTTCGTCATCTCAAATATGTGCTGGCGGTCGCGGAGGTGAGCAGCATGCGCAGCGTGGCGCGGGCTTTTGGGGTGCACGAATCGACCGTCAGCCGGAACATAGTTGCCATCGAGCAGCAACTCGATATCCAGATTTTCCATCGCGACAACACTGGTGTCCGGCTGACCGCGGAAGGCCTGGACTGGATCGAAAGCGTTCGTAGCCACTATGATGGTCTCGAAGAAGCCCTGACGTGCGCCGCGCGGCGAAACAAGGAAAACGACAGGCTCCGCATCGGCATCAGCACACCGTTCGGCCGCGAATTCCTGGTTCGCCTCGTTGACCGCTTTGAGAAGACCTGCCCAGAGATTGAGGTCAACATCCAGGATGGTTCTTGCCGCAAACAGGCAAATGCCATCCGTCGCCGGGAGATCGATATCGCCTTTATGTGCGGCGGCTACGACACGCGGGGCTGCCAGGCCGAGACGATCTGGCAGGAAGGCATTGCCGCTTTACTCGCCGCCAACCATCCGCTTTCCGGAAATGCGGCGCTGACTTGGGGCGACTTAGCCGACGAACGCCTGCTTGTGCCCCAAGGCGTTGATGGCCCGCTGCTCGAACCTAGCCTCATGCACCAGATCGTTGCGAACGACCGCGCCCCCATCATCGAACAGTGCTGCGCCTGCCAAGCGACAGTCCTTCTCAAGGTGCAGATCGGCAAGGGATTCACGATCGCTGGTGAGAGCTTCGCCAAGGGCGTCAAACTCGTGGATACTGTCTGGCGGCCGATTGTCGGCCCCGGCAGCCTTGGCCACGTCCAGGCCGTTTGGCTCGAGTCGAATCCCAAGCGCGCCGCCCTGCGGCTTCTCGGCATGGCCCGTAACGTATACAAGCGGCGGCGCAAAATTCGACCGCGGTAGCGGTGGGATCGTCCCGATTCGGGGGGCTTAAACGCCGTCGACCTATATCGTAGAGTTTTATCTGAAGGTCCATTTGGCCAGCCGCACACGTCGGTCAAAACGGCCCCGATCCAAGCCCGCACCCACTGATTAATCCGTGAAACCTGTCCTTCACGGCTATCCATAGCCTAATTTATATCATGAACTTCACAATCTAAGAGGTCGCTCCGATGCTATTCATGTCATACCATGTGTTCTGATAAATTTCATTTATCCAATTTCCCAAAAAAAGATGTGCATGGCTGCGCCATCGGTTCTCGGGTTGAGCGGCAGGGTTGTCATCAGGGTAATAGTTGCAAGGCAGGTCTATTTTTCGTCCATTTTTTACATCACAGTCATAATCTTCTTTCAGAGACAATCTCTCATACTCTAGATTATTAAAAAAGTATACAGTTCGGTAAGGCTTGGCCTCAACAAGACACGGGCCTGTTTCGTCGCTAGATAGGAGGGTTTTGAGTTCTGAATCTGCATCGATGTCCCGTTGATGAATCTCCGCCCACCGACTTACAGGTATGAATATCTCATCTGAAAACCCACGTAGCAACGGTGATAATTGATCATGGATGCGGTGCAAGAAACAGCCAAACGCTTTCTCCGATAGATCGTGCTTCTCAAGGCCATGAAAATGTTTGACCATCGCCATGCCGCCCCAACAAACACCGATGGTCGAGTGAACATTCCTTTGCGCCCAGTCTAATATCCTACGCAGTTCATCCCAATAGATAACTGCTTCAAAAGGAAGGTGTTCAATCGGGGTACCAGTAACAATAAGCCCGTCAAATTTCTCACCCGAGTGATAGATATCATCGAAGGACTGGCAGAAGCTGTCCATGTGAACGCTTGAGGTGCTGCGGAAAGAGTAACTGGACATTCGAATAATGCGCAAGTCTATCTGCAACGGCGTTGCACCAACAAGGCGGGCAAACTGTATTTCTGTTTCAATCTTTTGGGGCATTAGGTTCAGCAACCCGATCCGAAGTGGCCTGATGTCTTGGGCAACGGCTCGACTTGACTTCATAACCAGCACGCCCTCACCAGACAAAACCTGAAAGGCAGGCAGCTTCTCATCCAAAGCAATTGGCATCGGCTGGATCCAGATACTCAGTTCGCTGTCATCACGTCATAATTCTCCTTCTTAGAGAGACCGCTTCCGAAGTTGATACGCGCCTGACTGGCGTGCTGGCGAATTTCGTTCGCTGCGGCGATGCAGTCTTCATATGAAACACCCGAATATCGTGTGATGAATTCTCGTGAAACCTCATCTATATCTATTGGCCAATCCTCTTCGGTACTTGGGCGGTAAGATGAAAATAACTTCCTACCATAGTGATTGTTGTGTAGTGGGAGGATCGGCTGAGCTTCAACGTCGCTGATCAGGCCCTCGTCGATGATACGCCTTATCCAGTCTACCGTAGTCCGCAGGGTCTCCTGGGTTTCAGGCTCGGTGCCGAGAACAAAAGATCCGTAAACATTTATCCCACGCTGCTTGAGTACTCGTAGGGCCGCCTCATTAATTTCAACGGAGTCCTTCGGCCCCTTCATGTGTCGGAGGGTTTGATCGCACCCAGATTCCAAGCCGATGTTCAGCTTGAAGACATTGAGCTCCGCTAGAAGGTCACCCAGATCGTCATTCCGAACGATGTCAAGCGCTTGGCCGTAGATGAAAAACGAGGGATCAAATCCGAGGTCTTTCGGCCTAGTCCGGCAAACTTCCCGAATGAATCGGGGAAAACTGGTCAGACTATCACAAACTTCGTAGAACACTTCAGACTGAACCTGGGCATGCGCGGCGCGCACCTCATCCCAAAATCGTTGCCCGGAAGAAAATGCAACATCCAATAACATGTCGCAGTGTTTGCATTTGATGTTTTCATTGGCTCGGGAGCAACCACGGGCCCGGTTCATCGTCGTAATACCAGTTGGTGCGAGATTGCCGTGCAGATGGCCGAAGGCGGATAGATAATTCTCTAGGTAACCTTCCCACATGAATCTCGGATAAAGTGTTCGATCGACTGTCGGAAATATATCCAAAGCGCCTTTTCTGCGCTTCGCGGCCTCGAAGGGTAGATTTGCGATAGCGAGCTTGTTCTTCTGTGTTGCGTAATCAAACCCTGCTGCCTCCCCACCTGCTGAGCGATAAGTTAGTGACGGAATACTTCCAAAATCACCAACGCCGTCGAGAAGCTCTTTGATTAAAATTTCAAGCGCGTATTCACCGTATTCCGCTGCAATCACAAAATCGACAGTTGGACGGTTCCTGATAATCTGTCGGGAGAGATGTGCAGCGTGATCGTTCCCCAAAACCGTGTAGGCGCCGATTGATTTTGAGACTTTCGCGATGTTTAGAGCGGTATGATAGGATGTGCAGAGCGTCCCAATGCCAACCAACCAAGGACGAATTGCCTCTATTTCTTCCAAGATTAGCTCCGTTCCGCAAATCCCACCATCTCGACATATGATTTCGAGATCTGGCAACGCATCTCTGAGCCACGTGCCAAGGGCCAAGATATTGAGGGCCGGAAAGCTGTAGTCGTTTGCTATTGACGCGATGGAGTCATCGTTCGCTGCGTTCACCAAGTAGATTGTTCTCGTCACATTCGCCCCCGTTCTGTACCACCACAACCCTAACGGGAGGCGGTGGACGTGGGCGCCGATTATGGTAGATTTGCGGCGGAAAATAGTCGTTTTGACCCAAAAAACGAGAAAATATCGCGCGTTGCGCTCGTAGAGTAGGCTGCTGAGGAATCATGGACAAGTTCGACATCTCGCTTCTATCGCTGCTGCAACAGGACGCACGACGCTCCGCGTCTGAGTTGGCTGAGATCATAGGATTGTCCACGTCTGCAACTGCAAAGCGAACCGCGAGACTATGGACTCAGAACTATATCATCAAACAGGTCGTCAAACTGAACCGGAAACGGTTCCAGCGGCCGGTTACAGCCATTGTCACCATAAAGCTGTCTGCTCCGAAGGCAGGCGTTTCAGTGCAATTTGCGCAGTACGTGGCGGGGTTTCAGGAAATCGTTCAGTGCCACGCAGTTACGGGGGACTTCGATTACTTGTTGATGGTTTGCGAACGCTCTATAGAGGATTATCACGAGTTCGCCCAAAGTACCTTTGGAGCACTGCCGATAGTTCAATCTTACAAGACCACCTTCGTTCTCAACACCGTCAAGAACGAAGATATTCTTCCGGATTTCGCATTGGGGGAGCGCACCTAGCATCCGACCAGAGCCTCTTTAGAGGTGCGGCATGACTCCCGAAGTCTGGGTCTCATTCGTCGTCGCCAGCGCAATCCTAGTAGCCATCCCCGGTCCGGCGAACCTTTTTCTGGTCTCCTCGACACTGCAAGGAGGGTATCGCGCGGGAGTGCCGGCGGTTATTGGCGTCGGTCTTGGTGTATTGGTTTCAGTCTTCCTGGCGCTTGTTGGCGTCAGCTCCATCCTAGCGACCTCAGATAACCTTTTCATCGCCCTAAAAGTCGGGGGCGCGGCCTACCTGATCTATCTTGGTGTCGGCGCATGGAAAACAGCGAAGCAACCGCTCGGAACCAGCGATGATTTTGTGGGGAACAGCATCACCTTATCTGCTTTCCTTGTGTCTGTTCTCAATCCGAAAGTCCTGATGTTCTACGTCGCGTTCCTGCCGCAGTTCATAGATCCGCATATGCCCGTTTTCCTACAATCCGGGATACTGATGGCGACATTTGTGTTGGTTGGCCTCATTAACGCTGGCTTCTGGGTCTACTTTGCTCGCGTCTCCGCGAAAGCTATTAAATCGTCTAGCTTTCTGGTTATCGCAAACCGAACCGTCGCGGCACTTCTCATCGCCGCTGGCTGTTCCGTCTTCTTCTTTCCGTAGCAGGAGGGCCGACCATGGAAACTATGTTGCTTGCATTGCTCCGAGCGAGTTGCGCGATTTTTGATGTCGATGTAAAGAACATCTATCGTCACAAGCCGATGCACACCGTGATTACGCCGGAGAGCTTTGGCCATTAGTTTATGGTCGTTCAAGCCTGATCCTTCAGGGCCGCTTGCAGTGCGCAAGTTCTGCACGATACACTAAAGGCTGGCACCACGGTGATTGGACGCCTGATGATGCAATTTCCTGCCACGAACATTCTTACGCGCACCGAAATTTCAAGCCTTGCGCAACTGATGTTGCGGTATCCAGAGTAAGACCACCGCCACAAACCCTTGAAAGTCCGCACCGGGCTCAGGCAATAATCGGGCAGCTGGCTGCCCGGTAGCAAGGCGCGTCAGCGCCGCCGGGCACCGCCCCCATTCCGGGGGGCGAGGCTGTCATTACGACCGCACAACGCCCGTTCCTGCACATCCGTCGTCGTTTAAGGAACCTTCGATGTCGCAGCCGTAAACTTCGGTTCTCTCATGAGCGCTTCAACGAGATCGAGGCCGATCGCCGTATGAACGGGCACCAAAGAGCGGCATCGAACCTCAGAAGTGTTTCAGCTACGCGACGATGGCCTCTCCGAACCATGATCCAATCGGAGACACGTCATGAGAACATCACTCATTGGGGCGGCAGCCCGCCCCATCCACACGCATTCGTGAACACCGCCGATTTCACGCCAGAGCGTAAGCGGGAAGGAGACCCCGTGGGTTAATGCCGCTGGTGATCTGGGATAGTTTTTCGGCGATGACCTGATTGCCGA
>ERZ869909.679-NODE-679-length-35078-cov-4.142167_pt1 | contig 35078 bp, 26 predicted proteins | sample MGYA00520892_ERZ869909 | MGnify/ENA primary metagenome ERZ869909 (study PRJEB32215, sample SAMEA104723947) | bioreactor metagenome | biome: bioreactor; feature: anaerobic bioreactor; material: water | place: China | collected 2015-03-12 ...
CTCGGCATCCGATGGAAACGCCAGCAGGCGGCTGTTCCACCGTCCCGGCGAGGTGGCCTCCCCGCCCGGCGTGTACTGATGGATCCACGCCTCGCTGGTGCCGGGCGTGTGCGCGAGGATCGCGGCTCGCCCGGTGATCGGCAGGAGCGTCAGCGTGGCATCGTCGCCCAGATCGTCCGGGAGTCGGGCCTGCCGCCACTCACCCCGCTCGAAAAGGAGCATGCGGAGATCCCGCTCGTGCTCGATGAGAACCGCCGGTATGGGGGTATTGACGATCCCGACGAGCCGCCCCGGCCCCTCGATCGGGGGAAGCGCCCGCGGCCCGCGGATGACGGTCTGGGTCGGGGTCACCGCGTGCGCCTCGAAGCGCCGCACCGCCCGCAGGATGCGCGGAGCATCCTCGGAACCGGCTCGGTCGGACTCGAACGGCGCGTAGACCGCGAGGAGTTCCATGCCGCGCGCGCTGATCGCCTGCGGCAGCGGCTCCAGCGCGATGCCGGGGCGGATCGAGCCGATCGGATCCTCACGCAGCATCAGGAGCAGCGCAGGGCTCTCATCCGATCGACGCGTCACGAACCACGCACCCGAGGACGAACCCGCCCCCAGATGCGACAACGCGCCGGCCGAATCCGCACAGAGCAGGAACAGCACGCTCGCGAGCAAAATCAGGGGATGGCGACGACGGGAAAAATGCTTCACGCACCCATCGTACTTGACCGCGACCGAATCATCGATTGCGGGATTCCGAGCGGACGGATGTCCGGATGGCCCTCGTCGCGCTGCGGATCGCGTTCGCTCGCGAGGACTCCTGATCGGACGCCTCGCTGGGGGAGTAGAAGGGCTGCATCAAGGAGTTCTCGCGCAGATCGCGCAGGGTGACGAGGTGGATGGTGGCCGGCTCGGTCGAGCCGTACTGCTGCACCAGCGCCCCGCCTGTGCTGTCGGAGTACCAGATCAGGTCGGTGATTCGGGGATCGGATGTTCCCCGCAACAGTTCGACCAGTCGGTCAGTAGTGTCCGCATCCGGATCGCGATTCACCCCGAGGATGGCGAGCGCCTCGGCGACGAATGTGTCGCTGACATAGTCACTCGTGTTCGTGCTCGATGCGTACACCACGGGGCGTCCGAGATCCCCGGTGAACGCACGAAGCTGTTCCGATGGCGGGGCCGCGTTGCTGTCCAGCACGAGCACCATGCCGGCATCGGGAGACGGATGGATGAGGAGGTCTCTGATGTACTTCCCGATGGTGTCGAACTCCGCGGGGAAATCCGCGCGCAGGACCTGATGCCCCCGAGAATCGGGCATCCCGATGGGATGCACACGGAAGGTGTAGGGCTGCGAGAGCGCCACGGGAGCCGGACGGCTTGTCCGCAAAACCGAAGGCAGCACGATGAGCACAACCAGAAGCAAGGAAACGACGGCGATGCCGATGCCCGCACGCTCGGAAGTCCGCAGACGCTTCCCGCTGGTTCGGTGCATGCGCTCCTGAGCACGCGTCCGCATCTCGCGGACGCGCGCGCGCGCCGAGTGCAGTTGCTCTTTGGCCGCTGGACGCTGGCCCGCACCGTGCACCCTTTGAGGACGGGGCCGCGGCGAGCGGGCCCGGTGGCCCGGTGAGGCCGCGGGCATGACGACCTCGCTCGGGTGCACCGGCTCCGGGCGGTTCGCATGCTGGAACTGGTCCGCGCGGTACTTGCCCGTCCACCAGTCCGAGATCACCAGCTTCGGACGAAGTTTCCCGGCACGGGGCAGCGCTTCGGGTTTCGCCTGTGGCGCCCGAGGAAAGGGCCTCGGAGAGTGCGCTGCGTGTCCGGGGGTTCCGGGGGAGCGGGGCGTGAATGACGAGGCCGGATCGGGAAAGTCATGGGCGTCGCGATGATCGGGCCGGGGCAGATCATCTTCCGAAATGCCGCCCTTCATGGATGGCAGGTCGGCCGGGCGGAGGGCGAACGGATCCTTCGCCTGCCCGACCACCCGCAGGTCCGCGAGCATCTCGCGCGCCGAACCGTACCGCTGATGGATGTCCGCCATCGCCCGACGCACGATCCACCGCAGGGACTCCGGGCACCGCTTGGTGATCCGGGAGAGCCCGGCGTGGGCGGGGAACGAGTTCTCCAGCACCGAGTAGAGGACGGCCCCCACGCCGTAGAGGTCAAACTTGACGCCATCGACCTCGTGCACCTTCACCCCCCGCAGCGCGAGGCGGACGAGTTCGGGGTCGCGGAAGTATTCGGTGCCGTGGGTCGTGAGCGTCATCGCCGAGCGCAGCGGCGTCACGAGCCCGAGGTCCACAAGATGCGCCTCGCCATCGGCGACGATGATGTTGTCTGGCTTGATGTCCTTGTGCCAGAGCCCTCCTGTGTGATAGCGGTCGAGCGTCACCAGCAGATCGGCGATGTAGGAGAGCGCGGCCTGGAGCGGTTCGGGGTCGAGCCCCTGCGGCGACGAGCGAGAGTGCAGGCGCTGTGTCTCGGTGGTCAGGTCGATGCCCGGCACATACGGAGTGACATAGAAGAACCGCTCGTCCGACAGTTCGTGATCGAGGATGAGATTGAGCCGGCGGGCGGCTTCCAGCGCCCGCGATTCGCGGATGATCTGAGCGAGGGTCGAGCCGTCCTCGACGGAGAACGACTTGATGACGACGCGATCCACATCGTGCGCTCCGGCGCGCACGAAGGCGGCCCGCTTTTCGGGCAACGGCTCCGCGATGAACAGCCGACCGCCCGATCCGCCCCCCTTGAGCGAACCGACGATCGTGTAGCCGGGGAACTGCCCCGTTCGGCGCGAGGGCTTGTCAGAACCCGGAGCGTGGGCGATCGCATTCGGTATGCGCTGCTCGATGCCTTCGAGGGCGCCCTCCATCAGCAGCAGGCGCGCCGGGTTGCCGAGGAAGAGCCGGTACAGGGCTCGGCCCACGGACGAGACCTCATCGGTCAGTGCGCGGGCGAAGTGCCCCGCGGCGGACCAGCGCCCGATGACGATGTTGATGAGGATCAGCGGCAGGAAGATCACCGCGGTGATGGTGGCCCCGAGGGCTCGCAGGGTGTCGGAGAAGGTCCGTCCGATGAATCTGGCGATGTGCGCGATCAGCCAGCCGATGCCCCTGAAGCACCACCCGATGGCCCGGAACAACGGAACGATGAGAAGAACCGTCGCGACGATGAGAATGACCAGACCGACGGTCGCCCCGAAGAAAAGCAGAATGGGTGCAGGTCCTGCCACGATGAGCACCTTCCGTGCCGGCGGGACGGGCGACGCTTGCCCGTACCCGGTCAGTCCGTCGCGGAGAGCCCGGCTCTCCGTTGCTGGGCATCCGTGTGATAGATTTCCGCGATGGCCTCATCAAAGAGGGCGTCGTCTGGCTTGTTGGGATCGAGGACGAGTCCGTTTCGCGAGGGCTCGCTCAGTTCCTCCTGGGTGAAGGAATAGGTAGAGATAATTTCGGTGAGGCGGGAGCGGAGTGCCGTCCGCACCTTTGCCAGCCGACGCGACACCGTCGGCTCGGAGGTGCCCAGATCGTTGGCGACATCCTTGCCGGAACGCCCGTCGAGCACGCGCATCTGGAAGATCGCGAAATCCTGAAAATCGCACTCCTTCTCGACGGCACGGATGGCGGCGGTGACCTTGGCTCGGAAGACCGCGGCCTCGTAGTCCGCGCCCGGTGAAACCGCAGCGGAGGCGGTCATCCACGCCTCGTCCAGCGATGAGGCCCGCTTTCCGGACCCGCGCTTCTGGGCCATGCGCCGGTCGATCTCATCGCCGAGGGTGTGCTTCGCGATGGCCAGCAGCCATGTGGAAAATCGGGCTCCCTTGGAAGGATCGAAGCGGTCGATCGAGTCGGAGAGCGCGGCCAGCGTCTCCTGCGACAGATCGCGGACGGTCTCGTTGCCGATCCGGCCCTTGCCCCACTTCGAGAGCTGCGCTTCGAGCACGGGTCCGAAAATCTCCCAGAGCTCGAACCAAGCGTTCGGGTCTCTCGCGCGGAGTCGGGCCACGAAGGATGTGGTCATTGCATTCAGCATGAAATCGCTCCCTCACACCCTTTCCGGGGATGCGCCCAGACACCCCACCGGACACACCCCGGCTGTCCCCGGAATCCGAGGTTCGATCCGGCACCCCACAAGGATACGACGAGAACCCGTGTGATGAAACCGAATATGGCCGATTCGGACGCGGAGGGCCCCGGAGAGGGCAGAGATACCGGTGATTCGGTGGGGGTGAAATCGGCCGCGGCGGATTCCCAAAGAGGTGGTGACGGATGGCATGAATGTGCGGCTGATCCGTCCCAACCGAACTCAGCCCCGCCCCCCACTCCGGCGTGCGGGCCAAGGCGAAGGGATGACGCCATGACACTTTGCAGAACAATCACGCGTGTAGCGGTCATCGGTGGTCTGGCGACAGGAGCGGCGCTGCTCGTCGTCGGACCCGAACGCATCGGCGCCCTCGCCTCGCAGGCGAGGACGAAGGTGGTCCAGGGAGTCGATCGGCACATTCAGGATCCGGTCCTGCTCCGTCAGAACCTCCGGGCCCTGGAACGCGAGTATCCCCAACGGATCGGCGAGGTTCGCGGCGAACTGACCGAGGTCCGCGAGCAGCTCGCCCAGCTCGAACGGGAGCGGGGCATCGCCAAGCGTGTGGTGGACCTGGCCTCCAACGACCTCGGCGAACTGAAGTCGCTGATCGAGCAGGCCGAAGCGGCTCGCAGCAGCGAACCGACACGCACCATCCGCGTCGCCTACGACTCACGGACACTCTCCCTTGAGGATCTGTACGATCGCGCGACAAAGGTCGCGGCGACAGTGCAGACATACCAGCAGCGATCCCAGATGGCCGAGCGCTCGCTGGAGTCGCTGGCGAAGCAGGCCGAGCGCCTCGGCGACCTGCTCACGAAGCTCGAAACCGAGCGGGCAACACTCCAGAGCCAGCTCTGGCAGCTCGATGGCGAGATCGCCATGATCGAACGGAACGAGAAGCTGCTCGACCTGACCGAGAAACGCCAGCAGATCATCGATCGCTTCGAGCGCTTCGAGACACACTCGCTGGATCACCTGACCAGCCGCCTCGCGAAGATCAAGGCGGAGCAGGAGGCACGCTTCGAGGCGTTGACCGGAACAACAGATCGCGAGGGCTACGAGGACCGTGCCCGTGCGATGCTCGAAGCGGAACAGGCCGCTCGCAATGTCTATCAGCGGACAACACGCCCGACGCAGCCGCGTGGCGAGGAACCGCTGATCATCGGCAAGGATGGGCCGAAGCCGGTCGCTTCACGGTAACGACCGTTCCGGGCCTGAAATCAAAGGACTTTCCCAGACCCGCGGGCCGCTTGTGCTCGCGGGTTTTGCATGGGTCAGGGCATGGCCACACCGGCATCGAGGTCGACGACTTCATCCATGGGTCCGAGGGCGTTCAGCAGGCCGTCGAGGTTGAAGGCGCTGCGGCGGGGACGCCCGGTCCGACGCCCGTCGAAGAGTTCGGCATCGAAGTTGATGGTCAGGGATGCATCCGCCGCGGGATAAGAGATGGAGATGGCCCGGGCGATGTGGTCGAAATCGGAGGATCGCTCGTAGCGGATGATGGCGGGGCGAACGACTGTGTGTTCAGCGCGGAGAATCACTGCGCCGTCGGCGTTGAGCAGTTCGACCTTTTCCGGGAGGCGGGTGTCCGGGGCGAGTTCGGCGCGCCACGAGGATGCGGAGTTCGGATCGCGGATCGTGAGCAGGGTGGCGCCCGACTTGGTTCTGGATGTCGTCCAATCGGCATCCGGATCGAGCGGCGCGAGACCCATGAGCACGAGCAGCTCGCGGGGTGCGATAGGCAGGCCGATGCGCTCGCCTTTTTCGCGCGTGAACGACTCGTGCGCCCCGAACCACGCCCGACGCTGCTCGAACCGCTCGATGAGCCAGTAGCGGGTCTCGTCCGAACCGATCCAGAGCATGACCTCGCTGAGCTTGCCGACTGAGAGTGCGAGATGGGTGCCATCGAGGAGTTGGAAGTGCCCCTCGCCCTGCTCGAAGCGTCGCCGGCCGTCCTGATCAGTGAAGCGGAAGGTGACGGCGACGCGCCCCCAGAGACGATCGAGCCGCTCCGCCCGCGCGTTCCAGTGCTCCACGACCTCGACGGGCGGCGGCACGGTCGCATCGGTGGCCGGGCGGGGTCCGCTGCGACAGCCCATCTGGAACAGGCAGCCCATCGCCAGAGCAGTCAGCAGGAGCCGGGAAAGGGTGTGTCGGCGGATCACCATCAGACCTCTGGGGTGAGCAGGCCGGCGAGCTGCTGGGTGAGATCGCCCACCAGTTCGGGGGTGATCTCGGGGGCCAGCACCCGATCCGGGGGGGCGTCCTGCGAGGCGCCGCGTCGCTTGACGAGGATGGCTCGGCTGCCGCTGTCCGTGGGCTTTCCGGCACCGATCTGGATCAGCAGCCGCTTGCGGACGAGCACCAAGGCCAGCAGGTGGCGGAAGGCGAGCCGGCGGTGGTCGGCCTCGTCGCAATCGGCGAGCGAGTCGAAGAGATCGAGGAGGGCATCGTCATCAATGAAGGGATTGGGGCGGGCATCGGAGGCGGGGACGACGGTCCGCCAGTGGGCGAAGAGCCGCTCCGGACGCCAGCCACCCTCCCACTGCTCGGAGAGGGCATCGACGCGGTCGAACCCTTCCTCGCCCTCGCGTTCGACGAGGGCGGCGATGATCACATCGCCGGGACTCAGGGTCTGGCCGCTGGCAGCGCAGGCGTTGGTGGACCGACGCAGCTCGTACGGATTCGAGGTCATCCTTGACATGCGTGGACTGTAGCGTGCTGCCCGGAGGGGATCAGAGTCGGCCTCACGGAGGGACACGAGACGGCCGGATTCAGAGCGTTTCCGGAGTTTGGGAGGGTCGGCTACCGAAAATGCGGGGGGGAGGGTATGCTGACGGGTCTACCCACGGGTAGGTGGCGGTCGGGGGATCGATCAAGGCCCGGTCGGTCGGTGGTCCACGATGTGAAGGGTGTGACTGCCGGAGTATGTGTTCGGTCGCGTGGAAATGGCGCGGTCGGACGAGGAGAGTGCATGGCGAAGCAGGATGACAAGTTCACGGTGGAAGCATTGGTGGTTGAGGCATTGCCGAATGCGATGTTCACAGTCCGTCTGCCGGACGAGAAGAAGACGGAGATCACCGCCTATCTGAGCGGGAAGATGCGGAAGAACTTCATCCGTGTGCTGCCGGGGGATACCGTGACGGTCGAGCTGAGCCCGTACGACCTGACCAAGGGGCGGATCACCTTCCGGGGGCGGTGATCGCAATGCTTGCAGGTGGGAGACGCTTGTCCCACTGGGGGGAATGCCCTTGCACCGGGCTCCTGTGAAAATGGAGAAAATCCGGCCTTGCAGGAGGGGGTGACGGCTCGTGTCGGGGCGGCTCTGTGCGGTCAGAGGTGGTTTGGTGGACGACGCCGCGGGTGGCGGTTATCCTGTTCTCCTTGCGGCGCTTGCCCCAAGGCCTCCCTAGCTCAATCGGTAGAGCAGCTGACTCTTAATCAGCGGGTTGAAGGTTCGAGTCCTTCGGGGGGCACTGTCCGCATCGGTGGCCGCGTACCGGTGTTCGGTTGTTGATGGTCGCGGAATATCCCGGCTGCGCTTTTTGTGTGGCGGGTCTTGGAGCGTAACGATGCATCCCACACATAGAACAAGTCCCGGACGCAAGCGTCGTCGTCGGAGTCATCTTGCGCTCGAGGCGACTCTGCAGACGATGTGCCCGTTGACCGGCCAGCCGAAGCAGCACCATCGTGTGTGCAAGGAATCGGGCTATGTCCGTCCCGGTCTGGTGATCCGAGTGCCGAAGCTCGGCATCGGCAACGAGGACTGATTTTCTGACTCTCTCCAGGAGGTACGCCGTCGATGCGCTTTGCAATCGATGCGATGGGCGGTGATGACGCGCCGGACGCCATCGTTCGCGGTTGCCTGGATGCGCTGTCATTCTTGGAAGCGGATGACAGGATCCTGCTGATCGGCGATGAGTCGGTGATTCGGGACATCATGCACGAACGGGGCGTGCGGGATGGGCGGATCGAGATCATGCACGCATCTCAGAACATTGAGATGCATGAGACGCCCGTTGAGGCGGTCCGGAGCAAGCCCGATTCTTCGATCGTGCGGATGGCGTTGATGGGCTCGGCCCGGAAGACGCAGGATCCGTGGGATGTCGTGATCTCGGCGGGGAATACCGGCGCGTGCGTGTCGGCGGCGACGATGCACATGAAGCGGCTGCCGGGCGTGCATCGCCCGGGGATCGGCTGTGTCATTCCGGCGCTGCATGGCCCGGTGGTGATGTGCGATGTGGGAGCGAATCCCGAGCCGCGGCCGCAGCATCTCGCGCAGTACGCGCTGATGGCCGAGGTGTACGCCCAGAAGGTGCTGCACATCGATCGTCCGCGTGTCGCCTTGATGAACATCGGCTCTGAGGAGAGCAAGGGCACGGGGATGATCAAGGAAGTGCGCGACATGCTGCGCAGCACTCCAAAGCTGAACATGATCGGGTATGTCGAGGGACGCGATCTGTTCGAGGGCAAGGCGGATGTGGTGGTCACCGACGGCTTTGTCGGGAACATCACGCTCAAGCTCGCCGAGGGGCTGGCGAAGAGTCTCTTCAGCACGATCGCGCATGAGGTGTTCGATCACGATCCGGAGCTTGCACTGCAACTGCAGCCGGTGACCGATCGCCTCTTCAAGAAGAATGATTATCACGAGTACGGCGGCGCCCCACTGTTGGGCGTGAACGGCGTGTGCATGATCTGCCACGGCTCGAGTCAGCCGCGGACGATCGCCGCGACGATCCGCAACGCGCGGGAGTATGTCAGCCGCGGAGTGAATCAGGCGATTGTCCAGCGTCTGTCGCAACTTGACGAACACCCACGCCACACCGAAGAATCAGTGCAGCCCGAAGTGGAACTTGGCGGTGCCAAGCGATGAGCACGGATGGGGGCTCGGCCTCCGCACAACGCGGTCGGGGCGTTCGTCGTGTTCCCGATGTCGGCGTTCGCCTGCTGGGGACCGGACACCATGTTCCGAAGGGGGTCGTGCACAACACGGATCTTGAGCGGTTCATGGACACCTCGGACGAGTGGATCTCCCAGAGGACGGGGATCCGCACCCGCCATGCGTGCAACCCGGAGAAGGGCGAGAACACGACCTGGCTCTGCACGGAGGCACTCAAGAGCGCCTTGGCTGATGCGGGGGTGAGCGGAGAATCGCTCGATCTGGTGATCGTGGCCACGGTGACGGGGGAGATGACCTGTCCATCGACGGCCTGCCGCGTCGCGAGCAATGTCGGGGCGACGCATGCCGGTGCGTTTGATGTGGTTGCGGCGTGTTCCGGCTTTGTCTACTCCTTGAATGTCGCGCACGACATGATCCGCGCGGGATCGGCTCGGCGCGTGGGCGTCATCGGCTGTGATGTGATGACACGGCTGATGGACTACGGGAATCGTGCCATCTCGGTCCTCTTCGGAGACTCGGCGGGGGCCGCGATTCTCGAAGCGTGCGACGATCCGAGCAAGGGTCTTCTGGCGAACCGGCTGTACGCGGACGGATCGCGCTGGCACGATCTCTACATTCCCCGGACGGTCCATGATGTCCCGGAGGGCGCGGACTTCACAGAGTTACGGCTGAACTCGTTGCAGATGAACGGTCGCGAGGTGTACAAGTTCGCGGTCGGAACCTTCGCGGATCTGATCGCCGAAACCCTTGAGGCGGCGGGCCTTGAGGCGGAGGATGTCGATCAGTTCGTGTGCCACCAATCGAACGCGCGCATGCTCGAATCGGCTCGGAAGCGGTTCGGCCTTCCGGAAGAAAAGATGTACATCAACATCGATCGGTACGGGAACTGCTCCGCCGGCTCCGTGCCCGTCGCTCTGAACGAACTGCGCCGGGTGGGGAAGTGCCTTGAGAACCAGCGGGTCATGTTCGTGGCGTTCGGCGGCGGCCTGACCTGGTCGTCGTCGCTCTGGCAGTTCTGACTCGGCGGTCGGGCGCTGGTATAAATGCGAGCATGAGCGAAGCACTCGTCATTCTCTGTCCCGGGCAAGGGGCGCAGTCGGTCGGTATGGGCAAGCGGTGGTACGAGCAATCTCCGGAAGCTCGCGCGGTCTTTGATCGTGCGGAGGATCTCCTGGGGGATCGGCTTGCGTGCAGTCTGAAGACCGCCTGCTTCGAGGGGCCTGAGGAGTTGATCAACCGGACCGATGTGGCCCAGCCCGCGCTGTATGTGTGCGGGGTGGCATCGTTCGTCGGACGATTCGGGAATCCCGGCGAAAGGAATCTGGGGGCGACGGCGGGGCTGAGTCTGGGCGAGTACACCGCGCTGCATCTCGCGGGGGCGTTCTCGTTCGAGGATGGGCTTGAGTTGGTGACGGTGCGCGGGCGGGCGATGCAGGATGCCGCGGAGGCGAGCGACTCCGGCATGGTTGCGCTGATCGGTGCTGATGAGGCCCAGGCGGATGAAGTCTGCCGTAGGGCGGGGGCAGGTGATGTTCTGGTCCCCGCGAATTACAACGCACCTGGACAGATCGTCCTGAGCGGGTCGAAGACGGCGGTCGACCGTGCGGCAGGTGTCGCGGGCGAGATGGGTCTTCGGGCGGCGGTGCTGGCGGTGGCCGGGGCGTTTCACTCCCCCCTGATGGCCCCCGCTGGGGAGCGGTTGCGCGAGGTGCTGGAGCGGGTGGAGATTCGGGAACCCCGTTGCCCGGTGCTCTCGAATGTTACGGGTGTGGCCCATGGAACCGGACCGGATGTTGCGCATCCAATCGAGCGGAGCATTCGGGACCGGCTCGTGGAGCAGCTCACGGCCCCTGTGCGCTGGGCGCAGGGGTGCGCCTGGCTCGTCGGAGCGGTTTCGGGTGCGTACCATGAATTAGCACCCGGCAAGGTTTTGTCCGGGTTGATGAGACGGATTGACCGAGAAGTGAAGGTGGCCAGCCATGCAGACCCCTAACCGATTCCGGCGTTCACTCTCCATTTTCCCCGCCTGTGGGCTTGTGATTTCGGGAGTTGCTTTTACCAGCGGCTGCGGCAAAGAAGAGCCCCCCCCACCACCTCCGCCGCCACCCGCGGTTGTGAAGGTCGATCCGATGGCGAATGTTCGGCTCGATGCTCGGGTTCAGTGGCCGGATGATCGGGAAGCATGGAGCCCAGAGCTTGCCGAGGCGATTGCGGATCTTGCGAACGGCATCGTTCGTGGTGATGTCGAATTGATGCGCAGCGCCCTCGGGAGCCAAGGCCGGCGGGTGCTTTCGATCGCGATGTCCGAGGATGGAGCCGGCTTCGGCGGCGGAAAGATCGAGGCGGTGCGGATCTGCGTGCTCCATCGTTTGGAAGATGGAGGGGCGGAACTGGGCATCGGCATTCAGGATGAGGACGGCGCGTATTTGACAGGGTGGATCGGGCGAGAAGATGCCGGAGGCCAGTGGGTCTTTGACGGCGCTGCGTGCATGCCCTTCCCCAGCGAGCGCGTCTCCATGTTGGATGCGGACCGGCTTGTGGAACCTTCGCTCGGTATGGTTGCGACGGTGCGTGTTGATATTGATGAGCGGACTCGTCGCATTCTGTCGGGTGAATCCGGCGGAAGCGATGGCGGCGATGAGACGCGGCCGCGGGATCCGCAGAGCGATCCGTTCCGCATGCCGACACGGCGCCAGCGCTGACCGACGGCGGCTCCCGATCTGGATTATGCTGTCCACAAGCATTCTTTGGAACGAATGCGGATTTGGGAGCCGGTCATGGATGCGGATTCTGGAGTGAAACGGGTTGCATTGATCACCGGAGCGAGCCGTGGCATCGGTCGATCGGTGGCGATTCGGCTTGCGCAGTCTGGGCGTCATGTTGTGCTGGCGGCGCGGACCGTCGAAGCGCTGGAAAGCGTCAAGCAGGAAATCGAAAGCCACGGCGGGGTCGCGAGTGTGCAGGCCATGGACCTGTCGGACAGCGGCTCTCTGCAAGCCGGTGTCGAGAAGATCGCCGCGGATCACGGGCGGCTGGACATCGTCGTGAACAACGCCGGGATCACGAAGGACAATCTGGCTCTCCGAATGAGCGACGAGGATTTTCTGGAAGTGCTGCGGGTGAATCTGCTCGGCGCGTTCATCATCTGCCGTGCTGCCGCGCGTCCGATGATGCGTCAGAAGTTCGGGCGGATCGTGAACATCGGGTCGACCTCCGGGGTCATCGGAAACGCTGGGCAGGCGAATTACGCCGCGGCGAAGGCCGGGCTGATCGGCATGACGAAGTCGCTCGCTCGGGAACTTGGAGCCAAGGGGATCACGGCGAATGTCGTTGCTCCGGGATTCATCGAGACGGACATGACGGCGAGCCTTCCTCAGGAGGTCAAGGATCGGGTTCTTGAGGCGATGGCACTGCGGCGGCTGGGCACCCCGGAGGACATCGCCGAGGCCGTTGCCTACATATCCAGTGATGCGGCCGGTTTCCTGACCGGCCAGGTTCTTTGTGTGGATGGCGGACTCACGATGTGCTGAGTCGGCGTATTCCCGTATACTCCCCGAACGGACATAGATCCGGCTTGCTTGTCGAGATGGCCCCTTCAGGGGTATATTGCTCAATCCGTTTGACCCCCCCGCGTTCCGTCGGGTCAAACCCAGTTGGAGACAGGGTCGTGACGAAAGAGGACATTGAGCGTCAGGTGATCGAGATCGTCGGCGAGCAAATGGGCGTCGATAAGTCTGAGATCACGCGCGACACCAACTTTATGACTGACTTGAATGCCGACAGTCTCGATACTGTCGAGCTTGTCATGGAGTTCGAGGATCGCTTCGAGACTTCGATCCCCGATGACAAGGCCGAGCAGATCAAGACGATCGGCGATGCCATCGACTTCATTGTTGAAGCCAAGAGCGCGGCCAAGACCTGACCACTGAAGGTGGAACTCGCCATCGCCCCCGATGATCCCTCGGTCACGGATGGTCTTCCATTGAGAATGGCAAGGCGAGCATTGCGATACCCATTATGACAGACAGCGCGACGACAGCCCGGCGAGTCGTGGTGACCAGTGTCGGTGCCATCACCAATGTGGGTCGTGATGCCGCAACCACATGGGACTCCCTCGTGCGAGGGAAGAGTGGTGTCACTACCATTGACAGCGACGCGTTCCGCGCGTTCCCGGACGAACAGTGGTCGGTCAAGATCGCCGGCGCGATCCAGGATTCGTCCATTCCGGAGCGACTGAGTCCGCGGGAAGGCAAGAGACTCGATCGATTCGCGATCCTCGGCATCTCGGCCGGTATTGAAGCGGTCGAGAACAGCGGAATCGATTTTTCCAAAGAGGATCCCACCCGGTGCGGTGTGATCATCGGCTCGGGCGTCGGGGGCATCCAGACCATCGAGGCCGGGATGATGGTGCTGATGCAGAAGGGGCCGGATCGTCTGAATCCCTTCACGGTGCCGCGTCTGATGGCGAATGCGGTCGCTGGGGATCTTTCGATCCGCTACGGCCTCCAAGGCCCGAGCGACTCGCACACGACCGCGTGCGCCTCTTCGGGGCACTCCATCGGAGATGCGTTCAACATCATTCGTCGCGGTGAGGCCGATGTGATTCTGGCGGGAGGGTCCGAAGCGGCGATCTCGCCTTTGTGCGTCGGCGCCTTCATGACCATGCGTGCCTTGTCGACGCGGAATGACGATCCGGCGACGGCCTCGCGACCCTTCGATCGCGGCCGAGACGGCTTCGTGCTGGCGGAGGGGGCCGCGGTGCTCGTTCTGGAGTCGGAGGAGCACGCCAAGGCGAGAGGGGCAGATATCCTCGCGGAGTTGCTCGGCTATGGAGCGACCAGCGATGCCAGCCACATCACCGCGCCGCACCCGGAGGGATCCGGGGCTGCTCGTGCGATGCAGGTCGCCCTTGCCGATGCCCGGCTCAATCCTGAGCAGGTGGACTACATCAATGCCCACGGGACCTCCACGCCCTTGGGAGACGCGGCGGAAGTCGCGGCGGTGAAGTCTGTCTTCGGGAAGCGGGCTCTGAAATCCAAGGGCGGCGGCCTGTTGATGTCCAGCACCAAGTCGATGATCGGCCACTGCCTCGGCGCCTCGGGCGCGGTCGAGTCGATCGCGTGTCTGGGAGCCATTCGGCACGGTGTCGTGACACCGACGATCAATTGCGAGCATCCCGATCCGGAGTTCGATCTGGACTTTGTTGCGCATACTGCCCGCGATGCCCGGGTCCGGGTCTGCCTGAACAATACTTTCGGGTTCGGGGGGCACAATGTCTCGCTGGTGCTGGGGGCGTACGAGGGGTAGCCGAGGGCTCCGGTGGTGTCGGCCACCCTGCCGCGATCCCGATGATCCTGTGGATGGGCGTCTCTCTCGACCGATGACTAGGGCATGGATTCGAGGACGGAACGCATTCTCCAATTGGATGTGCCGATCATCGTGCGTCTGGCCGAGAAGGAGATGCCCCTCGGCGAGGTGCTGGGGCTGACGCCGGGCACGATCATCGAGCTTCCGAAGCCGGCTGAGGCGGAACTGGAACTCCTTGTCAACAACAAGGTGATCGGGACCGGTTCCGCCGTGAAGGTGGGGGAAAATTTCGGGCTCCGGGTGTCGTTCATCGGGGATGTCGTGTCGCGGATCGAGGCCCTCGGGGGGTCCGGAGGCGGGACCGGCGGGGAGCCCGGGATGCTGCACGATCCTGATGCGCCCGAGTAGCCCTCCCGATGGCCGGAGGCCGCCGCGAACGGTGAGTCGGGTAGCTTGGCGAACCTCGCGTGGCGTCCACCGGGCGGCTGCTTGTGCGGACGGGGAGTAGCGGTCACCATAGAGAATCCGTGCGGAACTGGCCGCACGACATGTTTCTGGAGGTCGATATGGCGGACTCTGGTCCGGGTGCTCGGAACTATCGCGAGGTCACGCTCCTTGCGATCGGATTCGCGGTGATCGTCGGGATCGTGATGAACGCTGCGATCACCTACTCGGGCCTGAAGATCGGCTTCACGATCAGCGGCAGTGCGATCGCGGCGGTGCTGGGGTTCGGGTTTCTCCGCGGTCTGGTGCGGAAGGGCACGATCGTCGAGGTGAACATCGCTCAGACGATCGCCTCGGCGGTGAACACGACCAACTCCGGTGTGATCTTCACCGTCCCGGTGCTCTTTCTGCTCGGGTTTGCCATTTCGTGGCACGATCGGGACTTCTGGCTGATCACCGCGGCGTGCATGGCGGGTGCGACGCTGGGAGCGGCGTTCATCATTCCTCTCCGGAAGCAGATGATCGATATCGAGCGGTTGCGGTTCCCGAGTGCGACCGGCGTTGCCACGATCCTGAAGTCTCCGGGAGCCGGCCCCGCCAAGGCGATCGTGCTTCTGGTCGGCATGGCCATCTCCGCGCTGATCTACGCCCCCAGCGGCCTGCCGGGGATCCGCTCGGAGATCGATTCCGGGTTCATGGAGCGCTCTGAGCAGCGGACCGTTCTCGAACTCGTGCGCTCCCAGGAAACCGATGCGGACAGCTTCGATCGACTGGACACACTCGTCTTCAACGAACGCGTGTCCCGGAACGATGCCCAACGGACGCGGGACATCGAGGGATGGATTCAGGCGGAGGCCGCACCGGAAGCTTTGATTCAGCGGGGCGAACTGCTCAAGGAACGAAGATCGCTGCGGGACCAGATGCGGGAGCTGGAAACAGAGATCCAGCGAATGGGCAAGGAAGACCCTGCCCGGACTGGGCGTCGCGGAGAGCTGCAGCAACTGCGTGAGCAGATACTCCCCCTCGATGAGCGGTTGCAGTCGGATGAGTCGCAAGATGCCCTGAAGACGGTCTTGCCGGGGGACGAACCGACCGAGCGGACGGCTCTCTATCCGGACAGTCTCGCCCTTGCGCTGTATCAAATCAGTGCGGATTTGGACGGGATGACCTGGGCGGACCTCCGCCACCGCGACTACGGCTGGGCGACCAAGCCACTGTGGGGATATCACGATCTGCAGTGGCGTCTGCCGCCGCAGTACGATGCCGACGGCAATCTGTCTCGTGTGGTGGATCGCAATGGGAACGGTCGACCCGACCTGTGGCTCACGGACAGCACGGTCGACATCGGGCGGCTGATCGTGGGCTTCCCGGCGGAGATCCCGCTGATCTTCGCGATTGCTCCGTTCGCTTTGGGTGCGGGCTACATCACGGGCAAAGCTGGCTTGATGGTGCTCGCGGGCGGTCTGCTTGCCTACTTCGTGCTGATGCCGCTGGCGTTCAACGGAGGGCTTTTCGCTGCGAATGTCGAGGCGTGGGACGCCGCGGAGAGAGGGCGCGTGCTTTTCACTCGCCCGATGGGCATCGGAATGCTGGTCGGCGGTGCTCTCATGGGCCTGCTGTTCTCGCTGCCTGCAATCAAGGAGGCGCTGCGCTCTGTCGCCGCCTCCACGGCCACACGGGCGAGCAAGGATGAACTGGGAATTGGTGTTCTGCTTCTGGCTGCTGCGATCGCGGTCGGCCTGCTCTTTGCCGGGGCGGATCTTGTGGGCAGCGAACCGCTGAACAAGGGCGCAACCTGTCCGGTCACGGAGCAGTTCGTCGATACCGTGGTCGAACCGGCGGAGTACGGCGGGTACAAAATCCTGTTCGCCAGTGACGAAGCGCGTGAAGTGTGGCTGGATGAGTGGAACGATGATCAGCGCGATGCATTTCTTGCCGCGAACAACGCGCGACCCGGCCTGCTCTCAGGATTGAACCCGCATCTCCGAGCCGCGCTGATCGCGATCTTCGGCGCGATATGGATCTGGTTCACCGGGATCATCATCGCGCAGTGCACGGGCATGACGGACTGGTCGCCTATTTCGGGGCTTGCGCTGGTGACCGTTGTTCTGGTGATGCTGCTCGCGGGGACCGGGCAGGTGCTCGGTGCGGTGTTGATCGGGGCGGCGATGTGTACCGCGATCACACTCGCGGCGGACATGATGGGAGACCTCAAGACCGGTTATCTCGTCGGCGCAACGCCGAAACGCCAGCAGATGGCCGAACTCTTCCTCGCGTGGCTCGGACCGATCATCTGCATGCTGACGCTTGTCCTGATCGTGCAGGCCAACATGTCGAAGTATGGAGTTGCACTCGGAGAAGGCACGGATACACCCGCTCCGCAGGCCCAGGCGCTCCAAGCGGTCATCACCGGCGTGCAGGGTGGCGACATGCCGTATGCCCTGTATGCCTTTGGCGCGTTGCTCGGCGGTCTGCTCGGTCTGGGATCCTTCCCCGGCCTCGGCGTGCTCGTGGGATTGAGCATGTACCTGCCGTTCTTCTACATCGCGACCTACGGGCTCGGATGTCTGATCAACATTGCGGTGAGTGCGGTGAAGGGCAAACGCTTTGCGGAGGATTGGGGTGTGCCGTTCGCGGCGGGAATCCTTGTGGGCGAGCCGATCCTTGCGATGATTGTCAATATGTTCGAGGTGATTCGCTCCTCGCTGTGAGGTCAGGAGGCCGTTGTGCTACGACTGATTGGAATATTGCTGGTGTGGGGCGGAGTGGTGGTCGGTTCGGCTGCGGTCCTTACGATTTACCAGCCGAAGCTCACGGTCTCGAACCAATCACTCGAAGGGCACACGCTGGATCGAAAGACAACGATCTATGTGACTACCGAGGAATCGCCGGATGTGCCTCAGCAGGTGATCTATGAGCGCAACACCAAAGTCACACCGGAGATGCTCGATCAACTGCGGGCAGCGGGTCATGAACGCATCGTCGTGGGTGAATTCGCCTGGAGAGCGTGGGGAGAGTGGTGGATCTTTGTGCTGGGTACTGCCATGATGATCGGCGGAGCGGTGTGCATGCGACTCAGCGCACGCCGGGAAATCGCCGCGATGACAAGCATCGGAGATGATCACGAGGCATCACCGATATCAACGATCGCCGCGATCCGTGCGATCCTGGAGCGGCTTGCGAGCGAACTCCCGACGCTCCCGGATGACGAGATGCGTTGCGAGACAGTGGTGACCCGTCTCGATCAGGTGCAGCAGTCGCTGGTGCCGTCGTTCGCGAACGCACGGAATGCGCTGATCGGAAAGTACGGGCTCGCGGGCTACGCCGGGATCATGGATCGATTCGCCTCGCTGGAACGACAGATCAACCGCGCGTGGTCGAGCGCGGCCGACCGGATCTACTTTGAATCCGAAAGCTGCATCGCACTCGCTTTGGAGATTCTTCCCGAGGTCGAGCAGCGGCTGGGCATCCCTCCCACTTCGACGGCGACGAGAGCGCCAATGACCGCAGCAGAACGGTCCTGACCTCATCATCTCCCCCGACACGCGACCACGCCTCAACGAACTTCGATGTGGGGCACCGGACTCCCGTCGGCACCCTTGCGCCAGACGAGGGTGACCCGAACCGGTATGCCGGAGACTTCGATGACCGGCAGTTTTGGTCCATCCGTAGTTTGCTTCTCATCGGTGCGGAACTCGAAAGCGGGGGTGCGGCGTGGATTGTCCGGCGCCGGTGGCTCAAAGAGCGAATCATCGGATGCGCTGAAAGATCGGACTCCGTGCAGGTCACGGATCTCGTGCTTGAAGTTGATCTTCCGCAACGCCTGTTTGAGTTCGTCGATCGATGCCACTGACACGCCGCGTGCATGAAGCTCCAGCAGCCCGGCCCCGAAAAATTCGATGCGCTCCATCGCGGTCGAGACGGGATCCGGCTCGAGTTGTTTCATGTACTCCACCCACCTGCGCTGGAACGCCGAGAAATCTGTTGTCCCGAAGGCCCTTTCCGCGGCGGTTTCGAGGTCGCGCCCGTCGCTGGTTTCCTTGATGTAGGTGAGCAGGGCCTGTCTGTACCGGCCGCGATCGGCGTGCAGGAGAAAGTGCACCAACGCCCACGCCTGGTCGTACTGGGTTTGGGCTCGCCGATCCCGCGTGCGGACCCGCATGTTCCATTCCTGCAAGGACATGCGGAGAAATTCATCGAGCGAGAAGATGGCATCCTCCTCGATCGCCTTGCGGAGGCGTTCGATTCGGCTGGCGGGGGCAACACCGAGCCGGAGCTTGCCGCGGACAAACTGTCCTTGGCCGAAGTACTCCGCGAATCCCTCGTTCGTCCAGATCGGAAACTGACCACCGATCCGCAAGTCCGCGAAGTGATGGAATCCCTCGTGCTGCAGGACATGGAACAGCCATTCTTCGGACTGATCCTCGACCCATGTTGTCAATCCGCCCTGGATCTGGGAGGCGAAGAACATCCCCCCACTGCCTCGCGAATCGATCCCGAGTGAGGCGAGGAAACGGTGGTAGTCCTCGGCCTTGCGGAAGAGGTAGAGCGGCGCGCTCTTGCCTCCCTTGATGGGGAATCCGGGGATCGCCTGGAGGTACGCATCCGCCACGGCATCCATCCTGGCGATGATCGGCGCGAGTGTGCGCCGATCGACATCGGTGATGATGTGATAATGCCTGGTGTGATGATGCTGGACCCCGGGCGGGAGGGTCTGCGCGATTGTCAGGCGGGGCGTCCCCAGCAGCGCAAACCAGAGTGTCACCAGACCGATACACGCTGCCCGTGCGGATGTGCTCATGAGATTCTCCCGGCAGAATGGTTGCCCAAAATAGAGTAACCCGGCGGCGGGGGCGTGCAAACCGTGGCGGACTCAAGGAGCCAGGAGCGCCGTGGCCGTCTCGTGGGCGAGATCGAGCGCGGCTGCGAGCTTGTCCGGCTGTGTGCCGCCGCCCTGCGCTGCATCGGGACGCCCGCCGCCCTTTCCGCCGCAGACCTCGGACGCCGCACGCACCCAGTCGCCCGCTTTCAGCCCCTTGCTGATCAGCGGTTTCGGGACGCTGGCCACAATGGAGATTTTGGCTGATTCATGATCCACCGAGGCGAGCATGATCGCGCTGTCGGGAGCATTTCCTCGCACGGTATCGAGGGCGGCCAGGAGCGCGTTGCGGTCGGACCCCGCGGGGATCTCGCCGACGATGACGGGCACGCCGGCCTTTTCCTCGGCGAGTTTCTTCGCGGCATCGATCGCGCGCTCCGCGCCTTCACGGGCCGCTTGCTTTGACTGGCCTTTGACTCGTTCCTGGAGTTGTTCGAGCAAGGCCCGCAGCTCGTTGCGCTGCATGATCGGGAGTTCGGTCCCGTCGCAGAGTTGCTGAAGCTCGGCGACTTCCGGTGCGAGGTGCTGGTCGGGAAGTGACTGTGCGCCCTTGGCACGAGCGATCAACTTCTCCGCACGATCAATCGCGGCTGCCGCGCCGTCACGGGTCAGGGCGACGATGCGTCGAACCCCCTTGCTGACGCTCTCCTCGCTGACGATCGCGAATGATTGTGTGAGCCCCGTCGATGGGAGGTGCGTCCCGCCGCAGAACTCGACGGAGTGCTCCCGCCAGCGCTCATCATCCGGGGACTCGAGCAACTGCCGGATCGGAACACCGATCGACACCACACGCACCGGGTCGGGATAGGTCTCTCCGAAGACAGCGCGAAGCGTTCCGATGGTTCGGGCGGCATTCAACGGAGCGAGTTCGGCGTAGACGGGCAGGTCGCTCGTGATCGACTGGGCGACCACACCGCTGATGCGGCTGATCTCGTCCGGCGTGATCGGCTTGTTGTGGGAGAAGTCGAAGCGCAATCGGTCCGGTGCGACCAGCGATCCTTTCTGCTGCACATGCTCGCCCAGAGTGTTTCGCAGGGCGAGGTTGAGCAGATGCGTTGCGGTGTGATTCGCGGCGGTGTCCAGTCGCCGGCGTGCGTTGGGGCACAGTTCACAGCGATCCCCAACGACCAATCTGCCTTTCGTGATGCGTCCGATGTGCACGATGTAGCCCGCGCACGCACGGACATCCTCGACGATGAACTCGGTTCCGTTCTTTGCGGCGATGCGCCCAATGTCGGCCACCTGTCCGCCCTGCTCGGCGTAGAAGCATGTGCGGTCGAAAACCAGCGCAAAGCGATCGGCCGGGCGGGTGTTGTTTGCGATGAGATCCTGATCGAAATCCGTGCCGTTCCAGATGGCGACGAGATCGGCGCGGATGTCGCGTCCGGGGTACTTGTCGATGTCGTCGGTCGGCTTGATCTTGAGCGTTTGCAGTGAGGCGACGGCGGATCCGGGCAGGAGAAGATGCGTGTGATCTGTTGCGCTCGATCCCGCTCTGGATCGCTCCCGGGCCTCCTCCATCAATTGATGGAAGCCGTTGACATCCACCGTCAACCCGCGCTCCTCCGCCATTAACTGGGTGAGGTCGATCGGGAATCCGTATGTGTCGTGGAGCTTGAAGGCGGATTCCGCGGTGACGGCGAGGTGTCCGCGTCCGGCCTGGCGGGCCTGCGCCTCTTCCGCCGCGGCCTCGAAGAGGCGGATGCCCTGATCGAGTGTCCGTCCGAAGGCCTCTTCTTCATCCGTCAGCACCTCGGCGATGTGTTGCTGCGCTTTCCGGAGTTCCGGGAAGGTCGTGCCGAGGGACTCGATGACCGGGGGAACGAGATCGGCGAGGAATGGACGCTGCACCCCCATGACCTGCCTGCCGAATCGGACAGCGCGCCTGAGGATCCGACGGAGGACATAGCCGCGTCCGTCGTTGCTCGGCTCGCCGCCGTCGGCGATGGCGATGCAGAGCGTGCGGATGTGGTCCGCGAGCACTCGGTACGCGATGTCGGTCTGATCCGTAAGCAAGCCGGTGTACTCGCGAGCACCGGTGATTTCCGTGATCTTCCGGAAGATCCCCGTAAAGACATCGGTGTCGTAGTTCGAGGTTTTCCCTTGCAGGACGCGGACGATGCGCTCGAACCCCATCCCGGTGTCGACATGCTTCGCGGGAAGGGGCGCCAGCGACTCCGGGCCTGTTCGATTGAACTGGATGAAGACGAGATTCCACACCTCGATGACATCCGGAGATTCGCGGTTGACCAGATCGTGCCCCGGGACGCGCTTGCGCTCTTCATCCGAACGCCCGTCGTAGTGGATCTCGGAGCATGGACCGCACGGCCCGGTCTCGCCCATCTCCCAGAAATTGTCCTTCATGTTCCCGGGGAGTATCCGCTGCGGCGGCAGGTACCGCGACCACAGGTCGTACGCCTCACGATCGGGATCCAGACCGAGTTGGCGGCTGCCCTCGAAATAGGTGGCGTACAGCCGGTCGGGATCGAGACCCCATATGTCGGTGAGCAGTTCCCACGCCCATTGAATCGCTTCGGCCTTGAAGTAATCGCCGAAGGACCAGTTGCCCAGCATCTCGAAGAAGGTGTGGTGGTAGGTGTCCTTGCCGACATCATCGAGATCGTTGTGCTTCCCGCCGGCACGAATGCACTTCTGCGAGTTCACAGCGCGCTTCAGCGATGCCAGCGGGCCGGACGGATCCACCTGCCCCAGAAAGATGGGCTTGAACTGATTCATCCCGGCGTTGGTAAAGAGAAGCGTGGGGTCGTCGTACGGGATGACCGGCGAAGAGGGGACGAAGGTGTGACCGGCTCGCTGCTCGAAGAAATCCACGAACTGCCGGCGAACTTCCGCAGCGGTGCGAAGGCGCGAGGACGATGCTGTCATAGCCACTGGTCTCCGAAAACTGGCGTCTCACCTGTCAACCCGTTGGGGGCAACCGTCGCTGAAAAGCGAAGTGTACCGGCATCGGCAGGCCCCCCGGCGAGCGGTTTTACCGTGCCGGGGCGTGGATCCCGCCCGTCACCGGGTTCCTAAGAGTCCCGATCCCCGCAATCTCGATTTCCACGGTATCGGCGTGACGGAGGAATCTCGGCGGTGTGCGGGCCATCCCGACGCCCGACGGCGTGCCGGTCAGGATGACCGTGCCAGGGAGCAGGGTCGTGCCCCTCGAAAGATCCGCGATGAGTCGAGCAATCGGAAAGATCATGCTCGCCGTTGTGTCGGACTGCATGATTTCGCCGGAAACCCGAGTGGTGAGCTGGAGATTCTGGGGGTCGGGAACGGCTCGGGCTGGGATGACCGAGGGGCCGAGCGGGCAGAATGTGTCGAATGACTTGCCGCGGCAGAACTGCCCCCCACTGCCGTGTCGCTGCCACCAGCGTGCGGAGACATCGTTCGCGCAGGCGTAGCCGAGGATCGGGCCGTCCGGAGCGAGCACGCGGGATTCCTGGATATCGCGCACCGGCTTGCCCAGGATCACGGCCAACTCACCCTCGAAGTCGACCTGCTCGTGCTCGCCGTCCCGTTCGCAGCCCGTCGCTCCGGCATCGGTGCAGACCGGAGGGATCTCGATCGTCTCCCGGTCGAAGATGATCGAGGCCGGATTCTTGGTGAAGATCATCGGGCGTTCTGGGACGGCAGCGCCCTGCTCGGAGGCGTGCTCGGCGTAGTTGCGTCCGATCCCGATGATGTGGATCAATGGAAGATGGCTTCCGTTCGTCAGCTTGACGCACGCGAGGGAATCGCGACGCACGAGCGGAAGCGAATCTACCGGTTGGTTCAAGTCGTCATGCGGCATGGGCGGAGCATAGCGAGATCAGCGCTGTTGGAATTGCAGCTCCTGCTTCTCGGCATCCGGATCGAGCATCATTTGCTGCTGACGCTCCTGCCTGAATCGCTCCATGCCGGGCGGCTCGGGAAAAAGCGTTTCGAAGCGTTCGCGCGGCATCCCCCGCTGGGCCATAATGCCCTGGAGGCCATCGAATACAAGTTGGCGGAGCGCCGTCGGCGAGCGCTCATAGATGCGGCTCGCCTGGAGTTGGCCCACGGAGCCGCTGGCGATGAGACGCAGCATGACCAATCCGGCCATCTCTCGGAAGTCCCGCGGCATGTACTCCATACGGTTCGCATCCTGATCGACATGCGTCCGGATGTTCTGGTCCGTGTAGTAGTAGCGATGGACTTCGAGCGCGTAACGGTACTGCGCCTGGAAGATGTCCATATCGCCCCCGAGCAACCCGCGAATGTACGCATCGCGCAGGGCCGCCTCGACCTCGCTGGTCGCCACATAGGGCGTATTCAGACGGTCGAAGGCGACCTCTCTGACCCATTCCGTGAGCGAAAGAGAATCTTTATCGAATTCGCTGAGATCATTCATGTTTCTTCCGGGCCAGGTGATGTACCTCTGCCGATATCGTTCCGCGGTTTCGATGTCACCCATCCGGTAGTAGGTGCGAACGACATCCTTGAGGAAGTTCTCATACCCGGCCGACATGAGGGTATACGCACGCTGGCGTGTATCTTCCGTCAACCCGCCGCGGGCCGCGAGCGTTTCGACAATCTCGCCGTATGTGTCTGTGTAGTGCAGGTTGATGAGCGTCGAGTAATCGTTGGTGATCAGGTCGTAGTAGATTGTTCCGGTGCGGAACAGTTCCTGCATCGCGTGAACGGTAATGCGATCGGTGTTCACGGTGTTGAACCCGTCGACGCCCTCTCGACGGAGACCGAGCTCGACGCCCTTGGCCGACCAGTACGCCGCGTGCGATGCGGGGTGTCGCCAGTCGAGCGGTCCGAAACGCTCCATGTAGTGGAGCATTCTGCCGGGGTCCATGTTGTAGTCATTGATGAGGACGCGCTTGCGAACATGCGGGATCAGCCGATCCCACGCGTCGGCAAACCGCTCATCGTCGAGCAATGCTTCCAATGATCGGTTTCTGCGGGTCTCTGCGAGAGAGATCCTGAGAGTTCCCGAATCAGCGTACCACGCACTGCGATAGGACTCGTAGTACGCAACCAGTCGGAGCAGATCGAGATCGAGCTGCAACCCTGCCTCACGGCGGATGCGGTCCGCCAACTCTCTCACCTTGGAGACGACCTGATCCCGCTCTTCGGGACGCACCGTCGCACGACGCTCCGAGAGTTCACGATTGATCACGCCTTCCAGAGAGTCCGGGGCATTCGCGACCCGTGCGAACCACTCGTTCATGATGCGCCGAGCATCTTCGGTCGTCTCGGGAAGCGTCGGAGGGGTACCGAGCACCCATGTCCACTCCTCCGCGACGCGCCGCTTGTAGTAGCGGTTGGCATCGTCGGAAAAACCCTGAATCTTGTGAACAAAGATCCAGGCCAACTCCTTGTGGAGCAGCACATCATTCCTGTTCATCGGGATGCCTTCATCCCGCAGAAGCCGGATCCCCGCCTGCACCCACTGCCATCTCTCTTCCGCAGTGGGCGTTGCAACAGAAATGTTGTAGGCCATGTTCCATGCGTGGAATGCCCAGACGCGGGGGAATCGCGGCTGGAGCTTCGTGATCGCCGATGACAGCTCGATGGCCTCGTGGAACTTACCCTCTTCCTTCAGGTGGTTCGCCCGGAGCCACAGATAATTCACGAACAGACCTCGGAAGGCCCCCATCGCGATGCCGAGTGCGACCGCGGGGGGATCTCCATCCGTGGCGCGGTCTGTGTAGACCAACTGCGCCCGCCCTGCCTCCGCACTGATCGCAGTACCGAGTGCGGCGGACGCAGCGAGGCATGCCACGAGAACGATCGCTGCGATCACCTGGACAATGTTGTCGGTCTTTGTCATGGCTGGTTCCGATTGCTAGCAAGGCATCATGTCAACCCGTCGTCCATACGCCTTATTCTCGATGACTACGCCGCAAATCGGAGAATGTTCGGTGCCGAGTGCCCCGTGAGGCGAACTGGCGAATTTCGGCGGATTCATCTGGAAAAATCGACTTTCAACCTGTGATTCTTCGGCTCGATCGCCCGGTTCGATTCGAGGATCAGTTTCCGGAGTAGATCGCCAACTCCCGCTTGCGGAAGATCGCCCAAGCAACGATGAGGACTGCGCCGGTCCACGCCAGGATCACACTCATGCCCCACGCCACACTCCGCCAGGACAGCAGCCGACCATCGACCAGACGCTCGACCGGCTTCAGGTCCGCATAGGTGGCGAATATCCACGAGATGGGCAACGAGATCGCGCGCCCGAGCACCGCGAATGGATTGATGTTCCCGCGGTGATCATCAATGTGGTAGTACTCGAGGGACTCCCGCAAGAAACCCGCGCTCTCGGCCATGAACATGATGGCCAGTGTCACCAGACACGCGACCGGGAACGCCAGGAAAGATCCCGTCAGCACACCGACGGCCGCGATGAACCCGAGCTTGATCCACAGGACCGCGATCACACGGACAAAGTTCAGTTCGTACCCACCTGCCGGGAAAAGGATCTGGATGTCGCCGGGCTGGAAGACGGAAACACGGGGATTGCTGCGTTCACTGATGATCGACAACTCCAGAAGGCCACTGTCCGGAACGAAGAAGGACGGGATCGTGAGCGTCTGGAACTGGTTGAGCGCTGCCGAAACCGGACGGAGCTGATCACCCACGGGATCCGGGTACGGAAAACCATTCAACAGGAAGTAAAAACGGTAGATCGCGGTTGGATCGTTCGATCCCGCCTGAACTTTGTAGCGGAGCGTCAACTCCGGCATCGGCGGGATGTCACCCCGGTCGATTCGCTGAGTCAGTATTTCAACCTCAAGCTGCTCTCGGTCCTCGGCCCGAGCGGTCCCTTCACGAATACGAAGGTCGATCTCACGATCGATCTCGCGCTGGATCCGAGATCGTATCCCGCTCAACCGGCGTGCTACCGGCGTCAGATCGAAGATGAAATCCCGTCGCTCGCCGGGAGCGATCGCCCGCGAGAGTCCATCGAGCTGTGCGACGATCGTCTGGCGAAACCGAGCGACCTCCTGCTCAGTGATCTCGGTCCCGGGGTCCGCCATCCTTCGCTCTTCGACCATGTCGCGAAGACGAGTCTCGATGAGCCGCTCCCACTCCGCCTGAAACGAGCGTCGGATCTCCTCACGATCAGCTTCCGTCGCGTTGGGTGTCCGATCCATCGCGAGTTGAACGCGCCGCTCAAGCGTCTGAGGTGTCAACTCGAATGGATCCGGTTCCGCCGCGATCCGCGCCACCAAGACCTGGCGCTCGAGCAACTGCCGATCGGTGGATGGCTCGCGAGCATTTGGGCCGCGCGTCGGATTTCCCGCAAGATCGATGTGGTACGCACGCTCCCCCTGCGCGGGCTGGAATCGCAGGTATTCCGTGAAGAGAAAGACGCCACCCGCCGCGACGCTCAGCAGCACCAGATTCAGCGCCATGATCCCGAGCCACTTGCCCAGAAGATACTGCCAGTGCTGCACCGGCTTGGTCATGGTCTGCCAGACCATCTTGTCGCGCTGCTCGAACGCGATCGTTGAGACCGACAGAAACACAGTGAGCAGCACAAGAATCGCATACGACAGGCCGAGACCGTACTGCATCCACTGCTGCACGCGATATCGCAGCGGCTGATCCTCCACCTGCACGAGCGGAATGATCGCCATCAGCAACAGCATGACCACGATGAAGACCACACCGATCTTCATGCGCACGGCCTCGCTCAGGACATTCCTGGCGACCGCGGTCAGCGGCAACGAGGGGGACAACGCGGCACGCATCGCCTGCAGCAGGGTGATGAACATCAACGCCAACGGCACGATGCCCATCAGCAATCGCCCGAAACCCGCCGTTGTGGGAAACAGCATCAATGGCCAGGCAATCCCCCAGCCGCCGAGCAAAAGTGCCGTGAACGACAGACCGATGCCCAGCCAGATCGCCCCGATGACGACAGCGCAGATCGCAGCCACACCCACTCCGACCGTAACCGCACCGCCCTGCGTCGTCATGACCAGAGTCGTGTTCCGGATCAGACCGCCGATCGCCCCGAACGGCCCCTCTTCGAGCCAGGCAATACCGCCGGGCGACTCCAGACGCTCGTGGGCCCGTTCCACCGCGCGAAGCGCCTGTTCCTGCGTGATCGTCTGAAGCCCCAGGCGTTCAACACGGAGCGCCAGACGCTCGGCAATCTGCTCATCCGTCGGGAGCGGCGTTGAAGCGAGTGCATCCCGGACGAGGCCGTCGGCAACATCGGACACTGTGACAAGCAGCCTCGCCTCGGCATCGGGCGCGTTGGCGCTGACCAGCAGAGACGAGTACGCAAGGACACCGAGCACGAGAACGACGATGCTCGCGATGAGCTTGAAAGAACGCTCTTTCTGAATGCGGGCAAGCCGCTCGATCAGACGGGTCATCGTCCGCGGTCACCTTCTCCTGCATCATCCCCCTTGCGATGCTCGGCATCCGAGAGCAATGAATCGATCACATCGACATCCGGACCCTGCTCAGACTCGCGACGCGATGAACGCTCGGGGGCTTGTTCGGTCGCTTCCGAGTGCATCTGTCCGGAATCTTCGTCGTAGGCGTCCAACAGCGAGTCGATCACGGCATCCTTCTTCGCCTCCTGCCGCGACTCAACCTCGATGGACTCCCGCTTGGGGATTGCGGTCTCAGCATCATCGCGCACAAGCCGATCAAGCAGCCGATCACCGTCGTCGGCATCCATCGACTTCAGGAATGAAGCAGTGGAGCCGCCGTGCTGGGCGCCGCTCGTTGCCAGCCGCTCGGTCCGAGCACGCTCAACAAGCTGCACAAACAATTCTTCGAGCCGCTGCCTCGGAGCCGAGATCCGGTCGAGCCGCTTGTGATGCTGCTCCAGCACGCGCCGGATATCCGCAAGCGTCGCCTCGTCGAGCGACTCCGTCTCGATCACGCTTCGTGAACGCGTGACAAGAAGATCGTCGCATGTGCCCTCCTGGCGAATCTTCCCGCCGTAAAGAATGACCATGCGTGTCACGCAGTCCTCGACATCGGCGAGCAGGTGGCTCGAAAGCACGATCGTCTTGCCGCGTCTCCCCAACTCGAGGATCAACTCCTTGACCTGGCGCGTGCCGAGCGGATCGAGTCCCGTCGTCGGCTCGTCGAGTATCAGGAGTTCCGGGTCGTTGATGAGCGCCTGAGCAAGGCCGATGCGGCGCTGCATGCCCTTTGAGTACTCGCGGACCTGCCGATGCTGGACGCCGGACAAACCGACCATGTCCAGCAACTCATCGATACGGCGAAGCCGCGTGCGACGATCGAGACGAAACAGCTTCGCGTAGTAATCGAGTGTTTCCCGCGCATTCAGGAACGGATACAGGTACGACTCCTCGGGGAGATATCCGATCCGCCTCTTGATCTCCACATCGGTGGGAGATCGTCCGAACACCTGCAGGCGACCGGAAGACTTCTTCAGCAAGCCGAGAACGAGTTTGATGGTGGTCGACTTGCCGGCGCCGTTCGGACCGAGCAGACCGAAGATCTCTCCCCGATTGATATGGAAAGTGATGCCGTCAACGGCCCTGGCGCGATCCCGCAACCAGAAATCCTTGAAGATCTTCGTCAGATCCTGAGCCGCGACGATCGGCTTCTCAGCCTTGCCGGGAACACCCTTGGCTCTGGTTGCATTCGAGACCGAATCCGGCATGCATCATCCTTCCAAGCCCGCGGCACACCGGACCACAACGCCGGCAAGCCAACCGTCGGGGCAGAACTATCGCCCAATACCCAAGGCACGCTCGCGCTGACGCAGAACCTCGCGAGATGCACGCTCCCGCTCCGCGGCCGAACGCTCACGGGCGCTCTGCGGGTCATTGTTGATCAGAATCTCGATCTTGGCATCCCGCGGCATCAGGAATGCCTGAACATGTTCGTAGGATCGGAAAATACCCATCGCTTCGCGATATTCGGTCAGGAGAAAAAGCCCTGGATTGCTGCGATAGAGCGTAAGCTTCGTCTCGAATGTATCCGCCCTCCTCCGGGCCTCCGAAACGACCGTTTGCCGGTAGCGGCGGGCACCGCTCAGTACCGAAGCGGCCTGACCTGCCAGGCGTATGTCGGCATACTCTCGGCCCTCGATCTCAATGCGCCGACCATGGAGTTCGCCACGGAAGATCGATTGAATCACCGCGAGAACCCGGTTCGCTTCCTCTGTGTTTCCGGCTTCGAGAAGCAGCCCGTAGTCATCAATGAGATCGAGCAGTGCCTCGTAGGCGCTCCCCGCGACACTGTTCAGCCCGGACCGCCGCTCCTGCTCGGCACGCTGGCGCGCCTGAGTGGCCTGTGAATCGACCTGATTCACACGCACGAAATCCTCACGGATCGTGAGCGGTGCGAACACCTGCTGCAACGCCGCCTGATCAACTTCGAGGCCAACCTGGAGATCGTCCAGAGCCGATTGCATGCGGAGACGCACAAGCTGCTCGATCGAGCTTTCGCGTTGCGCGGGAGAAATCGCATCGTTGGAATTCTCTTCCTCCGATTGCTCCGCCTCAAGAACCTGCAGCCCCGAAGATGCTCGCTGGAGCAACTCATCAATGGTCACACCCGCCACTGTGTGCACGACAGCCCGCTCCGCGATCAACCGGATCAGGTCTTCCTCGTGCGGCGTGTAGAGGCCTTCGAGATACTCCGCCGGACGCGATCTTCGATACGCCACTGAGAATGTGGCGTGAGCAAGATTCGTGTCCGCGGTCAGGAGCATTCCGTCAAGCTCAGGATTCAGACTCCCGGGTGTGAATTGCTGGTTCTCAAGACGCGCAGCAGGATTGAACTGACCATGCGTGAACGAATCCTGAAAGCGCAGCACGCGTTGAGCTGTCGAGACAGGGATCACCTCGCCGAGCGGAAACGGAAGACTCAGGTGAGCGCCCGGCTGCAGGTTCCGATCGGTGATGCGACCGAACGAGACCTTGATCCCGATTTCGGATTGGTCGATCTGACGCAGCCCGCTGAACAGAAACAGTGCGACCAGCACAACCAGAACGCCCTGAAGCAACCGATATGTGATCCGCAGAGCATCCGCGAGCGAACGATTCGCCGCCTCCATCGACGCGACGCGCTCCTCGCGCACCGAGTCCTGACGCAGGATCAGCGAGGCCCGCGGCTGTTCGACCGGCATCTCCCGGTACGCCGCGGAGGATCCGTCCTCAAAGCCCTCGGGGAGATTGGGATCCTGGGGTGGCTGCTGGTCGTTCACCGCACGCCCTCCTCGCCGCTGATCCGTTCCGAATCCCCGGATGTCATCGGAATGACCCGGACTTCCGAATCGTCGGCATCCGGCATGAATCGTTGCAGACCATCGCTGCCGAAGAGTTCAAAACCCGGGAATCGCGTCGAAAGAATCAGTGTGGTTCGGCGACCGATGGACTCACGCATCAACTCGATCTGGCTGAGGAAAATGGCGAGCCGCGGTTCCTGATTGAGAACCTCGCGGAACTCCGCCGCCTCGCGTTCACCACGATTGCGGATGTCCGCCGCTGCCTGCTCCGCGAAAGAGAGGATCTTCCGAGCATCATCACGCCCGCTCTGCTCGATCGCGCTCGCGATCGCCTGTCCGCGACTCTCGGCTTCCGCGGCGAGTTGCTCACGCTCCGCTCGCATCTGCTCCAGAACATCGCGCGTCACCGACTCGGGCAACTCGATCCGATTGATCCCGACCATGCGAACACTGACGCCGTATTGCGAAACCTCATCGCCACCTTCCGCGCGGGAACGATTGAGCCGATCAAGGATCGATCGCTCGAGCGCTGCGAGTCTTTCGGCGCCCTCACCCGGGATGAACAGCTCGTCGAGCCGATAGCGATTCACCTCGGCCATCGCGCTGCGGAAGACGGAGGTCAGTGTCTGCTCAGCAGAGCGATACTGCTCCTGCGGATCGTTCCCCGCGCCGCGCTGGCGCGAGTAGAACAACAGGGGATCCTCGACATTCCACGCGAGAAACGCGCCGACGATGACTTGCCGCTGATCGGCTGTCTGCTGCGTCTCATCCCGCACCTTCAGCACGCGGAGTCGCTTGTCGTACACCGTCGTGCTCTGGATCGGCGTGGGCCACTTGAAACGAAGTCCGGGCTCCGTGACCACGCTGTCTTCACCGGCACGCCCGAAGGTCGTAACCACTGCCGTGTCCGTGAAACGCACGGAAAAGGTCGTCATGAAGACGAGGAAACCCGCGAGCACGATCGCGGCAACGATAATGAGTAGAGTCGATCGCACTGCCGATCACTCCTAGTTAGGGTTTTCTTCATCCCGACGAAGATCCGAAGGCGAGAAGCCCGTGATCTCGGGATCCAATTCCATCTGATCCAATACCACATTGCTCAGGTCCGGCTCGATGATCCAGACCCGAAGTCCCGCCATCGCGTCCGCGAGCGAACGGATGTAAATGTCCATCATGTAGGTCGATGGTGATGCACGGAACCCGGCCATCTGCCCCTGAAGAAGCTCCGCCCGTGAACGCTCGCCCATGTGCCGCACCCATCGCTGGGACTGCGCGCCTGATATCTGCTTGGCGGCCTCTCCGCGTGCTTCAAGGACCAGATCACGCACACGCTGCTCGATGGCGAGTTGCTCCGTCGCGTCAGCACCATCGGCCTTCGCCTGATCGAGCCGATCCAACTCGGCCACGATCTGGCGTGCAAGCTCGGATTCACCGACCACACGCGCCAACTCACGGATCGCGGAGGCCTCGGCACGCAGAATCCGTGCCTCCGCTGACCGCTCGGACCCGAAGACACGCTCGAACGCTCTCGCAACCTCCTCCGCCGCAGGCGGACGGACCCCCTGAAGACCCGTGAAGACCAACTTCACGCCGGCGTTGCTGCGATCAAACTCACGCTGGAGCCGATCGCCGAGACTCCTCGCGATGTCTCCACGCTCCGGCCCCAGAATTTGCGACACCGAATAGCCAGACATGTGCCGCAGGATTTCACGCTCGCTGATCGCGGTCAGCAAATCCCGCCGGATCGCATCGCGATCCTCTCCGGAGCCATCCTGAGCGAACTCAAGGTACTGCCGGAGATTCGTGACTCGATAATGAATCGGGATCTCCATCGTCATGAGCGCAAGCGAGCGATCATCCGGCTGCACGGAGGCACGCACGACGAGATACCGCTCGCCGCTCGGTGCCTCGGTAGTCCAGAGAATCGGCCGACGCGTGTCATCCAGAGCCCTCCGCTCGCCGCCGATCGTGAGCCGGGTCACCCGCTCCGCAGGAAAACGAACCACCTGATCGAGGGGCCACGGCCGCTTGAAGACCAATCCGCCCCCATCGATGGTCCGCACATACTTTCCCCCCCGCAGCAACAGCGCTTGCTCATCCGGCTGAACGACCACAAGCGAAGTGAGCCCCCAGCCGATCAATGTCCCCAGCAACACCAGCAGCAGAATCGAACGGCTCACCAGCCGATAGAACCAAGTCGAAGAGACATTGAAACCGAACTGGTAGTTCACCGCCTCGCTGATCGACTCTGCCAGACGATCCGGAGCCGACAAAAAGGCGAGCACCCGAGAGTCAAACGCCGGACGGAGATACTCGCCCGGCTTCCGCGGACGATACAGCGTCAGCACAAAGTTCAGAAGAATCTCGACACCCAACGCGACCATGTACAGGTCGACGACCGAAGGCAGCAGCCGCAGCAGAAACTGGTTGTCAAGTGCCTGGGCGACGAAGTGCGAAACGAACACGATCCCACCCAGCAGTGATGCCCCCACCGCCTGCGCCGCTCCCGCGTGCAACAGCGACCAGACCGGCTGCTTCGCCATGCCCGCGACATATCGCGCGTACACAAATCCGAGCACGGCGATCACGACGCCGATCGCAAGCCCCCACCCTGATGCGGGGGGTGGTGTGAACTCCGCGGAGCGGATCAGACCCCGATGCCCGAAAAACAGCCCGAGCCCGAGCCCGATCAGGCCCGCGCCGATCACGATGCTCAAGGTCGGCAGGAACCACTTGTGCATCCAGGCAAGCTTGCGTGCCTGAACATTCTCCCCCGACTCATCCTCATCCTCGAAGACCCGCGACTGCGCTGCCGCAGAGGTTCGGTAGCCCTCCGCCTCCATCGCCTCGATCCGTTCCAACCGGTGCTGATGGAACACGAGCACCAGGCCGAGCCAGACGAGACACCCGAGCAACATCGCGTAAGAAGCCGAAAGCGCCCCGGTGTCCTGGCCGAAGATGCCGTAGAGCAGCATCAGCAGAGCGAACAGGATCTGCAGGCCCAGACCAAAGAGAGAGACGCTTGTCGCACGCTGGTAGGCAATGTGATCCGCTGTCATGCGTTCCAGTCCGTCGGGTCAGAACACCGCAGGAGACGCGGCAGGGGTGAAGACCGGGGCTGAACGCCTCCGGCCGTGAAGATGGGTCGGCTCACGGGCCGCTGACAGAACACCCGCTCGGGATTGTCGCCACTGCATCTGGACTCCACGAGCCAAACGCCGAACGAACCTGACCGATGGGGGGCGGTATTCTCCACGCTGGAGCGTGAACTGTCTACCGCGACCCGAATGGCCTTCGGTTCGGACGAACTGGCCCGCCTGTTCCAGCGTGATACGAACTCCCAGCCCGAAGGTTCGCACGACCCGGCTCATGGGGCTACCGTGTCCCACCCATCACCCCCTCAGGAGCACCTCAGCCGCCATGCTCTCGCAGTTGCTCACAATCACGCGAAACACCTTCGTGGAGAGCATCCGCCAACCGATTTTCATCATCCTGATCCTCGCCGCCGGACTCGGCCAGATCATCAATGTCCTCCTCTCCGCCTATTCCATGGGGTACACCGAGGACGCCCTCGAAGTCTCCGGCGACGATAAACTCCTGCTGGACATGGGTTTGGCGACCGTCTTGGGCATCGCGACCCTCCTCGCCGCCTTCATCGCCACCAGCGTCCTCTCTCGGGAGATCGAGAACAAGACCGCGCTCACGGTCATCTCCAAGCCGGTCGGGAGACCCCTTTTCATCACGGGCAAGTTCCTCGGCGCCTCCGGCGCGGTCCTCATGGCCGCGACGATCATGCTCGTCTTCTTCCTCTTCGCCATCCGCCACGAGGTCATGTCCACCGCACGCGACACGATCGACGGCCCCGTGCTCGTCTTCACCTCCCTAGCGCTCCTCGTCTCGCTCGGGTTGGCCTCGTGGACCAACTACTTCTACGGCTGGGTCTTCCCTTCCACGGCGAGCGTCATCCTCCTCCCGGCCATACTCGTCGCATATCTCGTCACCCTCTCCCTGAACAAGGACTGGGTATTCGTCGGCCCGCAGGAGACCTTCAAGCCGCAGATTCTGATGGCCGCGATCTGCATAGGCATGGCGCTGCTGGTCCTGAACGCCGTCGCGATCGCCGCCTCCACCCGGCTCGGACAGGTCATGACCATCGTGGTGTGTGCCGGTGTCTTTATGGGCGGGCTGCTCTCCAACCACCTGCTCGGCAGATTCGCGTTTCAGAACTCCCACATCGCCACCATCCGAAGCGTCCAGGAGCCCTT
>ERZ869909.680-NODE-680-length-35030-cov-12.378136_pt1 | contig 35030 bp, 31 predicted proteins | sample MGYA00520892_ERZ869909 | MGnify/ENA primary metagenome ERZ869909 (study PRJEB32215, sample SAMEA104723947) | bioreactor metagenome | biome: bioreactor; feature: anaerobic bioreactor; material: water | place: China | collected 2015-03-12 ...
CTTGCGATCGCGCGACCAGCGCATGTTCGGCAGATTCAGCCGCGCCACCAGGTTGTCGCTCTCCAGATACGCTTCGGCAGGCGTCTCCGACAGCACGCACGACACGTAGTCGAATTGTAAATAGGTGTGCCGGTCCCCACCCAGGCGCAGACGCTTGGGCACCCGCGCGTTGCTGCGCAGAAATATCACCACCGGCACCACCCGGTCGGTCTCGAACAGCTCCGACAGCGTCACGCAATAACTGACCAGACGGTGAATCGAGAAGCGCGATGGGTCGCTCTCTTCTTCGAGCACGAACAACAGCGCCTCGCGCCGACCGTCCGGCCATTCGACCAGCAGCGGAACGTCCAGTTCGTGAAAACGGTCGCCCAGCCGCCCCTTCAGCTGCTCCTGCCGGATCGGCGTGATGCGCGCAGAGGCATCGATGCACTGAGCCTCCTCCGCAGCAAAAAACGCCAGCGCCTCGCGCGGGTAGTCCAGTATCAGGTTCTTGAAGTTCTGGTCGTGGCTCGTCGGCGGCATGCCCGGCTCCGGTCGATTACATACTCCAATTGTATGTCATCGAACTGGAACCAGAGCCTGTTGACGTCCCCCTCGGGCATAACCAGCGAGCCAGCCCCATCAGCCGGCCCGCCGACGATCAGCGCAGCACCGATCCACGCTCGCCGTCGACCAGGGATTGCAGCCCGCGCATGCGCTGACGCATCTCGGAGCCGACCTGACGCAATTCTGCGTCACCCTGCATTACCCGTGGCGTGAGCATGATCAACAGTTCGGTTCGTACCTGCTGATTGCGCGTGCTGCCAAACAGATTGCCGAACAGGGGGACTTCGTGGAGCACAGGAACGCCGGAGCGGCCACGCACGTTGTTGTCACGAATCAACCCCCCGAGCACGACGGTTTCGCCCGAACGCACCGCCACGCGACTGCCAATGCGGCGCTGCATGAAGGTGCGCTGCTCGGTGGCGGTATCGATTTCGCCGACGTCGGTCACTTCCTGTTCGATGGTCATCGAAACCATTCCACCAGCATTCACCGAGGGCGTCACCGACAACAGCACACCCGTGTCACGATACTGGATCGAGGTGGTGCTCACACCGCCGTCTGTGAGCGAGGTGGCGGAACGGATCGGTTGCTGGTCGCCGACCTGAATAGTTGCCGTGTGGTTGTCCAGCACCATTACGCTTGGACTGGAGATCACATTGAGCAACGAATTGCGTGCCAGCATGTTGAGCACGGCGCGAATCTGTCCCGCGCTGCTCAGGACACTGTAGGAGAAACCCTCAGCGGGCGCCCCCACTCCACGCGGCACATAGGGGTTGAAACCATCCGCCGCGCGAAGCGAGCCCTGACCGGCATATCCGCTTCCAATCCCACCCTGAAAGAACCATTGCAGCCCGTACTCGAGCTCGTCACGCAGGGTGACCTCGATGATCGACGCCTCGATCAGCACCTGGGTGGGCGACTTGTCGAGTTGCCGCAGTGCCGCCTCGATCTTGCGATATTCGCTGCGTGGTGCATGAATGAGCAACGCATTGTTATATTCGTCGGCAACCACACGCACCTGAGGGCCAAGCTCGAACTGCGTGATCGGTTGCGGCGCTTCGGTCCCGGAAGTCATGGCACCCACGGTACTCGCCGTGGTTGCGGAAGCCGAAGCGGTCGTCGCTGCCGTTCGTGAAGCCCCCGAACGCAGGCCCGGAGCGACCCCCGGGTCGGTACGGGTAGGCGCCGCGACACCGGCGAAGTCGCCACCGAACAAGGCGGACAGCAAGCCGGCCAGGTGCGCCGCCGTGCCATTCTGGACAGGGTAGACAAAGATGCTTGGCTCGAGCCCGGACTCGCGTGGCACATCGAAGCGGGCAATCCATTCGCGCGCCTGATCGATGAAGTACGCACGCGGAGAAACAACGAGCAAGGCATTGAGCCGTTCTATGGCGATGATCCGGACCAAGCCACCAAGCGGTCCACCGAGACTGAGTTCGGTGGCCGGCGCGGGCTCACCGTTACCGCCACCGACCGGCCGTGCACCAGCACCACCCGCCGCTGCGGTGCTGCCGGCGAACAACGCGCCGACGGCCACCTCGACCTCGCGCACCGATGCGTATTGCAATGGGAACAGACCAACCGACATGCCCTTCAAGACGTCGATATCAAAGGTTTCGACCACGTCCATCCAGCCCTCGAGCTGGTTGCGGCTACCCGCCAGCATCAGCAGATTGCGGAAGGTGTCGACACGAACGAAGGCTTCAGCCGGCGCCAGCGGGCCGAGGATATCGGCCATCTCGGACGCGCCAATGAACTGCAACGGGATTACGACCAGCGCCTGCCCCGGCGCCAGCCCCTTGACCCGCCCCAGCGCCGGGGCAACGCCACGCAAGGTTTCAGGACGCCCGACGTGGTATACCCCAGCGCTGTCGCGCACCACGGTCAGACCATTGGCCTGCAGCACTGACTCGAACACCGAAAAAAGCTGGTCGCGGGGCAACGGTGTGTGGGTATGGATCGTGAGCTCACCGCTCACCGGCTGATTGATTACATAAGGCACCTGCAGGACATCGCCGAGAATGGCATGGGCGACCTCTGTGACCGGCGCCTGTTCGAAACTGAGCGACACTTCACCTTCCCGCAACGCCACCGGTGGCTGCGGCGGCGGCTGGCGGAACATGGTGTCGTTGCCCCGGATGATCGTCGGCTCGGCGATCGAGTCCTCATCTTCGGGTTCTGTATCGATGCGCATCGGCCCGGCGGCCAACCCGCTGACCGGACTCACCCCCGCGGCGGCCAGCGCCGCGAGCGCAGGGTCGTCCGCAGTGGTGGCAAGGTCGCCCCGCGTGGCCTGGGTCGCGCAGCCGGTAAGGAATACGAGGCTGGCGGCAAGAGGAAGCAAGCGTCGCGCGGACGGGCGGGATGACTCGAATAATCGCGGGATCATGTGGCTCGGTCCTGTCGAAAGTTGATAATCTGGAAGATCGGGAAGTGGGTTGCGGCCATCTGCGTCATCAGCGGAAATCAACCGCCGCGCGCGCGCTGCCACGCGGGCGGCAGCTGGTCGGGGGGCAGACCCAGCGCGGGATCGTCGGGGTCTACCGGCGCTTCGCGCAAAGCGTCAACCGGTTCGGTGGCAACCGATTCAGGGGTGCTCTCCAGCGCCTGCACCGCCTCCCGACCACGCGACTGCGCCGGCGCCGAACGCTGCGGAAGGTGACGAATCTCGAGTCGGTGCTGACCACCTGGACCGGTGAACACGGCGTAGCGGTCTTCCACCTGAACGAGCCGCCAGGACTGCCAGCGCTCGCCAACACCAATGCGCTGGACGGGATCACCGCCCTTGCGCAAGAGCACCCCCGCCCGGCCGTCCGTTGCATGAAACAGGCCGAGCACGGTGACGTCCTCAAACGGATTCACTGCGGCAACAGGCGCATCCGGTTCACGCTCTTCGGGTGGCGGGGGGCGGCGGTCCGCCACGAAAAGCGGGCGCGCGATCTGCTCGGAGTAGGCTTCCGGGGGCAGGGCCGGCCGGTCCAGACTGATCGGGTCGAACAGGCTGGCATCCGGGCGCTGCGGCGGGGGCGGCATCCAGCGCGTATCACCGGTACTCCACAACAGGAGGATTGCCGGAATCATCAGCGCGATGAGCAACAGGCAAACGATGAGTGGCTTACGCATTCGCCCCCCGAATCCTGGACGGTCGCGCGAGCGACTCGGGAAGATGTCTGAGAACAATCATGTGAATCGTCATGGGTGCTGAGGCAAAAGATGATACGCACTCAGTTCGAGTTGAACGCGCATCCCGCCATCGCCGGCACGCCGGCTCGACGGCTGAACGACAATGGCATCGACCTGAATCGACGGACGCGCGGAAGAAAAGGCCAGTAGCAGGTTGCGCAGGGACTCGGCTCCGCCCTCCACCGTGACCTGCAGCGGCACCTGCTCCACGACGACGCCTTCGCGCGGCGGCAGGATCTGGCTTTGCAGGACATTGAGTCCCTGTGCGTCGACGAGCTGACGTACCCGTTGCTGCAGGTCGGTACCCACCCGGTCAGCCGCCAGTTCCGCCGGATAAGCATGCGCGGCAAGGCTGCCCACCGCCTGTTGCCGGGCAGCCTCGAGCCGTTCGTAGTCGAGGCCGAGCCCGGCCATTCGTGCGTGACGCGGCCCGATCTCGTCGAGCAGTGAATGGGCCCAGGCATAGCGTGACTGCAGTTCCAGCGCCGCCAGCGCGACAACGGTCGCGGTCAGCAGGCCGCTGACCAGCACCACGGCGCGGGCGCGCTTGCCAGGAAAATAACGGTTCAGAAAAGTGCTCATCGACTGCCATGCCGGATTGAATATTGAGAAAACTTACCCATCGCTCGCTCCCGGGGTCGCGGCATTGGCGGTCACACGTGGCCGATAGGCGAACTCGATGCTGAACTGCTCCTGCGACGTCCCGCCCACGCGAGAAATCGGCGTTGGAGAACGCATGCGCTCGAACTCGGGATGGGCGCCAAGACGGTCAACCAGTGCAGAAAGTCCGGTCCCCTGACCAAACACCTGCACCATGTCACCGCGCACGGACAGACGAATCAGATGAGCGGAATCGGGAATCTCCCGCGCGAGCGTTTCGAGCAGACCTGGCAGATCCGGTCGCGTATCGAGTCCTTCGCGGATCTCGAGAAGCTGATCCCGCGCGAGCTGCAAGTGCGCCCGGGCCTGCACCGCCTCGGCCGACGTGCGTTGCACCATTGCGTATTGCGCCTGGGCGTCGAACACCTGCTGACGCATCTGCAGGAACGGGGTTACAACCAACACCCCCGCGGTGACCAGCACCAGCGCCATGGCGACCAGCAGGGCCGCGCGCTGGCCCGCTTCGCGACGCGCGCGGCGGCGCTCGCCGAAACCGTTGAGCACGATCGGCGCCTGTGCGTCCACCCAGGCTTCGCAAGTGTCGGCGCCGCCGTGTTCGGCGCAGCGTGCCTGCACCGCGTCCCGCGGGGCCATGGCAAGCCGTACCGTCAGACCACCATCGGCGCGCGGGTCGGCATGCCATCCCCACGCCGTGGCCTCGATACCGAACGGGCTGCTGGTCTGCACTTCGAGCGCCAACGCCTCTTCGAGCGCATCGGACGACAGCGAAGGCAGCTCGAGCCGCCGTATGAGCACGAGGTCGTCGGGAATGATGACCGCGACGCAGTCCGCCGACGCGGGCTGCCGGAGCATGCGCGAGGTCGCCCCTTGCCGCACCTCGATAGTGCCGTCGGCCAGCGTGACGCGAACCGGCCGACGGACCGCCAGCCAGGCAAACATCGGCCAACGCAAGGCTTCGGCCCAGCCGGCACGCACGGTCGGACCCAGGCGGGCCAGATCCAGACCGAAGAGGCTGAGGTTTCGTGCCTCGAAAGCCATTGCTCGAATCTCCTTAGAATTGCATGTTTCAGCGCCCTTGGGCGCCTTGGCCGGCGATGCGGACGGGCTCGATCTGCAGGGTCGCCCACGGTTCGCCCATCGCGCCCAGCCGATTGACGTCGATCCAGCGCACCCGCTCAAAGTGCCGGCCATCGATGATCACGCTTGCGCGCGCATGCAGGACGAGTGTGCTCTCGCCCCCCACCAGGTGCGGATCGAAGCGTGTCGCATCCGCTCCGAGCGGGTCGGTCTCGCGCGCCCGAACATAGGCGTCGACCGCTTCCCGGTTCCCGGCGGCGATCACCGCCAGCACTTCATCCGGCGCGGTCGGCGGCCAGACCCCATGGCCGCTCTCATGCACCGAGATCAAACGCTCGATTCTAACGTATGTATCCAGATCGACGCCCAATACCTGCATCAAATCGGCAACCGATTCGAAATTGCCATGACGCGGCCGGAAAGCTGCGCCGGAAGCGATGTACTGCTGCCGCTCCGAGCCCGCCAGTTCCTGCAGCGTACCCGGAGTGCGCCATTGGACGACACGCTCGGCAAGCCGTTCCGCTTCTTCCTCCGCGAGCCCGCCCGCATGTGTGAACAGGGCGAGCAGCAGCGCATGGTCCGCGGTGTTGATGTCGATGAAGCTGTTGCCAGGAACGATGCGCACCTCGATCTCCTCGCCCTCGAAGGTGTAGGTGCCCAAGAATGGCCCCGGCTCACGCGCCGAATCCAGTCGATATTCGAGCACCGCCAGCTGTATCGCCGCATCCCCCAGCGCGGCGGCGCGGGCAGTGTCGCGCACTCCTGCACTCGCGGCGATGTCGGCGCGCGTGGTGGCCATGATGGCGGCGACGAGCAGGCCGAGCGCGGCAGTCATCCACAGCACCGCGACCAGGGCCAGGCCATGCGAGCCGGCGGGCAACGCCATCGGAATGCCTCGTCGAGCATCGCAACGCTTCATGGGTTGGTCACCCCCGGCATCGCATGCTGCAACTGAACGACGATCAATGGCCACGCCCCTTCGCCGTCCTCGATGGCGAGTTGTACGCGACCCGGGATGTATGCGGCGTCGCTCCACTCGGAACGCCATTGACCTCCCTCGAGCGCCTGATAACGCAATGCGAAACCTTCGACCCCCTCCACCAGCCAGTGTGGCTCGATACCACTCCAGTCGGGTTGTGGCTGCAGCGGATCGAACGGCTGGTATTGCAGAGCCAGCACCTGACCGCGTTCGATCAGCCCCAGCCGCATGTGCGTGAGCCCCCCCACGCCGTGGCGTGGGGGCATCACCCCTAGCCACTGCAAGGTCTGCCCCGCACCCTCGAAGTGCACCGACAGTGTGCCGTCACCCGACACCGGGTCGGCGCGCGGCGACGCCGAGCCGAGCGACTGCCTGAGAAACGCCGTCACCAACCGCAGTTCGTCAGCCTTGAGGGCACGGCCTTCGAGACGCGTGCCGGTGTCGCCCAGCGCCCGCATCGCCGACAACAGACCGAGCATGATCAGCGATACCAGGGTCAGTGCGATGACGAGCTCGACGAGGGTAAAGCCCCGGGCACCGGCTCCAGCCCTCCCACCGGACGCAGCCCACGAATTGCGGAGATGGGCGCATCGACCGTTCATTGCAGACGCTCCGGCACCAGCGTGACCAGGGTAAAGCTGCGTTCACGCGCACCCTCGCCCCAGTACACCGAGGCCTGCAGCCTGTACAGGGGCCAGGCGCGTGGCAGTTCGCGCGCATGCGCGTACGGCGTCGCCCGCAGTTCCCACCGGAAACCATCCACAGTCTCGCCGGATTCCGCAAAACCGCCCGGCAGCACAAAGGGGTGCGCGGCGATCAACGACTCCGCGGTGATCGCCGCGCGCGTGGCCCGGTCGGTGGCGGTGGCGACACGCACACTCCCGCCCGTGGCCTGATAGAGCGCCCCCAGGGCAAGCGCCATGATGGAAAACGCCACCAGCACCTCGAGCAGGGAGAATCCACGGACCCGCCGCCGCCCCGGGCTTGCTTTCAAGGCCCCGGGGGGGCGATATGGCTGAACCGCATGGGGCAGATGGCTCCGCGCCCGTCCCTCTCGATCGCCACGGTTCCCGCCAGACATCCCGCAGCGGGGCATCATCGGCCGGCCTCCAGCGGCAGCCGGTATTGCGAGATGCTGCCAAGCAGCCAGTCGACACGCAAGCGCACCCCATCACCGGACGGTCGCAGCAGATCGATGCTCCCGCCGGTGGCGCTACCGTCGGGATAAAACCGGATCCGGCCACTGCCACGTGCATCAATGTCCTGCTCGGCGACCACCAGCGACACCTCCAGCGCGTCGGCAATACCGCGCTCCAGGCGGTCTTCGACGCCGAAACGACGCTGTTCGAGGTCCACCGCGAACGCCGTGACGCGACCAGAGCGCATGGCCTCGTGCCGGGCGGACTTCAGACCCGCCAGCATGTGCCGGACGGTGGCACGGTACTCGGCGGTTTCATGCGCCCGCTGCAGCGACAGGGGTACGACGGCCAGCAGCAGGCCGGCCACCGCCAGCGCGACCACCAGCTCGATCAGCGTGAAGCCGCGCCCGCGAACACTTGCGCTCGCGCGCGCCCTGCACGACCACGGAACCACCATCGACATGCTCGACACTCAGGCGTTTCGCGACGGTCAGCGCATCCAGTTGCCGATATCGGCATTCTCGCCGTCACCGCCCGGCGAATTATCTGCGCCGAGGGTGTAGATGTCGAAATCGCCATGCTGGCCGGGGTAGCGGTAGTGGTAAGCATGGCCCCATGGGTCGGCGGGCAGTGCGCCGCGCAGGTACGGACCGTTCCATCCGCTGGCGGTGGCCGGTCGGGTCACCAGAGCCTGCAGCCCTTCCTGATTGCTGGGGAAACGGCCGACGTCGAGATTGAACAGTTCGACAGCCTGCTCAAGATCACGAATCTGCACCGCGGCGGTCTTGCTCTTCGCGCCACCAAGCTGATTGAGAACACGTGGCCCGACCAGCCCCGCGAGCAGCCCGAGGATGGCGAGTACGACCAGAAGTTCGACCAACGTGAAGCCCAGCGCGCGAAGTCGGGTGGGTTTGTCGAGCGGTTTGACGAAAAGCATTGCGGTTCCCGTGTTGCGGACCCCTGAGTGGGCATCCCGTTGTTACAAAAACAAAAGTGTACACCGAAGAAGACACCGCCCCAAGGCGGCGAATCAATTCGTAACCTCGTCATCACATGACAAGTTCATTGACCGACAGAATGCCCATCAGAATCGACACGATGATCCCGGCGATGACCGCCCCCAGAACCAGAATCAGCAAGGGCTCGATCAGGGTCAGGGCGCGCTTGACGCCAGCCTGAACCTCGTTGTCATGGACACGGGCGATTTCAAGCAACATCTCGTCGAGGCGCCCGGTTTCCTCGCCAAGGCGCACCATGTTGAGCGCCAGCGGGGTGAACAGCCCGGAGCGTTCCAGGGCGTCGGCCATGCGTCCGCCCTGCTTGATGGCCGGGACCACGGCGACCAGCGCGTCGCGCAGCAACCGGTTGCCCACTGTATCGGAGGCGATGCGCACGGCGTTGACGATAGGCACGCCGTTGCCCAGCAAGGTTCCCATGCTGCGGGAAAATCGTGTGATCTCGTACTTGCGTGCCACTTCACCAAGCACCGGCAGGCGCAGCATGCGGGCATCGCGCCAGGCACGCCCCCGCGGCGTGGCAAGCAGTCTGCGGACCAGCCAGATCGTGACGGCCAGCCCGAGAGCCAGCGCCCAGCCCCACTCGCCGACCAGTTTCCCGGCATTGACGATGATCTGCGTAGGCAGCGGCAAGGCCTCGCCCATGTCGTCGAACAGCGATTCGAACTGGGGCACGACGAAGCCCAGCATCAGCGCCACCGAGATCAACGCCACAGCGACCAGGATCGCAGGATAGATGAGCGCGGAAACCACGCTTTCGCGCAGCGCCTTGATGCGCTCGAGGTGATCGGCCAGTCGCGCCAGCACGCTGGCAAGCTGCCCGCCGGCTTCGCCCGAACGCACCATGTTGATGTAGAACTCGCCGAACAACGTCTGATGCGGTGTCAGCGCCTGACTGAAGCTCTTGCCCGCCTTGACCGATTTGAAGACATCATCGAGCAGCGCGGTAAACCCGGGTTTGGTGCTCATCCCCAATTGCACCCGCAGCGCACGATCCAGCGGCAGGCCCGCCCGCAGCATCACGGCGAGTTCGCCCGTGAAGGCATGCACGTCGGCGTGGTCGGCTGGCCGGCGCGCGGCCCAGCGCGACACCTTGCGCGACCCGGCCGCCGCCGCTGGCGCCCTGCCCCCCGTCGGCGCAGTCGACGTGCCACCTTCGTCGAGCCGGATCGGGGTCAGTCCCTTGCCGCGCAACAGACGCATCGCCAGTTCGCGGCTGTCGGCATCGACGCTGCCCGAAACCAGTTTTCCGGCCGCATCGGCCGCGCGATAGGCAAACTCAGGCATTACCCTGGTCCTGAGTGACGCGCAACACTTCTTCGAGCGCAGTGACGCCTGCCGCCACCTTGCGCAGACCATCTTCGTAAAGCGTCAACATGCCGCTCTGGCGCGCGAGCCGGTGCAGTTCGGTGGCATCCACACCAGACAGAATCGCCTTGATGGCGGCATCATTCATCACGAACAATTCGTGCACCGACGTACGCCCGCGATAACCGGTCTGCTTGCACGCCGGACAGCCAACGGCTTCGTACACCTGCCCCCGGCCGTCGGGCAGGAAGCGATCCAGCCCGCTGCGCCGCAATGCCTCGTCGGGCAGCTCGACCGGTTTGCGACAGTGCGGACACAGTGTGCGCAGCAACCGCTGCGACAGGACGCCATTGACCGAAGAGGTGATCAGATAACGCTCGACCCCCATGTCCTCGAGCCGGATGATTGCACCAGCCGCGGTGTTGGTGTGCAGGGTCGACAGCACGAGGTGGCCGGTCAGCGCGGACTGGACTGCGATCTGCGCGGTCTCGGTATCGCGCATCTCGCCAATCATGATGATGTCCGGATCCTGGCGCAGAATCGAGCGCAGCGCGTGGGCAAAGGTCATGCCGATCTGGCTTTGCACCTGCACCTGATTCACCCCACCCAGCTGGTACTCGACAGGGTCTTCCACGGTAAGGATCTTCAGCGACTCGGAATCCAGCTTGGCCAGGGACGCATAAAGTGTGGTTGTCTTGCCCGAGCCAGTGGGGCCGGTAACCAGCAGAATGCCGTGCGGTCGGTCGATCAGGGCACGGTAGCCAGACAGCGTGTCGGGTGAGAATCCCATGTCCTCGAGGTTGAGCCGAATGCTGGCGCGATCGAGCACGCGCATCACGACACTTTCACCATGCACGGTCGGCAGCGTGGACACGCGCAGGTCGAGCTCGTGCCCCTTCACCCGGGTCTTGATGCGGCCGTCCTGGGGCAGGCGACGCTCGGCGATGTTGAGATGGGCAAGCAGCTTGATGCGCGAAGTCACCGCCGCCGCCAGCCCGGCCTCGGCACGCTCGGCACTCTGCAGTACGCCGTCGACACGGTAGCGGATGTGCAGACCGTCCTCGAACGGTTCGATGTGAATGTCCGACGCGCGTAGATCGATCACCCGCGCGACGAGCTGGTTCACCATGCGGATGACCGGCGCCTCCGAGGCGAGATCCTTGAGATGCTCGACGAATTCGCTGTCCCCACCCAACGCACCGGCGCCGAGCAACCCGGCCTCGTCCTCCTCCTCATCAACCTCCGGTTCGGCGTAGAGGCGCAGCTGCGCTGCGTGCAACTCGCTCTCGAGCGCCAGCCGGGGCACGACCTCCAACCCCGTGGCAAGACGCATGGCTTTGGCGAGAAACGCATCCTGCGGCACCGCCATCGCCACGACCAGGCGACCTTCGGCCAGCGCCAGCGGCACCACGCCATGGTTGAGCAGGTAATCCGCCTGCAGACCGGGGATCTCGAGCGCCTCGTCCGGAAAATCATCGGGACCGACCAGTTCCACGCCCAGTTGCTCGACCAATGCACGAGCGACGTCGGTTTCGGACAGCAGACCGAGGCGGACGAGCACCCGCCCGAGCAGATCCCCCATCTCGGCCTGGGCGGCCAGCGCCTGGTCCAGATCACGCGCTGCAAGCTTGTTGTCCCGTACCAGCAATTCGCCCAGCCTGGGGCGATTCGCGAAGGACTGCAGGTGCACGGTGCTGAGGGGGTTCAGACTCATCGTGATGATCGAGGCAAAAGCGGGATTCTAACGCGAAGCGCCAGGAATGGGGTTCGTCGTCATGAATCAAGACGTGCCACGGGGCTATACTTCGGGGTTTGGTCCAAATTCACTTCAATCGATGACGGCTTCGACGACTCACCATCCCGCGGGCATGACCACCCCCCTTGTCAGCATACTGATTCGCAGCATGGGGCGCGACGAGTTGTCCGACGCGCTGACGTCGGTGAAGTTCCAGCACTGGCCGAACATCGAGATCGTGATCGTCGATGCGAGCGGAAAGGAAAGTGTCTCGCCACCGCCGGCCCCGGGACGGCCGCTGCGTCTGCTGCGAACGGATCGCGCGCTGAACCGCTCAGAAGCGGCCAATCTCCTGCTTGACTCGGCCGACGGCGAGTTCGCGCTGTTTCTCGACGACGACGACTGGATCGCGCCGGATCACATTGAACGACTGATGGCAGCGCTGGTACCGCTCCCGAGCCACGCCCTTTCCTATGCTGGTGTGCTGTGCGTGGAGCAGGACGCGCATGGCGACCTCGCCGCGCACGGACTGCGATGGCGCATGGTCAGGCGTTACGATGCGCCCTTTGACGCCGAACGACTGATGGCCGAGAACTATATTCCGCTGCATGCCGCGCTGTTTCGTCTCGCACCAGTGAGAAGCCAGCCGGAGCTGCGCTTCGACCCGGCGCTCGACGTGTTCGAAGACTGGGATTTCTGGCTGCAACTGCTCGAGGTTGGCCCGTTCATCCATGTGCCGGGCGTCAGTGGCTACTATCGCATTCACGGCGACGCCGGCATGGGGGTCCAGACTGGCGACGAGGCTTCCGCACTGCGCAATCTCGAGATTCTACTTTCCAAATGGATTCAGCGCTGGGACATCGCACGCATACGGAACTTCGTCGGCTGGTCACGACAGATCAGCACCTTGCGCGACGAACTCGAGCAGCAGCGAAGGGCCGCCAGAGACGCCGAGCTTGCCTTCGAGGCGGAGCGAGCGGCACTGAAAACCCGTCATGCCCAGGAACTGGATGCAACCCGCCAGTGGTACGAGCACAGCCGCTCATGGCGACTCACCCGCCCGCTACGTGGCACGGCCGATCTGCTGCGCCGCTGGAGTGGTGATCTGCGCCATAACGAGGGGCGCCGCCGACTCGCGCGAATGGCCCTGAACGGGCTGACCCGGCTCTATCGGTCGCCAGTGCTCGCCCCCCTCAGTCGCGCCATCCCACCACAACTCAAGCGACGCATCCGGAATCGCCTGATCCGGGAGAGCACGCCAACGACACTCGATGTATGGCACGAAACCGGGCTGCGCATCGAGCGCCCAATTGGGCCAACACCGCTGGTCAGCATCGTCATCCCCGTATACAACCACGCGGACTACATCGAGCACTGCATTCGCAGCGCGCTTGCCCAGGACTGGCCGAATCTCGAGGTCATCGTCGTGGACGATGCGTCAACAGACCCGGCGGTTCTGCCAATCCTGAACGCGCTGGCAGCCGATCCGCGGTGTACGCTGATTCGCCACGAACACAACAAGGGCATCAGCGAGGCGCAGAATTCTGCGCTGATCGCCTCGCAAGGCGACATCATCGCCTTTCTCGATTGCGACGACCACCTCGCCCCCGATGCCGTCAGCCGGTGCATGCGGGCCTGGCGCGCGGACACGGTGTATTTGCACTCGGGTCGCATCAATGTCGACGATGAAGACAGGGAAGTCAGCCGCATCAACTTTGTCAGTCTGCCACGAGAGGACTACTTCGAAGAAAATCTGCGCGCGATGTACGCGACCCACTTCAAGCTCATCCGCCGCGACGCCTTCGCCCGTGTCGGGCTATTCGATCCGCGCTTCGATGCCGCTCAGGATTACGAGATGCTGATGCGTATAGCATTTCACTACCCCAGCCGCTGCTTCGTGCACGTCCCCGACTTTGTGTACTTTCACCGCTTCCACGCCCTGCAGACCACGGAGGCACGTCGCGCGCACCAGGATGCGCTGACCACCCGGATCCAACGCGAGGCACGCCTGCGTGATGACATACGCCGCGGACGCTACGGACGCAAGCTGTCGTTCATCATGCTGTCGTTCGGCAAGCACTCGCAGACCCTGCAGGCGATCAAAGGCATCGAACAGACCGTACGGGTCGCGCACGAGATCATTCTTTATGACAACGGGTCGGACGAGGATACCGTCGCTTTTCTGAAGTCCCGTATCGACGGCCAGTTCGAAAACGTGCGGGTGATCTACGGTGACCGCAATCTGGGGCCGGCCCAGGGACGCCGCCGGGCACTCGAGCATGCCAGCGGCGAGTGGTTCATCGTCTTCGACAACGACGAGATCCCCGAGGCGGGTTGGCTGGAAGAGTTGCTCGTCCGCGCCGAATCCCGCGACCGGGTGGGCGCCGTCTGCTGCCGCGTGGCCTTCCCGAACGGCTTGCTGCAGTTCAGTGGTGGCTTCACGCGCAAGCTGGACGATGTCGAGATCGAACTGGCGCTGCACGACCGCGACACGCGCCACGACGCGCTCGAGTCCTGCATTTTCCGCGAAATCGAGTGGGCACCGATCGGCGCCACGTTGTTTACCGTGAACATCGCCGAGCATCTGCATGACGGTTATCCCAACGTGTTCGAGGACGCCGGTGTATCTTTCGCCCTGCGCAAGCGTGGCTACAAGCTGCTGAACGCCCCCGGCGCCCTGGTCTGGCATGAGCACGTAACCTTCAGACCGGACACCGAAATGCGTGGCCGCTATCTTTCCGACCGTTACGACCCGGAACTGATGCTCAAGAGCGTGGCCAGCTTCCATGCCGAGAACGGCCTGTTGATCCGCGATGAGTACATCTGGCGAGAGAACGGGCTCGACACCCTGAGCCGGACGGAAATCATTGCGCGCCTCGAGGAGACGCTCCGCCGGGCGACCGTTTTCAAGAGCTGACCGGACTCTCGGCGGGATGGCGTGAACGATGGATCATAGTCGCCCCGCGAGTGCGGCTAGCTGCAGCGCAAGGTTGTCGGCAACGCTGTTACGGCGGATGCCGGTTTGCATCAGACGAACCCATGCACGAGCCCCTCCTGCCGCATGCACTTCGGCAAACGCTCGCAGCAGAACTCGATTGCGCTCGGACAGGGCCCCCTGTATCAGCCCGAGCGAGTGCAGATGAGCGGCATTCCAGGACCGCAGACGGCCTTCGAAGAGTTGCCGGAAACGGCGGGCACGAGCGCGCAGGCCACGGTTGTCTCCCTGCACGTTGGCATTGTGCTGGCGATAGTCGATGGTTGGACAGGAATCGTAGAGCACTCGTCCCTCCGCGCCGGTCACCGCGAGGTAGGACCACCAGTCGTGTGAGGCCGGCAAGAAGTCCGAACACGCAGCCGCACCGACCAGATGGCGCGCGGCGTCATTGAAAACCATGGTGTTCGCGCCGGCAATGCTTTGCACCAGCGCGTTCGAGAAACACGGTTTCTGGCGCGATAGCCTGGACTCGCCCAAGGGGCGGAGGCTCTCGCTGACCAATCGCGTGCGGCCACAGTAGAGCATCGGGGAGTCGCGACTGTCGGGAACGGCTTCGAGCATCTCAAGCGCACGCTGCAACTTGTTCTCGTGCCAGACGTCATCCTGGTCAGAAAACGCAAAGTAGTCCGCGTCCTCCCCAGGATCGGCGGCCAGCGACAGAAAATTGGCGACAAACCCCCTGCACGGCCCGGATCGGACCCGAACCCGATCCCGACCGTTAGAAGCGGCGAAATCGTCGAGAATGCTCAAGGTATCGTCCGAAGACGCATCGTCAGATACGAGCAACCGCCAGTTTTGATGGGTCTGCCGGTGGATGGATTCGAGTTGCTCGCGCAAATGACGCGCGCCGTTGTGGGTCCCCATCAGGATCACCACGCGACGCCCGCCGCCCTCACCGGATCGCACCACCGTATCCACCACTTGCGCTCAGGACACCTTGACCAGCACCGGTTTCGGTGGATTGTAGGGTGCATACTCCGGAACCCAGCGGCGCAGGTCGCGACGTACCTCGTCGTCGCCACGCGCACCCGGCAGGCTGATCCAATCCAGGAGTTCGGCGACCTCGTACCCTTCAGGCATCACCGACCGCGCCACGCGCAGCTTGTTGTGATGCGTGGGGCGCGTCTGCTCCGCATGGGCGAGCACCTCTTCGTACAGCTTCTCCCCAGGGCGCAACCCCGTAAACACGATCGGAATCTCGGTTTCGGTATAGCCCGACAGCCGGATCATGTCGCGCGCCAGATCGACCACCTTGACCGGCTCCCCCATGTCGAGCACGAAAATCTCGCCACCCTCGCCCATCGCCGCCGCCTGCAGCACAAGCTGGGCGGCCTCGTGGGTCGCCATGAAGTAGCGCGTGATTTCGGGGTGCGTCACCGTGACCGGACCGCCACGTTCGATCTGCGCCTGAAATTTGGGGATGACGCTGCCGGCGCTGCCAAGGACGTTGCCAAAGCGCACCATCTCGAACCGCGTACAGGTAGAGCGGTGCTGCAATTCCTGGCAGATGATTTCGGCCAGGCGCTTGGTCGCGCCCATGACATTGGTGGGATTGACCGCCTTGTCGGTGGACACCAGGACGAACTTCTCGACCCCTGCATCGGACGCCGCTCGGGCGACGACGAGGGTACCGTAGGCGTTGTTGCGCACCGCCTGCCAGGCGTTGTGCTCCTCCATCAGCGGCACGTGCTTGTAGGCCGCCGCATGGAAGACCACCGCCGGCGCGTGGCGCTCGAGCACTTCGACGACACGACGCCGGTCCTTGATATCACCGGCGACCGGCACGAGATCGACTTCGGGCAGCATCAGCGCGAACTCTTCCTGCAGGGTGTAGAGTGCGAACTCGCTCTGCTCGAAGGCGACGATGCGCGCGGGACCGAAGCGCGCAATCTGACGGCAGAGTTCGGCACCGATGGAGCCGCCGGCGCCGGTCACCATGGCGACCCGACCCGCGAGCAGTTCGCGCACCTGGGGGGAGTCGATGGCCACCGGTTCGCGTCCGAGCAAATCCTCGACCCGAAGCTGGCGCAGTTGCGACACCGCATCATGGTTGGCGAGCAGTTGACCGATGGCCGGCAGGGTGAAGGCCTTGACACCGGCCTGGATGCAGAAATTGGCCACCGTGCGATGCAGGCTCTGGCTCGCGTCGGGCATCGCGATGATGGCGTGGCGCACCTTGAGCGCCTCGGCCCACTTGCCGATGTCACTGAAATTGCCGAGCACGCGCACGCCAAAGATCTCGCGGTGACGCTTGGAAGAATCGTTGTCGAGCATACCGACCACGCTCCATTCGGGCGAGCGGCCAAGTTCTTCGACCAGGTTGGCGGCTTCACGCCCCGCGCCAAGTACGATGACCGGTTTGCCCACGCCGCGCAGGGCACCGAACTCGCGGTGTTCCTTGAACACGCGATAGGCGGCACGCCCACCGCCCATCAACAACAGCAGCAGCAGCGGGTAGGTCAGCCAGACCAGGCGTGGCAACGCCGGGGTGGGCATCAGCAGCACCGCGCCGACCGCCACCGCGATGGCGCCGAGCGCCGTCGCCCGAAGAATGCGCAACAGATCGGGCAGGCTGGCAAACACCCAGATGCCACGATACAGGCCTGAAACACGAAAGATCATGGCCTGCGCCGGGAGTAGCAGCAAAACGCCCCACCACAGCAATGGTGTGTACTCGGACGGCACCGAGCCATTGAAGCGGAACAGGAACGCCCCACCCCAGGCCAGCAGCACCGCGAGCAGGTCAAAGCCGAATACGGCCAGCGAACGCCAGTTTGATGGAAGAACGATTTTCATGTTGTTATCTGATACAAGCCCCACGTCCGGTCCACCCTGCGTGCCAGCACCGCCAGCGCCACCGTCCAGCACGCCAGCACGCCCCATCCCGTGGCCGTACCGGCAATCATCAGCGCGATGACCGCTTGCGATGCGGCCAGCACCATCAGCAGTACCCAGCGCCGGCACATCGCCGCATGCGAACACCCCATGCGAACCATGCGCTGGTAATAGTGCTCGCGATGCGCCTCCCACACCCGCTCGCCGCGCAATGCCCGCCGCAGCAGCGTGAATGAGGCGTCGAACAGGAACGGCGAAAACACCAGCACTGGAAACCAGACCGGCCAGGCGCCCGCGATGACCCCGTACCAACCGAGCCCACCGGCCAGAAAACCCAGCGGAATCGAGCCGACGTCTCCCATGAAGATGCGGGCGGGATGCCAGTTGAAGCGCAGAAAGACCAGCGCTGCGACAACCGTACCGACACACAGCAGGGCAAGGCCGTCAAACCCGCCGACGAAGAACCCGATCGCATAGGCCGAAAAACCCGTGACCGACATGCTACCCGCGAGTCCGTCCGCGCCGTCCATGAAATTGTATGCGTTTATGGCCCAGGCGATGAGTAATACCGCGACAACTGCAACCACCGATACCCCGGATACGTGCGAGAAAACAACACTCGCGGCAACCGCCAGATGCACCATCAATCGCAGCCAGAACGGCAGATGACGCCAGTCGTCGACAATGGAGACCGCCGCGAGCACGGCCACTCCGGCCAACCAGAGCGGCGGCACGCCGATCCAGCTTCCAACCAGCAGCACGGCGGCGACGATCCCCAGCCCCCCGCCATGCGGTACGGGCGTTTCATGCAGCGAGCGATGCCCGGGCAAGTCGAGTCCACGCCCCGAGAAACGCAATCTGACACGAATCACGCCCCAGGCGATCAGCGCTGCGCCTACCAGAACCAGAATCATCTGCGGCACGCTCATGCGCTCTCCGTCCGCACGTGGGACGCACCACCAGCGAGCATTGCGGCCAGTCCGGGCTCGAGCGGAACACGCGCCCGCCAGCCCAGATCTTCCGCCAACGCGTCGGATCGGTAACATTCGGCCTCGAGCAGGCGCGCAACCACCTCACGCCCGAAGGGCAGCGGTCGCCGCAGCAGCAAGGACACGCCGTCGGCGACCCTGCCCGTGGCACGCAACACGATCGAGGGGACCCGCCAGCGCGCCGGCGGCAGGCCGGCTGCGGCGCGCAAGGCGTCATACAGCCCGGCAGCGGATACCGGCTCCGGGTGGGCAACGATGTAGGTGCGCCCGGCGGCACGCGGATGGACAAGCACATGGCAGATCGCGTCCACGACGTCCTCCACGTGGATCAGCGAGCGCCGGCCACCGGTTTCGGGCAAGGGGGGAAACCAGCCCGCGCGCACGCCACGCGCCATGCGCTCGAGGTTGCCCCGGCTGCCGGCGCCATACACCATGGCCAGCCGCAGGTTGGTAACGGCCATGCCGTGCGCACGCCCGGCCGCGAGCACAGCCTCTTCGGCCGCGCGCTTGGCGACGCCGTAGGGGGTGTCGGGCGGCAGCGGCCACTGTTCGTCCACGCATTCGCTGCCCGGTGCGCCCATGGCCTTGACGCTGGAGAGAAAGACGAAGCGGCGGACACAAGCTTTCCCGGCGGCGTCGAGCAGCGCCCGCGTACCCTCCAGGTTGATGCGACGATGGCGCTCGGCCGCCACCGCCGGGGCCTCACCGAACGCGTGGGCATGCCCCGCGCAATGCACGATCGCCGCCACGCCCCGGCAGGCCGCCGCCAGGCTCGCCGCATCGAGCAGGTCGGCGATGACGGTCTCGGCGTTTCCGGCGTTTCCGGCGTTTCCGGCGTTTCCGGCGTTTCCGGCGTTTCCGGCGTTTCCGGTGGTTTCGGCGTTTCCGGCGGTTTTGGTGGCTTCGAAGCGCCCACCGGTCTCACCGGACGATGTGCCGGCGAGCGGTGTCGCGGCAAGCTCCTCGTGGGTGCGGACCATGCGCCGCACGGCGTAGCCTTGTTCGAGCAGACGCTCGACCAGCCGCGCGCCGATGAAGCCGGAGGCTCCGGTGACCAGTACCGGCGAGGTGGTCGAGGGCGGGATCGCGGATGCCGCTTCGGGCGCCGCTGGCGGGCCGGATGCAGCCACCGCGTTGCATTGCTCCGAACGCGGCCGTGCGCAGTCTGCGCTCAATGCGCCTCCTCCCAGTTCTCGCCGGCGCCGACTTCGACCAGCAGCGGCACCGACAGGTCGGCCACGCCGCTCATCACACCGGGCAACTCGGCGCGGACCTGATCGAGTTCGGCGTCGGGCACTTCGAGCACGAGTTCGTCGTGCACCTGCAGGATCAGGCGCGAGGCGAGCTGTTTCTGCCGCAGCCAGTCGCGCGCGGCAATCATCGCCTTCTTGATCAGGTCGGCGGCCGTGCCCTGCATCGGCGCGTTGATCGCGGCGCGCTCGGCGCCCTGGCGCCGGCCGACCTGGCGGGACTTGATCTCGGGCAGGTGGAGGCGACGGCCGAATACGGTTTCGACGTAGCCACGGTCGCGCGCCTCGTTGCGGGTGCGCTCCATGTAGTCGGCGACGCCGGGGTAGCGGGCGAAATAGCGGTCGATCCAGCTCTGCGCGGCGGTGCGGTCGATGCCGAGGTTCTTGGCCAGCCCGTGCGCGCTCATGCCGTAGATCAGGCCGAAGTTGATCACCTTGGCGTAGCGGCGCTGCTCGTTGCTGACCTCTCCCGGCGGCACGCCGAACACTTCGGCAGCGGTGGCGCGGTGTACGTCCTCGCCCTGGGCGAAGGCTTCGAGCAGGCGTGCGTCGCCCGACAGGTGGGCCATGATGCGCAGTTCGATCTGCGAGTAGTCGGCGCTGACGATGACGTGGCCCCGGGGCGCGATGAAGGCGGCACGGATGCGGCGCCCTTCTTCGGTGCGGATCGGGATGTTCTGCAGGTTGGGCTCGGAGCTGGCCAGCCGGCCGGTGACGGCGACGGCCTGCGAGAAGCTGGTGTGCACCCGCCCGGTGGCCGGGTTGACCATGCGCGGCAGCTTGTCGGCGTAGGTGCTCTTGAGCTTGGCCAGACCCCGGTGTTCGAGCAGCAGTTTGGGCAGCGGGTAGTCCTCGGCGAGCTTCTGCAGCACCTCCTCGTCGGTAGAGGGCTGGCCGGTGGCGGTCTTCTTGACCACCGGCAGTTCGAGCTTGCCGAACAGGATCTCACCGAGTTGCTTGGGCGAGCCGAGGTTGAAGGGCTGGCCGGCCAGGTCGTGCGCCTCGCGTTCGAGCTCGAACAGGCGGCGACCGAGTTCCTCGGAGTGCGCCGACAGGCGCATCGAGTCGATCAGCACGCCGGTGCGCTCCATCTCGAACAACACCGGCAGCACCGGCATCTCGACGTCACGGTACAGCGCGCGCAGCGCCGGCTCGTGCTCCAGGCGGGCGGCGAACAGCTGGTGCAGGCGCAGGGTGACGTCGGCGTCCTCGGCGGCGTACTCGGTGGCGCGCTCGATCGCCACCTCGGCAAAGCCGATCTGTTTCGCACCCTTGCCGCAGACATCGGTGTAGCTCAGGGTCTGGTGGTCGAGGTGGCGACCGGCGAGCGAATCCATGTCGTGGGTGCGGTCGCTTTCCAGCACATAGGATTCGAGCAGGGTGTCGTCGCCGATGCCACCCAGCCGGATGCCGTGGTTGGCGAGCACGTGGGCGTCGTACTTGAGGTTTTGCCCGACCTTGCGATGCGTGTCGGACTCCAGCCACGGGCGCAGCCGCGCCAGGGTTGCGTCGAACGGCAGCTGCGCCGGCTGGGCGTCGCTGACGTGGGCCAGCGGCAGATAGGCGGCCTCGCCCGGGGTGACCGCGAACGACATCCCGACCAGCTGCGCGCGCATCGGGTCGAGGCTGGTGGTCTCGGTATCGAACGCGGTGATTTCGGCGGCCTCGATCCGTTCCAGCCACGCGGTCAGCGCCTCGTCGGTGTCGATGGTCACGTACGCCGCGCGATCGAAGGGGGCCTGGGTGGCACCGTCGGCAGATGCGCCGGACCCGCCCGGGGACGACGTATCGCCACCGCCGGACCCACCGCGCGCCGTCACCGGGGATGCGGCTTCACCGCCCTGCCCCCCCTGTCCTGCGTCCAGATCGCGCAGCCACGAGCGAAACTCGAGCCGCTCGTACAGCGCGCGCAGGGCCGCGCGGTCGTTCTCGCGCGCGGCCAGCGCTTCGGGCGCGACCGGCAGCTCGAGGTCGGTGACGACGGTGACCAGACGTTTACCCAGCGGCAGAAAATCGAGATGGGCGCGCAGGTTCTCGCCGACCTTGCCACCGACCTTGTCGGCGTTGGCGACCAGATTGTCGAGCGTGCCATACTCGGTGAGCCACTTGACGGCGGTCTTGGGGCCGCACTTGGTCACGCCCGGGACATTGTCCACGGTGTCGCCGACCAACGCGAGGTAGTCCACGATGCGCTCGGGCGGCACGCCGAACTTGGCCGTCACCCCGGCCTCGTCGAGCACTTCGTCGCGCATCGTGTCGACCCAGCGCACACCGGGCTGGACGAGCTGGGTGAGGTCCTTGTCGCCGGTGGAGATGACGACCTCCCAGCCGACTTCGCGCGCGCGGCGGGTCAGCGTGCCGATGACATCGTCGGCTTCAACCCCGTCGATCATCAGCAGCGGCCAGCCTTCGGCACGCACCGCTTCGTGCAAGGGCTCGATCTGCGCGCGCAGGTCGTCCGGCATCGGCGGGCGGTGCGATTTGTATTCGGGGTACCATTCGTCGCGGAAGGTCTTGCCCTTGGCATCGAACACGCAAGCGCGATACTCTGCGGCGTATTGCCCCTCCAGGCGGCGCAGCATGGACAGCACGCCGCGCACCGCGCCGGTGGGTTCGCCCGCGGCATTGCGCAGGTCGGGCAGCGCATGAAACGCGCGATACAGATAACTGGAACCGTCTACGAGCAACAAGGTAGGCATGATTGCGTATTTCCGAGGGAAACCCCTGCAGCGGTGCGCCACTCCTAGGTAGTGCGGGCTCCGAAAACAGACAAGGATAATCAGACAATGACCGCGAAAGACAAACTCCCGGGCGGCGCCAGCAGCACCGCACCCAAGCACAATGCGCGCGAGTCGTGGCGAATTTTCGGAATTATGGCAGAGTTCGTCGAGGCCACCGAACGCCTCAACGCGATCCGCCCCGCCGTGTCCATCTTCGGCAGCGCGCGCACGCCCCCCGACCACATGTACTACATGCTCACCGAGAAGATCGCGCGGCAACTGTCCGATGCCGGATTTTCGGTGATCTCCGGCGGCGGCCCGGGCATCATGGAAGCCGCGAACAAGGGCGCATACTTCGGCAAGAGTCCGTCGATCGGGCTGAACATCCAGCTGCCGATGGAGCAGGGCGCGAACCCCTACCAGGACATCTCGCAGACCTTCCAGCACTTCTTCGCGCGCAAGTTCATGTTCGTCAAGTTTGCCAGCGCCTATGTCGTGCTGCCCGGCGGCTTCGGCACGCTGGACGAGCTGCTCGAGGCGCTGACCCTGATCCAGACCGGCAAGAGCCGCAAGATCCCGGTGATCCTGGTCCATGGCGCGTTCTGGAACGGCCTGCTCGACTGGTTCCGCGACCGCCTCGTCAGCGAAGGTATGATCAACCCCGAGGATCTCGACCTGGTGCAGGTCATCGACGAGCCGGAACAAGTCGTCGAGGCGATCTTCAAGCACTACGAAACCCGCGGCTTTCTGCCGCTGCCCGAGGAACACGAACTCATGCTCAACCTGTGAGGCCCGCGTCGGACTGGTAGAATCGCTCACAAGACACGCACCGCAAGTCGCTCCAACGCCTCCGTGCACGCCGAACCCGTCGTTCAGGCGTGCCTTCGGACCGAACCCGGAGCGACTCCGCCGCGCGACCGCAACCCGGAGAACGTCATGCGTACCACCCCCATTGCCGTCACCGCTCTGCTGCTTGCCCTGGTCACGCCTGTGGCCGCGCAGCAGCTGCCACAGCTCGAACCGCTGCCCGCGCCGCCCGCGCTGCCGGCTGGCGTGGATGACGATTTCGAGCCCGAAGTCACCATTGTCCAGCGCGACGGCGACACCGTCGAGGAATACCGCGTCAATGGCCGCCTGTACATGGTCAAGGTCACGCCGCCGCATGGCGTGCCCTACTACCTGGTCGACCAGAAGGGCGACGGCACGATGGTGCGCTTCCAGGAGTCATCGCCGACGCTGTCGGTACCGATGTGGGTGATCCGGTCGTGGTGAGTCGTCGCTGAATGTCGGTCTTTACCCCTGTTTCCACGGACACCCTGAGCGCGTGGCTGAGCCGTTACGCGGTCGGCCGGCTGGTCAGCTTCGAGGGCATCAGCGCGGGCGTGCAGAACAGCAACTTCTTCGTCACGACCACGCTGGGCCGCTACGTGCTGACCCTGTTCGAGACCATTCCTCGTCCCGAGCTGCCGTACTACCTGTATCTGATGGCGCACCTTTCGCACCACGGCCTGCCGGTGCCGGGGCCGATCGCCAATCGCGACAATGAATACCTCGGCACCCTGAGCGACAAGCCGGCCGCGCTGGTCGTACGCCTGAGCGGCCGCTCGGAGATGAACCCGGAAGCGGGCCACTGCGAGCGCGTCGGTGCCATGCTGGCGGGTCTGCATCTGGCGGGATTGTCGTACGGGCGGCGCCAGGAGAACCCACGCGGCCCCCGCTGGCGGGCTGCCACCGGCACGCGCGTACGCTCGTTCCTGACCGAGGCGGACCAGGCGCTGCTCGATGCCGAGCTGGCGTTTCAGGCCCGGCAGGAGTACACCGCCCTGCCCCATGGCGCGATTCACGCCGACCTGTTCCGCGACAACGTGCTGTGGGACGACGAGCGGATCGGCGGCGTGATCGACTTCTATTTTGCCGGCTTCGACGCCCTGCTGTTCGACGTCGCGGTCACGGTCAATGACTGGTGTTCCCGCCCGGATGGCACGCTCGATCCCGAACGCACCGAAGCGCTGCTGGCCACTTATCACGCCGAACGCCCCTTCACGCACGAAGAGCTCGCGTGCTGGCCGGCCATGCTGCGCGCGGCCGCGCTGCGCTTCTGGCTGTCGCGTGCGGAGGACTTTCATCTGCCCAAGCCCGGCGAGCTGGTTCAGGTCAAGGACCCGGACGAATACCGCGACCTGCTGCGCCTGCGCATCGAGGACATCCACCCGCTGCCGGTCGCCTGAGTCCGGCGCGCGGCGGTTCATTCCGCTCCGCTCGACCCGGTTCCCCGCACGGCTCTCTCTCATCCGTTTGCCCCGCTCCCACAGACCACCCCTCCAGACGACACCTCATGCAAGCAAGACAACTCCCCACCCGCCAAGGCTGGGCCTGGCTACAGGAAGGCTTTCAGCTCTGGAAGCGCAACCCCGCACTGCTGACCTTCGCCTCCTTCGGCTATCTGCTGATCCTGCTCATCGTCACTTCGGTGCCGGTAATCGGTCAGGCCATCGCCTCGTTGCTGATGCCGGTACTCTCGCTGGGCGTGCTCAACACCTGCCGCGCCATCGATGAGGGCCGCAAGACCGGGCCGGACATCCTGTTTTCCGGCTTCAAGAGCAACGTGCCGGCACTGGTCACCATCGGCGGCATCTACCTCGTCGGCAGCGTACTGGTGATCCTGCTGACCTCGGCCATCGATGGCGGCACGCTGATGAGCGTGCTGCGCGGCACCGCCGAGTTCGATCCGGAGTCAGGCAAGGCGCCCAACATCGGTTTTTCGGTGCTCGTCGTCCTGGTGCTGTCGGCGCCGGTGATCATGGCCTACTGGTTTGCTCCGATCCTCGCCGGCTGGTGGCAGCTTTCGGCACCCAAGGCGATGTTCTTCAGTTTTTACGCCTGCCTGCGCAACTGGCGGCCGTTCCTGTTCTTCGGCATCGCCCTGCTGCTGATCGGTGGCATGCTGCCGAGCATGTTCATCGGCGTGCTGGCGGCAGCGATCCCGCTGCTCGGCAACCTGTTGCTGCTGGCGCTGCCACTGGTCCTGATCCCGGTCGTGTTCGCGAGCTTCTACATCAACGCCCGCGACGTGTTCGGCAGCCCCACGGTGAATCAGGTCAAGGATGAAGTCGAACCGTCGGATGAACGCTGAGCGCACCCCGGATCCACGGCAACCCGACAGCGGTGACGGCCCCATTGGCCTGTTCGGCGGCACCTTCGACCCGATCCACCACGGCCACCTGCGGTTGGCGGAGGAAGCCCGCGAAGCGCTCGGCCTGAATCAGGTGCGCTTCATCCCCGCCGGCGATCCACCGCATCGCGACACCCCGTTGTCGTCGGCAGCGACCCGGCTCGAGATGGTGCGCATGGCCACGGCAGCCAACCCCGGCTTTGCCGTGGATGACAGCGAAGTGCGCGCCACAGGCAAGAGCTACACGGTGCTGACGCTGGAGCGCCTGCGCGCCCGCTTCGGCTCCGGGCGGCCGCTGGTGCTGATACTCGGCGCCGACGCGTTTCAGGGCCTGCACAAATGGCACCGCTGGACCGAGCTGTTCGATCTCGCCCATGTCGCGGTGGCCAACCGCCCCGGCACCGCTCCCCATGGCCGACGCTGGCCCGGCGTGCTCGCACCCGAGCTCGAGGCGGCCTGCGGCGAGCGCATCCGCCCGGGGGCCACCGCCCTGCACGAGTGCCCCGCGGGTTTCGTCGTGCCCTTCGACATGACCCCGCTGGCCATCTCGGCGTCGTTGATCCGCGACCTCATCCGCAGCGGCCAGAGCCCGCGTTATTTGCTCCCGGATCCGGTTCTCGACTATATTGCCCGGCACACTCTCTACCGCTGAATTCATGGACATCCAACAACTCGAAAAAACCGTCGTCGATGCGCTCGAGGACATCAAGGCCCAGGACATCGACGTCATCGACACCTCGAAGCTGACGCCGCTGTTCGACCGCGTCATCGTCGCAAGCGCCGACTCCAACCGCCAGACCCGCGCCCTTGCGCGCAACGTGCAGGAAAAGGTGCGCGCGGCCGGCGGCGAGGTGATCAGCGTCGAAGGCGAGGAAGTGGGTGAATGGGTGCTGGTCGATCTCGGCGACGCCATCGTCCATGTGATGCAGCCAGCGATCCGCAACCACTACCGGCTGGAGGAGCTGTGGACCACCACCCCCTCGTCACGCCAGCGCGCCGCCTCTGCGCGCCCCAAGAAACCGTCGTGAGCGTCGCACCGGCAGCCATCTCTCCCGCCTCCCGGCGGACCACGGCGGCATGAAGCTCGTCGTCGCCGCAGTCGGGACACGCATGCCGGCATGGGTCAGCGCCGGCTTCGACGAGTACGCGAGGCGCATGCCACGGGAATTGCCGTTGCAGTTGATCGAGGTGAAGGCCGAGCCTCGCTCGGGGGGCAAGCCGGTCGACGCCATGATGGCCGCCGAGGCCGCGCGCATCCGTGCGGCGCTGCCCGCGCGCTGCCGCAAGGTGGTACTCGACGAACGCGGCGCCGACCTGAGCACGCGCGCGCTGGCGACACGACTGGAGCAATGGCTGGCCGAAGGAGACGACGTGGTGTTCATCGTCGGCGGCCCGGACGGCCTCGCCCCCGAGATCAAGCGCGAGGCTGACGAGTCGGTGCGGCTTTCCAGCCTGACCCTGCCGCATGCACTGGTGCGCCCGTTGCTCGCCGAGGCGCTGTACCGGGCATGGACGGTGACCCGCAACCATCCATATCATCGGGAGTAAGTGAGCAAGATGTCGAGCCGAATCTACCTCGCCTCCAAGAGCCCGCGCCGGCGCGAACTGTTGCGCCAGATCGGGGTGCGCTTCGAGTTGCTCGTGTTTCGCAACGGCGAACGGGGCGACGACGCCGATGTCGACGAGACCCCCTACCGCGATGAAGATGTCGAGCACTACGTCGAACGGCTCGCGCTGACCAAGGCGGCCGCGGGTTTTCGGCGTCTGCGCTGGCGCCATCTGCCGCTGCGCCCGGTGCTGGCGGCCGACACCACGCTGGAGCTCGATGGCGAGATCATCGGCAAACCGGGTTCGGCCGATGAGGCGCGGGCGATCCTGCGCAAGCTGTCCGGGCGCCGTCACCGCGTGCTCACCGGCGTGGCCATCAGCGACGGCGAACGCACCCGCAGCCTGGTCAGCATCAGCGAGGTCGAGTTTCGCGAACTGCAGGAGCACGAAATCCGTCACTACGTCGCTTCCGGCGAACCCATGGACAAGGCCGGCGCCTACGGCATACAGGGGCGCGCGGCGATCTTCGTGAGCGACATTCGCGGCAGCTACAGTGGCATCATGGGCCTGCCGCTGTATGAAACCGCACAATTGCTGGAGACCTTCGGCTATCCTCTTACTCCCTGAACCTTGAACGACCCAACCCGGCTCAGCGTGACCGACCGGACACGTGCAAAGCCGACGGGTGGACAATCCGCAATGGCAGGCCATGCCCCTGTTCGTAGGCATCCGCGTGCCATTGCGCATTTTTCATCTTTTGCGGGCGCCCGCGCGAGCGCCGCCCGACCGGTCCTGAATGAGCATCGAATTTCTGATCAACTGCACCCCGCAGGAGACCCGGGTCGCCCTGGTCGAGCAAGGCGTGGTGCTGGAGTTGCACGTCGAACGCACCGCCAATCGCGGCATCGTCGGCAACATCTACCTCGGCAGGGTCGTACGCGTGTTGCCCGGCATGCAGTCGGCCTTCATCGACATCGGCCTGGAACGCACCGCCTTCCTGCATGTGGCGGACATCTGGACCGAGCGCAGCAACGGCGACACCGGCCGCCCCATCGAGCGCATCCTGTCCGAAGGCCAGAGCCTGATGGTGCAAGTGCTGAAGGATCCGATCGGTACCAAGGGCGCCAGACTGTCGACACAGATCAGCATCGCCGGCCGGCTGCTGGTGTATCTGCCGCAGGAGCACCACATCGGCATCTCCCAGCGTATCGAGAGCGAGTCCGAGCGCGAATCGCTGCGTGACCGTCTCGGACGCCTTGTGCCCGACGACGAAACCGGTGGCTTCATCGTGCGGACAATGGCCGAATCCGCCTCCGACGACGAGCTCGCCGCCGACATCGGCTATCTGCGCAAGCTGTGGACGGGAATCCAGGCCCGCGCCTCCGGCCGCACGCCGCCCAGCCTGCTGCACGAAGATCTCGATCTGGCCCAGCGCGTGCTGCGTGATCTGGTCAACGACGAAACCAGCCGCATTCTGGTGGACTCGCGCGAGAACATCCAGAAGCTCACCGAGTTCGCCGCGCAGTACAGCCCCAAGGTGTTGCCGCTGCTCACCCATTACACCGGCGAACGACCGCTGTTCGACCTGCACAACGTCGAAGAGGAGATCCAGAAGGCGCTCGGCCGTCGGGTGGAGCTCAAGTCCGGGGGCTACCTGATCATCGACCAGACCGAGGCGATGACCACGGTAGACGTCAATACCGGGGGCTTCGTCGGTGCCCGCAACTTCGACGACACCATCTTCAAGACCAATCTCGAGGCTGCGCAGGCCATCGCACGCCAGCTGCGACTGCGCAATCTCGGCGGCATCATCATCATCGATTTCATCGACATGGAGACCCTCGAACACCGGCAGATGGTGCTCGAGGAGTTCCGCCGCGCGCTCTCGCGTGACCATACCCGGATGAGCATCAACGGTTTCACCGCGCTGGGGCTGGTCGAGATGACACGCAAGCGCACCCGCGAATCGCTGGCCCACCTGCTGTGCGAGCCCTGTCCGACCTGTGAGGGGCGTGGCGAGGTGAAGACCGCGCGCACCGTGTGCTACGAGATCCTGCGCGAGCTGTTGCGCGAGGCACGCCAGTTCAATGCCCGTGAGTTTCGCGTGCTCGCCGCGCCGGTGGTCATCGACCTCTTCCTCGACGAGGAGTCCCAGGCCCTGGCGATGCTGTCCGACTTCATCGACAAGAAGATCTCGCTGCACGCCGAAGCCAGCTACAGCCAGGAGCAGTTCGACATCGTCCTGCTCTGACCGAGGGAACGCTCCACCGGAACGCCTCCCCCCCAAGGAAACCATGCCCGCCCAGCCCCAGGAACCGACCCCGCAACGCTTCGCCAACCCATTGTCCCGCTATCTCGCCGCCACACGGCCGGCGTTTTTGTCGGTGACGCTGGTCGGCTGCCTGATCGGGTTTGCATCGGCGCATGCGGGCGGGGTCGCGCTGGACCCCGTCGCCGCGCTGCTGACGCTGCTGGCCGCGCTGCTCGCCCACGCCGCCGGCAACGTACTCAACGATGTGCACGATGCGCGCAGCGGCGCCGACGACGCCAACACCGAGCGTCTGTTTCCGTTTACCGGTGGCAGCCGCTTCATCCAGAACGGCGTGCTGAGCGAGGCGCGGATGGCACGTTTCAGCCATGTGCTGCTGGCGGTGGTGGTAGCGCTCGGCCTGTGGCTGGTCGGCCAGGCCGGCACCGGCCTGCTCTGGATCGGCGTCGCCGGGCTGTTGCTCGGCTGGGCCTACTCCGCGCCCCCGTTGAAACTGGTCTCGCGCGGACTGGGCGAGGTGGTGATCGCCGCCTGCTGGCTGCTCGTCGTCATCGGTGCCGATTACGTGCAGCGCGGCGCGTTCACATGGACACCGTTCGCCGCAGGCGTCTCGTATGCGCTGCTGGTGGCCAACCTGCTGTACGTCAACCAGTTTCCGGATCATGCCGGCGATCGCGCCGCCGGCAAGCGCACGGTGGTCGTGTTGTTCGGGCCCGAGAGCGCGAAGTGGGGATACTTCGGCATCGCGCTGCTCGCCTATGGCTGGCTGGTGGTGCAGATCGGCCGCGACAGCCTTCCCCAGGCCACGGGACTGGCTGCGATCACCATCTTGCTGTCGTTCAACGCCGCGCGCGAACTGCGCGAACACGCGAGCACGCCGTCGGAGCTGGGGCGCGCGATCCGGCTGACCATCGGTGCGGCGCTCGCCCACGGCCTGATCCTCGCCGCCGCGCTCGCCTTCGACTGGCGGGCCTGAACCCCCTCGTGATCACACCCCCACGGAATCGACATGATCGGACGCATTACCGGCAAGCTCATCGAAAAGAACCCGCCACAGATCGTGGTCGACGCCCATGGCATCGGCTACGAGATCGACGTGCCGATGAGCACCTTCTACGGGCTGCCGGCGACCGGTGAGACGGTCTCCCTGTTCACCCATTTCGCGGTACGCGAGGACGGGCATTTTCTGTACGGTTTCGCCACCGATGACGAACGCACGGCGTTTCGCCAGTTGCTCAAGGTTTCCGGCATCGGCGCACGCACGGCGCTGGCGGTTTTGTCCGGGCTATCGGTGAGCGATCTGGCCCAGGCGGTCACGCTGCAGGAATCGGGGCGGCTGGTGAAGATTCCCGGCATCGGCAAAAAGACCGCCGAACGACTGCTGCTGGAACTGCGCGACCGTCTCGGCAAGGCCATCCCCGGTGGCACCACCGGTATCGCGCAGCCGGTCACCGCCGGCCCCGCGGATGCGCGCAGCGACATCCTCCACGCTTTGCTGGCGCTGGGCTATAACGAGCGCGAGGCGCTGGGCGCAATGAAGGGGCTGGCCGAAGACGTGAGCGTGTCCGACGGCATCCGCCACGCGCTGAAGTCCTTGTCGCGCGGCTGAACGCGTCGTGCGAGGCCGGCATGAGATTGCTTCGGCTTCGCGCGCGATGACAGGGTCCAAGGAATACCGCACCACCCTTGTCACCGCGTGGCGCCAAGCGCCGCGGTAATCTCGCTGGCGTTCAGGGCAGTGTGCGCGTTGTGCACCACAGGTGGTAAACCGAGCTTGCGAGGTCGAAGCTCGCCGGGTCGGTTCCAACCGGCAGAAGCACCAGATAGGCGGCGTACGGACCCGGCGGAATGTCCGCCAGGGCCGATCGCCACACCCTGGCGTTGAAGTTACCCGTCGAGCGCGGCCGCCAGGGTACCGCATGGGCTGGGTAGGGCAACCACTGGCCGACGCTGTTCAACACCAGCAGTTCGTAACTCGGCAGTTCCGCCACGATGTACACATCCATCGGCCGCGCGAAGGTGCCCAAGCTGACGTTGAGCCACAGCTCGCGGTCGAAGATGCGCGTGCTCGAGATCGGCTGCGCCGCAGCCGGATCAGCCGCCACCGAACCGCTGGCCTCAGGCCCGCGGCACGCGTAGGCCTGCGGGCCGGTAGGCACAGGCAACCAGCTGCCGATGGGTGGCGGAGCCCCACCCCCACTCCCCCCTGCGGCGACCGTGACGCTGAAGTTCGCATCCACCCCACCCACGGTCAGCGTCGCCACCCGCGTGCTGCCCGCCGCCCCGGCGGTGAGCCGCACTTCGAGCACCGCACCGTTTTCCACCGCACCCGGCGCGCTGGTCCAGGCGCCGCCGTCGATGCGATATTCGGGGCCGCCTTCGCCCGCAATCGAAACCCCGGTCTCGGTGGTGATGCCCGTCACCGTCTTGCTGTCGGTCGAGCCGGTCAACGCCCCGGCGATGGCGTTGGTCACCGCTGTGAAGTCTCCGAGAGCGTCCGGGGTCGCGTCACCGCGGGCGTCGAAGGCGGCAAAAGACTGTCCGGAACGCACGAGGCGGACGTGGTAGGAACTGCTGCGAGGGTAGTAGTAGAGGCTGCCAGTGGCAAAGCTCACCCACCACGCGTCGTTCGAACTGCTGACGTGGGGAGAACCCGACCAGAAAATCGAACTTGGCGTTTCCGGAAAGATCGTGTCATTGATGGCGGGATTCGCTCGACATTCCTCGACCAGATTGCGCAGCTCCTTAGAGTTCGGCATTCGCCAGTCGCTGTGGCCGGCAAAGCTGTGGGCCTCGGCGAGATCGAGCGCCGCCTGCCAGTTGTGGCCGCCCGCGGCACCGGTGCAGGTCGTGCCGTCCCAGCTCTGCCCTTCGCTGCAGCGCTTCCACATCAGCCCCGTGGGCGTGTGCGTCACCGTGCCATCGCCGTGGTCGATGTAGGCGCTGTCGGGGTTGCTCGGGGGAATCGAGTTCAGGCAGGTCACAGCTTTCGCGGCGAGCGGTGTTGCAAGCAGCACGGCCGCGCACAAACCGACAAGCGTATGGGGGGGATTCATCGACGAACTCCCTGGGCAGGTTCGAGACGGTATCGGAGGGCCGGAAAAGTCTGCGGCAAACCGAAAACGGGATGGACGCGCACGAACCACGCGCCGACGACAAGGTGGCATACGTTCATCGCCTGCGTGCGCAACTGCGCGCCGGTCGCGTACTTCTGGTAGTGCGGGAAGCGATTCATCACTTGCTCCATGTCCATTCCAAGCGGCTCGCATCGCGCCACAACCGCGTGTCCCGGTAGCGGCGGCCGCGTCGCACAGGCATGCCGGGTCTGGACCAAAGGAGCAAAACCACTAGCCACCGCGCACGAGGCGAACGCGGAAGGCAAGGCTGCGCGAGCCCTGATTGGCATAGCCATAGTTGAAGAGTATGAGCCACGCTTGGCTCGAATTGAGCACGTAGGGAGAACCCGACCAGAACTGCAAAGCCGACGTGTTCGGAAAATAATCCGGGTCTATTGCCGGACTGAAGCGACCCTGGTCCGCAATGCCCTCCAGTTCCTTGAGCGTCGGCATGCGCCAGTCGGAGTAGCCGCAGAGCTGCGCCGCATTGACTGCGGTGACGTAGTTGGCGGTGTTGCACGCGTTCAGACCGAGGGTGGCGTTGCAGGTGCCGGTGGTACCGACCGCGCCGGAGTTGCCGTCGGGACTGGCGGGATCGTACCAAGTGTAGGTGTGGCTCTGGTGACGCATCTGCAGTGCGTCGTCGAGTTTGACCTCCCAAAAGAGGCCGGTGACGTTGTCGCGGGTGCAGGCCCAGTCGTCAGGGTTGGGGCCGAGCGCGGCACCGTCCGGGAGTTCCGTGCCGTCGTGGGCGATCTTGGTGAAGTCGAAGCCCGCCGAACCGCCGCCAGTCTTGGGCAGCACCCCGGCCTGGGCGGCTGCATCGCGCCCGTAGTCGGCGTCCTGCCCGGTGGGGTTTGGAATGCATGGGGCGGCGGTGTTGCCGCTGGGGTAGGCGCCGCAGAAGGTGATGCCCGTGTCGTTCAAGGGGCGTGTCTGGGCTTGAGCCGGGGCCAACACGAAGGTGGCTGTTGCGAGCACGAGGGCGGATCGAAGCATGGAGGCGGTCTCCCGGACAGACGGACAAGGCGATGCGGACCGCACAAGCGCACTCATCGGCCACACAAAATGGATTTACTGCAGTTCGTTTCCGGCGCAGAACCGACCATAGCAGCACCAAAAAACGCGCGTCAAGCGCCCCTGTCCAGATGGCATGGAATACACGAAAGACGGAAAGCTGCTGCCGCAAGGCGCAAAGCAACACCCTGTCGTCATCGCGAGGCGCAACGGGCCGAGACGATCTCGGCTGCAGTGCCACTTCCACATCCTGAGATCACTTTGGCTCCGCTCGCCATAACGCCGAGAAGGCGGCGCTACAGCGTCTCGACCTCGAAGTCGACGACGCAGCGCCGCTCGCGGCTGAACTCGACGCCGATCATGTGCACCGGCTCGCCGCTGCCGCGATAGCGGTCGGCGTAGCCGCGGGCCTTGATCTGCGCGAGCGCCCCACCCTCCGGTTCGAGTTCGACGACCTTGAACTCGAACAGATACACCTGCCCGTTGAAGCGCACCGCCATATCCAGACGGCCCGCGTGACTGGATTCTTCAGTCACGATCGCCAAGCCCAGCGCCGCGAAATAGGCGTAGAACACGCTCGCGTAGTAGCCTTCATACTGCGCGATCGGGTTCTTGCGGTGCCAGTCGTGGGGGATGCTGGCGAAGAATGCAGTGAAGAGTTCGCGCATGCCGGTGAAGTCGTTGGTCTGCAGCAGGCCATAGAGCTTGCCCGTGCGCTCGATCACCGGCCCCGGCTCTGGTGAGAGCCGGCGCAGCATCGCTTCGTTCAGGCTCGACTGCACTTCAAGGTTTGGAAAGCGCAGCCAGTAGTACGGCTGCGCGCCGATGCGCTGAACGCTGTCAATCGTGAGATAACCTGCCTGGAACATCAGCGCTTCGGTCGAGATGTCGCCGACTTCGAAGGCCGACAGCAGCGCTTCGCTGGCGAGCTTCTGCCCCAGTTGCGGCAACCACGCCTGACGCTCCGTCAAAAGATCAATGAGAAAGGTCGGCGTGCCGGTTCCGAACCAGTAGGGGCGAAACTCGCGGCTGTCGAACAGCAGCAACGCATCGAAGGGGTTGTAGACCGCCTCACCCGTCCAGTTGTAGCCGTTGTACCAGTTGCGGATCTCTTCGCGGTCGAGCCCTTCCAGCTCGGGGGCGAACACGGCATCAAGATCCGCCTCGGTGTAGCCGCAGAGCGCCGAGTAACGCGCATCAACGGTAATGTCCTTGAGGTTGTTGAGACCCGAGAACAGGCTCACCTTGTTGAACTTCGACACCCCGGTGAGCATCACGAACTTGATGTGCGCATCCTGCCCCTTGATGACCGAGTAGAAATCGCGCAGCCCGTCGCGCATCTCGCGCGCGATGTCTGGTTTGGTGAGGTTGTCGAGGATCGGTTTGTCGTACTCGTCGATCAGGATCACGACGCGTCGGCCGGTGTTCTGCTCGGCCGTGCGGATGAGGCTGCCGAACCGGAAGGCGACGCTGCCTTCTTGCAGCGGCAGCGATAGCCGTTCGGCGTTCTCGAAC